>Ga0209393_1000753_pt1 | contig 14848 bp, 23 predicted proteins | sample SSWtaG_2_FD_184117 | JGI IMG/M metagenome (GOLD analysis project Ga0209393, IMG submission 184117) | Hot spring microbial communities from Sandy's Spring West, USA to study Microbial Dark Matter (Phase II) - SSWsed_130316 (SPAdes)... | ecosystem: Environmental > Aquatic > Thermal springs > Hot...
ACCCCCGCCACCAGCACCACCGGCCCCGCCACCCGCGCCTACCCTACCGCCGATCCTGGGGCTTTTGGCCAGGAGGCCCCTGATAGGCGCCATACTATCCGTGCTTGTGCGTCAGTATCCGGCTGGGTTAGGCTAGCGGGCCCTCTCGACTAGTAGCCTGTTGACGTAGGTCCTCCAGATCCTCGGGTCAGACTTCCTGATCATTATCGCGACCTCGAGGACGTCCTGCACCCTCGGCCTGTCGGGGTTTATCTCGGCCGCCATTATCTTGACCTCGTTCTTCACCCACTCGTCCACCCTCAGGTTAAACCGCTTTATCACGCCACCAGTGGTGTCATATATGCATGAATACTTAAATACGTATCCGTTTTTGAATACTCGATGTCAAGACCAGTAAGACCCGCCGGGACTATAAGGCCGTCTGACGTGGCGTTCATAGCCGGACAGGCAACCGTGCCCGAGTACGTCGAGCTAGACTCCACGGAGCTCACGATATTCGACAGGGACCTCGTCAAGACGGCGGGCTACTACTCGACCAACAGGGACCTCTTCAGCCTCCTCGTGGAGGACAGGGACTTCTACCTCTTCGCGACCATGGTTGGCAAGAAGCAGCTCAACGCGCCGTTCAGGGGGGCGGTTCCAGGGTCTGGAGACCTGGGCTTCTCGATCATAAGGTCCAAGACCGTTCTCGGCACAACGTCCTGGTTCAAGGCCTACACAACTCCTGGGTGGAACAATGTTCTCGGGTCAGCCGCATCGCCTGTTGACCTCTCAACCACCGATGTGGCTTTCGGGAACCCGCAGAACAGGGTCCTCCTCGCCTTCCCCAAGCTAGGCAACCAGACGATCCCGAAGCTCAACGAGGTCTGGTTCCACGTCGAGCCGACCGACTACCCGATATGGCCAGTCAAGTTCGCCCAGCTGACCGACACCTACCTGGCCAACCTGCCCCACGCCGTACTGATCGTCAAGAACAACAAGTTCTACATGAGGGGCAACATAGAGGGCGCCAACGTAGCCGACGCGACGCACCCCTTCGGCCTCACGATAGCTCTGGGAAGCTATCTGGTCGGGGCGGGGCAGGAGTAGCATGAGCGTCGTAACAGTCCAGGGAAGGCTGGCCATCGAGGCCTTCACAAACGTGGCGGCAGTAAACGGGACTCTGGTGCTAAACAGCAGGGTCTTCCCAGCCGTCGAGCAGGCCGCCGTCCTGGAGCTCGTCGGGACGGTCTCAGGACAGCTTGCCACGGTCCCAGGAAACGCGTGGGTGTCAGCCGTCGGACCCCTAGCCTTCACTGGTGCGGCACCAAACACAATACTCGTCAGGGTCCAGACCGCTGGGGGAGACTACGCCGGGACTATCTCCCTAGTTAGGGTTCTGGTAAGGGGCCCGTAATGTCGCCGCTCCTCCAGATGCTGCAGAGGGCCGGAATAGTGCAGTGGCCGGTGCCCCCGACACCTCCTAGGCCGCCGCGTGCTGAACGAGTACCAGAGCCCAGGTCCGAGGCAGAGGTTCTTAAGAGACTTGTCGAGGACCTTAGGAGAAGGATCATAAATCTTGAAATGGAGAACGAGCGTCTGAGGCGGGCGCTGGAGTCACTACGGATGATAATACAGACCCCCAGACCGAGAGAGCCGGTTCCAGCACCGAGAGCACCTGTTCCAGCACCACCCGGCCCTAGATTTCCTAGATTTCCGCCGCCACCACCACCCCCACCATGGTGGCCTCGGGGAATACCCTGGCCTCCGTCGGCTCCAAAGAAGACTGAGAAGCAGATAGAGGAGACTGGGATAGAGTCCCGCTAAACACCCCGTATTTTTTTCTTCACCGTAAAGAACGCCCAGCCTGAGAACCTTATCTCTCCGACCTCCGCGTCCCCCACCAGCCTCTGTAGATCGTCCCTCCTGAACCACCTCCTGTGCCAGAGGTGCGGCTTCTCCTTCTCTGATGTTAGCTCTACAAGGTGCCTCGACTTTGAGGCGAAGCTTCTAGCCATCTCGTCGACGTCGCTGAACCCGTCGCGCCTCATCCTCTCCTCCCGCGTCAGGAGCGGGGCCTTATCCTCGCTCCACTCGTACTCGTTAGGAACCGTGGCTAGCACCATGTGCCTGGCAACCCTGCAAGCCTCGCTCCAGACGTGCTCGGGCCTCTCTACGTGCTCCAGGACCTCCCCAAGAACGACCACGTCGAAGCTCTTATCGCTGAACGGCCACCCCGTGTCTGCGTCGTGCCTGACGAACCTTCCGTCCGGGACGTCGTACAGGTCTATGTCCATGACCGTGTAGTCCCATCCGGTTCCTGCGAAGAGGAACCCGTCCTCCCCACCTACGTCCAGTATTTTTACATCGCCCCTGAGGCTGTAGTCAAGCATGTGTATCTCCCTCCTTACCCACTCGAGCCTCGGGGCCTGGTCGTGAGTCAAGTATCTGACCACCCTGTCATCCCTCTCCAGCCCCATCTGGGCGACGAAGAGCCTCAGCCTCGGGTCGTACGGCGCTATGTATCTCAGGACCTTGCTCCTGTGCCTCAGGTAGAACCTCTCCTCCACGGCCGGCTGCCAGACCGAGCCCATCACGCCGGGGTGGACGTTGTTTAGGCTGAAGTCGTGGAAGTACGACCCGTAGCCGTACCTGTCTATTATGCGGAACGTTATGTCCGAGTCTCCCCTCCAGCCGCGGGGCGGCGGTTTAACACCCCAGTCGACCTCGAACCCACCAACCTCCAGGAAGGCGGACCCCCTTATCGCTAGGGTCGCGCCTATCGACCAGTAGGGCATGCTTACCTCCATCTCGCCCAGCCCCCAGAAGTTTCCCCTGAGACCGCAGGTGGCGGCCATCACGCCCCGATCCTCGAAGTGCCTCGTCATCCTCTCCACGTAGTCGGGCGGCGGCGTCGTGTCGTCGTCGACGAATATGAAGACCGTATCCTCCGGGTTGTGGCCCTCTAGCGCCTTCCTGCACGCCTCGTTCCTGGCCTCGTACTCGTTTACGCCGCCGGTCCAGGTCAGGACCTCGCAGCTTACTGTCTGGTTGGCTATGCACCTCAGGGTCTCCCTAAGCGAGGGCCTGGCCGAAAGGCCCAGGGTTGCTATCACAACTACGGGCCTCACTACCTGACCTCCCTCGGCCTCACGAACCTCCAGGCCTGGCTCGGAGGTATGCCGTGCTTTAGGGTCAGGTGGTCGGTGAAGTCTCTGAGTATGTAGAACCTCCCGAGGCAGAGGCTGCACCTGTAAACCACGGGCGGGAATATGCGCTCCTCGTCCCTCGGGATTGTTATCACGGGGTACTCTACAATCCTGTCCTGCAGGGTCCTGCTCCTCTCGTAGACTATCTTGTGCCTCCTAGGCAACCCCCAGTACCCTCGCCCAGTTCTTCACCGCCGCCCTGAGGCCCTCCTCAAGGCTCATAGGGCTCCACCCGTTTATCGGCGATCCCCTGACCGCCAGGTACTGCGGGTCGAAGGGCCTTGGACGGTTGAGCCAGGTGGACCTTGGGACCCTGTTTATCAGACCCTCCTCCAGGGCCTTCTCGACTATCGCGGTGTATACGCTTAGGCACGAAGCGGTAGAGTTGGGCGGAGCTATGTGGACTATCCTCCCGACGTATCTGTCGGCCTCGTTAACTATGATGCTTGTGGCCTTCACGTGGTCCGAGACGTGCATCCAGGTCCTGACGCTCTGCGAGCTCCCGTCGAACTCGACCTTATCGCTCGTCAGGACTCCTATTATCGCCTTCTCGACGAAGTATCCCCTGGCCTCCTCCACTCCCGCGACGGAGCTCCTGTCGTACGTGTTTGCCGGCCTGAGAACCACGCTCCGGAGCCCGCTGTACCTGACGTAGGACTCTGCGGCAAGCTTCGAGGCCGCGTAGGGGCTTGTCGGGTACGTGTCCGACCCCTCGCCCAGCTCCCTAAGACTCTCGGCAGGCCTCAGGACCTCCGGGGTGGAGTAGTGTATGAATATGGCCGACGGCTGGGCGCGCTTGACGGACTCGACCAGGTTTATCGTGCCGAAGTAGTTGGTCTCCATGAAGGCTCTTGGGTCCCGCCAGCTCTCCCTTACAGGCGTCACAGCCGCCATGTGTAGGATGGCGTCGGGCCTGGTAAGCGAGACCGCTGCCTCCAGGCTGCCCCTGTCTAGCAGGTCCCCTGAAACCGTCGCCACGCCGTCGACGCTGAACGTCTCGAGGAACCTGTCGCTCCTGGCGAGCAGAACCACCTCGTGGCCGCTCTTTATCAGTAGGGGTATCAGGTTCCTGCCTATGAACCCGGTCCCGCCAGTCACCAGTATCCTCAGATCCTGGTCACCCCGAAGCCCCTCTTCCTGGGGGGGCCGACTTCCCTTACAGTCACCTCCAGCCCGAGCATGGTTGCGTTGGGCTTTATCACGGTCTCTATGAACTGTATCATGTCCTCCTTCGACGTGAATACTAGCTGTAGCTGCCCCCCCGTGTCAGTCCCTACGGTCCACTTAGGCATCCCCACCACCTTGGAGAAGGCTCTCCCACCTAGCTGCCATGACTGTCCTTGAAAACTTTTCGGCAGACTTTACGCACCTCTCCGGGTCTATCTCCCCGCCTGCAACCCTCTTGACGGCCTCCACGGCCTCCCGCAAGTTCCTCACGACGTAGCCGTTGACGCCGTCTTCCACCTGCTCCGTGTGACCCCCGGCTCCTCCCACTATGCATGGGCAGCCCGAGGCCAGGGCCTCGGCGACAGCTATCCCGAAGCTCTCGACCCACCTGGGCATGAATATCATGCCCCTGGCGTGTGACAGAAGCTCTATTTTTTCTTCGTGGCTTATCTCTCCGAGCCACTCAACCCTGCCCCTGCACATGCCCCTTATCATGTCCACGTAGCTCCTGTCGTAGGAGAAGATTCCCGTGTGTCCAGCCACCAGAAGCCTGACTCCGGCCTCGTAAGCGACCAGTATCGACCTCTCGACAGCCTTCTCAGGTATTATCCTGCCGAAGTAGACGAAGTAGTCCTCCTTGCTGGAGCTCCTGTAGCCGGACAGGTCTATCCCAGGATATATTATGTGGCTGTCTGACGCCCCGCACGTGTATCCGCTCCCGGACATCAAGTATGAGACGGCGCGTGAGGGGTATACCGGGTTTACTCCGGCACGGTCGGTCCAGAACGAGTAGCTCCTGACCATGCCGCATCTCAACCTCCTGTCCGACCCGTGGGCTACCCGGTGGGCGGTCTGCGCGAACAGCTTGGTATGAGTCATGTCTATAAGGGCGTCGCACCCGTCGGCCAGGCTGGCTGATATGCTCTCAAGGAGCCCCGTGTCGGGTGAAGACTCGAACCCTCTAGGGACCACCCAGTGGGCGTTGGAGCCCTCACCAGCTATCAGAACGACCTCGTGCCTCCTCCCGAGCTCCTCTGCCAGGTCCCACGCGAGCCTCTCCAGCCCACCGTACCCCATCCCGGGCGGCGGAGTAGGTATGAGTGGGGGGGAGGCTATGGCTATCCTCACGCCCTGACACCCAGCCTGGTTCTCACTATCTCCAGGAACCTCCCGACTATCGTCTGCCAGCTAAGCCTCTTCACGTGCTCCCTCCACCTCTCCTCATCAACGGCCCACCCGTCTTTTATTATGGCCTCGATCTTGGAGACGGCGTCCCCGACGTCGGCTAGGTAAGTCATGTACATGTTGTCGGGTACCACCGGCTCCGACTTGACTATGCACGCCAGTCCGTCGAGGAGCTCCCTGTGGACCGGGTGGCCGCTTAGTACTATGGGCCTCCTGCAGAAGGCCGCCTCGTTGGCCGGCATGTTGAACCCCTCGGCGCTGGAGAGCGAGGCGTAGCAGTCGAGCGTGCAGTATATCCTGCGCATGAGGTCGTCCCTGACTCCCCAGTCCTTTATGTATAGCGACGGCCTTATGACCCTGCCCTTGATTCCGAGAGTCTCGGAGTAGTGCTCCAGGTGGAAGGCGCCGCTCGCTGTGTGCATATAGAGCTCGACCCTGTGCCCCCTCTTCACGAGCTCCGAGACGACCCTCATGAGCAGCGGGTAGTTCTTGTGTCCCCTGTCGTGGACGCCGACCGTACCTATCAGGAACGAGTCGGGGGAGGCTCCTATCAGGTCCCTGTCCCCCTCGTCGGGGTAGTATATCTCGGGGTCGACCCCCCAGTTCAGGACCTCCATCAGGTTGGCAGGCAGCCCGGAGTAGAGATATATCTGGTAGGCGTACTTGGTCGGCGCCAGGACCAGGTCTGAGTCCTCGTAGAGCGCCCTAACCACGTCGGTCGGCATCTCTCCCATGACCGGAGCCCAGTGTATTACGCGGCAGCCATACCGTGACGCGACGGGCTTCATCCTGTAGGCTCCGGGGAAGTATTGGGGGGTCAGAGCTACCGGGTCCCTTATGTGAACAGCGACGTCGGGCGAATACTCCATCATGGTTCGCTCGACGTATGGAGCCTGCCCGCCGTGGCACGAGTATACCGGCGCATACTTGTCCCCGTCGATCCTCACGTAGGTCTCGGCGCCCATCTGCTGTAGAGAGCCGAACGCGACCTCGGCGCCGGCCTTCGAGAGGTACTTGCCGAACTGCCTCGCTATCTGGCCGTACCCCGTCATGATGTTGGGGCCGTCGCTTATTATCAGGATCCTCAAGGTATGACCACCCTCTTCTCTCCAGGGATTACGGTTCCTACTATAATCCAGACGACATCTCCTGGATCGACCCTGACGACCCTCCTGACCTCGCGGGGTATGTAGATCCTGTAGTCGTCGCCGACCCTCGCGTAGAAGGATTTCGACAGGTCTATAACGCTCTGTATGGTGGACTCCACCATTTCAACCCATAATTTGGTGGGAAGATATATATAAGCCTTGCAAACAGTAGTTCCGATGCCGTACCACCGTATAGATACGGGCAGGATAGATAGCCTGATCCTGAGGCCTAACGACCTGGCGTTCCTCAACTTCGTTGGGAAGCTGATACCGATAAGGGTTCTCGGAACAGAGTTCTTCAACTATCTCTACGACCCGGTCGCCGAGGGACAGATAGCGGGGGAGGTCGATCCGAGCTCCTCGGTGGACAGCGCGAAGAACGTCGGCTTCGTCCCGCCGCAGCTCCTGAAGAGCAGTATAATAGCGGCGCAGCCGGTAAACGTGCTTCGTGTGAACCAGCCGTCAATGCTGTACCAGGTCTTCGTCGGGGTTGCACCAAGCTACGTCAGGGTCTTCCTGGCCCTGCCGTCAGCGTCCGCGCAGAAGAACCTGGACGTGGTCGCCTGGTCGCAGGCATACGCCGCGGCGGGCTGGTTCGACGGCTTCGTCTCCCCGCTTCTTAACCCTGACCCCTCGACAGAGTTCATAGTGCCGTACGGCTTGGACCCGGCTCTCGGATACGCTAACGTGCTCTTCGAGAGGGTCAGGCCCCTCCTGATGTTCTACGTCAACAAGGTGCAGTTCGGCGTCGTGGCGGATATAGACCTGGTCATGGAGATGCTGGACAGGCGCGGCAGGGGGGTGAGGACCTTCATGAAGAACGTCGGCGGATTCACGGCCTTCACCTACCCGTTCAAGGAAGTGTTCAAGATTACCCCCATCTCGATAGGGGCCACCAGGGAGGATGTTGCCAGGAGCCTGAGGGGTGTGTAGGCTTGTCAGAGATATACGACTATAGAACGATATCGTTCCTCGCCCACACATCCCCGACACCCGTGACGGCGACGGTACCCGACGTCATGGTCGGGGTCATAGCTCACGCGAAGTACGTCTCAGCCGTCCCGGGAGCCACGATAGTCGTGAAGCTCCTCCAGACGAGGCTCGGGACAGTAACAGGAACACTCGACGCCGCCGTCCTGATCCCTGGGGCGCCCGTGTGGCCGTCGTCGCCGGGCAGGCTGGACAACGTGGTCGCGGTGGTTGACCCGGGTCACAGGGTCGAGGCCGTCGCCGAGACAGGATCAGTTATAGGGGTTATAATATTCGGCTACGCCCCGGGGCGCATGAGGAGGCCGTAGTCTAGTTGGGCGCCACCGACTACCAGCTCGCAAGGGAGAGGCTGGAGAGGATCTACAGGGAGCTCCTGGTTATCGAGCGGCAGATCCACCCCATCGTCACCAGGGTCAGGGTACTGCTAGGAGAGCTCCTAGGGGTTGAGGAGGCAGCACCGCCTGAGGCTCCTGAGGCTCCAAGGGTCGAGGCGGCCAGGATAATAGTCGCGGAGGAGAGGGTTGAGGCCCCTGCACCACGGCCGGGGGTAGACCCGACCAGGGCCCTCCTCGAGAGCATCCTCCGGACGTTGAACACCGGGGTAAGACCTGCCAGGTACACGGACCACAGGTTCGTCGTGGCGCCGGAGCCGATCACCTATGAGGGCAACGTCCACGACCTGGGTATGGAGTACGACACGGTCCTGCTAGTGCCGACGATAGACGCCCAGATAGAGGTGGACAGGAACGTCGAGCCGACCACACCAGTCATAAGGGCCTTCACGTCGCTGAACCTCGATGGTGTGAGGGTCAGGAGGATATACTATAAGGGCGTTACCCCGGGTCTGACCGGGCAGATGAATATCTGGGCCTTCAGGTACTAGCCTAGCGTGCCCCTGAACGTGTAGACTATCGTGACCTGCCCTCCGTCCGGGACCACCACGGGAGATGGGAGGACGGTCCTGTCGATCATCACCGTGCCATAAATGACGTCCGAGTATATCCCCACCTCGACTATCGTTGCTGCCACACCGCTCCTGTTCATGAACACCCTGGACATCTGGAACTGGAACAGGCTCGCAGTCTCTGTGGGGGCGACGAACGTCACAGCCTTGTACAGCAACTGGCCACCCACCGTGCCGTGCGGTATCCTGCCGTGGAGCGTCGACTGATGAATCGTCACGGGGTCGGCTACTGTGCCGACGACTATTCCTCTGCCATCCACATTCTCCCCGACTGTAGCCATATAGTTCGTGCTATACGGTACTGGAGAAATCCAGTTCCCAGCAATTGTTTGCACTGTCGCAGCAGCCTGGTTCATCTGTATACGTAACACCCGTAAGAAGTTGTGTACTAGGCTCTGGGCAGGGGTCTCGACGAGCCCGACGATCTCTCCCCTACTATTCCTCGACTCGACCTTTACGGTTATCATACGACCACCCTGATCTCATATATCACGTTCCTGCTGCTGCCGTGCGGCACGACGAACGTCGCCAGCGTCCTATCAATTAGAGCGGGAAATGTGAACCCATATCTATTATAGAAATGTGCAAGAATCCCTACCTCGTTTACAGTTATGTCTGCTCCGCTATTGTTGGTAAACAACCTAGTGACGTAGAACCTAGTCATGTTGCTCAAAAAATCTAAATCCGTTACGTCTGTAGAGCCGTATAATAGCTGCCCCGCCCCAATCCCGTGTGGTATCTGCGATCCCAAACTAAAATCAGTCATCGATACCGGAGTAGTGGATGTACCCACGACTATTCCTAAATTAGTTTGGCCAGACGCCCCCTTGACAGAAAAAGTTTTAGAGGACGGGGTTACTTGGTCAATAGTTCCATCAAGCCTTCTGTAATATGCTAACGAGGATGATATGTGAGAGTATAATGCGGCGTAGAAGTTTGAGAGCAGCGTGCTGGATTTCTTAGAAAGTACCCTGTTGCCCAGCTCGTCCTCCACGTGTACGTATATGTTTATCCCCTTCTCGGGTTCTTCGACCTTTGTCGGCGTATCCGCGAATAGCTTGGATGTCACCATGTCTAGCTCCACGTCACCTCCGGGTTATTTATGGTTTGCGTGCGGAGTGTGTGCGGTGCCTCGGATACAGATGGATGGGAGATGACTGACAGCAGGGGTATGTCCGGGGCCTCAGCTATTGGCGGGGAAATAGCTATGGTTATAACTTCAGCCCCCACGACCTCAGACGTAGATGTTATCGGCAGAGCTACATGGTACGGGTTTCTGTAGAAGAAAGACTTGTACAGCACCACCTTCTCCCGCGCGAACGTCTCTACCACCCCAGACTCCTCGGGTGTGCTGCCGGGGGAGATGACGACCTCGACCTGGTCTATCACGTATATGTTCATCGCCGGTCGGGCGCCAGCGTGGACCGTCTCAACCACCGTCGACGCCTTGAAGACGAGCCGAACACCTATGTCGCGGCCGATGATGTCGTACCGCCTCGGGTGCAGGAATACCTCGACTTCTCTGGTCTCCCCCGGCATGAGCCTGAACCTCACCGGGCTTAACTCCACGAAGAACTTATCCAGGTCGTCCAGCGCGATCTCGACGTCCACCGGCTCGGTGAACCTGCTGGTAACCCTTAACACGGCCTTCCTCGTCTCGCCGACCTGGACGTCCCCCAGGTGCTTTACGAATAGGCTACACAACGTCGACGACCTCGAGAACTATGAAATGGCTCCATCCGACCCCGCAGACGAAGTATGCATATGGCGATACGTTGGGCTCCGGCAGGGGCTCGTCCTTGGGCGACTCCAGGGCAAACGTCTCGCCTACCTGGACCGATTCGCACTCATACTGGGGTCTCCTGGACATCGGCTCAGACCCGCGGCATATTTAAGTCACGTCGGTATTTAACACTTTAATAGGCATGGTGCGGGTGAAAGTAGCCGTGAAGAAGGTTAAGAAGTGCGTCGAGTGTGGGAGGCTGTTCGACGGGGAGTCGTGCGGGTGCGGGTGCAAAGAGTACGCCGACGCATACGTCCTGGTTGGGGGTGGGTAGGGTATGCCGAGCATAACGGGGGGCATAGTGGTAGTCGGGTCAAGGATCCTGGTGCCTGTGGACCTGGCTACCGTGAGGACGGGCTTCGCGATGCCCGTCGTCGGCACGGTAAGCGTGGTGGGGACTATTGGGACGATAGAGGCGGTCCTGGAGGTCGGCACGGTGGAGCTCGTAATAACTGTCGCGACTGTTGGGACAATAGCCTCAGGCAGGATTACAGCCTCTGTGTCGTCCGGCATAGTCAACAGGGTTGACGCGGTATCGACAGTAACAACCGTAACGAATGTTGGGACGATAGTGGAGGGCAAGATAACCGCATCGGTCTCGTCAGGCGTGGTGGATAGGGTTGGCTCGTTATCCGGCGGCGTACTCGACCACGTCGGGCATGCGGGCACAATAGGAACCATAGCCTCAGGAAACGTTACCGCGTCAATATCGTCAGGATCATTAAACTTGGTGGAGCGAGTAGGTACAATATCTTCAGGAGCATTGAACCAAGTAGATCAAGTAGGTACAATAGCTTCTGGTAACGTCACTGCATCCATATCATCCGGAAACATCACAAACGTAGGTACAGTTAGTGTAGTAAGCAGTATCGTTAGTACCATAAAAACAGTTGAGTCTGAGGACTTGTTATACTTCACATCAACGGTTAGTGCAACAATTCACCATCCATCAGGCAGGTTGTTCGGACTTATCACATCCCCTACGTCTACCATGACTATTATATTAATGAATTATGGAGCAACATCTGATCTAGGAAGCGTTATTGCAAGAGTCATTGCGCCTGCCGACGACACGACCGGTTTTATGTTTCCTGCAAAAGGAGTTAGATTCTCAACACTTGTGGCAAGCCTAACAGATATAGGATGGTACACAGTATATTATGCTCCGGCATAAAGGTGAGAAGATATTCCGGCAACAGCTACCCAAGTCTTCGGTCCAGTTACAGTAGATCCGAACTTCAACACAACTGGAGTAAAGACGCTTCTGACCATGAATACAACTTTGCCGCTAGGAGGGAAGAACATAGTAATTGCTGTTCTGATGCCGAATGCGGCAGTTAGTGAAACAAGCTTTAATAAACTCAGAATATCGAAAGGGGCGACAGTATTGTATGAAACACCGATAGAATTTGTGGTTCATGCTATAGGTCAGAGGCCAAAACATATAATGTTGATGGCGATTGACGATGCACCAGCAGGTAATGACACTTATACTTTCGAGATAAACACCACTAGGGCAAGCACAACTACAGGCTTCGTTCACGTTCAGGGAATGGTTATAAAGGCTGATGCCGATGCTCAGTGGACCTACAACACTACTGCAGTCTCGGTAGCGGCTGGAGGAACAGGAACAGTGGTAACGCTTTCGACGAACTATCCTGCGGGAACCAAAGTGGTGGTTCTGGCTTACGTTTTGGCCTATCACACCTCTTACCTTCACTATTTCGTCGGTGCAGGGAACGTGAAGATCGTGCTCGACGGAACTGTGGTCAGCAGTAATCAGTTTAATACTGCTGCATACGAAACTGTGCAGCCGCTTCATGTAAATCTCTGCTTTGGTACCACTCTCACCACTTCAACCCAGACCTGGACGGTGGAGTTCACGAATGGGAGCATCAGGGAATATTACGTTTACGCAATCTTAGTGATATTCTCGGTAGATGACGTGGTATTCCTCGACACGGCATCGGTTGCTCTTTCTAACGGTGTTCAGGTAACCGTCGGAGATCTGACTACGTCTCTTCAAGGAAATGTTGCGGTAATTGCTATTGCCAGCGCCGATAACGCAGGGACTACCAGCGGCACGGCTTTTAATGCAAATTATGTCGTTCTCCAGCTGAACAACTCTGCTACCGACCAGATTTCCAACCTTGTCGGCTGGCATCTTGATCCGAACAATTACCACGGCAGGAGCGGTACTCTGCCACTCTTCCGCTTCGACACAAGAGTCACCAATCCGAGCTATCAGGTAAAAATGACTGCCCGTACAGACGGCATTAACGGTGAGGCGAAAATAGTCGCTTTCAAGATCGTTACCCCCGTTGTTCCAAGGAGATGTCGTCGGAGTAGGATTACTATTTTAGGAGTATGTTAGATGGTAACGCTACTTAACCCGAACCCGGGCCGGGCGGAGTTCTATATACTACTGATCGACGTTGGAACCGCGTTACACCAGCCCCGTAGTAGTGTTCGCGCTTGGCGCGGCGGTAAGGATCGTGGTTACCGAACTCTAAAACTAACTATTTATTTTTCTATGGAAAAATTAACTCCGTGGCTAGGTGGGAGGAGTTCAAGAGGTGGATGCTGGCCGACGGGTCCTACAGCAGGCAGACGGTTGAGCAGTACTCCTGCATCGCGAGGCTCTTCGAGGGGTATGCGGAGGCCAGGGGAGGCGGCAGGCCCCTGAGGGACGTCCTGGTCGACTTCCTCTCGACGGTGGACGACAGGTCGAAGCCCCACTACAAGACCGCGCTAAAGAAGTTCCTCGAGTTCGTCGGGGAGAAGGATCTGGCGGCCGGGCTTAGGGTAGGGTCGAGGCCCATAAACCAGCTCGAGTGGTTCTGGAGCGAGGACGAGGTCAGGAGGATAATCGGGGCGTGCAGGAACCTCAGGGAGAGGCTGATAGTCAAGTTCGCCTACTACCAGGCGATGAGGAGGAAGGAGATACTCTCCCTGACGGCCGACGACATAGACCTGGAGGGCATGAAGGTGAGGGTCAGGCTTGCTAAGAAGCGGGGGACCAGGTTCCTATACAAGGACCTGTACCCAGACCAGGCCCGGGAGATCAGGGAGTACCTGGAGGCCAACGGGATAAGAGGCGGCGAGAGGCTCTTCAAGATGACGCCCGTAAGGCTCCACGCCATATTCACCGGCATAGTTAGGCGGGCCGGGGTCAGGCCGGCCGGGATACACGGGCTCAGGCACGCCAGGGCGGCACACATGAGGATGAGGGGCGTCCCGCTAGACGTCCTGAGCAAGTGGCTCGGCCACGAGGGGCTGAACGTCACGATGATATACGCCCACATAGGTCCCCAGACCTTCGCGAAGGAGATACCGCCGCCGGAGGTGTAGGGGTTGGGCCGCGCACCGATACCCCAGGCGACGGTCGGCTTCATGATAAGGTCCACGCTGGCCAGGGGCCCGGCGACGGTCGACGAGATAAAGGAGTCGATGCGCGACATAATGGAGCTCCTGGGCTTTAGGTTCAAGCCGCCCAAGTCCAGGACCATAGCCTGGTACATCTCGCTTCTTAAGGGGCTCGGGCTCGTCGAGAGGGTCGGGACAAGGCCGAGCAACCGCGGGATGGACTACGCAGTCTACGCGCTGACGAGGCTCGGAAGGGAGCTGCCGGCTACCGACCCGAGGTGGATGAACCCGCAGGCGGAGTACTACAGGGCCAGGGGCCTGACGTGGACCGACCCGGAGACCGGGACAACCTACCCGAAGAACGTCCTGGGGAGGAGAAGGTACAGGAGGAGGGTCCTTGGGATACCTCCACGGCCACCCGGCCGTCCCAGGAAGCAATACTTTTAAGCAATCAGCTAGTTGATGGTAGCGATGGACGGTATAATCGGGAGCATACTCAACGCCCTCGCCAGCAGGCCAACCCTCATACTCTACGAGCCCCTGGCAGCTTCAGTAATCAGGAGATCCAGGTTCCAGGAGGTCTCGCCCAAAGTAGCGGAAGAGTTCGTCAAGAGGTGGAGCAAGGAGCTTGCGAGGGGATGGGTCGACAAGTTCTTCCCAGACCTGCCTGCTGAGGAGAGGGAGGAGCTTGCGAGGAAGGTTCAGCAGAGGCTTCTAGAGGGCCTGTAGCACCAGCAGGGCTGTCAGGAGAGAAGCACCTATCGCGGTGCTCGCAGCGAAGTGGGATGAACCGTACGCGAACGGGTGGCCACGCTTCCAGTAACCATCACCCCACTCGCCTATCTGGGCCCACTCAGACAGGACGAGGGCGGCTCCCAGGCCCCAGAGGACTTGCGATACAGTTGTCGGGGCTAATATTGCTGCTATCCAGCAAACAAGCCCCCAGTGGTAGTGCTCGAGAGCCTCCAGCCCCTTGTCGTACTTGTTCGCGCCCGACTCCCACCAGACGCGGTCCAGGACCAGCCCAGCTAGGAGCCCGAGGAGGAACGCTATCACG
>Ga0209393_1000755_pt1 | contig 14844 bp, 13 predicted proteins | sample SSWtaG_2_FD_184117 | JGI IMG/M metagenome (GOLD analysis project Ga0209393, IMG submission 184117) | Hot spring microbial communities from Sandy's Spring West, USA to study Microbial Dark Matter (Phase II) - SSWsed_130316 (SPAdes)... | ecosystem: Environmental > Aquatic > Thermal springs > Hot...
TTTTCACCCGCTCCAAAAAAGACATGCTTTCAAAAGCGTCGGAAACGATAATCAAGTCAATGTCGCTGTCTTCTTTTGCCTTCCCATTGACCCTTGAACCGAAAACGATGATGTGTCTTGGGGAAAACAAGTCCAAAATCCGAACCAAGTTCGCCTCTATGTAACGACGCAACTCAACATCAACTATCCCTGCAACTGCAATCATCAGCGATCACTTCCCTAATTGGTTTCATTCTCGTAATTTGCACCTTACGCGACTCGGTTTGCGTTAAAGTTTTGTTACCTGTTCCTTCACCCAGTCCCTGATTTTCTCGGCTTGTTGGATGCGCTCGTTAGCTATGTTAGCGTCAAAGACCCTAAATGGAGCGACACCTGCTGCATTGACATATCGGCTGCGGAAGTAATCATCCGTTAAAGGTCTGCCCGCTGCAATTATTTCTCGCGGCGCCCCCAACTCAGTTGCCAACCGCTCCAAATCGTGGGTTCGCGGTGGTGCTATCTGAAATCGGATAAGGTAAAGGGCTTTTAGGAACTTCTCCGCTGCTTGTTGAGCGAGAAAGACCGCAACATACCAATGACCCAGTCGTAAATTGTCTCTGGCTGCTTGCAAATCCGCCTCACCTTGAGCCATTAACTCGTCTGCTTGTTCTTCAATGGTCATGATGCCGTTCACCTCCTCATCGGGGAGCAACTCGCCCCTCAAAATCCAAACACCTTCCCTGCACGCTTCAGCAACAATCCCCACCTGCCTCCTCATCCTCTCAAACTCCATCACCGTCAAACACCATGCATCAACGCGAATGTGCCAAGGAATCGCCTCGTTGAACTTTTTCGCTCGCTCCAAAAAAGGAACTCCCTCAAAAGCGTCGGAAACGACAATCAAGTCAATGTCGCTTTCTTCCTTCGCCGTCCCGTTGACCCTTGAACCGAAGGCGATAATGTGCTTTGGGGAAAACAAGTCCAAAATCCGAACCAAATTCGCCTCTATGTAGCGACGCAACTCAACATCAACTATCCCAGCAACTGCGATCATCAGCGATCACTTCCTTTCAAGCGCTGTTAGGTTTCGGCTTCCCTCATGGCTTTCTGTAACAAGTCGTCCACGCCTAACTCTGAAGCGCGACGCATCAGGTAATCTCTGTCAAGGGCATCCCCTTGCACCTTTAGGATGCCTAAAATGTCACGCCATTGCTGCTGCGAGACCTCACCGCTTTGCCGAAACCAGAGCAATTTGTGCACCAAAGTATCCTCAGGGCTGGCGAGGCAAAGAGTCACAAGTTGACCGCCAATTTGAAAACTCATCGGTCGCCTCCGCTCAAATTCGGGTTTTGACTTTCCTTTTAGACTACGGACAAAAACATCCAATTTGTCCATTGTTGTCCATCGGACGAGATTGAAGGAACTTTCCGTTGCCACCGCTTCATAGACTGCAGCGATGTCCACATAAAACTCCGCTTTCAAGCCCCGCGACTAAAGTCGGCGCGGCACTTGTTCATGCCTCAAAGCAACAACGAAATCAATGCCTTGTGTTGCGCGAGGCAAGCCATAAGCCGAACTGGCAACAGAACCAACGATGAAATAAGGCACGCCCAATTTTTCTAAGACACTCACGAAGATGGCAGCACTTTCAAACAAGTTGTCCATCGTCTTAAAAACCTCGCTCTTTCGGGTTCCAGCCGAATACTTTTTGCATGAGTTCTAATGGCAGCCAACGAGATGCCACTCGTAAGCGAATTTCCCGCTCATCAGCATTTGGATAGCGCTGTCGGACTTCCGCTTCCATTAACTTCACCAAAAAGCGGTTGAGTTCGCACACCTTTTGCAACCGTTCCGCCTCGCTCATTCGTCTGTAACCTTCTATGAGCAAGGTTTGAACTTTCTTGCAGGTGTCGTTCGGCACGCATCGTCACCGACCTTTATCAACCTGCGTTGAGCAATCTTTTATGCACGGTAACGGCGTGGTCGTTGTCGGAAGTTCGGTCTGTCTTCAGAACGCTTGCCCAGCAGGTCGCGGATGGCGTCCAAGATTTCGTCTTTGTTTCGGATTTCCGTCAGCCTCAAGTTGTCAAATTCGCCTTCAAATTCATCGGCAAGGTCGTAAAGAAAGCGCCCGCTACCCCAATGGCTGTAAACTTGCCCGTAGCCAAACAGGTTGACCTGTGGAAGTAACTTTTCGCCCAGAACCTCAAAAGCGTCGGCATCGTCTTCCTCCCAGTTGTCGCCGTCGCTGAAGTGGAAGGCGTAAATGTTCCACTCGGTTGGTGAATAGTGCTCTTCAATCAACTTGGCGCAAAGTTTGTAGGCGGAAGAGATTTTCGTTCCACCACTTTCGCGCAGCCGGTAGAACAAATCCTCAGGGACTTCACGGGCAGCAGCGTCGTGGACGATGTATCGGCGCTCAACGCCACGGTAATGCCTTCGCACCCATTGGTCAATCCAAAACGCCGTTATGCGAACGATTTCTTTCTGCTCGTCGCCCATGCTGCCAGAGACATCCATCATGAAGAAGATGACAGCCCTGCTTTCGGGTTGGGGCTCATACTCAAAACTGCGGTAGCGGATGTCGTCGTGAATAGGGATGATGACTGGGTCGTTCGGGTCGTAAGTGCCGCTTAAAAGTTGGCGTTTCAACGCTTGCTTGAAAGTGCGTTTGAAATGGCGAAGCGCTTCAGGTCCAACTCGTCGGATGCTTTTGTAGCGTGGCTTCTCCGATTGCATTTGCCCGAAACTTTTAGGTTCAAGCCGCGGCAACTCTAACTCTTCGCCCAACATCTCCACCAGTTCCTCAAGGGTGACTTCAACCTCAATGGGATGGAGACCTGGCAAAAAGCCAGCGCCTCTTTGCCCTTCACCTTCTTCGCCTTCAAGCCACAAGATTTCGCCTTCCTCGCCCTCTCCCTGCCCTACACCACCCACATCCCTTAGCCGATAAGTGAAGTGCGGAATTTCAATCTGCGGGACAGGAATGGAGACAACTGTTTTGCCCTGCCGCCCAATCAGTTCTGTGTTGGTTATGAACTTTCGCAGGTTCTGTCGGATTTTGCCTTTAACGATGTCACGGAAGCGAGCCACATCTCGTTCAATGCGCTCCACCATGTCGTAACTCCCACCCGCGTTAGCGGGCGTTTGAGAACCGTTGTTTTGTTGCTCCATCTTTTGTCGCCTCCAAATTCCTTCAAGGGCTAACGCCAAGTGTTCTCTGAACAAATTCACGCAACGCTGCTGCTTGTGGTAACCATTGATTTCGCAATTCGTCCGCCGTTGGTGGATATGGAAGTCCGGGGTAACGGGCAGCGATGAAATACTTGACCCGATGACACATGGCTTGATACTGCTGCAAACTCGGTTCGTGCTTGACTGCTTCCGCAAGCAAATTTTCTAAATCGTGCGTCCGCTCCAACTGCCAACCGTGGTAGAGCAGGAACGCTTTCAACCACTTCTCCACTGCCTGCTGCAAGTGATAAGCAGCGACAAAAACCAGACCTCTGTCCAGCGACATGTGAACGACTTCCCAATCTTGTTCTGCCCAGTCCAGCCATTCGTAAGGGTAAAGGTTTTGGCTTTGGCTCATAAGGGTTTGCACCTCCCTCAAGACCTCGCTCCACTCCCGACGGCTGAACAAAGGGATGCCTTTCTGTGTTACCTCAGCAACGAACCAGTTGCGTTTCAGCAAAGCCTCTCGCCACTGCGATAAGGTGCACGGGTGGACTTCAAGTCCAAAGCCGAAAACTTGATGAAGGACAGAACCTGCCTTGCGTCGCTCTTCCTCGTCGGTCTCATCTGGGTAAACCACCAAGACATCAACATCGCTTCCTTCGTGGGGTTCGCCATAAGCGTATGAGCCGAACAGGACAACAAACTCAGGCTCGCAAACTTCCCGCATCGCACTGACTGCCTTTCGGAGTCGCTGTAAAACTTCTTCTTGAGTCAGGGTTTTCGTTGACATCCGTATCGCCCCCGAAAAAGCGAAAAGCCAGTTGTTTGATGCCTGTTTTCACAGGTGATTCTTCACCGTCTCGCTTCTTCGCGTTCTTTGATGTCACCGCGAGCGAAGATGCTGGCGACATAGGTCAAAATGTCGGTGGCACAGACCTCGCAGTAACCGTATTCGCGGATAAGTCGCGCCTTAATGACATCAATCTTCTCCTGCGTTTCTTTGTCCACGACACCTGTCGCAATTGCGCTCAAGCGGATGGAGTCTTTCTGGTCTTCAAAGAGTTTCAACTCAAGGGCGCGCAACAGTCGTTCGTTGCTCTTGTAATCAAACTGCTTGCCTTCCAAAGCGAGGCTGGCGATGTAGTTCATGATTTCACGCCTGAAATCGTCTTTGCGGGACTCTGGGATGTCAATTTTCTCCTCAATGGAGCGCATCAGTCTCTCGTCGGGTTCTTCCAATTCGCCAGTGTATCGGTTGCGGACTTTTTCGCCTCTAACATAAGCCTTGACATTTTCAATGTAGTTTTGGCACAGTCGCTTCAGTGCTTCTTCGTCGGCGGTAATAGCCCTGCGGACTTCGTTTTTGATGATTTCCTCGTATTCCTGCCGAACCAAAGCCAACAATTCACGGTAGCGTTTCCGTTGCTCTTCGGTGCTGACAAGGGAGTAGTGGTCAAGCCCTTCGTCCAGTTCCTTCATGACCATGAACGGGTTGACACAGTGCGGGTTTTCCTCGCTGACCAAAGCGTTGGAGATTTTGTCCATGACATACCTCGGCGAAATCCCGAACATACCTTCGCGGGGCGCTTCCTCTCTCAGTTCAATGACATGGTCTTCAGTGAAGCCTGGCAATGCCTTGCCGTCGTAGAGTTTCAGTTTCTGCATCAGCGTCAGGTTGAATTTTTTGGGCTCTTCAAGTCGGGTCAAAATCGCCCACATGGCAGCAATTTCAAGGGTGTGAGGGGCAATGTGCTTGCCTTTGACACGCTTTGGGTTGAAGAACTTCTCGTAAATCTTCACCTCGTCGCTGAGTTTAAGCACATAGGGGATGTCAACTTTGATGGTTCGGTCTCTAAGGGCTTCCATGTATTCGTTTTTTTGCAGTTTTCGGTATTCAGGTTCGTTGGTATGTCCAAGCACGACCTCATCAATGTCAACCTGTGCGAACTTGCGCGGCTTGATGACATGTTCTTGAGTTGCACCGAGCAAGTCATAGAGGAATTCCGTCTCCAACTTCAGCAACTCAATGAACTCCAGAAGACCCCGGTTGGCAATGCAAAATTCGCCGTCAAAGTCAAAGGCACGAGGGTCAGACTCAGAGCCGTAGATAGCGATTTTGCGGTAATTGATGTCTCCTGTGAGTTCAGTTGCATCCTGCGAGTTATGAACGATGAAGCCATCAGCCACATATGCTTGCCAAACGGGAATTGACAAGTCAAAAGCAGGGGCTTCGCCGACAGGGCTAATTTTTTGAACAGGCAACCAAATGATCGGCGCTTCAACTAACCAGCGCAGGAACTTAACTGTTGGGTTATCCGACGGTAGGCGTGTCAGCAATTCTTTTGCCTTCGCTCGGGTTAACCTCCGTTCACTCTTGAGGATGCGGCGGAAGTAGTAAGGTAATTCAGGAAACTCTGCCAAAAGCGGCTTAACATTTGGCAGGATGTCCCACTTCGCCTCGCTTCCCTTTCGGGGTGCAAGGTCAGTTCGCTTTTTGAGGCGTAAGGGTAGGGTTTCAACCAAATCGCAAACGCTGTCACCGCGAGCCACGACGCTATAGTAAGGTTTGCCGTCAATAACTTGCTTGTAAAGGGAGGCAACGATGCCCAAATTCAACAAGAGCAAGTGAACCTGCTTAGCGAGTGCTTTGGATGCGGAAGAGAAGGTGAATTCATTGACGCCGTTGGATTTCAGCCTAAAGCAACCATCGCCATCAAATAAGCCTGCCAAGAAGGCAAGCACAATTTCCTTCGGTGCTTGAAGAATTGCTGGCGGGACTTGTTTACTTTCTGCACCACGCCGAACGCCAACATCAGAGGCAAGCCACCGCGCCAAATCCTTGCTCTCCAGAACTGCATTAGCCACCTTGTGCCCTTTCTTGCGGTAGATTTTGCCTTGAACCCCAAAACGCTTCCGACCGAATTCAACGAAGAATTGAAGCAATTGCTCAGAAGCGTTGGAGAACCAAACATCAAAGACGGTGACAGAACCATCGGCAACGAGCAAGCCGAGCCAGTAAGCCATGTCCTCATCCAGAATTGTTGCCGATTGAGGCAAACTGTATCCGTCAACACTCAGCAATGTCCTGTTTGATCCGAAGGAGTTGGCGCCTCGGTAAAGCGCTACATAGTCCCCTTCTCTCAGTTCTCCCAACCGTTTCCACTTCAGTTCGCCATCCTCCAAAACCATAACGCGGTGGTTGGAGGTGCCGATGAGGGAGTATCCGAATTTGGTTTGGATTTCCAGCATGGGTTTGATGCCATCAAAGTAAAGGTGCGAAGCCTCAGTTCGCTTCGTTACAGATTGGACAACGATTTTGAGAGGCGCAAATTCGCCCTCTTTGGGACGATTGCCGTTCAAATTCAGGAACAAATCTTGTAGGGGCAAAAGCCCGTGTTCGGTCGCACACAAAGTTAAACTGTGCAAGCACTTTTCGTCTTTCGGTTGGAAAGTCCCTATGCCAATTCGATCTTTTTCGCTGAAGATGACTCGCCTGACGCGGATGTGGTTTTCAACGACTTGTTGCCAGTCTCCCTGATACTTACGCATGAACTCTCGGAAGTAGAAGCGACAAAGTGGGCACAAGTCACCCTCAACCCAAATCTGTTCTTCCTCCGATTTGCCCTCATTGAGGCGCTCAAGGAACTTAGTTCGGATTTCGGGCGGGATGAGTTTGAGGGGTTCTTCGTTAAGGGGACAAGGAACTACGCTGCCGTCCTCCAAAACCCAACTGAAGGAGTAGAGAGCACCTTCGGGCAATCGGGTGTAATATTCCAAGCCCTTCTTGAGCAGCCTGACGATGGTGCTTTTTGAACTTCCGACAGGACCGTGAAGCAGAATGATGCGGCGTTCCGTCCCGTAACGGCGGGCAGCGGATTTGAAGATGTTGACCAATACCATCAAGTAACGGTCAAGCCCGTAAATGGCGTCCTCGCCGTTCCCAATGGGGTCATCAAAGAAGTGGTAGTGGATGAGTTTCTCTTTGTGCTCGGTGTATTCAGTGTAGCCGAAGTGCAAAATCATGTCGTAGATGCGTTGGAAAGCGCTACGAGCGACTTTGGGATTTTTGACGACGATTTCAAGGTAATCGGCAAATGAGCCTTCCCAATGGTACTCCCGGTAACGCTGGACATCGTGCAGTGAAGCCAGTTCGGCGAGGATGCGACGCCCTTCCGCCCCATCGCTATGGAAAGCCGAAGTCGGCACATCTTGCCTTTGCATGGTTAAACTGCCCCCCTCAAAAAGAGATTTTTTTTCGCTCCTTGCACATCAAGCACTTGGGCTTCCCTTTTTGTTCGGAGTTTCAAGTATCCTCGCGACTTCCACCCCTCACCCGCGAGGTTTTGAAGGTGCGTTTGCTGCAAATTTTAAACGCCTTTTCCTTGTATGTCAACGCAATTTCTCTGAGAGGCAAAGGTATTTTGCCATGGAGTTGCCCGAATAAAAAGCGCCCATCAATGAACGACCTTCGGCAGGTAAGTTTGCAAGTTAAAGTTGGGGCTGTTTTGCTTGTCGTGACAACGAACGCAAACCGTTTCGTTCACGATGCGGGTTGTTGGTCGTTCGCCCGGACGCTGCCCGTGCATCTTGGCAGTCGCAGGGTCTTGAAGTTCTACATGGCAATCAACACACTCAACCCCACGCTTTTTGACCTCAGTCACTACCCCCCTCATGCGAAACTCAAGGGAGTGGCAGGTCAAGCAACTTTTGTCCATTCGCTTTTGGTTAACCAGTGTTTCAATAGCATGGGCATGACCGGTGTTGAGCCATTGCTCATACTGAGCCTGATGGCACTCGCCGCAGAACTCTGGCGGCAGGTAAGCCCTTTGGGAAGCGATCTTCATCAACTCCTTCATCTCCTGTTCCAGTTCCTTCTGACGCTTTTCGTAGTATTCGTCCACGATCTTTTTGACCTGGGGGTTGTCGTTGCGACCAGTTGCGTAAACCCATTGCCCCTCAATTCGGTAACTGTCTCGGTTTTGCGAGTTAGACCAAACCATTAGCGAAAGGACCGCTGAACGGGACTGAGGCAATGCGACCAGAAGGACACCAGAAACTTCTTTGCTGGCTTTCGTCATTCCGGGAGAAAACTCACCATTCGTCAACGGTAAAGCATCGTCAATCATAAGGATGTTGACAGTCCCTTTCAGACGGGGCGCCAATTCCGTTGCACTATTTCGGTCAGTGAACGCAATCGCAGCGAGCAAGTTATTCGGTTGCTTGAGGGCTTTCAAGCGAGGAAGCAACCGTTGCCAGTAACTTTCGTCCTTTAATGGCGGTTGACCCAAGTTGACCAAGGTGATGTTGAAGGTTTTGCCACTCACTTGGAAAGTTTGCAGGTTTTCGGGATTTGCCGGAACAAGCAGTTGCATCCCGTCAGCATTGGTTCGGATAACTGAGAGCCGTTTCTCATCGCGAGGGCTAAGGACAATGCACTGGTATCCGACAACTTTGTATGCCTTCAGGATGTATGGGACGACATCGGCACCTCCCGTAAAATCGCCACCTTCAACTATCCCCACATTCGCTCCCTTCCTCTTCATCTCGTTGGTGAGGTCTTGAATCAAAGTCGCGACTTTCGCCAAATCCTCCGCTCTCTTTCCCGGACAACCGCAAACTTCCAACTTACCTTGCCTGTTGGCAGTGACAAGCAAAACCAAATCGGGCGGCTCTTGGGGGAGTTCAATCTTTGGTGGCGGTGAGGGACTCGTCCGCCACAAACGAAGAGCTATGCCGACAAACAGAAGAGCAAGCACTACCGTTCCTATCATTCCAAGGCGACTGAGCCTTTCTTGGGCGCTCCTCTGGGTCATGGTTCATCACCGACTTCAATCATAGCGCAACGGCGAGCACCTGTTCAATCAGGCTCAGTCGCTGGTCACAGTGACGATCGCTTCCGCACGAAGATGTCCAACCTTCACCCTCACGATTCCCTTCCCAGGTCGCGTTGCGATGAACAAACCATCGGGGGTGATAACGCCGATGCCACCGTGAACAGACCAAATTGGTCTGATCGGTCTTTGCGGTAAAGGCTCTAACTGGAGTTGGAACCTTACGCTTTCACGGGCGCGAAGGGTGACTTCTTTCGGCTGAATTTGCAACTCAGCGAAAACAGGTGCCATCATCCCCCTGCGCGGGACAGGGATAATGAGCCGAATTTCGTCGGCATCAGTGACGAACTCGTCAACTTGCTCTTGGTAAATCAACTCAAGCCCAATAGGTGGGCGAACTTTCAAAGTGCATCGCTTGTTTCGCGGCAGTTCTATGACGAACATTCCGCTGGCATCGGTTTTCGCAACGATTTTCGTCCCATCTTCAACAGCGATTTCAACTTCGGCGTCAGCCAAAGGGACATAGGGGTCATCTTCGTCAACGACCGTGCCGACAAGTCTGGTCGGGTTTGGGTTTCCGATGGGCACGCTCCCGCCCGTCAAATCGCTCCCACCGCAACCTTCAAGCCAAACCAGCGCTGAAAGGAAAAGCCAAAAGGCAAACTTAATCCGTTTCATGACGCCATGCCTCATGAACGCTTCACCTTTCTCCGCTGCGTTTGCGGTTCAGGCAACTGCAACGATGCCTCAAGTTTTGCCCATTCTTCCTTCAACGGTAACCAACCGACATCTTCCACAAACTTGCTCGCTTCAACTTCGCCATCGGTGCGAGCGATGCATTCAGCCAACATCAAAGTTGCCTTGAACCTTAACGGGTCTTCAAGCCATGTGTCGTCGTTCCCCGCGTCCCGCCATTTAACTCGCCAATCACTCAACATTTCGTGAGCCCTGAGCAAAACCTCTTTTGTCCTTTCCAAGTCCCCAGTCCCAAGTCTCAGATCCCCAGTAGCCACCAAGCATCGGTAAATCAGATCGGCGTCACCAACTTCGTTTGCCAACCGCTGAGAGATTGACAACCATTTGTCGGTCTGTTTTTCGCCTTGAACCAAAGCAACTTTCGCCCTAAGCAGTGAAGCCAGTGCAGCAATGTCCCGCATCCCTTTTTCGTCCGAGATGGAGAAAGCCTGCTCTGCATCGTTTGCAGCCTCATTGAGTTTGCCCTGAAGCAAATTTGTCCAAGCGCGAAGGCACAAGGCATGAGCGTATTCGGTCAAGTTGCGCATTGACTCAGCAATTTCAACGGCAACTTGTGCGTGATAGCGCGCATCGTCAGGACTTTCTTCCCGCAGGTAAGTTTCAGCCAAAGACTTGTGAGCCCAAAGTTCAGCCCTTCGGGAACGAAGCCTCAGCGCTTCGGTCAGAGCGTTTTTGGCGAAAGACTTAGCGTTGGGAAAGTCGCCGACAACGGCAAGCAAATCAGCCAAAACCGTTTCGGCGATGACAAACCGTTCTGCGTCATTAGCGAAAGACGCCAAAGTCCGAACGCGCAAAGCCCGTTCGTAAGCGTCAACCCATTTGCCTAAATGTCGCTCGCAAACGGAGATGGTCAAAAGGGCTTCAAGTTGCTGGTCGTGGTCGCCTAATTGTTCCGCTATTGACAAAGCCTCTTTTGCCAACCTTTCCGCACCAACAAAATCGCCGCAAGCGAGATAGACATTTGCTCGGTTTGCAGCGACGAACATCAAAACGAGTTTCGCATCTCGGTCTGTCGGCGCTTTACTTGCTAACTCTTCAGCAGCGTCCAAATGTTCCATAGCGGAGCGAAATTCGCCAACCCATTCCGCGACAGCAGCGAGCGCAATTGTTGCCTCCCAACGGTTGTGCCAGTTTTCGCTTTTAGCGACCAACTCAAATTGCTGTTTTGCTTCCTCAGGTCGCCCCATCAAAAGCAGTGCGCGACCGATGCTTTGACGGCAAGCGAGGGCATAAGGGAGATTGTTTCGCCGCTCAAACAGACCTTGAGCCTGTCTGAGGGCGCTGACCGCACCGTCCAAATCGCCCATCAAAAGCCTTAAGTTGCCGAGCCTAAAGAGGGCTTTCGCTTCCGCATCTTCGTCCCCGAGGGTTCGGGCGATAGGGATGATTTGCTCGCAAGTTGAAGCAGCCGCTTTCAAATCGGGCGGAGAAGTTTGAGCGTCAACGAGAGCGAAAAGATTGTCAAGCCTCTCCCGCAACTGGCGAACCCTTTCCTCAGCCTGTCGCTGCTCCAACTCCATCCGCTCGCGCCTTAGGGATTCCCGTTCTGCCTCAATGGCTTCAGGCTGAGTAAGGTCAGCACCATAGAAAAACGCCAAAGGCTTGCCCGTTCGGCGTGCGATTAAGGTCAACTTGTCAGGTTGAGCCAAAGTCGTGCCAGCAATGTATTGGTAAAGCAAAGCCCGCGAACAACCAATCTCTTTCGCTACCTGTTCAACGGACAAACCTGCTTCCTTAATCGCTTGCAAAATCAACTCGCCTTGCTTTTTGCGACCTTCGGGAGTGGTCAAGTCAAGTTCCATCGTCATCACCTTCGCTTCCAAACAGTCGTCACCAGCCATTTTAGCGCAACTTGCGTCTAAAAGCAAGGCTGAGCGGATCTTCGTCTAATTTGGCTGGACGATGTTTACAACTAAGCCGCTGTGTGGTATAATTTGACTGGACGAAAAAGCCTTTGAAGGAGGGATGTCGGATGACGAGACGGATGCTCATCACAGCGACGGCAGTTGCAGGGTTGATGCTGCTGGCTTTGCTTGGATGCGGTGGAGGCGGAGGAAACCCAATCAGCCAAACGCCAAGCGGTCAGACGGGAAGCGTTGAAGGTCGGTTGGTAACAGGAGGTTCAACGACGGGCAAGTCGCGACAAGTCGCTACTCGCTTCAAGGCACGAGTTCACGGTCTTGAGACCGAAAACACTTTCAGGCTTCAAATCCGAACGAACGGCGAGTTCAGGATTGATGGTGTCCCCGCTGGCGAGCAGGTGATTTCCATTGAAGACGAAGAGAGCCAACAAGGCGCTGTCTTTGTTTGTTTCGTCAGACCAGGACAGGTCACCAATGTCGGCGATGTCGTCCCCCAACCTTTAGGGATGATTGCTGGCTTCGTTCGCACGACCGACGAAAACGGTCAACTCAAGCCAGTCCCTCGCGCTCGCATTGTCGCTCGTCCCATCAGCGATGAATCGGACACTGTTGAAGAACTTCCTTCGCGCCCATTCTTCACAACCATCACCGACAGGAACGGAAGTTACCAACTGCTTGTCCCTGAAGGCACTTACTTGGTTGAAGCGAGGCATCCCGACTATGAGCCTGCGTCCGAAATAGTCACCGTTAAGGCTCTTAATGTCACCACCCTTAACTTCACCCTCGTTCCGCTCCCTCGTGAGACTGGCACGGTTTATGGGACGGTCATGGCTCAAGTGGACGGAAACTTGATTCCTGTGCCTGGCGCACTCGTGATGCTCAAGCCTCAAGGAACTCCTGAGCCAATCATTTCAGAAAAACTGACCGTTGGGCAACTCATCAGCGCGCATATGAACCCGACGCAACAAGGATTTATGCCCCCAGGTCCACCTATCCGCCACAGGTTCTTCACCTTCACGAAAGCCGATGGCAGTTTTGAACTGACTGGAGTGCCAACAGGAACTTACACTGCCATTGCTTTCAAACCCAACTACGGGCGCGATGAGAAGCAAGTTGAAGTCAAGGCTGGAGAAAAGGTTCGCGTTGATTTTGTCCTTCAGGCTCAATTTGGCATCATCGTTGGACAGGTCACCGATGCAACGACAGGAAATCCTATCAAAGGTGCGTTAGTCATTGCTGTCCGAAAGGGCGATAATTGGTGGATTTGGGACGGTTGGGAGATAATGCCTTTGAGCGGGAGCAAGAGACCCAATCGCCCCACATGGCACCGACCAAATCATGGTAGCCAACAAGGGATGCCTTCTCAATCGCCTTCAATCTTCCCACCCTTGCCACCTGTTGAACCACCCGTTCGGGCAGGAACTGTGACTGACGAAAACGGCAACTACAAACTCTTACTGCCGCCCGGCGATTACTTCGTCGCTGCTGTCGCAGAAGGTTATGAGTGGCAGGCTCAGGAAGTTGACGGGTTGCAAGTTGGTCAAACCGTTCAGGTTGACTTTGCCCTTCAACCTGCCGCGACAATTCAGTGAAGCAATTTGCGTCGCCCGTTCAGCCCGCTGGGTCTTTCCAGCCCAGCGGGTTAACATTTCATTTGGAGGTGATGGGCTTTGAAGCGAACAATGCTGGTTTTCGGTTTGCTCGCTGTGTTGTCCGTCAATGCGTTCGCTCAAGAATTCAGCATCACAACCGTCGTGCGGAAGAGCGGGTTGAGTTGGGAAGAAGCCGCCGCAGCGCTTCTGTTGGCGAAAGTCTTGGGCGTTGACATGACGATGATTGTGAGCACCCGCAAAGAGACATCTACGCCTGTTTTCGTTCTCGCCCCAGCGGTCGTCATCGCTAAGGTGAGCAAGAAAGATTTGCGCGAAATTGTCATGATGAGAGGCAAAGGACATGGTTGGGGTGTAATCGCTCACCGCTTGGGTGTCCATCCGGGTGCGTTTAACCAGCAAAGGGTTGTCCTTAGCAAACTCAGTGACGAAGATTTGGTCGCTTCAGTTTGGCTGAATGTGCTCAGTCAGGCTTTCAGTATCCCAACGGCTCAAATTGCCAGATTCCGGCAGGAAGGATTGGAGTGGGGCGATGTCATAGCGTTGCTGCAAGTCTCGGCGGCGTCTAAAACTGAGCCAGAGAAAGTGCTCGCCCGTTGGCGTGAGATGGAAAGGGACTGGTCAAGGGTGAGGGCTCAATTTGGCGTTTCGCCCGATTGGTTGCCTCAAATTGAGAAGCAGGAACGAAACCGAGAGAAGGAGAGAAGCCCCAAAGGTCACGGCAAAGGTCGGGGGAAACAAGGGCGTTGAGGTTTTCCTAAAAAAGCGAAACCCGCTAAAGGATGCTGGCAAAACTTGGACTTAAAAGGTTGCGAGTCACGGGTTGCGCGTTCGGAGAAAAAACACTTGCCCCGCACAACCCGCAACGCTCAACTTTGAACTCCCAGCCCACTTAGCAGGTTTCAGCCTGCTTTGAAACCTTAGACGCCCACCTCGGGTAAGTGGTCAAAGCGTAAGCGCAATGCGTGACTTGCCATACCGAAAAAATTTTTTCCAAACTGCTATTCGCCAGTCGCTAATCGCCATTCGCCATCGTTATGGCTCGGCAGGAGCCTCGCCCTCCCAAGTTCATTTGGGTTTCCTTTCGTCCGTCTCAAATCTTCGCCCCTACTTGCCGATAAATTTTGTGGTCACAGGTCTCGCTGCTTTAGGCAAAGTCGGCAGACATTGGGCGATTCGTCAGAGAGTGTTCTAAAACTCTTCATGCCATTGGCTTTAGCCAGTGGTTGATGACGAATTTTTTCTGAGCGCCGAATTCATTCGGCGAAAAATCGGATGGCACGGTTTTTGCCGTGCCGAAATTTTGCGGTCGGGCAGAAAAAATTCGCCGACTAAAGTCGGCGCTCATGTTCCTTCGTCATCAACTACGGGTTGAAACCCGTAGCATGATTTGCTTGATGTTTCGCCATCAACTACGGGCTGAAGTCCATAGCATGGATGGCTTATTTTGCGGTGACGACGATAAAGTGAAGTTTGTGGCGCGAAGCCACAAACGGGACTTTCAGAACACTCTTGATTTCGTCGTTTCCTCATCGCCCGTCGGAAGGAGTGAGCGAATTATGAAAAGGCGATGGCAATTTTGGGTAGTCACTGTAGTTTCAATTTTCGTGTGGGCAGTGCTCGTTTACG
>Ga0209393_1000757_pt1 | contig 14821 bp, 9 predicted proteins | sample SSWtaG_2_FD_184117 | JGI IMG/M metagenome (GOLD analysis project Ga0209393, IMG submission 184117) | Hot spring microbial communities from Sandy's Spring West, USA to study Microbial Dark Matter (Phase II) - SSWsed_130316 (SPAdes)... | ecosystem: Environmental > Aquatic > Thermal springs > Hot...
ATGCATACTTTAGAAAGGGCGAGTATGAGAAGGCGTTGGAAATTTACGAAGAGATGTCAAAGGGGATTCCACCTTGGATTGATGCGATCGCCCCTTCAAGGGCTTATCTTTGCCGAAAGTTCATTGCAGAGGGTTACCGTCCTCCACAACCTCCTCCCAAGACCACATGGAGACCATTGCCTTTGAAGTTTCGTGAAGAGGACTACTTCATCTTAGTCCCCCTTGATGAAGCCTGTAAAGTCTTGGGCATCCTCCATCGCTTGGACATCAGTCCCAAGACCAAACGGGTTCGCTATGTCTTCTTGGGCGAAAAGGGGAAGTTGTATCCAGGGCTGACGCAAGCGAGGGATTTGTCGGGGAGGCAAGACTTCCTTGCTTATGCGCCCTATGAGGAGAACGGGGTTGTTTGGGTGCCTTTCTACTGGTTGGCGAAGCAGGCAGGGATTGTCGCATGGGAGGTGCGCAACGGAAAGATTTATGTCGCTCCAAAGCAAAGGGTGCAGTGAGGGAGGGCATCGTTCACCCTGCCTTCAGTGTCTGCTGTCATTCTTTCAGCACGGCGATGCCCGGCAATTCGCGCCCTTCCAGCAACTCCAAAGCGGCGCCGCCACCTGTAGACACATGGGTCACTTTGTCGGCAATCCCGAACTCAAAAGCAGCCGCCGCCGTTTCGCCCCCGCCGACGACCGTCGTGCCGCTGCATTGGGCTAACGCTTCGGCGATGGCTTTCGTGCCCGCTTTGAAAGGCGTCCGCTCAAACCGCCCCATCGGTCCGTTCCAGAAAACCGTCTTGGCGGTGCGGATGCGTTCGGCGAACAGGTTGGCTGTCTCTAATCCGATGTCGTAGCCTGCCTTATCGGCAGGGATGAGAGTGGCAGGGACGACTTGCGCGGCGGCGTCTTCGGCGTCGCTTTCGGCGATGACGACATCCACTGGCAACACCAACTCCACGCCCTTTTCCTTCGCTTCACCCAGCAAAGCGTTCGCCAAGTCCAATTTGTCGGCTTCCACTAACGATTTGCCTGTCTCGTAGCCTTGCGCTTTCAGGAAAGTGAACGCCATCGCCCCGCCGATGAGCAGGGCATCCACTTTGGTCAACAAGTTGTGGATGACGCCGATTTTGTCGGAAACTTTCGCCCCACCCAAAACCGCCACGAAGGGCTTTTCAGGTGCTTCCAGCAATCGGCTCAAATGTGTTACTTCTCGCTCCATCAACAACCCCGCATAAGACGGCAAAAACTTCGTGATGGCGTGGACGGACGCATGGGCGCGATGGGCAGCACCGAAAGCATCGTTGACAAAAACATCGCCCAACCGCGCCAGTCGCTGGGCGAAGGTTTCATCGTTGGCTTCTTCGCCCGCATGGAATCGCAAGTTTTCCAGCAGCAACACCTCTCCCGCTTGCAATTGGGCGACCGCTTGCTCGGCGACTTCCCCGACGCAATCGTCGGCGAACTGAACAGGTTGACCGAGCAATTCGCTGAGGCGTTGGGCGACGGGACGAAGGGAAAATTGCTCATCGCGTTTGCCTTTAGGGCGACCGAGGTGCGAAAGAAGGATGACCTTCGCCCCCCGTTCGGTCAGGTAACGGATGGTGGGCAATGTCGCCCGCAACCGCCAATCGTCCAGCACCTTCCCGTTTTCAATGGGCACATTGAAATCCACCCGCACCAAAACCCGCTTGCCCTGCACATCCACATCGCAAATCGTTCGCAATCCCATTCGTCTCGCACCTCCGAGCCTAAAATTTGGCGCAATCGCCAAACGGCAGCGAGTAGCGAAACGACAGCGAATGGCGAATAGCGATTGGCGACTGGTCAAACGGCGGTGACTGGCGATGGGCGATTAGCGACTGGTGAACGACAGCGAAGGGAATAGCGGACTGGCGAATTGTTGGAGTGGCTATTAGCCACGACGGGAAACGGCAGCGAATGGAGAATAGTGGGGGCGAACGGCAGTTCGCCCAAAACTGGATGTTGTCTGGAATGGCGATTAGCCACGACCATCTTCACACCTTCGGAATTGTCACCGCCACTTCGTGCCCTTTTTCAGCCGAACGATAGATGGCGTCCAAGATGGCTTGGACGGTCAGGGCTTCTTCAGGACGGACAGGCGGAGGCGTCCCGTTGCGCACGGCGTCCACGAAAAACCGAATTTCCTGCACGAAGCCATCTTCGCTGTCGGTGGCGGAAGGCAACGACGCTTGTGCCATGTAGCCATGCAGGTCAAAGAACCATTCGGGCGGATTGCCGAACTTCAATCCGCCCTTTGTGCCCAACAGAAAGGAAGTGCCCAAACTATCGGTGTGGGCAGCCCAGCAAACCTTGATGACCGCTGCGACGCCATTGGCAAAGCGAAGGAAAGCGATGGCGAAATCTTCCACCTCAAAATCGGCAGGATTCCAACGCCAACCGCCCTGCACGACGGCATCAATTTGCGTGCCGAGAAACCCACCGATGAAAGCCGAGCAAGTGAGCGGTTGGGGAAAATCCAGCAAGTAAAGCAGCGTGTCCACGAGGTAAACGCCCAAGTCCAACACGACGCCGCCACCCGCTATTGACCGACGGGTGAAACTGGCGCTGGGGATGCCCCGTCTTCGGGTCGCCACGATTTCGGCGAAGTAAAGGTCACCCAACGCCCCGCTTTCCACGAAGCGCTTGAGTTGTTGCGTCCTCGCTGACCAGCGGCTTTTGATGCCGCAAAAAAGCACCCTGCCGTTGCTTTTCGCCGCCCGCACCATCGCCACCGCTTGCTTCAGGTCAGACGCCATCGGCTTTTCCACCAACACATGTTTGCCCGCACGGAGCGCATCAAGGGCAACAGGCGCGTGAGCGCCGTGCGGTGTGCAAATGTCAACGGCGTCCACATCGGGCAAACGCAAAACTTGCCGATGGTCGGTAAACCAACGGGGCACACCAAAGCGTTGGGCAGCGCTTTTCGCCCGCTCAGGCACGATGTCCACGACAGCGACGACCTCCGCTTCAGGCACTTTTTGATACGCCTGAAAATGTGCCCCTGCGATCCCGCCTGCCCCGATGAGAGCGACCCGCAACGGCGTCATCAAACTTCCCCCCTTTGGGCTGAGATGGGCACGACAACTTTTCCGTCCACTGGCTCGCGCAACCAACACCAGCCCAACACGAAAGCGATTGCGTTGAGCATCCCTGCCAACCCAAACATCATCCGCAATCCCCAATGCTCGCTGACCCATCCGCCCAATTGCGCCCCGATGGCGTTGCCGATGCCCATCAAGATGCTGGCATACAGCGTTTGCATCAACGCCCTTGCCGATGGTGGGGCGAACAAACTCACCCAAGTCACTGAAGCCGTGTGGGCAGCGCCAAAAGTGAGGGCATGCAAAAGTTGCAGCGTCAAGAGGACAGGGAAAGGCAGGGGGAAGGCATAAGCGCCGTAACGCACCATCCGACCCGCAATGCCCAATAGCATCACGCCCTTTAAGCCCAACCGTTGAATGAGGGGCGAGGCGAACTTTGCCATGAAAGCGATTTCCGCCAACACGGCGATGACCCAAAAGTAGCCCTGCCAGTTATCGCCAACGCCCGCACGGTTCAGGTAAAGCGGGAAGAAGGCATAGAAGGCGCCATTGCTAATGGTGCTGAGCAACGAGATGCCCCAAAAGGCTTGCCATTGGCGGTCAGCGAACAAACTTTTGAGGGCACGCCAATCGCCATCGCCCGAAAGGTGATGCCCTCCGTTGGGTGGCAACCGCCATGCCACCGCAAAAAGCAGCCATCGCAAAAGGACGAACGACACCAACGCAGGCAAAAGCCCTTGCGCACTTCCTTCTCGCTTGAGCGTCAACCCGAAGACCAGCATCATCGCCACAAAACCCCACGAGCCCCATGCCCGCAACGGTCCGTAGCGTTCCCTTGAATCGCCCAACCATTCCAAGACGAGGGCGTCCATCAACGGGATGAGTGGGCTGTTGAAAAAAGCAAAGAGGACAGCGACCAAAAGCACCGACGGGAAAGATGGCTTGAAAAAGGTGAGGAAAACGATAGCAGACCCTAACGAGGCGAGGGCGATGGGCGTCCGACGGTTGCGCCATCGGTCACTGACATAGCCCCACAGGGGTGGGGCGACGATGCCGACCAACGCCATCGTCGCTGCGACCGTCCCGATTTGGCTGTCGGTCAATCCGCATCGCTGCAAAAACAGGTTCAGGTAACCCGCCAAAGGTGCGACGGCAGCAAACAGCAGCCCGTAAGCCAGCGCCAACGCCATGCCCCTTCGCCTTTGAGCGTCACTAACACCGTCGCTGTCCATCGTCTCCTTCTCCCCTTCCTTTGCCGAAAACTTCTCCCAAACCTTTCAGACAATCGTCCGCTTCAAAGGGCGCTTGGGGCAACCGCTTGCCAACCCTTCGCCACCTACTTTTGCGCCTGACGACCCTGCCCTCCTCTCGCTTTCCCACATTACTCGCCGCTTTGCCATTCGCCACTCGCTGCGTTTGGGCTCGGCAGGAGCCTCACCTTCCCATTCCCAAACTTTTGCTGCCCTTCCGACCAACTCTTGCGTTGGGAAGCCCTTGAGGGCGATGAGATGATTTTGCGGGCATGGCAGGCAATCACGAGGTTGCCTTTGAGCCCCTATAGCGGCGTCGCTGGCAGGATGCAAAAATAAGGCGGGCAAAGCGAAGGGAGGTAAAACCCTGTGACAACGCAACCGATGGCGCTTGCATCCGACAAACCCAAACTGGAACACGCCTATCGCTTCCTCAGCGCCCTGCCTAACACGGAAGCGCTGCTGCGCGCCATCTTGGAAGAGGCGCTGGAAGTCGTGCGGGCGACGCGGGGCACCATCGCTTTGATGGATTACCGAACGGGCGATTTGGTCGTGCGGGTCGCCGTCGGGGCTGGTTGGGCAGATGGGCAATCGCCCCCCCGTTGGCGAGTGAGCGATGAACCAAGTGGCAGCATCTCTGGCTATGTGGCGCTAACGGGTCAACCTTACCTTTGCGGCGATGTCACGAAAGACCCCCATTACTACCCGCTGTTCCCTGATACCCGCAGCGAATTGGCGGTGCCGTTGATCGGTAGGGGGAACAAAGTGTTGGGGGTGCTGAATGTGGAGAGCGAGAAACTCAATGCCTTTACCGAACAGGACGCCCGCATCTTGACGGCGCTGGCATCGGTCGCTTCCTTCGCCCTTTCGTCCGCTGACTACCACAACCGCGAGCGGGCGCTCATTGAATTGGGCAAGGAGTTGGCGGCGGCGACGGAGATTGAAACTTTGCTGGAGCGAGTCGCCGAAGTCGCCGCTCAGATTTTGGATGCCGACGATTGCTCCCTCTTCTTGCTGGACAAATCCCTCAACCGCTTGGTCTTGCGAGCCTCCAAAGGGTTGTTGCGCCAATTCGTCGGTCAAGCCTCCTATCGGCTGGGGGAAGGGTTGACAGGTTGGGTCGCTTTGCACGGTCAATCCATCCGCACCGATGGCGTCGTGGGTGACCCCCGATGGAAAGGGCTTTACACCGAGTTGCTTCCCGAAGAGATTAGCGCCTTTATGGCGGTGCCTATCCGAGGGCGCAACGGAGTTTTGGGGGTTTTGCGGGTTGTCCGCAGGCGATCGTCTCCCTCAGCGCCGCATTACCTGTTCAGCGACGAAGATGAGGAATTGCTGGCGATGCTTGCCAGTCAGGTCGGGGCGGCGTTGGAGCGGGCGGAGTTGCAAGAGCGCTTGTTCACGATGGAACACATCGCTGCCGTCGGTGAACTGTCCGCCCGCATCGCCCACATGATCGGCAACAAAATTTTTGCCCTCAAGGGAGCGTTGAAGGAAGTCTTGTTGCGCCTGCAATCCGTTCCCTTGCCCGAAGGCGTCCAGACCATCTTCAACGGGATGGAACGCAGCCTCTTTGAAGTGGAAATCCTACTGCAGGAGTTGCGCGACTTCGTGAAGGCGACGCAATTGAACTTGCAACCTTTGTGCCTCTCGGACTTGGTGCGGGAACTCGTTCAGGAGACAGCGCAACGCTTGCCCCACCTGCAATTTGAGTTGCGTTTGGACGAGCAACCCATCTGGGTTCGGGGCGACGCCGAGAAACTCCGAAGCGTCGTGGAAGAACTGATAGAGAACGCCGCCCACTTCCTGAAAGAGGGCGACACCGTTTCCCTTCGCCTTTCCTTAGACCAGTGGTTTTCGGGGCGCAAAGTCGCCCGCTTGATTGTTCAAGACACAGGTCCTGGCATCCCGCCCCGAATGAAGGAGCAAATCTTCCAACCCTTCTTCTCCACGCGGGCGAAAGGGATGGGGTTGGGTTTGGCGATCGTCAAAGGGATTGTGGAAGCGCATGGCGGCACCATTGAGGAACGGGGCAAGGAAGGCGAAGGGGCAAAGTTCATCATCACCCTTCCCGCCGTAGAACCGCCACAAGGAGGGACGCGTTAATGGGACGCATCTTGGTCGTGGACGATGAGGAACTTGCCCGTGAAGCCATCCGCATGCGCTTGGAGCGCGACGGGCACGAAGTGGACACAGCCGCCAGCGAAGCGGAAGCCATTGAGAAAATCCGCACCGCCAACCCGCCTTACGATGTCGTCGTGACGGACATGGTGATGGAAACGGAAAACAGCGGCATGGAAGTCTTGAAGGCAGCCTTACTTCGGGATGTGTTGACCGAAGTCATCGTCCTGACGGCTTACGGCAGCGTCGCCAACGCCGTAGAGTGCCTCAAACGCGGCGCTTTTGACTATGTGGAGAAAAACATCCCCGGCGTGGATGTCTATGACCTTTTGGCGCTGAAGGTGGAGCGGGCGATGGAGCATCGCGCCGAATCGCTGTCGTTGATCAAGCGTTGGCACGCTTACCAACAACAAGCCCTCGTCACTTCCGAAGACACCGTGACGGACTGACGGGACGGAAAGCACCTTGCCATAATCAAAGGCTTGGCGAAACCTTCAAGGAGGCTGATGAGCATGCCACTGTTCAAGCCCGTGGACGAAAAGGAAGTCACCCGCGCCATCGTGCGGGGTTATCTGCGCCAACTGGAAGATTACGCCGAAAGCGATGTCATCGTCGTCGGCGGTGGTCCCGCTGGCTTGATGGCAGGGCGGGAATTGGCGCGGCAAGGCTTCAAGACGCTCATCATTGAGCGCATGAACTACCTCGGTGGTGGCTTTTGGATCGGTGGCTACCTGATGAACAAAGCGACTTTCCGCGAGCCATCGCAGGAAGTCTTGGATGAACTGGGCGTGCCCTACGAGATGGCGACGGATGGGCTCTATGTCGCCGACGCCCCCCACGCCTGCTCCAAACTCATCGCCGCTGCCTGCGATGCGGGCGTCAAATTCGCCAACATGAGCATCGTGGAAGATGTCATCCTGCACGAAGGGCGGGTCGCCGGCGTCGTCGTCAACTGGACGCCCGTCACCAAACTTCCCCGCGAAATCACCTGCCTTGACCCCATTGGTCTGCAAGCCAAGTTGGTCATTGATGCCACAGGGCACGACGCTTCAGTGGTCAAGGCATTGGAAAAGCGGGGATTGCTCAAAGTCCCCGGCATGGGTGCGATGTGGGTGGAACGCAGCGAAGATGCCGTCGTGGAGCACACGGGCGAAATCTTTCCCGGCTTGATCGTTGCGGGCATGGCGGTCGCTGAAGCGTATGGGTTGCCTCGCATGGGACCGACTTTCGGGGCGATGTTGCTGTCGGGCAAGCGGGCTGCTGAAGTCGCCGCCGAAATCCTCGCTGGCGTCAAAGTGGGCGTTTGAAAGGCACGACGAGGGTGGGACGCTCCCTTTGCGTCCCGCCCTCTTGTCTCCTCTGCCCATTCCTTCATGGCACTAACCGCTTCTTGGGAGCATCAAACTTGCCGTTGCCATCCCGATCCACAAAAATCGGGTTGGTCAACGCCATCGGAACGACACGGAAAGTCGTCCCTTCAAAAGTGCGGAAGGGACGCAAGATTGGCTCCAAACCGCCTTCAGGTCCCCGCACAAGGACGGCATACCAAGCGTCGCGGCGCGGACGAACTTTCGCCGTTGCCTGCCAATCCAGCGCCGATGCGGACGAAGGTAATTGCCATCGCTTGACAGTCACCCCGTTGGCGAGCAATTCCACCTCACTCACCTTCACCCAATTGGGCGCTTGCACCCGAATCTTCAGCACGATGTCGCCTTGCGGTTTGCTGATCAGCGACCCGATGGGTTGACCGTCTGCCGTGAAGGTGACGAAGGGACCGAGGCTGATGACGACCCGCCCTTCCTTGACGGCGCGCACGATCATGGCAGGCGTCACTTGGCGCGGGTCATCCGTTCCGTTTCTCGTCCCGCTTCCCTCGTCCCCCGTCCCGACAAAAACAAAATTGCGGGCGTAACCCACTTCGTCGTGGGTAAGAGTGTGGCTGTCCGAACCTGCCGTCGCCGTGATGCGGTAGCCATGATTGAGCAACCCAAACCAATCGCGCAAAAGCAAAGGCAAATCCGTTTGCGCTTTCCCGTTGAACAACTCCAACGCATCAAAGTCAAGGGAAAAACCTGGTTTGGTAGCAGTGCAAGTTTCGGGGTCAAAACCGTAAGGGGTGAAGTAAGCGATAGTGCTGAAGCGAGGATGATTGATAATCAGAAGCGGACGGGTCGGCAGGCTTCGCACTTCGGCGAAAATTTTCTCTGGAGTTTTGTTCTGCCAGAGGATAGTCCCGTTGCCTGGCTTCGTCGGGTCAGGGAGAAGGGGAAAGACATTGTAATGCCCCATGCCCCTCGTCGTGATTTCAACGCCCGCTGCACCCGCAATCCATTTTTCAAGCCCAAGTTTTCGGATGGTCGGCACTGGGTCGGTGACGAAATCGTGGTCGCTCACGACCATAAACTCAACCCCTTCAGCAACGCAACTTATAACTCGGTCTTCAGGGGAGACGGCGCTGTCAAAACTGTTGCTGCAGTGCATGTGAAGGTCGGCAGAGATCCATCCCGTCGTCTCCACGCTCCGCTTGAGCCGAAAAAGGACATCCGTCAAGCGCTGCTCTGCCACCACCACCTCCCGCACTTCAGCGTCATACTCCAAGCCCCGCGAGGCGTAAATGCGATAGCGCCCAGGCGGAAGAGTTCTAACGCCCTTGCCCGTCGCCGTGAAGACATAGTTCTCCGCCCCCGACGCCAAAAAGTTTGGACCAAAGTCAGGCGTTGCTGTCCCATTGATGCCGAGGAAGGTCAATCGTGACGGCAGCAATTCGCCCGTGTCGGCGTCCTGCACCTCAAACCGAAGGATGCCCGCCCCGCTGACAAGCAAGGCAACCGCTTTCGGCTTCCGCATCGGCAACCGAACGGTCGCTTCTTTCAGCGTCAACCTTGCGGGATGCAAAGCCCGCAACCGATAAGTGCCAGCGGGAAGCCAAAAAGCAAATTGCCCGTCGCCATTCGTTTGCGTCGTCGCCATCAACGGTTCGGGTTGATCGGGTTTGACAGTTTGTTGGGCTATCGCCGTCACACGGATGCCGATGACGGGTTTGCCCGTTGCCCGCGATTGGACAACGCCTTGAACTTGATGCAATCGCCTGCCTTGCAATTCCCATGCGATGCGGGCGACTTCCCCAAGGGTCGGTGCGACGATGAAGTAACGCTCGTAGGTCAACGAGCCTTTGGGCGGCAAGTCGGCAGTGAGAGCGATGGGGTCACTCCAACCCAACCCGTTGATGATGCGATTTTTCCCTTTCGCCGTGCACCATCCGTAGGCGATGCCGTAGCCTTCCGCCCCGACCCAATCCAGCGTCTCTGTCCGTCGCTGGATGCCAAAACCGAACAAAGGGGCAAAGGCGCGGGCGTTGCCCCACTGGATGGCGTCGCCGAAGTCAAACTGCTTTAGGGGTTTATCGGCATTGTTGGTCACTGTCGTGCGCAAGAGCAAAAAAGGTTTTCCCGCTTCCAAGCGATAAACGGTCACGAGGTGCAGAGAGCCATCTTCGCTATCCACGCCTTCGGCGACGACTTCTGCCACGCCGTCGCTGCCATCCTTGACGATGCGGACGCTCGTGTAACGCCCTTGACGCGGGTAGCGCCCCAAAAAGAGCATCACCTGATCCAATTCGTCAGTGCCCCCTTTTTTCGCCCCGCGCAAGGCAGCGTCCACGAGGTTGCCGCCGCTGGCGGCGCTGCGATGAATATGGTCGGCTGCCGTGATGACGAAGACAAGGCGTTCATTTTGCAAGACAAAATCGCCGACCCGCCCACCGACCCGACGCGAGGACGGCAAATCGGCGGGCGAACGGGCGACGAACGCCCGAACCTGCGCCGCGCCCCACGACGCCATCAGCGTCAACAGCGCTACAAGCCAACCCCATCGTCGCATCTCTTTGTCAACCCTTCGCCAAAAATTTTGCGACAGCCGAAGGCACGAGGTCATCAACGGGCTCGCTTTGCTCCAATCGATGGCGCACCAACGTGGACGAAACCCAGCGGATGGACGGGTCAAGAGGCAGCACGACGATGCGGTCGGCAAACGGGCGAACTTCAGGGCGTTGCAAAAATTGCTGCGTCGCTGTTTCGTCCGCATCTCCACGCGGCATGACAGCGAGGCGAGTGAGGGCGAAAAAGTCCCGCAAGGCTTCCGCCATCGGCAAGTCGGGATAAAAGCGCGGCTCAAAAATCCGAAGGAGGGTGTCATAGCCGACAAGAAACCAAATTTGCGTGCCCGTCGGGTAAGCGTCGGCGACGGCTTGCGCCTTCTCAAAAAAGCGCCCATGACTGCAGGCTGCCACCGACCAGTTGAGGCGTTCCTGAGCGACGGCGGTCATCATCGCCAACCGCTCCGTCAGCGGGAAGCCGAAAAGCGGTTTGTCCACATTCACGACCGTTAACAGCCAAAGAATTTCGTCCAAGCGCAAGTGGCGCTCGGCATGCTCGCACAAACGCACATGGGCGATCGTCGGTGGGTTGAACGAACCCGAAAAGACGCCGAGGCGTTGCCCTGGTGCCGCAATGCCCTGCGGCGCCCGATGCCAAAAACGCAGCGTCGGCTTTAATGCCTTCGCCAGTTCATCCAACCATTGCACCATCACTCATCGCCTCTTGCTCCCCGATTAGCAGCCAAAGGGTGAAGACGCTGCCTTTGCCGACTTCGCTTTGAACGGTGATTTTGCCACCCAAACTTTCCGCCAAATGCTTGGCGATGCTCAAGCCCAATCCAAACCCACCCTGCTGGCGGCTGCGGGCTTTGTCAACCCGATAAAAGCGCTCAAAGATGCGAGGCAAATGTTCGGGTGGAATGCCGATGCCCGTGTCTCGGACATGAACGGCAACCCAATAGCCATCAACAGTTTCCACCTGCTCAGCGATGACAGAAACTTCGCCTTGCTCGGTGTATTTGACGGCGTTGTCCAGCAAGTTGGAAAGGATTTGCATTAGCGCTTCGGGATCGGTGCGAACCTTCAAATCAGGTTCTGCCCTCACCGTGAGTTTCAACCCCTTCCTTTCAGCGAAGGGTTTGAACCGTTCCGCCACTTGCGCCACGCAATCGCTGACGGACACATTTTGCCAACGCCACTCCCGTCGCCCTGCTTCCAGCCGCGCCAGTTCCAACAAGTTGTCCAACAACTTGCTCATCCGCTCCGCTTCGTCGGCAATGGCTTGCAGAAACTTGTCTCGCACTTCTGGGTCATCTTTGCCACCCATCAAAAGCGCTTCTGTCAGCGACCGCAAGGTAGCGATGGGTGTCCGCAGTTCGTGGCTAACATTGGCGACGAAATCCTGCCGAATTCGTTCCAAGCGCTTCAACTCCGTTAAATCGCGGGCGACCAGCAAAACTCCGATGCGTTTCTCGTCAGCGAGCAGCGGTGTGGCGTAAGCGTCAAGGAAGCGCTCTTCGGGATGGACGATGTGCACCTCGCCCCACTGTGGTGTCCCTTGTCGCAACGCTTTTTGCATCAGTTCCATCAACTCAAAGGGCAAAGTCAACTCTGTCAACCGCCGTCCCGACCAATCAGGCGGCAAGCGAAACATCCCTTCGGCGGCGAAGTTGACCAATAGCACTTTCCCGCTTTCGTCGGCAGCGATGACGGCTTCCGCCATCCGCCCCAAAATCGCCGATAGCAAAGTTCGCTCTTCCCGCAACTCCCCCAAAGCGCCTTGCCACCGCTGCCATGCCGTCGCTATGGCGTCCCCAAGTTCGCCCAGTTCCTGCAAAAGCAAATCGCTGGGCTTTTCGCCCGTTCGGAGTGACGCCGAAAGTTTTTGCAACGGTTCGGTCAGGGAGGCGAAGGAAACGACGATAATGCCTGAGGCGATGAGGAACGCAACTGCCAACGAGATAGCCACCTTGTTCAAAGGCAATTGAAGCCACCATGCCACTGCCATCGCAAAAGTTGCCCCTAAAGTGAAGGTAAAAGTCAGTGTGACCGTCAATCGCTTTTTCAACTTGCCCATTGCAAACGCTCCTTCAACAAAGCCGCTGAAGTGCCATGCATCCTCAATTTTAGCGGGACGAAACTTGTCAGAGTTCTGTCAGAGTTGTGATGCAGAATTAGAGTGTCGTTTGGGATGGTCGGGTTTGGGAAGCCGAAAGGCGCGAACGAAAACTTGTCAGAGTTCTGTCAGAGTTGCGAGGCAAAATTGAAGTGTCGTTGGGAGGGTTTGTCGGAAAGTTCGGCTCGGCAGGAGCCTCGCCCTCCCATCCAAAAACTTGTCAGAGTTCTGTCAGAGTTGTGATGCAGAATTAGGGCGCACAAGTATGCCTCAAGGAGGTTGAGACGAGATGCTCGGTAAGATGGGCGTCACCTTGTTGGTCGGTGTCGTTGTGTTGGCGAGTTTCGGTTGGGCGACGGATGTCAATTCGGACATCACGACGGACACGACTTGGCGGGCTGCGGACAGCCCCTTCGTCATCCGCACCAGCATCAGCGTCCGCAACAACGCAACTTTGACCATTGAACCGGGCGTCGTCGTTCGGTTTGCGGGCAATTTCACCTTGACCATCCAAAATGGCTCTCGCTTGGTCGCTCAAGGACAAGCCAACAACCCCATCCAGTTCATCCCCGACGACGAAGCGGGGGCAGGTCCGAGCGCTTATCGGGGCATCGTCTTTGAGAGCGGTTCAACGGGGTTGATGGAACATTGCCTCGTAGACCGAGCCCATGATGGCGTCACCATCCGTTCCTCGGTTAACGAAGGGCAAGTCACCCTTCGCAACTGCACCTTCCAACGCTGTGGGGCTTCAGGCGTGGTCGTCAACGCTTCAACGGTCATCCGTCCCGTCATTGAAGGCTGCATCTTCCAAGACTCAACCTACGGCGTTTTTTGTCTGGGAACTCGGGGCGAACTGGCAGCCCCTCGTCTGCGCAACAACACCTTCCGCCGCTTGTTCAGACCAGTCAATTTCTGGAACGCTCGCTTAGCAGAAACGATAGACAACATGTCGGGCAACACCTACTCTGACAACACCAACAACTTCCTGCAACTGGGAGACCCAGGTGGTGGCGATCAAGTGATTGTCACGGACTTCACCTGGCGAAGCCAAACGCCTGACGGTTTGCCCATCGTCGTCGGCAACTTGAACATCGCAGTGAGCAACAGTGGCATCCTTCGCATTCCAGCGGGCACGACAATTCCTTTCGTCGCTAACGGCTTTATCTTTGTCGGTGACACAAGCGGTGTCGGAGGCAGCGCTGGCACTATCATCGCAGAAGGGACGAGTGACAATCCCATTGTTTTCCGACCTTTAAACCCCAACCAGCCCTGGAGAGGCATCGGCGTCAGATACACTCAAGATGTCTCAAACGCTATCCCACCTTCTCCCCGGCCACGCCTTGTTCATTGCATCATTGAAGGGGCAAGCATTGGGCTGAATGTGTATGGCAATACCCGAGACTTTCTGACCGTTGCCAACTGCACCATCCGTCAATGTGGCACGGGCATTTACACCTCTGAGTTCCCGACCATTGACGGCTGTCGGATAGAAAACTGCGACACTGCCTTGAAGGTAGGGACAGAAGCCTATCGCCCTGGAAACATTGCCCGCCTTCCGACCATCCGCAACTGCACCATCACCAACAACCGTCTGGCACTCTCTTTAGGACCCACAGGAATTGGTGGCGACGGCTTCCCTTACGAAGACTTGAGCCGTTGGGACAACGCCAACAACACCTTCACCGACAACGAGCAAAACATCGCCCTGATAGACGGCGTGTATTTGGGGCATGGCGACTATGTTTGGCGTGACACCATTATGGGCTTGCCTGTTGTGGTCAGTCAGTTGTATGTCGGCACCCGCCTTTCCATTCCAGCGGGGACGACCGTTCGGACAGTGCCTTCAGATCGGCACGGTAGGTTTCAAGTTGTGTCTCCTGGTGTTTTGATCGCACAAGGCACTGCTGACAACCCCATCCGCTTCACTTGCACCGACCCCAACAGGCAATGGAGCGGGCTGACAGTGATGAATGGTGGGACTGCTCAGTTGGAATACTGCATCATAGAACGAGCCCTGACAGCCATCCACCCCTTCACGGCTGATAGCATGGGATTCAGCGGAGTCGTGACGGTGCGCAATTGCACTATCACCGATAGCGGGGCGGGAATTTATGATTTTCGCGACCCCACCAACCCTAGTGGTCGACCCAGTTCCCTGACCGTAGAAAACACGACCTTCCGCAATTTGGGGACGGGCATCGTGGCGTCAACTCATTTTGACGCCATCATGGGGACGGGCATCGGGGCGTCACCTCGTTTTGACGCCATCACGGGTTGTCGTTTTGAGAACCTGCAAGTGGCAATCCGCCTAAGACCGTCCACTGGCGGCAACACCTTCGCTGCCGATGACCTGAACCGCATCAGCAACAACACCTACATCAACAACGCCGTCAACATCGTCTTGG
>Ga0209393_1000758_pt1 | contig 14817 bp, 19 predicted proteins | sample SSWtaG_2_FD_184117 | JGI IMG/M metagenome (GOLD analysis project Ga0209393, IMG submission 184117) | Hot spring microbial communities from Sandy's Spring West, USA to study Microbial Dark Matter (Phase II) - SSWsed_130316 (SPAdes)... | ecosystem: Environmental > Aquatic > Thermal springs > Hot...
AGTTTCTAGAGGGTAAACGGGGGCTGTACTTCTACGCCCAGAGGAGGCCTTTGGAGGAGGAGCTCGTCAGACTCGCCGAGGCCCTCAGCGATGCGTTAAGGCGCTACGTCAAGCCGCGGTGGGAGTCCATCTTCACCGCGTTGAGAGACGCCGGCCGCTTCGTCCTCGCCGTAGACGAGTTCGGCTACTGGCTAGACGAGGACCCCGGCGTGCTTTCCACGTTGCAGAGCGGGTGGGACGAGCACCTCAGCCGTAGCCAGATATTCCTCATAATGCTCACGTCGACACACGCAGTGGTCGAGAGGACGGTTTCATACGGCGGAGGTCTCTTCGGCAGAAAAACGGCGCAGATAAAGCTGGGCCCTCTCGCGCCGCAGTATACAAAGTACTTCCTGCCTAGATACAGCCCGCCTGAGCTCGCAGTGGCATACGCGGTATCCAGCGGCGTCCCCCACTACCTCTCGCTGTTCGACAAGAACAGAAGCCTAGAGGAGAACTTGGCATTTCTCTTCTCGCGGTGGGGCCCCCTCTACGAAGAGGCTGAAAACCTCCTACGACACGAGGTGAGGGAGCCCCACGTATACCTCAACATAGTCCGCGCCATTGAAGAGGGGGCAGCCACCTACTCAGAAATCGCAGACAAGGCGCGGATCAGCGCCCAAACCCTCGCCAAATACCTCCACCTCCTTGAGAAGCTCGAGGTCGTGCGGCGGGAAGTCCCCGTGCTGGGGAGGGCCAGGCCTATATACGTCTTGTCGGATCTCTACATAAAGTTCTGGATCCAGTTCGTCTATCCCCAGAGGGAGCAGATAGAGCTGGGAAGCCCCCCGCAGATAGACACAGCCAAGTACATGGGCACGGCCTACGAGGAGGTGGTACGCCGGGCCCTCCCCCACCTCCACAGGCTAGGCCTTGTGAAGAGGCTAGGCCAATGCGGCAGGTATTGGCAAAAAGACGTGGAGATCGACATCGTCTGTCTCGACAACGGCTATGTCACCGCGGTAGAGGTCAAGTGGAGCGACTTAGACCAAGACGAGGTGGAGGAGATAATCAAAGAGACGAAAAGGAAGCTAGGAGGACGGGAAGGAGACTACTACGTGGCGGCTAGAAAAGGGCCCCACGACCCAAGAGTATTAACTGTAGATCACATCTTCGGCTAGGAAAAAGTGGGGGTTATTCGGCCGTCGTCGGCCACTTAACGATAGTGTCCCTGGGCTGCTCGGGCTGAAGCACAACAGCCGACTTCACCGCGGCCGGAGGCGTCTGAGCAACGGGAGGTGCCGCCGCGTACCTCCTCCTGGTGAGGAAGAGCGCGATTACGAAGAGAAGCGCCACGCCAAGCGCTGTCGCCAGGTTTACAGCCCAGGTAAATCCGGTGTTCAGCTCAGAGTACCGGTTCTGGAGAAGCGCCCTCTCCTGCAACGTCTCTTGGTATGCCTTACTCAACTCGTCGTGGCGGCCGCTTAACTCGCTGTACTTCGCCGAGAGGCTGTAGTAGCTCTCCCTAAGCTGTTGCTCGGCCTTCTGAAGCTCGTCGTAACGCCTCTGAAGCTCCGACAGCCTGGCCTGTAGATCTGCAATTGTCCTCTGCGCATCTGTGTAGTGGCCAGAAAGCTTGTCGTAAGACGCCTTAAGCTCATCCAGTTGCTTCTTCGCCTCGGCGAGCTGGGCCTCAACTGCCGCCTTGGCTTGGCTCACGGCGGCCAGCTGGGCCTGTACCTGGTCAAGCTGAGTCTTTAAGGAGTCCCGCTCGGCTCTCACCTGCGCCAAGACTGCAGACAGCTTCTCATTGTCCATCTTAGCCACGGCGAGTAGCGACGAGAGGTTGGTCACTCGTGCCTGGAGGTCGGCGATTTGTCTCTTCAGCTGGTCTATCTGCGCAGTCAGCTCCTTTACTTTCTGTTCCAGAGCCGCGGCGTACTGGGCCAAGTCCTCGTAGGTTGTGGGGAGCACCCGGCCGATGTAGTAGTTGTAGGAGAGGGTGTAGTTAGACAGATATATCTGAATCTCCAGCAGAATCAGGGGGTCAACCTGTCTCTGGGGGCAGTAGTTAAACGAGACCGCTATTTGTTTAATTTCGCCTTTCTGAAGCGAGAAGCCTCCGAAGCTCCTACTCTGGACCTCGGGGTAGAGAAGCCCCTCGGGGAAGAACTTAGCCGTGACCACCACCTTGTTTACTACGACCGGGTCGAGGCCCTTGATCTGGATTGTGACCCCGTAGTCCCGGCAGAAGAGCCACTGGTCCGTTCTTATGACCATGACCTCAACCGGCGGCGAGGTGAAGTGGTCTGTCAACGTCCCAGCGGCGACAAGCGCCGCCGCCAGGAGCACCAGAAACCACTTCATGACTTATTTTATACATAGCATATTTATTTGTTTCGCGGTGTTCAACATCTACCTGCCGCGTCGCGGGGCGGTTATCAGAAGCGCCAACATCGTGATGCCTAAAGCCGCGCTGGGCCAGAGCCAGGTCAGGACGGTGTATAGAAAGTGCGCCGCCGCGGTGGAGAGGGCGGCGAAGGAGACCGAGAGGGGTATCTGATCCGCCAATCTGTGGCTGTATCTAGACGCCACGGCGCCTGGCAACACGAGGAGTACAGCCGGCATGAGAGAGCCCAAGGCGTAGACGCTACCCGCCACCGCCAGCGACATGGAGATGAGGAACAGCCTGTCGAGAGTCTTCACCTTGACGCCGACGGCCTCTGCGAAGAGCTCATCCACGGCGGCGTAGAGATATCTAATCCCGTACGCCAGGGGAAACACCGCGGCGAGGAGCAACAGCGGCAGTTGAGCCGCCGCGTCTCTCCACGTCACTAAAACGTACTCGCCGGTGATCAGCGAGAGGGGGTCCAACGCGGTTGCGTAGAGATACCTAATTACATAAAGTAGGGCGACTGCGGCCGTGAGCTGAAAAGACATGACGACGCCTGTCGCCACGTCTTTCCTGAAGCCGAGCCGCTCCGCGGCGAGGACCAACAGGTTGAGGAGGATCACGAAGAGAAGCGTGAAGAGGTAGAAGAGGGGCGGCGTGAGGCTCTGAGTCGCCACTGCGGTCGGCACGGCGGCGGCCAAGGCGGCGGTGAGTATGCTGTGTCCCTGCGCGTGGGCCAGGAAGGTCATCCTCCTGCTTATCGCGAGGGGGCTCAACGCGGCGAGGACCACGGCTGAGGCTGACAGCGATACAAGCGGCCAGAACAACAACGGCACGTAAAGATACGCGTGGACAAGCGCCGCGCCGGCCGCCGCCGCCGAGAATGCCTCAATGAGGATGCGCATAATCCTCCGTGACGCAGACGTAGCCCACGGGAGTCTTGGCCACCCGGACGTATCTATACACCTTGGACAACACCTCCTCCCTAAGTACATCGTCCGGCAGGCCATAGGCTATCAGCCTTCTGTTGAGCAGAAGCACCTTGTCCGTCAGATCAGACGGCATAGTCAGCTCGTGCGACGTCATGAGGATCGTCCTGTCTCTCTTAAGCTCGCGGAGAAGCGACATGAGCTCCACACGGCCCTGAGGGTCCACGTTTGCAAGAGGCTCGTCCAGGAGAAGGACGCCGCCGTCTACGGCCAGCGCCCTCGCGATGGCCGCCCTCTGCCGCTGGCCTCCCGAAAGCGAGGCCACGGGCCTATCTCTGAGGTCGTATAGCTCCACCGCTCTGAGGGCCTCCTCGGCCGCCCTCTTGGCGTCTCTGACGCCTCTGAACCTGGCCGGCAAGTAGACGTATTCCCACACAGTGGCGTTTGCCTCAAGCCCCACGTGTTGAGGCATATAACCCACCTTGGCCGTCCGCTCCTCTCCGCAAAGCCCCTCCACGCAGATCTCGCCGCGGTAAGGCACGAGACCCAAAACAGCCAGAAAGAGGGTGGTCTTCCCCGCCCCGTTGGGCCCCGCCACTAACACGAACTCCCGGCCCGCGGAGAACGAGACGTCTTCAAGCACGGCCCTCCCTCCGCGTAACACCCACAGGTTCTTAACCACCAGAGACACCGGCAATTCTGTGTCTGGTATTTAAACGCACACGCGGGAAACACGCGAACACTGCGCAGACGCCGTGCACAGTTTTAAATCTCCCTACACCTACGGCCGTGGACGCCTTGGAGAGGGAATGGGTAAAAGGCGCCACGTGGTATCTGGAAAAAGCCGTTGAGCTCGTCGTCTCTTCCGCTAACCCGGTCCCAGCCGCCGAAAGACTTAGACATGTGAGACCCGGCATGGCCTCCCTAGACTTCCTCTACCTGGTGGTCAAGGAGGCGGCGGCCCGCGGCCTCGATCCGGCGGAGGCGGCGCGGAGGGTGTTGAAATACGTGGAGGAGGCCAAGAGGAGGCTAGATGAGGTTCTGGCGGAGGCGGAGTGCCCCCAGCGGGTGGCGACTATAAGCTTCAGCCGGGCTGTCACGCGTTTCTTAGAGACACACAAGGGTTGCGTCGAGAGGGTGTACCTCGCCGAGAGCAAGCCGGGCGCCGAGTTCCCCGAAGCCTACGCCACATACTCGCAGGTAGCTGAGGTGGTGCCCATACCAGACTCCGCCGTTGGCGCGTTCGAGTACGACTGGGCTGTAGTGGGGCTGGACGGTCGCTACCTGGACTACGCCATAAACAAGGTGGGGACCCTCCCCCTCCTCGCCGCGGCGAAGGCCGTGGGGGCTAGGACCGCCGCCGTGTACGAGAGCTACAAGGCCGTGCCTCTGCTGGCGCCGCGGCCCCCCGCCGTAAAGACGGAGCTGGGCGGCAAGACGGTGGAGATCCCTCTTTTCGACAAAGTACCGCCCAGACTCATCGACATATCCATTACGGACCTGGGGGTTCTTGGGGAGGTGGAGCCGGGGACGGTTTTTCGCGGCGCCCTCGAAAAAATATTTATCTAAACGTGTCAACAGCATCGTGCTTTGTAGAGAGGTCGCCAGAGGCGCTGTGTATAAACTCGACGAGGAGGTGTATATAGGTAGCGTGGAGAGACGCGGCGCCTGGCTTGTGGCGATTGTCTACGTGAGGTCCCAGACCGAGAAGGAGGTCTGCTACCAGGTGGTGCTGAAGCTGAAGCCAGGCACTAGATACTTCGTCGGCCGTTGCGAATGTCCTGATTACAAATACAGAGGCGGCCCCTGTAAACACATCGTAAGGGCAAAGGTGGCGTTGCGGGAATATTTAAAGATAGCAAAACAAGCCAGGTAGTGAGACTCTTCACAGTTAGGGAGGCCAACGAGATAATCAAAGAGCTGAAGCCTCTGCTCCGCCCCGTGGTGGAGGCGGCGCGGCGCTGGGACTCCCTAACGCCCGAGGAGATGGAGGAGATGGAGAGACAGGCAGACTGGCTCCTCAGAGCCGCCGCGGAAAACGGGTTCATAATCCGCGACTTCGTAAACGGAATCGTGGACTTCCCCGCACGTACAAAAGACGGCAATGTGGTGTTCCTCTGCTGGAAAATAGACGAGCCCGAGGTGATGTTCTACCACGGCTCCGAAGGCTTCAGAGGAAGAAGAAGAATAACCCCAGAGCTATTCCCAGAGTAGCATTACCGCCTACGCCTTATCTCCAGTAACAAGTGCAACAATCCTCATAGGTACAACGACGCTCGCTACTCCGCGGAAACCGCCTAGACAAGGAGATGACCCACCCTGATTGGAAGACCTGTTGAGGAGGTAAAAACCCCTCTATGCTATTATCCACGCCATCTGGCTATCTCTTGGCAAGTTCTAAAATAAGCTTGGCGATCTCCGCGGCTACGTCTATCCCCGTGACTCTCTGGACGTTTTTGAACTCCGGCACTCCGTTGACTTCTATGACCACGTATCCTCTGTCTGACTCCGCCACGTCTACCCCAGAGTAGTAGGTGCCCACTGCCCTGTTGGCCTTGACGGCGATCTCCTCCAGCTCGGGGTCTATCCTCACGGGCTCGGCCCTTCCGCCGCGGGCAGTGTTGGTCCTCCAGTCGCCGGGGCTGATGCGGTATATGGCCGCCACCGCCCTGTCCCCCACCACCGTGACGCGGATGTCGCGGCCCGGCTTGTTTATGTACTCCTGCACGAGGTAGATATGCATGTCGCTCTCCATGGCCTGCCTGTGCGCGATGAGGGTCTCCAGATCCTCCGGCGACTTGACGAGGCTGACGAATCTGCCCCAGGACCCGTCCGTCGGCTTCACTATAACGGGGTATGACAGCTTCTCCGCAACGGCCCTCGCCGCCTCTAGGCCGAAGACCAGGAGGGATCGGGGAGTTGGAACGCCGGCTTCCCTGAGCCTAAGGTAGGTGAGGTACTTGTCGTGGCTCAGCACAAGCGACTGAGCGCTGTTTATCGACAAGCCGCCGTTGGCCTCGTATGTATACGCCGTCGGTATTACGCGGGATCTCGCCGCCAGCCTTATAACGCCGACACGGCCGAGGCCGTCTGGAGCGACGAGCATCTCCGCGTTTACCAGACGCAAAGAAGCCCCCAGCTCCTTAAGCGCGTTCAGGAGGAGCTTCTCGTCAAGTCTAGCGACGTCGTAGACAAAGTCGATTTCCCCATCGCCACACAGAACAGCTCCCTTTATAAATCTATTTCCTAATACCTAAATACTGCCCACGGCCCTTATATACACAGCATATGCTCACTACATGAAGACAGGTCTCATCCTCGCCCTCAGCTTTCTGGCGCTGGCCCTAGGCGGTCTCTTCCTCGTCTCGACCCTCAGCAACCCGTCACTTGACGCGTGGATACTGGCCAGGGATCTCGGCCTCTCGGTGGCCGCCGTTTCCACCGGCGTGGCTGCGCCCCTTCTCCACAGGAAGTTCACCAGCGACGAGGGGGAGGAGGCGGCGAATAATTAAATACCTACATTTTCCCCCACCCATGAACACAAAGCCGCTGGTGTACGTCCTCAGCGTTGTCGCGGTTGTGTTGGGCCTCCTCTTCCTCATAAGCACTCTCTCCGCCCCTTCCCTAGACCCAGTCATATTTGCGAGAGACTTGGTCACCTCGGTGCTCGCCGTCGCCCTCGGCATCCTCGCCCCAATTCTTATCAGGAGGTTCACCAGCGAATAATTTCGGGAAACTCGCCGCATTTCACCGGTAATATATTAATAACACAGCCTTTAGTAACCCTATGAGGTTTAAAGACTTCCTAAACAGCCTTGACGACCCCCTCAAGTTTTACCTCCAGTACAACTTAAAGAAGCTGGGTCTCACCCTCGACGATGTCGAGGAAGAAGAGGCGATGCAAGTGGTGGCCGAGGCCGCCGGCCCCCACATCGCCGAGGTCCTCTACGAGATGTACCTAGAGGTTAAACAAGGCAAGAAGAAGCTCGTCACCATAAGTGCTTAGCCAGCTAATTCCACAAGCCTTTGCCCCCTTGGAGGCGGTTTTTAAGAGGGGTAGGTTCAAAGAGGAGTTCAACGTCGAGGTTAAGCTCAACGGCCTCCACCTCTGCCACGTAAAGGTCTTCGCCGGAAGACCGCCTCACTACAGGCCTTGGGCCGAGGTCTTCAACTTAAGCCCCCACTTCGTGGGAAGCCCGTGGGAGGTGCACGTATATTGCGTCTTGCACCGCTACATGGAGCCCGGCGACACGCTATATGTGGAGTACGTGGACGACCCAGACACCTTCGCCGCTCTCCGCCGCGGAGTCCCGCCCCACGAGACCAGAGTCGGCAGGTTGCTTACGCGGTGCGGCTTCCGCGTTGTTAAGGACTGGTACTTCCCGGAGGGCTGGCTGGAGGGAGGGATGAAACTACAGGCGGAAAAGGTGTAGACTCGGCCGCGGGCGGGCCCTTCATTCTGCCGCAGACACGGCCGTCGAGCCCGATATCTACACCTCCCACGTTTATAAAAATTCCCGCCGCTAATCCCGACGTGTTGTACAACTGTTAAGAAAGTAACTCGGCCGCCCCCTCCCTCGGCCTCGCCGCCGCTGGGCGCAATATGGCGGGGACCAGCTTAGAAAGACCCCGCGATGCCGCGTTATTGCAACGAGGCAACCAGGGCTATCTCTCTGAGGAGTGCCGCTAGGTGCGGCGCCTTAGTGTTGAGCTTATCAACTGCTGTGGATGCGTCCTCCCACGGGTCCACCCCGTATCTCCTGAGGCAGTGGGCGTGGGGGCCCAAGATTTGGATCACAGCTACCATGTGTATCGCGTACATCCAGTTAAAAAATGCTCCGTAGCGCCGAGTGAAACTTTTTTATATGTCTGTTGCAGGCCCGCCATGGAGAAACAGACAGTAAAAGAACCTTTTCTCTTCAAGTCATACGACAAGACCATAGGCACGGCGTATGACGTTGAAGAGCTGAAAGCCGAGCTGGAGAGACTCGCCTCGGCCGACCCGGAAGCCGTCCGGTACCACCTGGCACAGAGCCACATAGTCCAGTGGCTCAGCTACATCGGGGAAGAGGAACTAGCAAAGAAACTCACAGGGGTTGAAGACCCACAGGAAGCGCTGAAGATTGTCAATACACACATCGAAAACAGACAAGCAGTTGCCTCCCCGCCGAAGAAGAGAAGTTCTTTAAGGCGGAAGAGGAGTTAAGTACCGGCGAAATTTTATAAGCAACTGAGCCGCGTTCCTTGTGCCCAGCGATTTTGAGCTTCTGCGGGCATACGTAGAGGCGAGAAACATAGCCCACACCGACCTCGCCCTCCTCAGAGAAACCGCGGGGGCGATCCAGCGGGGCGCGAGACGCAACGAGCTGAGCCCCGGCGAGAGGAGGACGGCGGATCTCCTGTGGCACCTCGGCCTCGCCGTGGCGTCTATAGAGGGGGGACAGGTGACGTATAGACACACCCCACAGCTCGCCCGAGTGGCGCAAGGAGATGTAGCCCTCCTCGCGGTTAGGGTGGCCCGGTGGACGCCCATGCGGTTGCTTCTGCGTTTTCTCGCCGAGAGGGGCGGCAAGGCGACGGTGGAGGAGCTGGAGGCAGAGCTCGGCGGCGAGATGGCGGAGGCGACAGGGAGGTTTCTGCCCGTGTTGAGGCTGACTAACCCCAAACTCAGGGGACCGGTGAAGAAGCCCTACAATAGACACGTCCTGGAGGCCGTCCTCCTGTGGCTCGGCTCGGAGGTGGGGCTTCTAAAGGGCGATAGGAAAACCGTGGTGTTGACGGAGCTGGCAGAGGAGCTCTTGGAGGAGGAGCTTGTTGAAGTTGTAAGGACGGGGCCCAACAGTCCCGTGGTTCTGGTAACTGTAGCTGCCGCAACGGCCTCCGGCGGCGCTGTCTACATCGTTTCGCCCTGGATAGACAGAGACATAGCTGAGGCGCTGGTGAAGTTGCTGAAGGGTCATGCGGTGGTTGGTATCTAGGCCACCGCGGAATGAAAGCCACAGAGAGGCCTTAAGGACGTTTGCGCAACATGGAGAGATTCTATGCTACGCCAGGTTGCATACGAAGGCTGTGGCCGGGGCCGCTGCGGTCGTCACCAGCGCGAATCTGGTCGGGACTAGTCTCCTGAGGAATATTGAGACCGGCGTCTACTACCGCGAGACCCCTCTCGCCCTTAGGCTTCACCTAGAGGAGGTAGCAGCCTCGGGGAAGCCCTGCGGCCCCCTCTAGACCTGCGCCGGACCGACATAATCCCACGTGTCCGGCAGGCCTACACCGTGGGCAGGATACGGAAGTCTTGGAACTCGCCTCTATACTCCTCCCACTGGACCTCCACAGCCTCTACCCTCGCGCCGGGGGGCCCCACCTTCGCCCACTCTATTACCTTCTCTACAGCGTCGCGGGGCCCCTCGAGAACAGCCTCCACGGTCCTCCCGTCTGATCTGTTGCGGACCCACCCCCTCACGCCGTAGTAAGTCGCAACGTCTTTCATAGCCCGGCGGAAGAAGACGCCCTGTACCTTCCCCCTGACGAAGAGGTGGGCCCTGACGAGCTCCATGGAGGGGGCAACACACTTTTTTATATCAATAACTATTGCCATGCTCCATCTGGTGGACTACGCCTTGTTGAAGCCTTACCTCACGGTTGAGGAGGTTGTGCGAAGCGCCGAGAGGGCGGAGGCGCTGGGCGTGGCAGCCTACTGCGTAAACCCTGTCTACGTCCCCTACGTGAGGGACGTGTTGAGGCGGGTCAAGCTATGCGCCGTGGTGGATTTCCCCTTCGGCGCCATGCCAACGCCGCTTAGAGCCAAGCTAGTGTCCTGGCTGGCCGATTGGGCCGACGAGCTGGACGTGGTGGCGCCTATCGGCCTCGTCAAGTCTAGGAGGTGGGCTGAGGTGCGGCGGGATCTCATCAGCGTGGTGGGGGCCTCCGGCGGCAGGGTGGTGAAGGTTATCGTGGAGGAGCCCTACCTCACAGACGAGGAGCGATACAGGCTGTACGACCTCGTGGCGGAGTCGGGGGCCCACTTCATAAAAAGCTCCACGGGCTTCGCCGAGGAGATCTACGCAAAGCAGCTGGGCAACCCCGTGTACTCCACGCCGGAGCGCGCCGCAGCCATCGCCAAATATGTAAGGGAGAAGGGCTACAAGCTGGGCGTCAAGATGGCAGGCGGGATAAGAACAGGGGAACAGGCCCGCGCCATAATAGAGGCGATAGGGTTTGGAGAAGACCCCGCCAAGGTGAGACTCGGCACCTCGACGCCGGAGGCGTTGCTTTGACCGCCCCTACGCTGTCGCAACTAGACCAACGCTTTTACTCGCCCTCCCCCACGGGGAGGTGGCTTGTTAGGAGCTTCCACAGGGCGAAGGACAACACGCCTAGGGCCACTAAGACGGGTAGCGCGGGGAGGAGCTGGTCTATGAGGTTCTGAGCCTCCAGCTCCCTCCCCTCCCTCCTAAGTCGCGCGGCCTCCTCCGCCCTCCCTAGCACCTCCCGCCGCCACTCCTCCAGTTGCCTCCGCCCCGCCTCGGTCAAGACGTATCGCTCCCCGAAGAAGGTTCGTCTCTTCTCCACCAGCCCCCTCTCCTCCAGAAGCTGAATCACGGCGTAGACGTCGTGGGGCTCCAGGTCCAGAAGCCGCGCGATTTCCTCAGGCGTCTCCCCAGCCTCTATAGCCTCCAGCACCAGGTAATGCTCGATCTTCACACGACCCGTAACACGCCACCTTAAAAAATATGGGTGTTTAAGGCCGTCTCCTGTTCATCCAAATGACGAATAACGCGGCGAGGATAATCACCACCAACCAAGCCAAGACGTGCCAGGGGGGCACCCCGCCCCCCGCCGACTTGCCTGTGGTAACCCACCCAGCCGTCGTGGTGGTCATGGGCTGGGTTGGCGATGTGGCTGTGGTCTGTGTTGGCACCTCACCGCCTGCCGCCACGTACCACTGGAGGATCAGCGCCCTTAGGCGGTCGGCCAGTTGCGGGTTGTATATCAGGAGGCCTACCTCCCTGTTGCGTTGGATGGAGTAGTAGCCTATATTGATGGAGCCCACGTAGACGTAGGGCCCCACCACAATTATCTTAGCAACCAGGTTTTGATCCACGGCGGCTTTTATGTCCGCGTCTGTCCTAGCCACCACGGCGAAGTATCGCGGATACTGAAGGATATACGGCACAAAGCCCGAGTCCATGTAGATCTGCTCCATGGCGATGTAGAGATCGCCCTTCTGAGTAAGAATCCACTCCAGCCCCTCTTGGGAGTTTATGGGGGATACCAAGACGCCGGGGAGGTTGTAGCGGGGGTACCGCCCGTGGAAGTCGTTTAGCACTATTGCCGCCAGCTGGCGCGCCAGCGTCGCGTTTCTAATCACTAGCATAACGCCCTTGCTCTGCCGGAACCCAGACGTGGTTGGGTTTATGTTGCCGACGATCACAGTCTCGTTGTCTATGACGTATAGCTTCGTGTGGACGTTGGGGAAGTCCCCGTTCCACCTCACCTTCACCCCGTTGTCTTCGAGATACTTCGCTATGTCCTTAGCCTGCTGGGGAACTCCGCCGTAGACCCTAGCCGACAGCACCACGTAGACGTCCACCCCCCGCCTGGCCGCCTCCACAAGCGCGTCAGCCAACGGCTTATAGGTAAAGACGTAGACCTCTATGTACACAGCCTTCTTAGCAGACTTGACGTAATCCACGATCTTCGTCGTGTTCACAGGCGAAACCAACACCGAGCTGACCTCAACCCAGATAGGGCTAGCTGCAAATGCCAACAGCCCTAGCAACAGAATCCACAGCAGAAGACGCATATGCAGGAATTCTAGCAGGTTTAATAAGCCATGTATTTAAAACCTGACCTCCTTTTTCCCTCCCATCACTGATGGATTTTCAGCAACTTATACCAGAGCCAGCGGCGAGTTATTTGATAGCCAAGCCGCTGGGCTACGGCTAGAGCCTCTTGCATTTTCTCCTCAAGTTCTTGGGGATTGTGTGGGTTTGTGACTCCGGCTGATTCGGGTGTCCAGTCGTAGACGGCGATGAGCCTTTTGGCAATCCTCTCCATCTCGCGGAGGGCTTGCTCGACGTGGCGTATGTGGTGTAGGGCGGCTACGGAGACGGCGGAGTCGCAGTGTGAGTCGGGGAGCGGGATGGCCTCGGCGGGGGCGTGTATTATCCTGAGGAGTCCAGCCTCTACGAAGTGCCTCAAGGCTGTTTTTAGGTGGGCCACGGCGGCTGGGTCTATGTCTACGGCGCATACTCTGTGGCCGCGGGCGAGGAGCCACTGCGTGGTTGTGCCGTAGCCCGCGCCTATCTCCGCCACGACTTCGCCGAGCTCTAGGGTGGCTAGGTCGGCGAATATTTCGTCATGCATGGAGCTGAGCTAGGGCGTATCTGGCGGCGGCTTCGGCGCTTTCCGCCTTGACGACGGCGAGGAAGCCCGAGGCGTGTTTAAAGATCACCTCTGGGCCTTGGAGTCTTCTGAAGTCTATGGCGTTGGCGTGTCTGTCGGGGCGCCAGAGGGTGTAGGCGCGGGGGTTTCTCCTGTCTTTAACAACGACGAAGGCGGGTTCAGCCGCAGTGATGACGCCCAAGTCTTGGAGGGCGTTCCAGAGGGGGCCTGGGGGGATGTGGTCCTCGGCTGCGATGGCGGTTACTGGTCCCTTTATCACGGCGTATCTACCGGCGGCTGCAACCTCGGCGGCTCTCTTAGCCTCGGCGTAGTGTCTCTCAAGGCCCTTAAGCACATATGGCTCGAGCTCGGGGGCCGCCATGACGGCGTAGCAGGCGAAGTCTACGCCAAAGCCCGTCTCCAGCGCGTCTCTGCTCATAGAAACCGCGACCGGGTCCTTCGCGGCTTCCAGCATCAGCCTGAGGGTGTGGAAGGTGCGGGGGAACTTCTGGGCCAGATCGGCGTAGGGGAGTTTCTCTACAAGTTTGAAGGCCTCGGCGAAGGCGGAGAGGTCGGTCTCGAAGGTGGAGTATACGGCGTCGGCGAGGAGGTCTAGGAACTTCGTGTCCTTTACCTTGCCTGTCGGCGCCAAGTCGCCGAAGTATTTTGCAATGCCGTTGTTGAGGGAGTTGCCGTAGGGGCCTGCCCATCTCTTGGCTGTGGGGCCGTAGCGGTCGAAGAGGTCGACGTAGTGTATGAGGGTGGCTTGCAACGGCCTTAGCTTCGCGTCTACCGCCAGCGCCACCTGCACGACGCTTGACGGCTCCTCGGCCGGGTCCTTCACGCCGTGGTGATCCAACACGGCGTATCTGTCCGGCAGTTTGTCGCGGAACGAGTCGCCGACGTCAAACACCACCACGTGTCCCTCCACGGCCAGCACCTCCTCGGCGGCGTTGTAACGGTAGATAGCTTCAGAGCCGTGTCGGTGGAGGAGGGCGGCGGCTAGGGCGTCGTCCATGTGGGCGACCCCCCCGTGGGTGACCGCGGCGTATCTGCCCTCTCTGATGATGGCGGCGGCTTTCTGGACGTCGTCTAGCCAAGTCACAGGTGGCTGTTTTAGCTGTCTTATATGGTTTTTAACATTTAAATTTTCGTCTTTTGTAGATATTGTGGTTTCTGTCTATGTTTCGAAGCTAGAGAAGGTGTTTCCTCCCAACGTCTACGCGCTGAGAGAGGTCTCTGTGGAGATTAGAGAAGGGGAGTTTCTCGTGGTGCTGGGGCCCTCTGGGTCTGGGAAGACCACGTTTATTAGGTGCATCGCCGGCCTGGAGACGCCGACTAGGGGACGGATCCTCTTCGGCGATATGCCTGTGGTAGACGTTGAGCAGGGTGTCAACGTGCCGCCTGCCAGGAGGAACGTGGGGATGGTGTTTCAAAACTGGGCCTTGTACCCGCATATGAAGGTGTTTGACAACATCGCGTTTCCGCTTAAGATCAGGAAGTTGCCAAAAGACGAGATTGTGAAGAGGGTTAGGGAGGTGGCTGAGGCGCTCGAGATCGGGCATCTGCTTGACCGGTATCCGCGGCAACTGTCGGGCGGCCAACAACAGAGGGTTGCCATAGCGCGGGCTCTCGTGAAGGAGCCGCAGGTGTTGTTGATGGACGAGCCGTTTTCTAACCTCGATGCCCGTCTGAGGGTTTCGGCGCGTGAATTCGTGAAGAGTTTGCAGAGGCGGCTGAAAATCACGACGATCTTGGTGACGCATGACCAGCACGACGCCTATGCCCTTGCTGACCGCATTATGATTCTAAACAACGGCATGGTGCAACAAATCGGCACCACGGACGAGATTTTGAACAACCCGGCTAACGTCTTCGTGGCGCAGTTCTTCGGCGATCCGCCGATAAACATAGTGGAGGGCGTCGGCAGGGGAGACCACGTGGATCTGGGCGACGTCAAGTTGCCCATGACGGCGCCTGAGGGCAAACTCCAGGTGGGGGTTAGGCCCACCGACATATACATAGCCGATGCGCCCCTCTCGCCGGGCGATATAGAGCTCCCGCGGGGCAGGATAAAGCTGGTGGAGTACCTTGGCTTCACCCCCGTGGCGGTGGTGGCGTGGGAAAAGA
>Ga0209393_1000759_pt1 | contig 14801 bp, 16 predicted proteins | sample SSWtaG_2_FD_184117 | JGI IMG/M metagenome (GOLD analysis project Ga0209393, IMG submission 184117) | Hot spring microbial communities from Sandy's Spring West, USA to study Microbial Dark Matter (Phase II) - SSWsed_130316 (SPAdes)... | ecosystem: Environmental > Aquatic > Thermal springs > Hot...
TGATACCATCTATAGGGAGGCTTGTAGACTACTTGGATTCAAAGATAGCGTTGAAGTTGCTATCCTAACAACAGAGCTTCCACTACATCTACCGTTGAATATTCTTAAGAAGTTTGTAGGATTGACGCCAAACCGTAATAAAGGAAAATATGACCACCGTATCCGTACACATCTCTCTCAACTCGCTACAAACATCTACATAAATGTAAAACAATGGAAAGATAAATTGGAGTCTCCAGAAGAGTTCAAAAAGATTGTTAACTTTCTGCCGAGGGAGAGAGCGATATACAAACTACAGTCAAGGATACTAAAGATGTTTAGGAAGGCATATTTTTTAGCAAATAGCCAGACAATCAATAACCCTATTGGCCGATGAGCAGTAAGAGCTGTGAGGCTGATAGGGTTTATCCAATGTGCCCCCTAGAGGGTCAGAAGATATCCACCCATCAGTTTCACGGCTACTATAGCTCATCGGCCAGCCCCTCTTCCTATATCCATGTTGATATCTTCTAGCATATTTAGCTGCTAGATTCATTCCTTGTTGTACTACAGCCCAGTCTCCATCTTCAGTGAACATTATCGTGTGGTGGTATATGTCGTATCCATCTTGGAGAACAGCATTATCTACTTTCGCTGAGAGTTTACTAGCTTTAATCAGCTTAATCTTCAATTCTTCAGGGATGTCTACTTCACAGATCATTTGTGGAGTTCTTATACCCATGGCTCCTTTACCTCCGATAACCGCGATTCCATGAGTGTTCAGCTTGACCGATTCTCTAAGTGCACCAGTAACTACTGTTGTTAGACCACTAGAATGCCAATCAAAGCCTAATACGCATCCGAATGCCTGGAACCAGTATGGGTCCCCCATTCTTCTTAATACTTCTCTTTTTCCAAGCTCTTCTACCATAACCTTTACTATTGCATCTGCAAGATTCTTGATTCTATTCATCAGCCATGGAGGTACATGACCGGTATGGAGAGGTAGGTCAGCTGTTCCACTGATACTCAATCTACTTCTAAGTACTAGATAGTCATGGTAGTAGTTAATTTTTATGTTTATATGCTTTCTACGTTTAATGCATAAAGCTTATCTTAATGTTGAAGTAATATAATTTATTTGTTAAAGAACCGTGGAAGAATTAGAGGTGGTTAACTTTATGCAGGGGGATGTTCTGATAGTTACTACTCTGTCTATTTTAGCGGGTGTAGTAGGAGTATTCATAGCAATTTTCCTATACTATATTGTTCAAAGATATCCGAAGGGTTCAAGGGAAATGCTTGAAGTCTGGAATGCTATTAGAGAAGGAGCCAAAGCATATATGTCTAAGCAGATTAAGACTATAATGTCTTTTACACTCGGCCTATCTATTACTGTTCTGGTAATGATATACGCTGTCTATACGTTCGCTATGAAGATACCTTATGATATAGCTTTGAAGGAAGCAATACTTACAGCAGTATCAGTCCTCGTGGGTGGAGCTTCATCTATAGCTGCAGCCTTCTTCAGCATGGATGCATCAACAAGAACAAACGTTAGAGTAACAGAAGCAGGTAAGAAAAGTGGGTTAGAAGCGTTAAAGGTATCCGTTCTCGGCGGGGGGGTCTTAGGATTCTCTGTGTATAGTCTCAGTCTACTCGGACTCTCAGTATTATTCCTATTATACAGCTTGATGACAGGGGGTCTCGCAGAAGAAGTTGAGTTTAGAATGGCGTTAGATGCATTAGCAGGATTTGCATTCGGTGCGAGTCTCTCAGCATTGTTTGCCCAACTTGGTGGAGGCATCTACACTAAGGCTGCTGACATAGGTGCAGACCTTGTTGGAAAGATAGAAGCAGGGATTCCTGAAGATGATCCTAGAAACCCTGCTGTTATAGCTGATCAAGTAGGAGATAATGTAGGAGACTGTGCAGGTAGGGGTGCAGACATATTTGAATCTGTCACTGCAGAAACACTAGGTGGAATGATTATTGGTTGGGTACTTTATGTATTAACTAGCCAGCCATTATTCATGGTTCTTCCACTAGCTATAGGTGCTGTTGGAGTAATCTCTACGATAGCAGGATTAGGTGGAATACTCTCATATCGTAGGTTTAGAGAGGCATTTGAGCCATTCGCATTTGGTATAGTCGTTTCAGCAATAATCTCAATATTGACATATGCTCTCGTAGTCTACTTGTTGTTCCCTCTTCAATGGCTGTACATGCTTGCAGCTGGAACAGCTGGAATAATAGGGGCCACACTCGTAGTACTCTCAACTAATAGATATACTGGAATGAAGTCCAAGCTTGTTCAAGAAGTTGCTCAAGCAGCTCAGAGTGGCCCGGCCATAAATATCTTATCAGGGCTTTCAGTAGGGTTGAGAGCTGTAGCAGAACCTATTATAATAATAGCTGTAGCTTTAGGGGTAGCTTTCTACGCTGGAAAGAGTATGCCTTTACCCGGGGTAGCTGATGGCTGGTTAATAGATTTTATTAAGGGGGTTTTCGGTACAGCCTTAGCTACTAGAGGCATGTTATCTCTTGCCGGAACTATTATGACGCTTGATGGTGCAGGACCGATCGCAGATAATGCTGGAGGGATAGCTGAAATGGCCAGACTAGAAGAGAAGGTTAGAGCCAATCTGGATCCCTTAGATGCTGTAGGAAATACTACTAAAGCTTTGACTAAAGGCTACGCAATGGCTTCTGCAACCATTGCTACTCTATTATTATTCCAAGCATTCATCCAAGATTATGTTGCTCGGCAGGTTGGAATACTTGAATTAAATACTTCTACTCTACTAGAAGCTATGCGCAAATTCATAGACTACATAATCCTACTAAAGCCAGACATTATAATATCGGTTCTCATAGGTGCATTACTTCCATACTTATTCTCAGGGATTGCATTGAAAGCGGTATCAAGAGCAGCCTTCCATATGGTTGAAGAAGTTAGAAGACAATTTAGAGAGATACCTGGCCTCCTAGATGGAAACGCTAAGCCTGATTATTATCGTGCTGTCTCAATAAGTACTGAGTATGCATTAAAGAGTATGACTGGTCCCGCCCTCCTAATAATTATAACACCCTTGATAATTGGTGTTCTGTTCGGTGGACCTGGTATAGGTGCTTTAGTAATAGGTGCAACAGCATCAACGATACCCCTAGCTATAATGATGATGTGGGGTGGAGCTACATGGGATAATGCAAAGAAATTCATTGAAGCGGGAAATCTTGGAGGTAAACGTTCACCTACCCATCAAGCTGCAGTTGTAGGTGATACTGTAGGTGACCCACTGAAGGATACAGTTGGACCTTCACTACACATACTGATTAAGCTGTTAAACACAATTTCTCTCGTATTCATTCCACTATACTTCCTATGGATACTACACGCTATTATATGACCTACCCAGGCATATCCAAGTATCTTTCCTACATATTCCCTGGAAATACTCTTATACTACTTGAGTTATTTTATAATTAATGAGTTTTCTCGAAGAAATTCGAGAAGAACCCGCTCACATGTTCTCCAAGATAGAATTTGAAGTTCTAGAATACTTAGAAAGACGCTCATGGGGGGCTACGATCTATGAGATAGCAAGAAGTGTGAAGTGCTCCTTTAAGTCTCTCTACGCTATTCTAAGACTTCTTGAGAAGAATGGTTGGATAGTTGTTACAAAGGAGAGAAACGGCAATATTGGTAGACCTAAAAACAAATATATTCTCAAAAAGAGCTTAAGGTCTATAGTTAAAGAGCTAGAAGATTGTGGATGCGAATTTAAAGATGGTAAAACAAAGTTCTTGAATCTTACCAAGGTCGCATATCCATACTCTCTCACTATATTCAAGAGATCATTGGCTAACTTAAAGTATGGTGAGTGCCTTGTAACATTAATGGAAAATGAGGCTACCTATCCAGAATTTATCGAGGCAGCGTACAGGAAGGATGTAAAGCTGGTAGATATTTCTATCAATAACAGTAATGTGAGGATGATCTTTAAGAAGACTTAAAAATCATAGTTATCAAACCTATCTTTTCATACTTTCATCTATGAAGATAAGACGACCTCTAAATTAAAGGAAAAAATTAATATCAGCCATACCACAAGGTATCATGCTGGAAAAATCATGAAGAAAACAAACAGGAACAGCTTGTTAAAGAATCTTTCAAGTGAAATTACAAAACTCGTAGAAAGTATATCAGAGAGTGTTGCAAGCGTAGTTACTACTTCATTAACAATGGATGCTTTCCTTAGAGTCGTCCCCGTGAGAGGCGTTGGATCAGCGTTCGTTATATCTGAAGATGGATACCTAGTAACTAATAGCCATGTAGTTGCAAATGCTGAGTTTATAACGCTTTTGATAGGGGATCAGACCCTTCAGGCCAGAATATTATCACTTGACCCGTCAAGAGATATAGCACTACTTAAGGCTGAATTCAGAAAACTTAAACCTATTAAGCTTGGGGACTCCGATAAGGTGAGTATAGGCGAGTTTGTATTAGCCATAGGTAGCCCCTTAGGTTTGCCTGGTCCAAACGTTAGTATTGGTGTTGTAAGCGCTAAGGGTAGGGCAATTGAAGGTGAAGGATTCATACTTGAAGACTTGATACAGACGGATGCTGCAATAAATCCTGGAAATAGTGGTGGCCCCCTCGTCAACATGGATGGAGAGGTTATAGGAGTTACAACAGCCATTATACCATTTGCGCAAGGGATAGGCTTTGCTATACCAATAAATACCGTGAAACGTTTTATTGAAATGATCTCTAAATATGGTAGACCTATTAGAGCATACATAGGAGTTATTACAACGCCGTTAAATGAGCAGATAGCTGGATACTATGGGCTACCTGTACGTGAAGGATTGATAGTCTTGAGAGTATTGAAGGGGGGCCCAGCAGATGAATATGGAATAAGAGAGGGAGACATTATTACACATGCACAATTCCATAAACTAAAGAATGTAAGCGAGTTAAGAAGAATAATAGAAGAATCAATAGAGTCGGGAAAAGTCCAGTTAAAGATACTTAGAGGTCGGAGAGAAGTAGAACTAGAAGTACCCATAGCAATAGAAGGGGTCGGTTACTAACTCTTCTTATTTTCTTTTCGGCTACACTATTTAGGGAGGAGTAATCTTGATAGCTTTAACTGGGCAAGCGGCTTCACACGCCATACAGAAGATACAATCTTGTTCTCTAACGGGATCAGACTTATCTGTACGATATTTTTCGTAAAGCTCACCGCTTAGAGGCCATAGATCATTCCCCGTACCCTTCTTACCTCGATTTAGAGCCCACTCGAAAACATCCACGGGGCATACATCCATGCATGCGCCATCTGCTATACAACAATCCCAGTCTACTGCAACTTGAGTACCATGTATGCCTAGTTTAGTTGGGTATGGTTTACCTTCTGCATCAAGCCTCTGGATACCTTCAGCTCTAACTTCATGCCCTTGATGCTTTCCAGTTATTGGATATTCACCTGGTTTATTTAGAAAATCTACATCAATAGGTTTTGGTTTAAAATCTACAGGTCGAACCATCGAAGTATAAACTCATCTACACTTTTATTAATCTTTCGGAACTACACCGCTACCTTTAGACGTGAAAGAAAAGTTAAACATCCTTTATAGATTAATCGTGCTACACAACTCCGTTATATTCTAATCTACATCATTGCAACTAAGAACCTAATTATACTTTAACCATTTTTTGGAATCAAAAAGATTTAAGCAAGGAATAACTTATGTTATCTGTGAGAAAAGTGAATGAATCGGTAAACTGTCAGAAATGCTTCCATTTTACTGTTCACCCTAGTTACCCATATCTTGTAATATGTATAGAGTTAGAGCAGGTCGTTGCTCAGCCTAGAGAAGTCTGTAAGAATTATGTAGAAAAGACGTGGGAGAAGTTTATTGAACAACTCTCCGAGTCAGGATTCCTGTATTGTGTTGAGTGTAGAAAACCTATTTTTTCTGCAGAAGAGCTTCATGAGCATAAACCAGAGTTTATCCCATTTGAATTCTTTACTGATGATGTGACCTATGAAGAAGTACCGGCGGGAGACTAGCATTTAGAAGGAAGATCTAAAGCTAATCTTATGAATGACTTGAGTAAGACAAAAAAGTTATTTAGAAACGTTCATCAATAAACTACGTGTTTAATAGGTTATCTATTATCGTTGGGGGACCGCAAGGATCAGGGCTGGAAACAAGCGCACAGATACTTACATATTCTCTAGCCTACTTAAGGTATGGAGTCGCCTCAGATAGAGAGTATTTCTCAAATATTAAAGGCAGACATAGTTACGTGCATTTTCTTATCTCTTCTGACAAGCTTCCAACATCATTAACCTATCCAGTACAGTTAGTCGCTGCATTAGACCATGAAACAGTGTTCACCCACTTCGATAGCTTACAAGAAGGGGGAGTAATCGTGTACGATGTTTCTGTTGAAGAAAAGACTCTAGATACCACTCCTAGCATGGAAGAAGACTTAAAGGATAGACTTCGTGAAAGATTTAGAGAACTTGGAATAGATGGATCGGTAAAAGCTTTAGTTAAGTACGTTTCAGAAGATAAGAAGATCCATTTAATACCATTGAGCTATTCAGAGATTATTAATGAGGCTGCAAAGAAGCTTGTTTTACCAGCATCTCAAGCCGCTAGATACGTTAGTTCAATCATTATAGGTGCAGTCTCAGGATTAACAGGTTTAGGGAAAAACGCTATTGAGTATTCTCTAGCGAGGAGGTTTTATGATAGACCTGAACTTATCCAGCAGAATAAAGTAATTATAGAATCTGTCTATGATAAAGTTGTTAGAGATCATGGTTCAATCCTTAAGCTTGCACCATCTAAGCTAAACTATAAAGAGATGATGGTAGTTAGTGGAAACGACATAGTCGCTATGGCTAAAATTGTCGGTGGAGTAAGATTTCAAAGCTATTACCCGATAACTCCTGCTGCTGATGAAAGCTTTACTATAGAATCTTATGAAAAGTTAGAAGTAGATGGATTAGAAATTGGCTCGGTACTTGTTTTACAGACTGAAGATGAAATAGCTGCAATAACCTCCGCGATCGGTGCTGCACTTGCTGGAGCTAGAGCTTCAACGTCAACTAGTGGTCCAGGGTTCAGTTTAATGGTTGAAGGATTGGGCTGGGCAGGCATGAACGAGACACCAGTGGTTATTACTTACTATCAAAGAGGTGGTCCGTCTACTGGTCTACCTACTAGAGGTAGCCAGAGCGACCTTCTCTTCGCTCTCTATGCATCACATGGAGAATTCCCCAGGATAGTTTTAGCTTCAGGAGACCATATAGAAGCATTTTACGATGCTATTGAAGCATTCAACTTAGCGGAGAGATATCAAACTCCAGTAATACATCTGCTTGATAAATTCCTCGCAAACTCAATTGTAACACTGCCAATACCTGATTTATCCAATATTGATATTGATAGAGGATTGATTACTCATAAAGGAGGAGCCGATTACAAAAGATTTGACTTGTCTACAAAGATTTCTCCGAGAGCTTTCATAGGGTACGAAAGCATCATGTGGTATACAGGAGATGAACATAACGAGTTAGGACATATAGATGAAGATCCTCAAAATAGGGAGAAGATGTATAGAAAAAGAATGGAGAAGATTAAGATTGCAGATGAAGAAATCCCTCAGGAGAAGCGTTTAACGTATTATGGTCCAGAAGATGCGGATATACTACTGGTTGGATGGGGGTTTGTCAAGGGGGTAGCTCTAAATGCATTGGAAACGCTTACTGAAAAAGGTATAAGAACCGCATATCTCCATTTAAGGATGTTTTCACCATTTCCATCAAAGATGATGGAAAAAATGCTTAAAAGATTTGATGAGTCAAAAATAATTGCTGTTGAACACAGCTATGATTCACAAGTAAGTAAAATCATATCAATGAATACTGGATTTCAGATTACTAAAGAGATTGTAAAATATACAGGTAGACCTATCTATCTAAATGAATTGGTAGATGCAGTCTTGAAGATATTGAAAGGTGAAGAGAGGGTGGTGTTAACATATGGTCCGTAAACCATCTGATTATCAGAGCGATATTTGGAATGACTGGTGTCCAGGATGTGGAGACTTCGGGATTGTTGCAGCAATGTATCGTGCTTTCGCAGAACTTAACCTACCACCTGAAAAGACAGTTGTTGTGAGCGGTATTGGATGTTCAGGAAAGACCCCCCACTTTGTCAAAGTTAACGGCGTTCATACACTGCACGGTAGAGCGATACCTTTTGCTACTGGCCTAAAGCTTGCAAATCCAGAACTAAATGTTGTCGTAAATGGAGGAGACGGAGATCTTCTAGGGATAGGTGCAGGGCACTTTGTGGCTTTAGGTAGAAGAAATATAGACCTAACTATAATCTTACATAATAACACAGTGTATGGATTAACTAAAGGTCAAGCTTCACCAACATTAAAGCGTGGATTAAGACCTAAAGCTTTACCTAAACCTAACATTCAAGATGATGTTAACCCTATAAGTCTAGCTCTAGCTTCAGGCTTCACATTCGTAGCTAGAGGATATTCCATGATGACTGAACACTTAAAAGAACTGATTAAAAGAGCTATACAACATAAAGGGGCTGCGCTTATAGATGTACTACAACCTTGTGTGACATACGACAATATACATACTGTAGAGTATTATAAGAAGAGGGTATACAAGCTGGAAGATGCTGGATGGAACCCTGTAGTAGAGAAGATAGAGGAAAAAGAAGAGAAAATTATTAAAGCATGGATTAAATCTCAAGAATATGATGACAAGATACCTATCGGAGTTTTCTACCAAGACCCGTTTACTCCGAGTTTCGAAGAAAGAATCAAAGAAAGAATTCCATCGTATCTCGGCACCCCGCCGTCAAGACAAAAGATAGATAGAGAAGGTAAAACAATAATCGATGATGAAGCTTTCAAGAAGATTTTCTCACACTATATCGTAGAGACAGAATAAGATGTAAGCGCCCATCTACACTTCATCTTTAATCTCTGGATAAAGACTATGCAACAAGCATAGTTTTTTCTTTAAATAAGTTTTGGATCCTCTCAATAATTTTTCTATAATATGGATTGCTATATCCAATTACTATGTAATCAGCCCTACTCATTTGAGGTATTAATGAATGTAGAGAGCTATATTCTCCATGCAATGTTTTGGCTCTAATATTCTTCTCACTTGCCATTTGTAGTATCTTCTCTAGAACTTGATTTGCCTTCTTTAACTCTTCTTGAAAACCTTTCTTGGAAAAAGAGTAAACCAATGCCGTATGGTCTCCTATACCCCTCCTTACACTAGGTGTAGACATACCCTCGATAATTTTCTTCTGGAAAAAATAGGCTACCACGAGGTCTAAATTCTTAGAAGAAGCTATTTCAATTGCTTTTTCACCAGCTCTCATTCCATATGCTAAATCAAAGATTATGAGTAAGACGTATCCTCTGACCAACTTTCCTCTATCTACCAAAGAATACCGACTTAGAAAGGTAATATAAATTTTAATCGAGGTTTCTGTAAAGTAGCCCAAAGATAAGTCTACCTACTGCTATAATAATATACAGAAACGTTAGTGCATATTCTAAGGGCCACAGATGCTGAAGTAGCTCTAGAGCGTACCCTGCTGTCAATGAACCAGCAAAGAAGGCTAATCCAAGTGATAAGTTGTATACGGCTGTATAGAACCCCTTCTCCTCCATTGGTGTCTTCTCCAGGACATACGTTAGAGAAGCTGCATCGTAAAATGCACTAAAAACTCCTACTAACATATTTATCAAGATTAAGAAAGGAAGTTGAGGTGCTAAGGCATAAACTAATGGGATTAACGCCATACTGGAACTACTTAATGTAAGGATTACAGACGTCTTCACTGGCGAAAAGTGATCTCTAAGTAAAGCTAATCCTACTGCGCCTGATAATCCGAAAACAATATCTAGTATGCTTATCTCGAAAAGGTTTAACATAGACACCTTGGTCAACGTAATAGTAAAGAGTGGCCAGGCCATAGATAAGAAGAAGCCGAACGCTGTTGATAGAACTAGGAAGTTAAGAAACCTATCATGTCTCCTAATTTTAAGATTCTTTAAAGAAACTGGATAAGCTTCTTTCGAGTCTATGTTTGGTTCTTCGCAGAATATCAATACTATAATTGATCCTATGATTGTTGATGAAGCAGCTATTAGGAACCCAACTGTGAAACCATTTAAGCCGAAGAATGATGACAAACCGACTGTTAAGGTTGCCGCCACCCATCCTAAGTAGTTTAAAGAATTAATATTCTCTGAAAATCTCCTCCACCTATCTTCACTTATTATTTGCGATGAATATGCTATGAATGTAGGTATGCTCATTGACCCAGCTATCGAATGAAGTATTACCAGTACGATGAAGCCTATGACGCATTTCACGAATAGTAAAGATATCATGATTATTGTTGATAAGATTCCACCTAGAATGATGAAAAAGATGAATCTCTTTATTTTATCACTGACATACCCCCAAAGTAACTGGAAGAAGTTTAATGATAGGTTACTTAATGCGTACAGTATGCCTACCTCAATCGATGAAGCTCCAAGTTCTATTCCATATATTGGAATGAAAGGTGAGCTTGCACCATAATGAATAGACTCTAGTAAGGCTTTAGAGTATAGAGCTTTCTCTACCCAATGATTCTTACCTTGATTCATTCTGAATCACCTCAAGCTTAAGCTGATAGAATTAAGCCTTGGAAGCATACGCCGAATAGGGGTCGGCTAAATTGGGTCGTGAAATCGGGTAACCCTCTATCAATAAGAGTTCTTTACTACTATTTAACTGAAAAATTAATTAAATCTATATCTCAATGTTATCGTATTACCGGTTTCTTTCCTATTCAATTCTCATAAGAGCTTCAACTTATTCAAGATTTTTTATTTCATAATTAAATTTATTTGATGAGCTTAATAACTAGGAGGATAATGATTAAGATGAGCTGGATGGAATTAACTGAATCGGTAGAGAAGATTAGGCAAGCTCTTCTCAAGAAAGAGATTGTGATAATTATCGGGTTATGCGAAGTATTTTATGAAGGTAGAGCTGCTTCTACTCTAGGTCTCGGGGAAAGAGTTCTCATGATAAAATCTGACCAGAGCATACTGATACATAGACCAACTGGATATGAACCAGCCAACTGGCAGCCGCCTAACTCAAAGATAGAACTAAGAATTGAGGATGATACATTAATACTCGAAGCTAGGAGATTAAACCCATCAGAAATGTTAACGATTAGATTTCATAAAATTTATCATATTCTATCTCAAAAGCTCCATGATGATGCGGTTTTCAGCATGTATGCAACTGAAGAGGATATGAAGAAAGCTATACTTACTGAACCATCTATAATTGAAGAAGGTTTCAAACCAATTGAAGAAGAGAGGAAGCTGAAACCTTCAGGATTCATTGACGTATTTGGTGTAGATTCATCAGGTAGACTAACCGTAGTTGAGATTAAGAGAAGAAATGCCACCATCGAAGATATCCAGCAATTAACTCAATATGTTGAAAGTATTGAGAAGGAGTTCGGCGTCAGACCTAGAGCTATAATTGTTGCTCCAGGAGTTCAACGTTCTGCAAGTCGAGTAATGCAAATGAATAAGATAGAGTTTAGATGTCTAACCCCTAAGAAATCTATGGAGATTTTAAGGAAGAAGGCTGGTTTAGAGGATTACATCAACTTAGAATAAGGTTATCTTAGATGTGAGCACTAGTTCTTCAAGCTTTACTATCTTCTCTATCTCTTCCTTTGCTATCTCAACTGCTTCGTAGGCTAGAGTCTTCTCATCTACGTTATCTTCTGGTATATATTGTATTGAGATTGCTAGCGGTCTACTTATAGGTCTACCTATCTGGCTCAATAATCTAACGTAGACTTCTCTCATTCCTGATACTTCATTGTAGATTCTTTCTGCAATCATTTTCGCTGAAAGATTGTATAGTTTTCCTACATGTGATCTAGCGTTTTTCCCTGCTGTAGCTTCAAGAGACATCTGCCTATTTGGTGTTATAAGTCCATTAACTCTATTACCTCTACCTGTGTTTCCATCATCTCCGCTCTCTGCAGATGTGCCTGTAACAGTAAGATAGACAGAATTCTTGCTAGGTATGTCAGCAGTATTTACTTGGACATTTACTTCTACGTCTTTCTCTTCTGTAAGTATTCTGTAAGCTAATGATTCAACTTCATTCTTTATTTCTTCTTTAACTGATAAGTAGTGGTCTAGGTCTGGGGTTAAATGAGCTATTAAGCTATCTGCAACTGTTATATAGTATTTGTTTCTTATACGGAGCCCCATTACTTTACAATCTTCACCACTTTCAGGTATTCTAGACTTAAATTCTCTAGAGTTTATCATCCTCTCGGTTTCATAGACTATCTTCTCTAAAGGTGTTAGAGGAGCGTATCCTACTCCAAAAGATGTATCGTTGGCCAGCGGGACACTCCCATCCATTTCAACAATAGTCTTCAAGTCTATGCTTCCAGGTCTAATCTTTGTATCAATGATTACATGCTCCTCAGGATTTAGGAACCTAAAGTTTTCCCGAATAAATCTTTCAACTTCTTCTCTTATCAATTCATTGTATGGTATTTCCTCATCTCCTACTTTTATGGTTGCTCTACCAGCTATGAGTATGTAGATTGGTGCTTCAACTACTCCTCCCCCAAACCATGTTCTAGAGCTTCCACCTACTAGTAATCCTTTGTCCAAGTTATGGTGAAGTATAGAGCCGTATCTCTCTTTATAGTATCTCGATAATGCTCTACTAGCTGCTTCACATGCGGAATCTATTATATAGTCTGGATGACCTAGACCTTTACGTTCTACAAACTCGGTCTGTTGAGAAGTTGTAGGCACTTTATCTATTCTCTCTACGATTATCTGCGATTTCCACATCTCAGAAACCTAGATTTACAATAGTAATAGACTATTTAACTCCTATTACACTATTAAACCAGCAAAAAGTAGGATAGATTAACTCTTCCAAGTACTGTAAAAATCTTCTTAAAGTTAGCCTCGTCCACAATCCCTATTACGTATCAGAATACTTTACTTGTTGATAACTTAGCAATAGATATTTCCGTTACTCTCCTTAAGCTTCAGCGTAATTTAATGGACCCCTCATTCTATTGATTCGGGTATGAGCTGGATGTACATTATATTGTTTCCACGAATCAGTATCCTAGGATAAATCGCCTTCTTATTATTATCTTGATATTCTACTGCTTTCTCGATTACTAGATTCATGAAGCTATCGCATTCAACCACAGTTCCTTCATACATTAAATCATTCTTTAAAGTTACTCTAATATTTCTATTGAGGTATTTTGTAATCAACGCTAGAGGTCTCTTACCAGCTTCCATAGAAGACACCACAGTACTCAAGAATTCTTCGTTATTTCATACTCTTAAGAAGGTTTTAAATCTTTCGCTAAAAACAATACCACTGGCATAGCTTATAGTCTTCACTTAGACGATGATGCTTCTCATAGTAGACATGGACGCCAATCCTATATTATAGTACTAAATTGAAACTCTATTGGGGAAATCTATTTAGACTATTTTATATTAAGTATCTCCTGCATCTGTGGTGGGATACGAATCTCTGAGAAGCATATTCCACATACGAATAGGTCTCCTGAGATTCTTTGACTTAATATTAACGGTGCGTTGCAAACAGGACATGATTTACTTGGAGCTTCTGGAATAAACATCTGCTTTCGACATGATTCACATTTAGTTGATCCTATCGGGTTAAGTTTTCCACAGTGTGGACAAACCATGTCTGAAGCTCTTGAGATAATCTCAATAGTAGGCGTCTCTACTGGATGTTTCACCTCTAAGACTTTTTCTTCCACAGGTTTCTCGCCAGCCTCAATTATGTGCTCTATCTCTTTCTCGATTTCTTCTACAATGTTTCCCCCTTTAGATTTAATGCTTCTATCTGCTTCTTCTAGGGCTAGTTTCGTTGCTTCCTTTCTTAAAGCTGGTCTTCTAATTACTGAAGATTGAGTTGGGTAGGAGTATTCTCTAGTAGGTATTGTTATGCCGGTTCTTACTGCTCTGACATATATTAGTAATCCGGCACCGCTAATCGCTGCGCCAATAATTATGATGTACAGTAAGTATGTTAGACCTATATATGATGTATCTAGGAATATTCGGAGAGGGTCATTTATCGGGAGAAAAGTATAGTAAAATACTATTCCAAGAATTAATCCTACACCAATGAAACTCAATATCATGCCTAATATCATCAAGGGTGTCATTGGGTAGCACCTTTTAACAAAACCTTATTCTAGGCTGTATTAAAGATTTCTTCTTACTTATTAATGGGAAAAAGCAGGAGAGATGGCTTTAATGCTTGCTCAGAATGTCGGTAAGACTGTTAGGGAATCCGATATAGGCATTATTCTATCATCTTCCCTCACATTTAAGAAGACAGTCAAAAACCTCTGAACCTCTCTTAAATTCATTTATAGCTTTTAAGATAACGTCATCATCTACAGCCTGCATATACCAGTTCATCTTCTCAAACTCTTCTATACTTGAGAGATTGCTGAAAACCTTTATATATAAACCATTATACTCTATCTCCTCTAAACATAAGCATACAGGTCATCATCGAATGCCTTGCCTACAACTATAGTATCAGATTCTCTAGACTTAAAGTCTTCACTATATCTACTGAATCCTTAACCTTCCCATCTATGATGTATAGGTAGATTGATCTGGAGGTATA
>Ga0209393_1000761_pt1 | contig 14780 bp, 13 predicted proteins | sample SSWtaG_2_FD_184117 | JGI IMG/M metagenome (GOLD analysis project Ga0209393, IMG submission 184117) | Hot spring microbial communities from Sandy's Spring West, USA to study Microbial Dark Matter (Phase II) - SSWsed_130316 (SPAdes)... | ecosystem: Environmental > Aquatic > Thermal springs > Hot...
AGGCAAATCAAGCAAGAGAGTTTGCGCCGCCACTGTGCCATCGTCACTCAGGAACCTTTCCTGTTCAACGATACGGTCAGGCACAACATCAGATTTGGGCGTTTGGACGCCACTGACGAGGAAATTGTTGAGGCTGCGAAACTGGCGAACGCTCACGAGTTCATTGAGGAACTGCCTGATGGCTACGAAACCGTTGTGGGCGAGCGTGGTGTTAAACTTTCGGGTGGTCAAAAGCAACGCATTTGCATTGCCCGTGCCTTTCTGGCGAACCCTAAAATTTTGCTGTTGGACGAAGCGACGGCTTCCGTTGAGCCAGAAAGCGAAGCAATCATCCAAGCCACTTTGGAACGGTTGATGGAAGGTCGGACGACCATCATCGTTTCCCACAGGTTGTCAATGGTTCGCGACTGCGACCAAATTTTGGTCGTTCAGGATGGGCGAATTGTTGAGCGGGGAACCCACGACGAGTTGATGGCAAATGGAGGTTGGTATGCTCGCATGTATCGCCTTCAAATGGCATTGCCCGAACATGAGGCAGTTGAAATGGCAAATCCCTTCATTCAGCAAAGCAGGAGCAATTGAGCGCAATTACGCACTTTCTTCCAAAAGTCGCTTGAGGATTCGGGAGAGAAGAAGCAAGTCGCTCAAACTCACCCACTCTTTGTCCGAGTGAGCCACACCGAGATGACCAGCACCAATCACAACCGCAGGGACACCACGCTCAAGGTAGTTAACGGCGTCAGTCCAACTCCAGTATCCGATAGCAGGAGGTTCTTGTCCCGTCACATCGGCGACGGCTTTCTTGACAGTCTTCACAATTGCTGAGTCATCATCCAAAACGACTGGTTCGGAAACATCATCAATGCGAACCTCAGCCTTGAATTTCGCCCCGAAGTCCTGAACCAGATTGGCTATGGCTTTAGCCGAATATCCGGGCAAGACCCGAATGTCTAAATTGAGCACGGCTTTGTTGGGGACGACCATCGCTTCGCTGCCCGCTTCCAATTTGCCGAGAGTCACTAAAGGCGCTCGTTCAAAAAGCGGATGGCGTTGGTCTGCGATTAAGGGATGAGCCTTTAAGGCATCTGCGAAAGCCACCGCCTTCTCAAGGGCGCTGTCACCCCAATGGGGCACAGAACCGTGAGCAGCCTTGCCGAAGAAAAGGGCGGTGACCTCAACAGCGCCAGCATGCGCGATAACTGGCTTCAAGTTTGTTGGCTCAAGCACGATGACTGCATCAGCATCAAACTGAAGGCTCCTTGAACCCGTCCCGCCACGCTCTTCGTCACAGACGAAGGCGATTTGACAAGGTGCAGAAGTTTGGGAAATTGCCAAAAGGAAAGCAGCGATTTGCCCTTTGATGTCAACAACGCCTCTGCCAATCAATTTGTCGCCCTCTTGGCGGAGGGTGTATGGTTGCGGATGTGAATAAGCGGGGAAAGTGTCAAGGTGAGCCGAAATCAGCAGCCGACTTTCCCCTCGCTTTGCTATCAAGTTGCTGTATTCGCCGGGAGGGGTCAGGGGATGTCGTTCGGTCACTTCTTGCTCAGAAACGGTGAACCCGTGAGATTGCAGGTAGTCAGTCAAAAACGGGAACAACGCTTTTTCGTTTCCAGTGGGCGTTGGCGTCTCAACCAAGATTCGCACCAACTCCAAAAGTTGTTGCTCTACCGTCACATCCGTCACCTCAGCGAACGCGTTCTAAAACTCTTTGCGCTACTGGCTTTAGCCAACCAATTTGATACCGTCACCCTTTTTGGGCGACGGTTGTTCAATTGCCGTCGGGGACAAGCCCCGACGCTACATTCATTCGTTATCCAAAAATTCTTCAAATTTTCTGGAGGGTCGGGCTCCTGCCCGACCGCTTGAAGAGATTTCGGCACGGCAGGAGCCGTGCCCTCCGAATTTTTGCCGAATGAATTTGGCGCTTTAAAATTTCGTCATCAACCACTGGATAAAGCCAGTAGCATGAGTAGTTTTAGAACGCTTTTCTCCAACGAGCGCAAAGTAGCACAAAGTAAAGAGCGCCAGCGATTCAGCGCTGACGCCCTTTTCGCGCTAAAAGAGCAAGAACTGTCTATGCTGTTGCTACTTTCGTTGCCAACGCCTCTTTTGCCTTTTCAGCCAACGCCGCAAAAGCGTCAGGGTCATTGACAGCCAACTCCGCCAACATCTTCCTGTTGATGGCTACCCCCGCAAGTTTCAAGCCGTGAATGAACTCGTTATACCTGAGTCCGTGCAGCCGAGCAGCAGCATTGATGCGGACAATCCACCAACGCCTGAAATCTCGTTTTCTTTGCTTTCGGTCTCGGTAGGCGAAGTTGAGGGCTCGGATTACCGCTTCTTTGGCTCTTCGGAAGACAACGCTTTTGAGCCCCCAATAACCTTTAGCCATCTTGAGCCACTTTTTGTGTCGCCTACGAGTAACTGCTCCTGCTTTCACTCTCATTTTCAGTCACCTCATTTTGCCCAAAGTGGGATTGGTTCGTTTGATCAAACCTGACCTGGCAGAAGTGCTTTCAGTGCCCGTTCGTAAGAAGGATTGACTTCTACAAAGCGTTTCAAATCCCGCTTGCGCCTCTTGCTTTTCTTGAGCATGTAGTGTTGCCCTCCTACCCTTTGCCGAAGCACTTTGCCGCTTCCAGTGATTTTGAACCGCTTAGTAGCCGTTCGCTTTGTCTTCGCCCCTTTTGCCATTTCAGAACCCTCCGTTCAAAGATTAGGCAGACAATTTCACATTATTCGGGATGGACAGGGGGAAACTGTCCTTTCACTTTTCAGCGGCGTAAAAAGATAGCACAAAATTCGGCATGACGCTACCCTTGACCTTAAGATTAGTTGCGAAATTTGTGCTCCCACAGGCATTTACTTCTCATCACTTACCACTTCAATGACTTTGGGAGTCTCTCGGGCTTCTGGTTGGGTTGTCTCCATAGGGGGCTCTAAAACTTCAGGCAGGGTTTGAGTTTGTTGAATGGATTGAACGGGTTGAACTGGTTGCGATTCAATAGGCTTAGGAGAACTCACAGTTGGTGTAGAAGGTCTTTGCTTGATGTCCTTACGAGGTGCAAGGGAGATGGAGATTATTTTGCCCTGATGACTTAAAGGTGACTCAACTGTAGCGACATGGCTAAGTCGGTCAACAAATTCTTGCAACTTGGCTTCTCCCAAGTCAGCGTGGGCAGCCCACCTTCCCATAATTTGCATGAAGACACGAACCCGATGACCCTCCCGCAAAAATTCCTCAGCATTCTTAACTCGGTAAAGCAGGTCGTGCTCGCTCATTTGTGGCGTTAGTCGGATTTCCTTCAAATCCTTTTGGTGCTTTCTGGCTTCCTTTTCCTTCTTCCGTTGCTGATACTTAAACTTGCCGTAGTCCATGATGCGGCAGACGGGAGGACGAGCGTGGGGAGCAACTTCAATCAAGTCTAACCCCTTTGAGCGAGCCAACCTAATAGCGTCCCTTGTGTCCATGACGCCAAGTTTTTGACCATTCTCGTCAATGACCAAGACCTTCGGAATGCGAATTTGCTCGTTTACCCTGAGTTCCTTGCGTTGCTCGTCAGCGATGTCCGTTCACCTCCAAGAAAAATTTTGCATCCAAAATCATGGCAACGAAATCAGGTCAGCGACCTTGCACCTTAACTCCGGCAAAAGGTCGCCGCCTAAGACTTCCTCTTCAGCGTGCATGACATGGACATCTGTCAGCGACCTGTAGATGGTGACTGTTTTTGCTTGTGGGTCAACGAGCCAGACTTGCTTTGCACCACTCATGAAATACTCGCCAATCTTCCTTCCCAACTCAGCCCAATCTTCATTGGGCGAAACAACTTCAATTGCCAAGTCGGGAGCACCTTCCATGAAACCTTCTGGCAACTGACCTTCAGGTAAACGCTCTTTCAAAACCAACGAGACATCGGGCGAACGAATGTTACCAGTCACCATCCGAAACCCTGCACTGGATGCACAAAGGACAGCCCTTTGGCGCACGAAAGGACCGAGCAGCAAAATGATGTTCGCCACTATAGCGTCATGCCTTACACCTGCAGGCACTTCTTTCGCCTCCCCGTCCACCAACTCATACTTGCGACCGTCGTCAGGAAGTCTGAGAAACTCTTCTTCCGTCATCTTGGACTTGACAACCATCATCTCCGCCATCGCCATCACTCCATCATCAAGTCGGCGACTTTGCATTTGAACCCCGGGAGCAATTCGCTGCTAATCTCTTCGTCCTTGTGCAAGACTTGGACATCTGTTAGTGACTTGTAGATGGTGACTGTTTTTGCTTGATGGTCAACGAGCCAAACTTGCTTTGCGCCGCTCATGAAATACTCGCCAATCTTTCTTCCCAACTCAGCCCAATCTTCATTAGGCGAAACAACTTCTATCGCCAAGTCGGGAGCGCCTTCCATGAAACCTTCTGGCAACTGACCTTCTGGCAAACGCTCTTTCAAAACCAGCGAAACATCGGGCGAACGAATGTTGCCTGTGACCATCCGAAAACCCGCACTGGAGGCACAGAGGAAGCCGACTTTTTCTGCGAAGGGATACATTAGGTAGCCGATGCGCATCACTGTAGCGTCATGCCTTACACCTGCAGGCACTTCTTTCGCCTCCCCGTCCACCAACTCATACTTGCGACCGTCGTCAGGAAGTCTGAGAAACTCTTCTTCCGTCATCTTGGACTTGACAACTGTTGTTTCCGCCATCACCATCACTCCACCGTTGGCGGTTTGAGTTGAGGTTTGAGCCAGTCAACGAATTGCTCTATAAACATTGAACCAAGGTCTTTTCGTCCTCGTTCTCGCACCGACACAGTTCCAAATTGTGCCTCCCTGTCTCCAACAACCAGCATGTAGGGCACTTTCCTCGCTTCCGCATCAAAGATTCGTCCGGAAATCGGTTCGCTTTTAGCCAAGATTTCCAACCGAACTCCCTCTGCTTGAAGTCGTTCAGCAACTTGAAGCGCATAAGGCAGATGGCGTTCCGCAATTGGCAAAACTGCCACTTGAACGGGAGCAAGCCAGACTGGGAATGAGCCTGCGTAATGTTCTGTTAGCACAGCCATGAACCTTTCCATTGAGCCAAAAAGCGCACGGTGGACCATGACGACTTTGTGCTCCTTGTTGTCAGGACCGATGTAGGTCACATCAAGGCGCTCTGGCAGATTGAAATCCAGTTGGATGGTTGAGCATTGCCATCGCCGTCCAAGGCAATCTCGCAGGAAGATGTCAATCTTCGGACCGTAGAAAGCACCACCGCCGATGTCAAGTTCGTAGTCCAAGCCCAACTCTTGAGCGACTTCTTGAAGTTCCCGCTCAGCCCTTTCCCATCCTTCCAATGTCCCTGCAAATTTCCCTTCAGGTCTTGTGGCAATTTTCACCTCAAATTCGCTGAACCCGAAAGTCCGCAGGATGAACAGAGCAAACTGGACAGCCGCTTTCACTTCGTCTTTCACTTGGTCAGGCGTGCAAAAGATGTGAGCATCGTCTTGAGTGAAGCCGCGAACCCTCAAAAGACCGTGCAAAACTCCTGACCGCTCATATCGGTAAACTGTCCCCAACTCGCAAAACCTTATGGGCAAGTCGCGGTAACTTCGGGTTTGGGTCTTGTAGATTGTGATGTGGAATGGGCAGTTCATGGGCTTGAGCAAATACTTGTGGGCTTCAATTTGCATTGTCGGGAACATGAACTCGCTGTAAAGTTCAAGGTGACCGCTTCTCAGCCAAAGTTCGTCACGGGCGATGTGAGGCGTGTAGACGATTTGGTAGCCTCGCTTTAGGTGCTGCTCACGCCAGAAGTCTTCAATTTGCTTGCGAATTAAAGCGCCGTTGGGAAGCCAAAGAACCAAGCCTGAACCTATGGTCTCGTCAATGATGAACAGGTTCAACTCGCGACCTAATTTGCGGTGGTCTCTCTTCTGTGCTTCTTCAAGTCGGCGCAAAAATTCCTGCAATTGCTCTTCGGTCAGGAAGCAAGTCCCATAAATTCGCTGAAGCATTGGGTTTCGTTCATCGCCTCGCCAGTAAGCGCCTGAAGCGCTCAGCAACTTCAACGCTTTGATGCGACCAGTGCTGGGCACATGTGGACCGCGACAAAGGTCAATGAAGCCATCATGACGATAAAAGGTCACTTTCTCATCGGGCAGTTCGTCCAAAATTTCAAGTTTGTAAGTCTCGCCCATCTCATCAAGCAACTTGCGCGCTTCCTCTTTCGTCAACTCCAAACGCTCCAACTGGTAATCGGCGGTGACGATTTCCCTCATCTTCTGCTCAATTCGCTCCAAGTCCTCGGGCGTGAATGGGCGGGGGACATCAAAGTCGTAGTAATAGCCCTCCTCTATCGGCGGACCAATTGCCAATTTCGCTTCGGGGAAAAGTTCCTTGACGGCTTGAGCGAGTATGTGGGCAGTAGTATGTCGGTAAGCGTCACGGGCAAGCGGGTCGTTGAAGTCCAAAAATCGCAACTGAACTTCGCCTTCGGGCAAGGGTCGGAACAAATCCCAAGCCTGACCGTTCACTTCAGCCAGCAAAATTTCTTCTTCAAGTTCGGGTTTCCAATCACGCAAAACTTGCAGCGGCGTCACGATTGAGTTGTATTCCCTCACGCTCCCGTCAGGCAGCGTGACAGTTATTTTCGCCATCAACATTTTCCCTCCTTGTTGCTTTGCAATATGCGTGTAAGCGTGCAGGCGTGCATGCGTTTAAAATGCTTTAGACACCTCTGCCCTTGCTCGCTTTGCACTTCTACGCTTTGTCAGTTTAGCGTCGTTGCACTGTGATGGAAAGGGGCAATTTGAGTTGCGTGTTGCGGGTTGTGAGTTGAGCGTTGAAGGCAAAATTAAGCGCTTAAACTTTAAGGAGTTGGGAGGGCAAACCTCTGGTGAGCCGAAAATCAGATGCGAGGTGCTGAGTGCGAAATGCGATGCCCAGTGCTGAGTGTAGGGTGCAGTTGTTAAGCGTAGAAAATTTTCCTGCATTGCAGGGGCATTGCCCTCCAGAAAAACAGCCGTCTCACCATTCGTCACTCGCTATCCGCCATTCGCTACCGTTTTGGCTCGGCAGGAGCCTCGCCCTCCCATTTTTCCTTGTCCCGTGTCCCTTGTCCCCTGTCCCATCCTAAGTCGGCGCTCAGTGAAAGCGTCATCAACTATGGACTGAAGTCCGTAGCATGGACTGTTTTGCTGCATCGTCAACTATGGGCTGAAGTCTGTAGCGTGGTTTGTTTTGTTGGGTTGGGCTAGCTCAGAAGCCTATGGCAAGGATGAGCAACTTGGAACTTTTAGAACACACTCCGCAGCAGTTTACAAACTCGCTGCTTTTGGTGCTGTTACGGGAGCACTCTCTTGCCCTTCAACTTTCCCAAGACTTTGTGTTCGGGTTGGTAGCGTAACCGTGAAGGTCGTTCCTTTACCAAGTTCGCTGAAGACTTCAATTTCGCCGTTGTGGGCTTCAACGGCTGACTTGACAATTGCCAATCCTAAACCAGTCCCTTCGTGGGCGAACTCTTTTGCGTTCCTGCTGCGGTAAAACTCCTCAAAAATGTGGGGCAAATCTTCAGGTGGAATTCCGATACCCGTGTCACTGACTTGGAAGACGATGTCTCCTTCGTGCGGGTAAAGCAAGACTTCAACCCTTCCGCCTTTAGGAGTGTATCTGATGGCGTTGTCAATGAGGTTTGAAGCCATTTCCCTGAGGGCTTCAGGAACACCCCAGATGTGAGGCACTCCCCTTAGCAAGTCAACTTGCAGGTCAATGTTCTTTGCCAAAGCGTTGGCTCTCAAACTTTCCACAACCTCGCTGACAACGCGACCAAAATCTACCCATTCACGCTCCTGAGTCAATCGGGCATCTCGCACCCGCGAGAGAGTAAGGATGCTGTTGACAATGGCGAGCATTTCGTCCAGTCGGATAGAAATTCGGTCTAAGGTCTCCAGCGCTTGTGGTGGCAACTCACCTTTGTAGCCAGCCTTTAGGATGTTGATGAGGCTTTTTGCTGCGTTCAAAGGTGCTCTCAACTCGTGGCTCATCTTCCGTAAGTGGGTTGATTTCATCCGTTCCAATTGCTCCAACCGTTCGTTGGCCTCCTCCAACTCTTCTGCATACTGCCGCAATGTTTGCGCCAACTCTTTAACTTCCCGCTCGCGCTTCCTGAGGCGGGTGGCGATAACCGAAGTCATGAAAACTGTTACATGCAAGGTCGCAGTGAAGGCAACCAATGTCCCAACGACGAACAAGGAAGACTGACAAATTGGGGGAAAAGGACGGAGATGATAGTGAGCAATTAAGCCGTTGTATTCCGCTAATACCGTCCCACCAAACAGAACTATAGCCAACGCTGCCAATCCCCACGCCCAATGAATTGGGAGCAGAACGCTGGCAATGATCATGTGGAAGACGAAAAAGAAAGCAAACGGGTTCTCCACGCCACCTGAGAAGTGAAGCAGAAAGGTTAAAGCAACCAAATCTGCTGTCGCCTGAAAAAGGGCACAATGGTGAGGGTCAACGCGTGATGGGCGGCGCGGGTCAGTCAAGTAAAGGAAGACGAGGTTGTAAAGTGCGATAAAGGCAAGGGTCAAGAAAAGCCACAACAAAGGGAGTTGAACGCCCAACGATGAAGCCACGATGATGGTCACCAAAGCGCCGAAGACTGCTGCCCACCTCAATTGGGCAAACCAACGACACAACCCACCTTTCAATTCAACGGTTGCAAAACTTTCTGCTAAACCCTCTATTGTCAACCCCTTCGCCCTTTCCTCTTCTTTCGGTTCAGGAGTTTGCTTTTCCATCGCTGATCCCCTGCCGCAGAAAGAGTTTGGCGTGCCGCAAAACGGGATGCCCAACCACTTTCAAGCGCCCTTAGAAAGCCCATAGAAAATCGTTGGGGGCTAAGCCCCCAAACCTTACTGCGAAACCGAAATTTCAGTTGCAAAAGCGCAGCGGTTTTAGGTTCTAACCGATCGGCACTCCGCCAAGTCTCCTGATACGGGCGATAGGAGAGGTGTAATCTGGCAAAATCATTGGAGAAACTCTGTCGGTGTTGATGCTTGCATCTTGCAGTTGCCTGTGATACTCGCGGACATGTTCTAAAGTCGGCGTTCCGGGCGACGCTTGTTTTGCCCATTGGGCTGCGCTTAACCCTGCCCGTCTGCCGAAGACCAAGATGTCAAGGAGCGAGTTGCCCATCAACCTGTTGCGACCATGAACTCCACCGCTGACTTCGCCTGCGACGAAAAGACCTGCGATATCGCAGGAAGCGTCATCGCGGATAATGATGCCTCCGTTTTGGTAGTGCTGGGTCGGATAGACGAGAATAGGTTCTTTGGTGATGTCAATTCCGAACCGAGCGAACTGTCTGACCATTGCTGGCAGTGCCCTTTGAATTGTCCCTTTGCCCCTTAAAATGTCAATCATCGGTGTGTCAAGCCAAACTCCAACCATCCCTGTCGGAGTTACGATGCCTTTCCCTCTATCAGTGCACTCGCGGATAATTGCTGCCGAGACCACATCGCGGGTCTCAAGTTCGTAAATGAACCGCTCGCCGTCAACATTGACGAGGTGCGCGCCCAAGCCACGAACTTTCTCCGTGACCAGTTGACCCAAAATTTGTTCGGGATAAGCGACGCCCGTCGGGTGGTATTGGACGGTGTCCATGAAAATCAGCCTTGCTCCTGCACGGTAAGCCATAACTATGCCGTCGGCAGTTGCACCATAGTGGTTGGTTGTTGGGAAGCCTTGAACATGAAGTCTTCCCATCCCACCTGTCGCCAAGATTACCGCTTTCGCCCGAACAACAAAATACTCTTCAGTCTCAAGGTCGTAAAGGATTGCACCAACGCATTGGCGATGTTCGTCCAAAAGCAACTCAACAGCAGGTCTGAACTCCCAAGTCTGAATTCCCCTGTTGCGAGCCTCATCCCTTAAAACCCTCATGATTTCCATGCCAGTGTAGTCGCGGCAGGAGTGCATCCGCCTTCTGGAAGTTCCGCCGCCGTGAACCGTGATCATCGTGCCGTCGGGTTCTTTGTCAAACATCACGCCCAAAGACTCAAGCCAGCGAATGATGAAGGGAGCGTCGGTGACCAAAGCCTTGACAAGTTCGGGAATGTTGACGAAGCCACCACCACCCATGACATCAAGGTAATGACGAACGGGTGAGTCGTTGGGTTTGTCGGCTGCTTGGATACCGCCTTGAGCCATCATCGTGTTGGCGTCGCCCCAACGCAGTTTCGTTGCAATGAGCACATCAACGCCTTGTTCCTGCGCCCAGAGAGCCGCTGCCGTCCCTGCACCACCGCCACCGATGATGAGGACATCGGTCTCGTAATCAACCCTTGAGAGGTCAAAAGTGTCTGGGTCAATTCGGCTTCTCGCTTCAAGCAAATCAGCGAGTTCATTGGGAACTAAGTCGCCTTTGTTTGGACCGACAGCAAGTGGGCGGAAGGTCTCGCGGCGGTAATCGGGGTGATAGGCTTCCAATAAACGCTGCCTCTCCTCCAAAGAAAGTCGCGGGAAATCCTCCCGCATCCTTCGGCTTCGCGTCTCTTCAACTCTTGCGATGCTTTCTTGCATCATCTCAGGGTAAGGCATCTCCGCTCGCCTCCGTCGGCAAAAAATTATGCCGCAGTTATCGCACTCAATTCAGCGAACATTTGCTCTTCGGCAAAACCTTCAAGGTCAACACTGTGGTTGCGGCAAGCGACAGTGCAAGCACCGCAACCCGCACATAAGCCGGGATTGACATAAGCGACCACTTTGACGAGATTGCCCTGTCGGTCGCGAATTTCCTTCCTCTCAATCGCCCGATACGGGCAAGCGCGCTGGCATTCAAAGCAACCGACACATGTTTGCTCGTTAACTTTTGCGATGGTCGGTTCACGCTCAATTGCGTCTTGTGCGAACATTGAAAGAACTTTGCTCGCAGCGCCACTGGCTTGTGCTACAGTGTCGGGAATGTCTTTGGGTGCTTGACAAGCACCAGCAAGGAACACTCCAGCAACTTGGGTTTCAACGGGGCGAAGTTTGGGGTGCGCTTCCGAAAGGAAGCCATGTTCGTCAACGGGAACACCCAACTTTTGTGCCAACTCAACAATTCCATCCGATGCTTTTATAGCCGTTGCCAAGACGACAAGGTCAGCAGGAATCTCAACAGGCATCCCGCTCAAAGTGTCAACTCCCCTGACAACCAACTTGCCGTCTTGCTGGTAAATCTTGGAGACTCGCCCCCTTAGGTAAACGACGCCTTCTTCCTCAACGGCTCGCCTGACGAATTCTTCGTAGCCTTTGCCTGCAGCGCGGACATCCATGTAAAAGACGAAGGCTTGACCGTCGTGGACTTTGTGCTTAAAAAGGATGGCGTGTTTCGTTGCATACATGCAGCAGATTTTGGAACAGTATGGAATTCCTTTCGCTCGGTCTCGTGACCCGACGCAAGAGATGAAGACAACGGTCCTGACTTCTTTCCCATCGGACGGTCGCAAGACTTCGCCGTTGGTTGGACCTGAAGCCGAAAGTAGTCGCTCAAATTGAAGCCCATCAATGACATCCTTGTATCGCCCACCGCCATACTCGCTGTAGATGTCGGACGGGATTAGGTCGTAACCTGTCGCCAAAATGATTGCCCCGACCTTTTCAGTCAGCAGTTGGTCTTGTTGGTTGAAGTCAATTGCGTCTCGCGGACATTCTTTCTCGCAAAGCCTGCAACCGCCACGCCTAAAATAAGCGCAATGTTCGCGGTCAATGACAGGGATGTTCGGGACGGCTTGGGGGAACGGGATGTAAATTGCCGTTCGTCGCCCTAAGCCCCTGTCAAACTCGGATAGAATCCGTTTTTGCGGGCATCGTTGAATGCAAGCGCCGCATCCGGTGCAAACTTCCTCGTTGACATAACGAGCCTTTTTGCGGATAGTGACCTCAAAGTTGCCCACATAGCCCTTGACATCCTCAACTTCGGAGTAAGTGAGCAACCTTATGTTGGGATGCTGGCGGACTTCAACCATTTTGGGTGTAAGGATGCATTGAGAGCAGTCAAGGGTCGGGAAAGTCTCGGAAAGTTGAGCCATGTGCCCGCCGATGGAAGGTTGCCGCTCAACCAAAATGACCTCATAACCACCGTTAGCAATGTCAAGGGCTGCTTGAATGCCCGCAATGCCGCCGCCTATAACCAGCGCCCGTTTCGTGACTGGAACGCGGATAGGCTCTAAAGGTCTATTCCGCTTCACCTTCTCAACGAGAAACCGAACCAACTCAATGGCTTTCTCCGTCGCTTTCTCGCGTTCGCTGTGAACCCAAGAGCAATGTTCCCTAATGTTTGCCATCTCGCAAAGGTAAGGGTTTAGCCCAACGGCAGCGCAAGCCTTTCGGAAAGTCGGTTCGTGCATGTGGGGCGAGCAAGCAGCGACCACTACTCCAGTCAGTTTTTTCTCAACGATGGCGTTGCGAATTAATTCCTGCCCTGGCGCCGAACACATGTAGCGATAGTCAACGGAGTGAATGACCCCTGGATGTTTCGCCAAAGCGTCACGAACCTTAGCCACATCAACTGTCCGAGCAATGTTTTCGCCGCAGTGACAAATGAACACGCCGATCCGAGCCATAAACTCAAGCCCTCCTTAGATGAGCCCCTTATCTTTGAGAACCGGTCTTGGGTCAACGATTAGCCTGTCAAAGCCAAGTTCACCCTCATTGATCCCAAGGGCGAGCCCCAAAAGTTGGGTGAAGTAAAGGACGGGCATGTTGAAATTGACTTTGTGGCGCTTTTGGATGTCCAATTGGCGCAAGTCCAAGTTAATTTGGCACATCGGGCACGCAACCGAGACGACATCCGCTCCTGCGTCCTTTGCTGCCTGCAAGATGTTGCTTGTCAACCTCAAGACAATTTCTGGGTGCGGGACTGCGTGAAATGCACCGCAGCATTCAGTCTTGAACTCCCACTCCGCAGGTTCTGCTCCGATCGCTGCTATCAACTCGTCCATCTTCTTTGGGTTGTCAGGGTCATCAAATCCCACGACTTTCGGTGGTCGGACAAGCAGGCACCCATAGTAGCAGGCAACTTTCAAGCCCTTAAGGGGCTTCACAACTCGCTCCTTCAACCCTTCAAGTCCGAATTCGTGAATGACTTCAAGCAGGTGAAGGACGCGAAAATCTCTGCCGTTAAGTTTCGTTGGTTGCACGATTTGCTTGACCTGTTCCCATAAGGGTCGGTCATGTTGTAAAGCGTGGACGGCTGTTTTGAACCTGTTATAGCAAGCAGCACACCCAGTCACAATCGTGTCACTTGGCGACAGGTCAAGGTTTTTGGCGACAAGGGCGAGCGAAAGCAGGTGGTTGACGGCATGGGCTGGCGACGCACCACAACAAACCCAATCGGGAATCTCTTCCAACTCAATCCCCAACTTGGCGCAAACGCTTTGGGTTGACCGGTCGTATTCCTTCGCAGTCCCGTGAGCCGAACAGCCGGGGAAGTATGCGTAGGCAGTCATCGCTTCCGTCCCCCCAATGCATCAAAAATCCTCCGAACGATTGCACCGTTTCTGGAAGGTCGCAGCGGCAATTTGCCCTTAGAAAGCATCAAAGTTCCTTTGTCGGCATCCTGAAGCAAGTGACCGCTGCGCAGGTTGTATTGGAGCACCAAAGTTGGCTCAAAAACGCGCCCGTAGCGTTGGATGTTTTCAAGGAAGGAGCGGAAGAAGGTGACGACCTCTTTGTCGGTTGCCAGTCCTTTTTCCAGCGCCATCTCCCTCAAAGTGTCCATGACCTTTGCCGTGTCAATTTCTTGTGGGCATCGGGTTGTGCAAGTTTGGCAACCAACGCAAAGCCAAATCGCTTTGCTCTTCAAAACCCTCTCACCTTGTCCCAACTGCACCAACCTCATTATCCGCGATGGCTCCATGTCCATCGCAAAAGCCACTGGGCAACCGGCAGTGCATTTACCGCATTGATAACACCAATCAACTCTTTCGCCCGAACGCTTGATGACTTCCTCAGTGAACCTTCTCGCTTCCTCGGTCAGCAAGATGGGCATTTCATCCGTTCGGGTCAACTGTTCCCGTTCCGTTGCTTGTTTCATTCACCTGCCTCCTTTCAGTTTCGCCCCTGACGGGGCTCCTACATTTTCAATCCTCGTCGGTCTTGGTTGGCACGAGTTCTTCAGGCTCAATATCTCGTTCGGCGTAAAGTTTCCGAAGGGTTTCTCTTTCGGCTTTCATCATCGCTTCAAGTTCGGCGTCAAACTTGCCAGACCTTATCTCCTCAAGCCGTTGCGTCAGGTGGGGAGCAGGTGGAGTTAAGTGCTTGGCGTAAAGTCGGCGAGTCAACATGGCGACATGGTAATGAGAAATTTCCGCTGGGCAACGGCTCGTGCACAAACCGCACTGGAGACAGTCAAAAGACAAATCGGCTGCTTTCGCAATATCGCCCCTCATTGCAGCCGCAATGTAACGCATCACATCAAGTTCCTGCGGGCAGACTTTCAAGCAAGTTCCGCACTGCAAACATCTGGTGACTTCTGGATAATGTCTCAAGATGGCTTCAGCCGTTGGGCGAAGGGCATTGATGTCGTAAATGGCTTTTGCAGCCGGGTAGAAGGGAATTTGCGTCAGATACATGCCGTCTTCAATGACGGTTTGGCATGCAAGCCCAACTTTCAGACGAAAATCGCCAGCCTTCCTGTAGACGGTTGCGCAAGCACCACAAAAACCTCCACGACAACCGACACCCCTGACCAAACGATAGCCAGCATACTCCATCGCCTTCAAAATAGTCAAGCCTTTTGGCACTTCG
>Ga0209393_1000763_pt1 | contig 14774 bp, 17 predicted proteins | sample SSWtaG_2_FD_184117 | JGI IMG/M metagenome (GOLD analysis project Ga0209393, IMG submission 184117) | Hot spring microbial communities from Sandy's Spring West, USA to study Microbial Dark Matter (Phase II) - SSWsed_130316 (SPAdes)... | ecosystem: Environmental > Aquatic > Thermal springs > Hot...
AACCCCCTCCCCCTCGACCACCTCCGCAAACTCGATGTATGGACTCTCCACGAGGCAATCACGCCTCACGGCGAAGACCGGGAGAAACTCCTCCCCCCCGTTAAACACCACCTCGCCTACGTCCAGACCCCTCTCCGCAGCGAACCTCTCCACCTCCTCTGTGGTGGGGAAACGCCTCACCACTATGTCCACGCCCCGCGCCATGGACCACAACACGTCCGCCAGCCCGTCGGAGGAGTCCATAGACGCCGAGACGCAGTGAGACGGCGGCAGAGGCCAGAGGGGGGCCGGCCGCCGGAGCGCCTCCACGCCCTTCTTAACCGCGGGGTGGTCCTCCCGCCAGAACCTATAGGCGAGACTCGTGTAGCCGAACTCCGGTATGGTGACGAGGACGTCGCCAGACCGCGGCTTGCGCCCTACTCTGTGCGGAGCCCTGCCCACGAGGGCCACGTCCACCACCACCTCGCCCCCCTGGTTAAGGTCGCCGCCTACATACGCAAGGGAGAAATAAGAGGCGGCGGCTGATATGCCGTCTATCACCTCCTCCGCCGTGGCGAGGTCGGGAGCCGTGACTGAGGCCAGGAGATACCGGGCCTCTGCATATTTCACCCTCATGTCGCTGAAAGCGGCGGCCACGTTTCTCCAGCCGAAGTCCGCCCAGCTCTGGAAGGGCAGTTTAGAGGTGGAGGCGGCGGAGCCGTCTATCTTAAGCGCCAGGCCGTCGACATATACTACGTCATTTTCCTCGACTCCCAGCGAGGAGAGGAGGCGGCGGAGGAAGATCTTCTCCACGTCACTCGGCGGTTATCTCCTCCAGCATTTTCAACGTGTCTGTGTCGCCGCCCCTCAGCTTCTGCCACAGCGGCGAGTTTTTACAAAGCACGTAGCGCGTCCTAGCCCGCGAGTCGTCTCTCTGCATAAGTCCTGCCTCCACAAGCCTCTCCAAGATGTGTTTCACCAGGGTGAGGGCGACCGGCGCCGTCGTGTCCACGCCGCCGAACTCCAGCACCTTCCTCGGGGTAAAAGATACGCAGGACCCCCTTGCCTCCCCCACGATCTTCTGCATGCCGAGGTAGACGGTTTTGAGCACGGACCGGAAGTCAGACAAGTTAAAGCGATGATTCATGGAAGTATACACCGCCCGAAATAAAACCCCACCGAACACACACCCCTCTAGATGATATCTTTCTCCCTGTATAATACCTGTATGGGCCCAAACCCACCGATGGCTTTTTATTCGCCGAGGACGACCACAACCACGCTACGTCTACTGCGGGGCCCGTCCATCTCTATGAGCATAACCTCCTGCCAGGTGCCTCGCCTAAGCCTCCCGTCGATCACGGGCATCGCCAAGTGGAACCCGACGAAGAAGTTTGCGAGGTGCGCGTTGGCGTTGTCGTCTATCTCGTCGTGGCGGTAGCCGGCACCGCGAGGAAACAGCGATCTGAGCTTGTTTAAGATATCCTCCTTAAGCCTCGGCTCGTTTTCGTTGGCCGTAACCATCGCGGTGGCGTGCGGGACGTATATCAACGCTATGCCCTTTTTAACCCCGCTCCTCTCCACGACGGACTCCACCTTGTCTGTAACCACCACTATCTCCTCCCGCGCCTTGGTTGAAACGTGGAACTCCTCCACATACACCTTCATCGTGACAACCTCCTCCCCCGTATTTAAACTGTTGCGGCGAAAAGCGCGCCCACGGCCAGCCCACTCACAAGATTCACCGCCTCGTTGCTGAGGAGGCCCCGCCGCCTGCAACCGGCCATCGGGCTTTCAGACACCCTGCCGTTGCATATGTACTTGACTTGAAGCGTCGCGCCTAAGACGCTGTCAAGAACCTCGCCTAAGTAGCCAAAGACCGCGATCTTCCACAGAGGCCCCCCCACGCCGAGTGGCTTAGCTAGGAATGCTATGAAGAGAGCCCCCGCGAAAGACGCCGTAGCTCCTACGGGGGTGACGCCGCCGGAGACCCCGGGCTCCAGCGTTCTCCACGGCGCCAAGACGTGGCGGGGGCGACCGCCGTAGGCCACCCCCACCTCGCTGGCCCAGGTATCTGCGTTTGCCGTCGCCACGGCGACGGCGGCAGCGCCCAGAAATCTGGGGTCTCCAGTTGCTATGTAGAGCAGGCCGAAGACCGCTATCGGCGTCCCCACTCCGGCGACTTGCCGGAGCGACCGCCCAGACACGTCCTTAAGCCCCATCGCCCGCTTCCACTCAGCCCTCAGCCGGGTCAAGAGAGAAGAAGAGACGAAAAAAGCGATAAGCAAGAGGAAAAGCCCCGCGTGCGCCACAACGACAATAGAGCCTACCGCTATGGCGGATACCGTGCCCCTCACGGTGAGGAAACCCTTTTTAAGCGCGAAAAGGGCTAAGGCCGCGATGGACGGCACCGCAACCAGATATAAGTCCATTGCCGATGCCATCAGTTATATATTTATTGGTTTCTACCGCCATGGACGTTGTAAGTAGGCTCCACCAGAAATACGGCGAGGCGGTGGAAAAGGCCTTGGAACACTACCTAACCATCGACGCGGCTCCCGACTTCCGGGAGGAGGTCCTCTACCAGGTCAAGACAGGTGGCAAGAGGCTGAGACCCCTCCTCACGCTGGCGACGGCAGAGACCGTTGCTGGCCAGTGGAGACCGGCACTCCCCGCCGCAACCATCGTTGAGCTGATTCACAACTACTCCCTCATATACGACGACATAATAGACAGGGGAGACGTCAGGAGGGGGCTCCCCACAGTTAGGAAGGCATTCGGCGACAACGCCGCCATCTTGATAGGCATCTGGTACAGGGAGGCCATAGAGGAGGCCATCTTAGACACCCCCAAGCCCCTCACCTTCGCCAGAGAGGCGGCCAAGGTCATCAAGGCGATAGACGAGGGGGAGCGCCTTGACATATTGTTTGAATACGCGGGGCGGGATGATCCCTACTTCGTAAAGGCCAGGCGGAGAGATGTGACGTCGGAGGACTACATACACATGGTCACGCTCAAGACGGGGGTGTTGATAGCCGCGGCCGCCAAGTGGGGCGTCCTCTCTGTAAGCGACGACGCAGACCTTGCCGAGACCGCCTGGAGCTTCGGCCTAAACGCAGGCGTGTCCTTTCAGATAATAGACGACGTGCTAGACATCTACGGGGACCCAAAGAAGTTCGGCAAGGAGATAGGCAAGGACATAAAGGAACATAAGAGGGGCAACGCCGTAATCGCCATAGCCCTCGCGAGGCTCCCGCCCCGGGACAGGGAAGAGCTGTTGGCTATACTGGCCAAGGAGAAAGTCGGCGACGAGGACGTAAAGAGGGCTGTGGCGCTTCTGGACTCCGTGGGGGCCAAGGACGAGGCTGTGAAGCTTGCCGGCAAATACCGCCGCGAGGCGGAGCGCCAGCTGGCAAAAATACCTAACAACGAGACTCTGAAGGAGCTCTTGGACTTCATACTGGAGAGGCAGTACTGATGCTTATCGTAAAATTCGGCGGCTCCGCCATCACCGACAAGAGGAGGCCCTACACCTTCCTCCGGGGGCGGATAGCGCAAGCCGCCCCGGCGCTCCGCGGGAGGCGGGCCATCTTAATCCACGGCGCGGGCTCCTTCGCCCACCCCCACGTCAAGACCTTCGGCTTAACGCCAACAGGCATAGCCCTGACCAAGGCCACGCTGAGGCGTCTAACAGCCCTGGTGGCCGAGGAGCTACTGGAGGCGGGGCTACCGGCCATGCCCGTGGAGCCGAGCGACGTGTTTTGGGGCAAGTCGCTTGTCCGGCGGGAGGTCATCACACATGCGCTGGAGAGAGGGCTTTATCCAATCCTACACGGCGATGTAGTCCCCTCAGACGAGGGCTACGTGGTGATCAGCGGCGACGACATTGCGGTGGAGCTCGCCAAGATCTACAAGCCCAGCGCAGTGGTCTTCCTCATGAACGTAGACGGCATCTACACGGCGCCTCCCGGAAGCCCTGGCGCCGAGAGAATAAGAAGTCTGAAGGCAACCCTCTCCGTGGAGGGCACTGCCGGTATCGACGTCACAGGCGGCGTGAGGAAGAAAATAGAGGCAGGGCTGGCAATAGCGGCCCTGGGAACACCTGTATACTACTGCGCCATCACAGACAGGGAGTCGCTCGAGAGGATAATTAGAGGAGAGCCGCCGGAAAACTGCACCGCCGTGGAGCCCTAGACAACAGCTGTCACGCTGACCGGTTGCCCGTTTTTAAGTTCGATTCTGATGTAGTCGCTTTGTGGCAGGTTGTTTATGCTTTGGAGCCAGGCGGCTACGGCGTCTCGGTTTTCGGGTATTAGCAACACGACGGGGTTTTTGGCGTTGTCTGGCAAGACGTCTACAAAGTCCTGGGGGGCCACAACGCCGTGTTGAGAAACCGGCAGAACGTAGACTGGCTTCTCGGCGGCGTCGAAAGCTATGCGCTGGACCACAGCCTTAGGGAGAGGTATACCCGGCGCATAAGCCACAACGTAGATGTAGGCGTTGCCGTAAACCTCAGGCCTACCCCTCGTCACAGTCCCGTTAAAAAACACAAAAGCCTCAGACACAGACAAAACAGAGGCGAAATCGCCGCCGGGGGAACCCCCACGTCCGAGCAAGAGAGGCCCAATACCCGTCGTCCCCAGGATGTAGCCTATCTCTGCGAAGATGAGGGCAGCGAGGGCTATAATGAAGATTTTTCCACGTCTCTTCTTCTTGTCGGTTTTCGTGGGCATGTGCGCGCCGTGGCCCGGATTTATAAAGTTAATGTACTAACAGTACTGCAACGTGCCTGGGCTGGCGAAGACCGTCCACATGACGATGAGGTAGAGCACAGTCAGGGCAATACCTATTGTCTCCAGCGTCTTGTACCACCTGCTGAGCAGGAGGGAGCCTCCTGCGAGGACGCCCAGTATGACGAAGCCCAGGAGCGTGTTACAGAAGGGTCTGGCGGGGTCGAAGATGGACCAGAGCCCGCTGAGTACCAGCGATATGAAAATAAGCGCGGCAAAGCCGACAATCACGTCGAACTTGTCCATGGGGGGCCATATCGACAGGTTTTTAAATTATTGCCCCCGCTTCGCCATGACTGTAGTTTTCAGCGGTGAGGCGACGTGTCCCGTCTGCGGCTCCAAGACTTTCAGATACGTGGAGCTACTCTACGAAACCCCGTTTTTCGGCAACGTGTTGATACAAAGCGGGTACTGCTCCGCCTGCGGCTACAGGTTCTTCGACGTTGAATACGCAGAGGTGGGGCGGCCCACCCGCGTCGTGTTCACGGCGAAGGACGGCCTAGACGTGGCCAAGTCTTTCCTAGTTAGGAGCAAAACCGGCACTATACACTCGCCGGACCTCGGCTTCTCCCTAGAGCCAGGCACACAAGCCGAGAGCTTCATCACCACGGTGGAGGGGTTCATGTACAAAGTCATTGACTACGCGGAGAGGCTGAAGCTACTACAGCCAGAAACAGCCGAGAAGGTGGACCAATTCATCGAGACCGTGTACAGAAAAATAGAGGAGGGCGGCTTCACCTTGGTTGTGGAGGACCCCTTCGGCAAATCCTTCGTAATGCCGTATCGCCAAGAAGCCGTCAGGGTCGAGCACCTGGAGGAAGTTAGGGGGTGAAGCCGGGGCAGTACTGCGTGAGGTAGTAATCGAGCAGATGCGCGAGATCGTCGTAGGCCAGGAGCTTCTTGTAGAGGCCTCTTATCAAGTCGTCTGTGGGGTGTCCCAGTTGTCTGTAGCGGCACGCCCTTATTAATGTGGCGAGCTTGTCGGCGAAGGCCACGACCAGCCCCACCATGTTTGTCTCGTAGCGGTACCACCGAAATAGCTCTGCGAGGTGCGGGAACTCCCTCCTAAACACCTCCTCCTCCACCTCCTCCCACCGCAGTCTGTCCCGCACCTCCCTGCCCGGATGGCCCAAGACAGCCTCTGCCAGGTCGTGGACCGCCGCGGCGGCGAGCACCTTGGCCAAGTCCACGTCTGCCCCTTCCGCGTTTAGCCTCGCCGCGATCTCCCCCGCCAGCAAAGTGACGAGGAGGGAGTGCGTGCAGACGGTCTCGGCGTCTCCCACGCCGCGCTGGAGCCAGCCCACCCTAGGCGTCTTGCAGAGCGTATCCGCTACAGCCAGTAGATCTATCATGGCGCGCCGAAGACAAGCGGGTCCGACCTCGGGCTTATCTCGTATGCATAGGGCGTCCTCAACACGGCGGGGACGTCCTCCCTCTTGAAGTTGGCTAGGGCCCAGCTCATCTTGGCATACGCCGCCTCGGACAACATGTCCTCAAGCGGCACGACGCCGAGCGAGAGGAGCTCGCGGCCCCTTCTGTAGACGTAGAGGTTTGTCCTACCGTATATGGTCTGGCTCGTCATTGCGACGACAACCCCCGCGTCTACGAGCCTCTTGATGGAGGGGAGGAGGTACTCGCCCACGTGGCCGAAACCAGTGCCCTCGACGACGACTCCCCTGATCCCCGCATCGAGGAGAACCTCCAGGAGGCGGGGATGCATGCCGGGAAAGAACTTGACCAACGCCACAGCTTCCTCGAACTTCGTCGTGTAGTCCAGCGGACCCCTGGCCTTGTACTCCTCCGCATGTATTTGGAGCAGGTCCTTCTCTGGGTGGTATTCGGCGATTGGCGCGGCGTTTATTGACTGGAAGGCGTCACGCCGGGAGGTGTGCATCTTCCTCACCCTGGTTCCCCTATGCACGGCAATCACGCTGTCGCTACTGCTCTTGTGCATAACAACGACAGACTCGGCAAACGGCGCCCTAGTCGCTACGGCAATGGCGGCCTTTAGGTTGAGGACGGCGTCTGTGGAAGGTCTGTCGCTCGACCTCTGCGCCCCCACAAGCGCTATGGGCCCCGGCGCACTTCTGAAGGCGAAGGCGAGGGCGGCTGCGGTGTAATGCATGGTGTCTGTGCCGTGGAGAACTACCACGCCCCGCGCCCCCCTCTTGAAGGCCTCCCCCACCTTAGCCGCTATCTGGGACCACAGGGAAGGGGTCATGTCTTCGCTGAAGACAGTTGCTATTTGCTCAACCTCTATAGGCGCCTCCAAGCCGCCCAACACCTCGAAGAGGTACTCTACGCTTAGGGTGGGATAGACGCCGCCGGTCACGTAGTCCACGCGCGACAAGATGGTGCCCCCCGTCGCCAGGAGCCGCACCTTTTCGCCCTCCACCCTTGGCGGGGCGGGCCTCGTCGCCTCGGGGGACTGGACCTCGCCCAGCTCCACGATTTCCTTGATTCTGCTTCTCCTAAACCCCACGTTGTAGCCGTTTCTCAGCTTCACCACCACCACGTCTGGGTCGCTGAACTGCGTCGGCGGAATCAACACTCCTTCGAAGACGTCGCCGTTGTCAAGGACGAGCTTAACTCTACGATACATACTTGTCGAGCCAGTTGAGGATCTCCTTAAAGTTTTCCACCCGGTGGCGGGGCTTCCCCTTCCGTGTGAGTTCGTGGCTCTCCTCGGGGAACAACGCCAGCCTGGTCTCCACGCCGTGGAGCTTAAGCGCGGTGAAGAACAACAAGCCCTGGTCAAGCCATGTCCTGTAGTCCTCTATGGAGTGTATAATCAATGTGGGCGTCTTTACCCTGTCGGCTAGATACAGGGGGCTCTTCTCGATACACAACTCCCTGTTTCTCCACGGCGTACAACATATCTGGTCCTCCACGAAGTACCACCCGATGTCTGTAGTGCCGTACATGGAGACCCAGTCGCAGATAGATCTCTGCGTCACCGCGGCCTTGAATCTGTCCGTATGCGTGATGATCCAATTAGTCATGAACCCGCCGTATGAGCCTCCCGCCACAGCCACCCTCCCACGATCCAGCGGGAAGTGCGCCGCCGCGTATTCCACAGCCTCCATAAGGTCTTGGAAATCTCTCTCGCCGTATCTACAGCGGATGTCGGCAAACTCCTCGCTGTACCCATCGCTACCCCGCGGATTCGTGTACACAACGGCGTAGCCCCTCGACGCCAGGAGGTGGAACTCGAACATAAACCCCTCGCCGTACGCCGTCTTAGGCCCTCCGTGTATGTAGAGAATCCACTTATGCGGCCCTTCCCCTTCCGGCAGAAGCACCCAACCCTCCACCTCTTCGCCGTCGCTTGCCCTAAACACGAACTTCTGCGGCCGCCTCAGCCGCCATCGCTCCAACACGAAGTCGTTGAAACGGGTCAGCCGCCGCGTCTCGCGGCCGTCCCAGAGGTAGAGCTCCTTCGGCATGTTTGCCTCCATGTAGGTATAGACAATGCCGCCGTCTGCCGGGACGAACTCATCCACGACGCCGCCCCGCGCCAACACGGCTTCCACAGACCCGTTCAGATCAGCCCTAAATAAGGAGACCGAGCCGCCCACGGTGGCCTGGAACAACACCCAGTCGCCGACCCAGTAGAGAGACCGCGTGTAGCTGGGCCCCCTGACGTCGCTGTTAACGCCGTTTCCAACGCCGTATTTAAAGCCACAAGTCAGACACCGCGGCTTCTCCCCCTCGGCTACAACCCACACCCTGGCGTGAGAGGCAAAGCCTCTCGGCCGCAGATGCCCCGTGAAGGCGAGACGACGGCCGTCTGGGCTCCACGCCGCCTTCAACACCCTCACCTCTCCCTCCGTCAGCCTCTCCACGGCGCCGCTGTAGGCGTCGACGAGGAAGAGGTGGCTCGCCACGTTGTAGGAGAAGCCGAAGTCGTTCATCCACACTGGGAGCCTTTCCACGTGCCTCACGTCGTCCTCCGGCGCCCCCTCGTAAGCCACGACGGCAAGCACATCGCCGCCAGGCCCCCAGACGAAATCCAACACGCCCAGGAACTTAGCAAGCTGCCTAGGCTCGCCGCCCCACTCCGCCACCCACAGCCCAACGCCCCTCTCTTTCTCCCCAAACCCCCTCCGCGACAGAAACGCCAGCCTGTCCCTAGACGCCTTAGCCGCAAGGTCAAAAGGCCCCGGCAGAAGAACCCTCACAGAGCCCCCCTCGTATATCCACACCGAAGACTCGTACCTGTTCTGCTCCAGACTTATCCTAGTAACCGTGAAGAGGATGCGACTCCCGCCCGCGTCTGGGCCCGACACCAACACGATCTTCCCCAAATCCTCCGGACTCAACCCCATGGAGGAAAAAAGAGGAGAGTAGATAAATTACTCCCCGGGCAGGCCCCCTCTGTGTTGGACACCTGCGGCGTGAAGAGGAAGCTGAACCCCTCCAACGTCATCACGCGGCCCACCGCCATCTGCCCAGGCATCAGCTGGAGCTCCGGGAAGAAGGCCTTCACGTACCCCGCGTCGCCGGCCTTCACCTCAGACACCTCGCGCCCCCTCACGACGACCGACACCTCTGAGGACTCCCTCCCGTTCAGCTCCACGCTCACGATCTTCAGCCCCCCGGAGCCGCCCACCGTAAAACACAGCTTAACCTCGGTTCCGCCGTCTCGGGGATAGGCGTAGGCCTGTGTGACTGCGACATAGGTATACTGCAGAGAGGAGTAAAACGTGGTATAGAGGTAGCCGACCACGGCGATGGATATTGTCAATATCACCGCCAGGAGAACGGCTACCTGGATGCTCACGATTGCGCCTCTCATAGTATATAGCGGCAACCAGGTATTTAAGTTAACACGGGGCGATGCCCCGCCGGCCTCACAGCGCGGCGCACGCCGCCCTCACCCGGCGCAGTCCCGGCTCGCGTCCGGTCAATCCCCGGTTTATAACCCTTACGCCGCCCAAAACTTTTTAAGTGCATACAACGTCTCTCCCTATGAGGAATATCCCTATTAACAAGGTTAATGACTATGTCTGGGAGATACCGCCCGGCGTCAAGCCCTGTCAGAAGGTGCCAGTGAGGATCTACGCAGACAGCGCACTCCTGGAAAAGATGAAAGCCGACATGACCATTGAACAAGGCATAAACGTCGGTTGCCTCCCCGGCGTATACAAATACAGCATAATCCTGCCCGACGGCCACCAGGGCTACGGCTTTCCCATCGGCGGCGTCGCCGCCATAGACGCGGAGGAAGGCGTGATCTCGCCGGGCGGCATAGGCTACGACATCAACTGCGGCGTCCGCGTCCTAAGGACAAACCTCACAGAGGAGGAGGTCAGGCCCAAGCTCAAGGAGCTCGTCGACGCCATCTTCCGCCTCGTACCCCCGGGCGTAGGCGGCACAGGCCACCTCAGGCTGTCGCCAGGCGAGTTCGAGAGGGTGCTAGCAGAGGGCGTGGAGTGGGCGGTGCAGAAGGGCTACGGCTGGGCCGAGGACATGGAGTACATAGAGGAGCGGGGCTCCTGGAAACTGGCGGATCCCTCGAAAGTCAGCGAGAAGGCCAAGGCCCGCGGGAGGGATCAACTCGGCACGTTGGGCTCCGGCAACCACTTCCTAGAGATCCAGGTGGTGGACAAGATATTCGACGAGAAGGCCGCCAAGATCTTCGGCATAGAGCGGGAGGGCCAGGTGGTGGTCATGATACACACCGGTAGCCGGGGCTTCGGGCACCAAGTCGCCACGGACTACCTCCTTATAATGGAGCGAAACATGAGGAGATGGGGCTTAAACCTCCCCGACAGAGAGCTCGCGGCGGCGCCCCTCAAGGACAAGGTGGCTGAGGACTACATAAAGGCCATGGCCTCAGCCGCCAACTTCGCCTGGACCAACCGCCACGTAATCATGCACTGGGTCAGAGAGGCCTTCAAGAAGGTGTTCGGCTCCATAGAGAAGGTCGGCCTCGAGCTTGTGTACGACGTGGCTCACAACATCGCCAAGCTCGAAGAACACGTCGTCGACGACAAAGGCACCGTGAGGAAGGTCTGGGTACACCGCAAAGGCGCCACAAGGGCCTTCCCGCCCGGGAGGCCGGAGATACCGGCCAAGTACAGAGACATAGGCCAGCCCGTCTTGATCCCCGGCAGCATGGGCACAGCCTCCTGGATACTGGTAGGGACGCCGGAGGCCATGAGGCTAACCTTCGGCACGGCGCCACACGGCGCGGGCCGCGTCCTCAGCAGAGAGGCGGCCATCAGGATGTACCCACCGCACAAGGTACAGGAGGAGATGGCTAAGAGAGGCATAGTCGTGAGAAGCGCCGAGACTGAGGTGATCTCGGAGGAGGCCCCCTGGGCCTACAAAGACGTAGACCGCGTAGTGGAGACCGCCCACCAGGTGGGCTTCGCCAGGAAGGTGGTCAGACAGAGGCCCATCGGCGTCGTCAAAGGCTGAAATCAAGACACCCCCTTAAATCTCCTCTATAAAGGGCATACCCCACAATCACGCCGTCGAATCCCGCCTGCAGAGCCGCCTCCACATCCCCACAGCTTTTCACCCCACCCGCGTAGTAAAGCCTGTCGGCGACCTCCCTAAGCGGCGCCGTGTTGATGCCCAGTCTAAACCCGGCGCCGGTCCCCTCCACATCTACAGCCGTCACGATCACAGCCGCCAGCCGGCCGAAGCGGCTCAGCGCCGCCACAGCCTCCTCAACAGACGCCGCCGCCTCCCTCCACCCCTCCACCACAACTCTGCCGCCTTTTATGTCTAGAGAAGCCGCGAGACGGCTTCTGTATTTCCCCGCAATGTCGCGGAAAACGTCAGGTTGCCTAAACGGCAGGGTGCCCACAACAGCCACTTGACAGAGAGAAAGCGCCCAGCCCACGGCCTCCTCAGACCTAAGCCCCCCGCCCAGCTGACATCGGCCGCCTAAAACCTCTGCAACCTTCTCAACAGCCGCAACGTTGACAGGCCGCCCAGCTTCGGCGCCGTCTAGGTCAACTACGTGCACCAGCGGCGCCTTTTTAAACCGCTCCGCCAAGACCAGGGGATCCCCCACAAATACGTACTCACCCCTCTTCCCCAGCACCCTCTTAACCGCCCTGCCCCCCTCTATATCTATGGATGGGATGATCATGACAACGTGCCTTTTGTAGTAAGCGGCTTGTCGGCTGGCGAGAGGGCTTGCCTAAAGGCGAGGCCCAGCGCCTTGTGGGCCGCCTCCACCTTGTGGTGGGGGTCGAGGCCCCTCACGTATAAATGTATCGTGGCCCGCGCCTCACACGCCAGGCTCCGCACCCAGTGCCTAAACATGTAGAGGGGGTACCCCCCGATCGACGTGTGGGGCAGACGGGCCTTCACCACCCAATACGCGCGGCCTCCCAGATCCACGGCGGCTAAAGCAAAGGAGTCGTCCATAGGCACCGCGGCCCAGCCGAACCTGGCGATGGCTACGCGGTCTCCCAGCAACATATCTATGGCGCGTCCCAGCGCGATAGCCACGTCTTCAACGACGTGGTGATTGTCGTCTAGGTCCCTCTTCACCCGGGCCTCCACAGACCCTCCAAGCCCCGCGTAGAGGAGGAAGGTCTCCACCATGTGGGTGAGGAAGGGAACCGGCGTGGAGACCGACAGAAAGCCGCCGTGTCTGAGCTCCACCGCGACGTATGTCTCCCCGGTCTCTCTTACGTAGGACATACGGGGCACACTATAGATTTTAATAAATCTATTTTCCTCCACGTGCCAGCTATTAGAATAATCCCCTGTCTTGACATGGATGGAAAAGCCGGCGTTGTGCTCAAAGGCGTCAACTTCATGGGCCTTAAAGAAGTGGGAGACCCCGTCGAGATGGCCCTAAGGTACGAAGAAGAGGGCGCAGACGAGCTCGCAATTCTGGACATAACCGCCACGCCAGAGGGCAGAAGCACCTTTATAGAGACGGTGAGCCGTGTAGCCGCCGCCGTGACTATCCCAGTCCTCGTCGGCGGCGGAGTCCGCACGCTGAAAGACGCAGAGGCCCTCTTCAAGGCAGGCGCAGACAAAGTCTCCATAAACACAGCCGCCGTGAAGAACCCCAACCTAATAAAAGAGATGGCCCAGATCTTCGGGAGCCAGTCCACAGTCGTCGCCATAGACGCCAAGCGGGTCGGCGGGAGATACGAGGTGTACATCAAAGGCGGACGCGAGCCCACGGGCTTAGATGCCGTTGAGTGGGCAAAAAGAGCTGAGGAGCTCGGCGCAGGCGAGATACTCCTGACGTCAATAGACCGCGACGGCACCAAGCTGGGATACGACGTAGATCTAATCACCAAGGTAGCCAAGGCCGTCGGCGTGCCTATAATTGCCTCCGGCGGCGCAGGGGCGCTGGAACACTTCTATGAAGCAGTCAAGGCAGGCGCAGATGCGGCCCTGGCGGCCTCGCTCTTCCACTTCCGCCAACTCACCATCCAACAAGTCAAGCAGTATTTAAGAGAGAGAGGCGTAGAGGTAAGGACATGAGAGGACTTCCCCGCGACGTGGTTAAAGCCGTGGAGCAGATAATAGACGACGTGGCGGCCCGGGGCCTCGACGCCGCCCTGGAATACTCGCGGCGACTCGACGGGACAGCTCTCGAGAGCCCGCTCCTGGAGCCCCGCCCCGGCGGAGACCCCGAGGTGGTCGCGGCGGCGCTTAAAGCCGCCGAGGCCTTGGAGACCTTCTACAGAAAATTAACCCCCAGCGGCGCCGCGGACTACTACGGAGGCGTCCTCCGAGTAGTCCAGTGGAGGCCTGTACGCTCCGCCGCCCTCTACGTCCCCGCCAGATACATCTCGACGCTGGTCATGCTGGCTGTCCCCGCCAAGACCGCCGGAGTTGAGAAGATATACGTCGTTACCCCGCCTAAGGGCGCCACGCCGGAGCTACTCGCCGTGGCTAAAGACCTCGGCGTCTCCGCGGTGGTGCCTATTGGAGGTCCGCAGGGCCTCGCCTACGCCGTCTTCCACCTAGGCATAGACGTAGCGGCGGGGCCCGGAGGTCTCTACGTACAAGCCGCCAAATACGTCCTCTCGCAATACGTCGGCATAGACGGGATCGAGGGCCCAACCGAGCTCGTGGTATACGCCGAAGGCGTAGACGCCGAAACCGCCATGCGAGGCGTCTTGGCGCAGCTGGAACACGGCCCCACCTCCTTCGCCCACCTCCTATCCCCAGACGCGCAACTGCTGAGAAGAGCAGAGGAGATATACGCCAGAGAGAAGACCTCCTCCATGGGCCCCCTAAAAACTCACCTAGTCGCCGACGTGGAGGAAGCGGTCAGGCTGATAGACGAGGTCGCCCCCGAGCATCTGGAGGTCTGGGGCAGGCGGGAGGTGGCCTACCGCGTCAGAAACGTAGGCGCAGTCTCCGTCAACATGCCCAGCCCCTACCTAGACTACGCCGCAGGCATAAGCCACGTCCTCCCCACAGGAGGCTCCGCCAGATGGCGCGGCATAATCACCCCCCACACCTTCATGAAGCCCATCGGCATCGCCGAAGCCGCCGGCCCCCTCCAGCTCCTCGACGCCGCCAGGAAACTCGCCGAATACGAAGGCTTCCCCCACCACAGAGAGGCTCTGCGATGAGTTGCGACGTCTTACGCAAGCTAGAGGAGGTGATACGACAGCGAATAAAAGAGGCGAACCCCCAGAGCTACACCTACCGCCTCTACACCGCCGGCGTTCCCCACGTGGCCCGCAAGGTCGCGGAGGAGGCCGTAGAGGCGGCGATAGCCGCCGTCGCCGAAGGCAGACAGCGCACCGTTGAGGAGGTGGCAGACCTCCTATACCACCTCCTGGTCCTCCTAGCCGCACAAAACCTCACGCTAAACGACATCTGCGCCGAACTAGAAAAAAGAATGAAAAAATAAAAGAAGGCCATATGTAGCGCAGCGGGTGTGCAAGAACTGCGGGACGCCACAGCTAGAGAAACTGCGTCTCTTCCACGTACTGTCCAATTCGTCATAAGCCATCGGCTTGCCATGCACAGCGAGATCGCCTTTGTCCAGCTTCGAGAGCT
>Ga0209393_1000764_pt1 | contig 14760 bp, 18 predicted proteins | sample SSWtaG_2_FD_184117 | JGI IMG/M metagenome (GOLD analysis project Ga0209393, IMG submission 184117) | Hot spring microbial communities from Sandy's Spring West, USA to study Microbial Dark Matter (Phase II) - SSWsed_130316 (SPAdes)... | ecosystem: Environmental > Aquatic > Thermal springs > Hot...
TCCTTGTAGAGGCCCTCGTCTGTGTGTATCGCCACATATGTCGTGAAGTAGGCCAGCTCGCCGAAGGGCCTGCTCACCACCACGTAGAAGTTTTCGTCCAGCTTGTCGTAGTAGGTGGGCGGCTCTCTGTCGAGATGCGCGAAGGCTGTGGCGCCGAGTAGGAGGTAGCCTCCGCGAGGTTGCGGCGCCTTCACCAGCTTGCCCAGCGAAGCGGCGTACTCCAGCATTCTCCGCTCCACCCGATCGTAGTAGGGGGCAGGCGCGTCGTAAATCGGAGCCACGTGGACGTCTCTGTAGGCCCCCTTCACGAAGAGGTCGTTGAGGGCGTTGTTCACCGCCACGGCCACTTGGAGAGGCGAGTCGAAGTCCTCCATGGGGTCTATGACCTGTATAGTGTCGTTGTTTGCAAGGACGTAGCCCGGCCCCCTCTCGATCTTGAAGAAGTCCACCATGTAGAACTCGGCGCCGGGCTTGGTGCTGATTATGCTGTGCGCCTTCCCAAGCCATACCCTATGCCGCGAGGAGCCCAACGCCTTATACAGCTTAGCGGCGTAGTGCGCGAAGCGGTCCGACGCGGCGGCCTTAGCCATATACAGCTGGACAAGCACCACGGCGAGGTCCGGCGCCAGCTTCTCCAGCTCCTCCGGCTCGATGTGGGGCTCCTCAACGTCGAGGAAAAGCCGCCGCATCTCCGCGCCGGATCCCGGCATAATCGCGGCGTCTTCGCGCGGCGCAATCACGAGATTCAGCTTCTTGACGTCCTCCTTCAGAAGAGCCAAGGCGGGGTAGAGCACGTTGTAGAGGTCGATCTTGACGGAGCAACCCAGTGAGAGGGACTCCAGAGCAACCCCAGCCTCTCGGTAGAGCTTAACCCTCTCTTTGAACCTTTCGACGCTCATCGCCGCCTAATCAAGATCCTCCACACCCCTTTCTCCACCTCCTCCACCGCCAAAACCTCGTGGCCCCCCTGCCGAGCCACCGAGGGCACGTTTTCGCAACTAGGCGGGTTGTCCGTGATGACCTCGATGAGGGTGCCTGGCTCCGCGTTGCGGAGCTCCTTTAAAGTGGCCAGCTGGGGATAGGGACATACGTAGCCTCTGAGGTCAAGCCTTCTCACAGCCGTCTCCATGGCCGCTGTCTAGTTTTGAATTTAAAAACACATCTAAAGGTGCAAAAATGTCACGCCATTAAAGATAAAAAAGGCAGTCGAGGATATCCCATGTTGCACGTAAGCTACGACAAGGTGATATCCGCCATATGCCTATGTGACGTAGTGGCTTACATAAAGGCTCGGGAGGGGATGGTTGTATTTCCGAATGAATACGCCGGCAGAAAGCTGGAGGAGGTGGTGTCGACGTTCCGCGGAGTCAGGCTGGTGTCTGAGAAAAGCGGCTTCACCCATGTATTCGTCGTACGGCCGTCAGCCGCGGAGAAAAAGCTTCAACCTGTTGCAACCCCGGCGTAAACTTCCAAGCGTATACATGGAATAATGTTTTTTTCCCACAAACATATACGTTCTTTAATGTTAACGCTAATTTCCACATGTCGTCTCAAAGATGACGTCCTCCTCTCAGAGATTTTGCGCTACATAATACTCAGGGGCCCCGTCACCGCCTACAGAATCGCGCGGAGCCTCAACATCCACTTCACCCAAGCCTACAGAAAGGTCACTAGGCTAGAACACTTCGGCATGGTGAGGCGGGTAGCCAACCGCAGGGGAGATATGTTTGAGGCCACTGAGAGAGGCATCATTATATGTTACTACTTCAACTGCGCCAATTGGGAAATCCTAATCGATAAGCTGGCAACCCGACACCAGCTCCCAAGGTTCGCACTGCGGGCGTTTTTAGACGCTTACCTCGACCACTTTAAAAACGACGCTATTATAGATGACGTCCCGGTAATGGTGTTCTATGCATTATATAAACGCGCGCCGGTTCCCGCGGAGCTGATGCCGGCGGTGACCAGACATCTGCTAATGCCAGCCCGGGCTTCTTCCTAAGTCGTTAATAATATTTTTTAATACCCATCATATGGCGTTTATGCCAGTCAAATGTCCAGGCGAGTACGAGGTGGCAGGTAAAAAGGTGATGCTAGACGAGGACTGCTTCATGCAAAACGCGGAGGAGTGGGATGAGAAAATCGCCGAGTGGCTGGCAAGGGAGCTAGAGGGCGTGCCGCAGATGACAGAGGAGCACTGGAAGCTCGTGAAATACCTCAGGGAATACTGGGAAACCTACGGGTCATGTCCTCCCATTAAGATGGTAATAAAGGAGACGGGGTTCTCCCTTGAAAAGATTTATCAACTATTCCCCTCAGGCCCGGCCCACGGAGCCTGTAAGGTAGCCGGTGCGCCGAAGCCCACCGGCTGCGTCTAAATAGACGTTTTTAAGTGCAAAACCTTTTTTAACTGACCATAATTTAGGTTAATGCAGATAATCTCGCCGCAACCTACCGCCATCGACGTTTTTCCATGCCAAGTCCCCCACCTAGAAGTCCTTGACCTCCTCTCTCTGCTCGTCAGAAGCCCCGTGTCTGCATACAAGGCGGCGAAGCTCCTCGGCCTTTCGCTCTCCACGGCCTACGCCAAGGCCGCACGGGCGAGGCAATACGGCTTTGTCGAGGCCAGGGGACGAAGCCTTCACATAACAGTAAGAGGCCTCATATACTGCCTTTGCAAAAACTGCGAGGCGAAGCATCTAGTTTTAGAGAGGCTCATGCAGAGGTTTGAAATAAGGACGGAGTCTGCGTATCTGGAGTCCTACATATATCTCCTGCTGAAGGCACTCGACGCGGCGTCGATGCCGCTTGAAAAAGCCCCAATAGAGAAGCTGTGTAGCTCAGCCGCGTTTGTATTGACGATGCTGAAGAGGGCCCCCCTCAGCGAGCTCCCCAAGTTCCTTCAGCTTGACGGGAAGATCTACTCAGCGGCGCTCCCAGTTCTGGCTGAGGGTCTAGCCAGAATAGGCCTAGTCGTAGACATAGGCGCACACTACTACTTCCCAGGCTCCAACATGATCGTCTGCAAAGCGCCATGCGCCGAATATGGACGTTGCACACTAAAGGAAGAGGTAACACGGCTGAAAAAAAGATGGCGATCCCCCTTAGATCACTAGAGGCCTGAGAACAACAGAACGCTTTCTGTGCCGAAGGCTGTGGCGACTCCGGGCAACCAGCGCCAGCCAGAACCTAGGGCTGGACACGCCGCCTAGTTTAGACAACGCCGTAAGGTTTACGTGCAAAAGGGCGTAGATAAGCGAGGCCTCTGCCGCCGTATTCAACATCGCTACGAAGCTTTCGTCGTAGATGCCGAGGTAATAGACGGCTGTCCCGGGTATAACCGGGAGACCTGCCAGAAGAGAAAGGCCGACTAATGTGGGAATATTCGTACGTGACCTGGCCTCTCCAAGCAAGGGACCGGCTATGCCGAAGCCCTCGGTGACGTTGTGCACGGCGAAGCCCACGGTAAAGAGAAAGGCGCTGCCCACAGCCCCCGTAAGCAACGCGCCAGCGATGGCAAACCCCTCTCCCATGTTGTGTATGCCGTATGCTAAAGCCACTATAAACGCAGTCAAGAGGGATTGCGGCATGCCAGTAGCCACCGCTCTCCTCTCCGTAAAGGAAAGCAACACCAGAGTGCCGGCAAACACAACAGTGGTGAGAACCGTATCTCTTATAAACAACCCAAAGGTCTCCCATTTCGCCAGCTCCTCCACGTACTCAGCGACCTCCGCACCCACTTCGAGGGCTATGTAGGCGAGTACGCCGCCTGCAAAGGCCTGCAGAGCCCCTAGGGCGGTTCTCGACAGCTTGGTGCGTACCATGTACATAATAACTACGCCGAGCAAAACCGCGACGCCTGCCACGAAGCCGTACATCACGGGGGCGTAGTTTGTCACGGATCCCCATAGTTATGTATATTTAAGCGTTAACAATGAAAACGAATTCGAAACAGATTCTGATTAATAACCCCCATGTAGACTACCCTGTGCACGTTGTTAAAATTAACAAAGTTAACAGAGAAAGATGCGGAAAAGCGAGAGACAAGGCCGGCAGATAAACCCCAGCGCCGCGACGGCATATTCCGCCGCCTCTTTGACGCACCCCTTTAGATGTTCCGATTCACCAACCGCGTCTCTACGCCATAGCGCATGGCTCCACTTAAAAATCAGAAGCTTAAAACACCACCACTCTTCCCTCGCCCACCTGTTCTAAAAAGCTGTACATAGAGGAGACGGCATCGACCAGACCTAGCCTCTTATAGTCCTCCTCGGCGACGCCAAAAATTTTGCTGGCGGTTTCGCATGCTATTACCGTAACGCCCATGGGCTTAGCCGCGGTGAACAACTCATCCCACATGACGTGTAGCTCCCGCATCCTCTTGACCTCAGCCGTGTCAGGCGGCTTGGATCTCCCCGCGAAGGCCAGCGTCGCCCTCCCCGTGACGAAAACAACGACCTCATTACCTCTAGCCAGCTCAGTCGCTATATATGTCCCAGCCTCATAAAGCTTAACCACGTCGTCAGAGGTGAGTATAACCCCCACCTTCATAGAGATCCCCCAGGCACCTCCCTACCGCCTTTCTGAGCAGATTTAATATTTCCGATAGAAGGCGGATTACCAGTTCTTACTACACCACCTGGGAGAAGTTCAGAGGAAGATACATACATCTGCAGATACAGACGGATACGTCCCGTGAGATTTAGTCCATAGATGCCATCTCCTATTTGCCTGAAACCGGGCATGTATACGCCTATCGCTATATTTTAAAAAATGTCGATCTGTGAAATGTTAGCATACAATGTAGAGACGGCGCAATGACGCACACAGCCCTCTTGAGTAGCGATTAAGACGCTTCCCCTGAGGGGCCTTAGGGGAGTTCTGGCTACCGCGGCGACATGCGTGCCGGCGTTTGTGGGCCACCGGAGGCTGGGACCAGCACACCGACGGCCCAACGAGGAGGAGAGGAAGGGCGAAGATGAATAAGTGACCTCCTCCGGCCCTTAAGAACTGGCGGTCAGACTAGCGAAATGTATCGCTAAGCGGTTTTCCGTCGGCGCATCTCCGCGAAACCTCACCGCCGAGATCCGTGAGCTTCTTGAGACGGATATATGGGATAAAGATGTGGGAAGTCAGGTGATGGCGTTCACGTATGGTTGTTCCGTGTCATGCATTACGGACGCCCGCCTCTCAGCGCTGTGGGCCTTAGGCGGGTGCCCCCTCCGGGGTTTAGAGCGGGAGGTCGTTAATGAATTTATTTATCTGTGTCTAAGTATCCGGTGTCCATCTGCGACGTCTTCAAGGTTTTGGATCTGGCGGCTAGACGGGGGGACTCCGCCGTCGTAGTGAAGGTATCTGACGGCTTTAACGTAGTAGTCGACGCGGTAGTTGGCGGTAGATTGCTCCTAGGCCTCGCCCCGCCTGAGGTGGTCGAGTTGGCGGAGAAACTCGGCCCCGGCGAAAAGGCCGAGCTACAGATGGGCTCTCTCTGGATACAGGCGGAGGGGGTGGTCCTCAAACCCACGCTTGTGGTGGTGGGTTTCGGGGAGGTGGCGCGCCGCGTCTCAGAGGTGGCGGCGGCCGCGGGTTTCAACGTGGCGTCGCTGGGACATGTGGTAGACGGCGTGGCGTATAGAGGCGATTTGTCTGATCTCGAGAAGCTGGTCTCCGAAGGTTCCGCAGTTGTGGTGGCCAACGAGGGGGGCCACCCCAGCGATGTAGACGTGTTGGAGACCGCGCTTAGGAGAGGCGCTGGCTATGTGGCGCTTTTAGCCAGCCAGCGGAGAGCCGCGCTCGTCATTAAAGAGCTCCTCAAGAGAGGCATCCCACGGGAGGTCGTTGAGGAGAGGTTGAGGTCGCCAGCCGGCCTCGACATCGGGGCGAAGACGGCTGGGGAGATCGCGGTGAGCATAGTGGCGGAGGTGGTGATGTACTACCGAGGCGGTAGCGGGAAGCCCATGAAAGAGGTAAAAAACCCGTACGACGTTTTAGAGGAGGCGGACCTCTCGCAATATAGATGTCAATGGAGACCGCCGCGCGTCGTTTAAGGAGCCGCCGCGCTCAAGACAGCCGCGCTATGTGCATCACAGAGCTTCGCGCTGGTTACACGATTTCTACCGCGTCTAAAACCCTGTATTTTTGATTCAACAGCTGCAGGTAGGATTCTGATTTATCCTTCAAAAGGTACAACGCCACGGCGCCCCAGTTGTGATAGGCCTTGTCTATTTCGACGTTGATCTTCAAAGCCAGGAAGCCGAGGGCCTTCCCGCCGCCACACTCGACTGGGTATATGGAAAACGCGTATTTAGTAGATTGGCCGCTCCAGGGCACGTCCTCGGCGATGTCTATATACGTAGTGCCTTCCTCAACGTTGTCGCATCCATCCACCTCTATCAACACCCTCTTCCTGAGGTCTAGGAAGCCTAGGCGGTAGTACTCCCCATCTAGCCTAAACGCGAATAATAAGTCGTGAAAAGAGACGTAGTAAACCCCTTCCTCGGCGGAGACGAGGAGGTGGGGGATTTGATTTAAAAAAACAGGGGGTCGATTCCTGGCGCTCTTGACGAATTCTTCCATTACAAGACGTCTCTCAGCCTCCTGTAGATCTCCCCCCTGCCGCGGAACGTCAAAAACGTCCTCGCGAACTCCGGTGTCTTCTGGTAATATTCATGCATCTCCTTCAGCCCTACCAGCTCCAGGAATTTAGTCCACCCGATTCTGTCTATGAAGTCAGCCATCCTCTCGCCGGGGTTCGCGTGTTGACGCCACACCTCAATGATGTGTTTCACCACGGCCACCACCTCCTCGTACCTCGGCGGAGTGGCCGGTAACCACGGCACCAGGACCCTGGCCAGCCTCGCCCCGCCGCCTGTGTTGGACATCTTGCCGCCCACCAGTATAGCCACGCCGACGTTCTCAGGTTCGTAGTCAAAGGCGTCGCAGTTCTCCTTGCAACGGGCGCAGTTTATACACTTCTCCCCCACCAACACCAGCCTCACCTTGTCCCCCTCCCTCCTCAAGGTCAAGGCGCCGGTGGGGCACACCTGGACCAGGAATATCTGGCCCTCCTGCACCTTTGCAAGAGCCCTCGGAGGCGGTAGACACATGCCTATGACGTCCTCCCTGATCCTTGGCGGGGCGCCCCACTGCCCCACAATGGCTATGTCGATGGCGGTGCCGCCGGCGCACATAGCCGGACAACCCGAGACGAAGATACGCAACTTAGCGGGGAGGCTCTGCTCCTTGAAGTAGGGAGCCAAGGCGTCGCCCAGGGCCTTAGTTATGCTGGGCGAATCCACCACCGCCGTGGTGCAGGTCAAGAAGGCGGTGCAGCTGTTGATGCCCCAAAGCGATCCGCCCCAGCCGCCGACGGGGAACCCCATCTTCTCCACAGCCTCCTTAATCTTAAACGCCTTGTCGAGGGAGTCTGTGAGGATCTCCAAGTTCCCTGCCATCGTCACCCTCATGGCCCCTATGCCCAGCTCGTCCGCCACGTCGGCTAAGCGGTCAAGCGTATCTGCGCTGACTCTGGCGTTGGGAGGCATCCCCACCTTCACAGTAAAGATGCGGTCCCCCGTCTCCGATATATGCTCAATTATACCACTGCCGTGGAACCTCCTCTCAACCCATTTCCCATAGTTTTTCAAAACCCTCTCCGGCAGAAACTTCTCTAAGTCAACAGGAAACACCTTTTGAAGCCTAGCGGCCTTGGGCGAGCTCATACCCTCCCCTTGAGCTGCTCTGCAAATTGTAAGAACCTCTCCCTAACCTCCTTCGGCAACACTGCGTAGGGCACCTCGTCTGGGTTCTTCGCAGTAGACGTCGGCATCCCCTCCAGCTTAATCCCAGCCTTCTCAATGAACTTATCCAAACCCACATGCAATATGTAGTCGCCTAACCTGTACTTGGGCTGCGCTTCGTTCTCCCAAGGCCCAATCACCTTGAAGACCAGATCTATGGCGTCCTTGACCTGGTCAGGGCTTAAGTAACCTATCAACCAACCCAACTTCGGCCCAAAGCGGCCCTTAGACCCGCCGCCCACGACCACGGCGATTTTCTTGTTCTTGCCGGGTTTTACTGCTGGGAAGGCTGTTCTTATGCAGTGCATGGATTTTCTGCATCTTGTGCCGTCTATCTTGAGTTCTTTCTTCTCCTTGTCCCAGGTTATGGCGCCGCTGGGGCAGTCCGCAGCCAACTTCTCAGGATCAACCTCGCCAACCTCCACCTTCTTCCTTAAAAGTTCTTGATCCACCTCAGGCGCACCCTCCCAAACCCCAATAAAACCGAGGTCCGCACGATTGGCGCGGCCGCAGTCCATCGGACAGCCAGAGAACTTGATCTTAAACTTGTAGGGGTAGCTTGGGGTGACGATGTTGTCGTTCACCCGCTTGTCCTTGTAGAATTCGGCATACCACCTTAAGGTGTCGTATAGGGCGAATTCACACAGCGCCGGCCCGACGCATGCATTCAGCGCCCTTATTGCGTCGCCGCTACCGCCGACATCTGTCCCAATTTCTCTGAGGGCATCCACCATCTGCTCCGCGGTCTCTGGCGTAAGGTTCAGCACCAAGGCACCTGTTTGTCCAACGAGCTCTATCAGGCCGACGCCGAGTTCCCTAGAGATCTTAGTAATCTTCCTAACGAAGTCTGTTTTAAGGAACTTGCCCGGGGTGTGGAATACTCTGAAGTGCACCTCGCCCCCGCCGCCTGGAACCCAGTCTCTCGCCCACCGCGACAACACTCCCGTGTTGAGGTACTCCACCTTAACCGCAGCAGGCCCCCACGGGCTCTTCCTAGCAACTAACCCGACTCCGTAGACGTACAGAGGATACCTGGTCTTCCGAAGCTCAGTCACGTGGCTAGGCCACGGCCCCTTCTCCAACTCGCTCAACATCTCCTCCGCCCTTTTCAACAGCACATCAGCCGGGGGTAGGTCTCGTGGCGCCGACATACCCCTTATCTCTCATGATATTTTAAATATCTTATTAATAATTTTCTTTTAACAACAATAAAAAACTCATGTCGCAAATCCAACAATTAATCATGCATATATGTCGTAATGTGAACTATGACATATAATTTAAGACGCATATTAACGGTGGACGTTAATAACTCATATATATGGAAGTCAATACGGTTCCATGTCTATACAGCAACCCCAGAAATTCGACGTAGACGAGCTGGCCCCCCACGCCTCTCAAGTCATGGAGAGGTTGAAGTCAGGTCCGTGGCCCAGCCATGTGGCTGAGCTCGAAAAGACGAAATACCCCCTGCAGGCCTACGCCGCCGGCCTCGCGGCTGGGAAAACTGCGTGGGCTGCCGGCTCGGCCAAGATTAGATACGTCTACACGGGATTCATCGCCAGGAGGACCAGAGACGGGAAATACGCCGAGCTCCACTTCCGCGTCTGGCAGCCCTCCGGCCAGATATACACCACCGACTTCCTTAGGAAGATGCTGGACTTCGCAGACAACTACGGGCTGGGGCTTATAGACATCGCGGGCCAGCAGGGCACGATGATCGTCTCCGTAGACCCCGCCAAGGCCGACGAGGCCGTCGACGTTTTGCGCTCAATCGGTACGGATATTGGCGCCACAGGCGACACCATCAGAGAGCTCGCCACCTGTGTGGGGCCGGCGCTGTGTGAATTCGCCCTATACGACACCCTAGAGGCACGCGACAAATTCCTCACGCACCCCAAGATATACGAGTGGATGCCGAACCAGCTGTTCCCGTTTAAGTTCAAGGCCAAGTTCTCCGGATGCCCATTCGACTGCACCCGCGCAATCCACCGTGCCGACTTCGGTTTTATTGGGGTTTGGGAGGGTGCGCCTGAGGTGGATCAAGAACTTTTAAGGAAGAAGGTGGAGGTTGGCGAGGTTGATCCTGAGAAGTTGGCTGCGGACTGCCCCAGCGGCGCCATAACCTGGGACAAGGAGAAGAAAGAACTCAAGATAGACGGCACAAGATGCAGAAAATCCATGCACTGCATAAGAACAGCCTTCCCAGCAGTAAAACCCGGCAAGAACAAGAAAATCGCCGTGGTCGTGGGCGGCCACGTCAAGGGGAGGTTCGGCGGGAAGATGAGCAAGCCGCTGGCGGTGGTGAACAGCGTGGAGGAGGCCATGGACTGGGTGGTGAAGACGGTGGAGGCGTGGATGAACGGGCTGGAGACCGGTGTGTCGAAGCATAAGGACCGCATCGGCGACTTCATAATGAAGGTGAGCTTTAAGAAGTACACCGAGGAGATCCTCGGCGTGAAGGTGCCCTACAAGCCGTCGCTTCACGGGAGGCTGGGCGCCGGCGCCGTGCTTGACGACTCAGAACGAAAGATGTGGCTTGACTGGGTTAACAACATAGTGAAGGAATACGGGGGGAGGCCATGACGGCGCCGAACCCAGCCGACAGGCTGAAGAAGAATCTGCCGGTTCCGTACACCAAGTTCCTTCCGGATATACTTAAGCGGAATCTGGGGAAGTGGGTGGATCGGAGGTTCCACGGCTACGGCATAATTGAACACGTATCCGCGACTGGGGAGCGGGTGTTTACGGTAAAGGTGGGGACTCCGCCGAATTTCAGGTTCGCCACGTCGACGCTTAGAGAATTCGCGAAGATCGCAGACGAGCTGGGCGTCGGCGCGTTGAGGTTCACAAGAAACGGAAACATCGAGATTTTGGCCGACTCCCTCGACAAGGCGTTTAAGATTAAGGAGGCTGTGGAGAAGATGGGGTTCCCCGTCGGCGGCTGGGGGCCCACCATCTGGTCGATCAACAGCTGCACCGCCTTCTTGACCTGCACCACCGCCGTCGTCGACGCGCCGTCGATCACAAAGGCGCTCTACGACGCGCTTAAGCCTTACTTCACCGGCGAAATCACTCTGCCGGCTAAGCTGAGGATCAACGTGTCGGGGTGTCCAAGCTCCTGCGGCGGCTTCACGTCGGATATAAACCTGGTTGGCCACTACGGCGACGCGCCGACCTACGACCCGGAGCGGATTAAGCTCTGCCTCCCCAAGAGCGCCAAGGCGCTGGAGGCCGGCCACGTGCCTGAGGTGGCGGAGGTGTGTCCTACAGGCGCCATCAAGGTCTACGGCAAGCCCGACGGGGCTGTGGGGCTCGACATCATACGGTCCAAGTGCATCGCCTGCGGCCGTTGCCGCGACGTCTGCGACTGGATAGACTTCGACTCCAGCAAGGTGGGGGTTGCCGTACTGGTGGGCGGCAAGGCCAGCAACACCGGCCGCGGCCCGATGCCCTCTGTGCAGGTCATACCCTGGGTGCCCGCGGTGCCGCCTGAGTACAGGGAGATCGTCGCGGTTGTGAAGAAGATCATCGACGTGTGGCGTCAAGACGCGAGGCAAGGCGAGCGGATAGGCGACTGGATCGCCAGAATAGGGTTTGAGGAGTTCTACAAACGGCTTAACATACCGGTCACCAAGTGGAACCAGCCGCCGAGGTTCTCCGGCGAATTCGGCATAAGGCAGTTCTTCCAGACGGCGTGAGCGTCTACGATAAAATCGGCGAGTTTTTACTAACCCTCCGTTTTAAATACGGCGTAGAGGAGTTTTCAGACACCTCCGAACTGGCCAACCGCCTGGCCCAGCTGGCCCCGGGAGAGGACGCCGCCGCCATCCTCTCGCTACCCGGCAAGCCGCGGCCGCTCCTGGTGTCTGCGTATAAAGAGGGCGAGGCCCTCGCCCTGGCGCCTGTGGATCTCGACGACGTGAGAGCCGCCGGGTTGAGGGTGGAGCTTGGAGCCCTGGAGGACGTCACCTCGCGGATAGGCGCCGAGGCGTTCGGCGACAGAGGCATCGCCCCTTTTTTCTTCCCCATAATGGAGAGGGAGGGACAGGTATACTTCGCCCTGGGGATCAAGGCGGTTCTTGACGTCGTTACTGGAGGTGTAATCGACCAGCTCATAGAAACCTTAGAATGGGAGGGAGATGCGTACTACGAAAAAATCCTAGAAAAGCTCACAGCGGAGCAAGCATAAGCGAGAGGGGCCCCCGGCCACCAGCCCCCCGGTATCATCTAGGCCCGGCGCGTCGGTTCCAGGTTAACCAAGCGGGGGCTTCCCAGAGCTACGGGGAGCGGACTTAAGGAGGTTTAGAAAAGGGGAATTTAGGTAGGTTGCCGATTCAGCTCTTTAGAGCGTTGAGGGCTTGATCCGCCGGCACCGCGAGGTAGGTGGTTGTTCTGACTGAGCCTCTGCTGTTTAGGTCCACCAAGGCTTTGAGGAACTTGTTCACATCCTCCACCTCCACGATGGACAAGAAGTCGAAGTCTCCAAAGACCACGTACTGCTCCAACACCTTGACGCCGTAGTTCTCGAGCTCCTTGTTCACCTCCTTAACCCTCTCCGGCTTCTGCTTAAGCGTCTCGGCGCCTTTATCTGTAAGTCTCGATATCACCACAAACCGCATAAACCGATTACGGCGTCTAGATTTTATCTTTCTCCTTTGCTGATCCGCGGCAGATGCAAAGCCGCACAACGAAGTGGATAATTATAATTACATTGAATGTAGTGGTGTGTAACGATCGGTTCAAAAATTTTACTAAAATGATCTTTTCAGTACACTGTGTAATAAGATTTAAAAATGCGGACACCGCACGCCGCATGGCAACAACAGGGGAAAAATCCGGCAGGCGGGATTTCTTAAAAACTGCAGGCGGTGTAGTAGCCGGGTTAATAATCGGCGCAGCTGTCGGCGCCTCGGCCTTCCCAAGAACTGAAAGGGTAACAACAACAGTAACAGAAAGAGTAACAACAACGGCCACCGTCACCCAAACAGCCACCGTTACGCAGACGGCTGCGCCTTCGGCGCCCTCGGAGGTCCCCACGATAAAGGATTCGGACTTTACCTGGAAGGAGCCCGGCAAAGCTAATATTGTAGTGATAGGCGCGGGGCCTGCCGGCGCTTCTTTCGTGAAGACTCTTGCCGCCATGCCCGGCGCCCGGGACAAGGTCACGATTACTGTGATTGAGCGGAATGAGGTTTGGGTGTCTGGGCTTTCCCACGTGGATTTCGTAGGCGGGACGAGGAAGCTGGAACAGGTGGCGGGGAAGGTGAAGGGCGTTGTGGCAGATCCCAAGGTGGTTAGGCTGGTGCAGGCCTCTGTGACCTCTATAGACCCAGCCAACAGTGTGGTGTATACCAACTTAGGCAAGACCTCCTACGACATTTTGGTGCTGGCGCCGGGTATTGTGTTAGGCGAGTGGGAGATCGAGGGGCTCTCCGCCGTCCGCAACCACCACGCGTGGGACCCCGGCCACGCCCTGGCGCTCGGCGCGTCTATCAAGAGGCTGGAAAGTGGAAACATAGTCTTCGGCGTGCCGCCTGCGCCGTATAAATGCCCGCCGGCGCCGTATGAGGTGACGCTACTTACCGCCGACATAATTAAAGAGCTCGGGAGGAGCGACAAGGTAAAAATTACGCTGATAGACGCCAACGCCAGCCCGCAGCCGGGGCCCAAGGCGCGTATCTTCAAGGAGTGGCTCGACAAGATGGGGGTCGAATATGTGCCTAACAACAAGGTGGTTAGGGTAGATCCGGAGAAGAAGGAGGTGGAGACGGACAAGGGCGAGAGGTTCCAGTTCGACCTGCTTTCAGTACTGCCGCGGAACTACGCACCGGCCTTCATCAGGGAGGCTGGACTCGCAAAGCAGTTCACAGAGATCGACGTGTCCACCTTCCGGACTAAGGCCTTCGACGACATATACGCCGTGGGAGACCACATCCAGGCCCCGTATACCAAGTCGGCATATGCGGCTACCACCCAGGGCAGGAGACTGGCCGAGGTTATTGCAGAGCGGCTCGGCCTTGGCGTGAAGCCGGAGACTAAGGTGTATAACATATGCTGGTCATATGTCAATAGAAATGAGTTGTCTGTAATTGAGGTGCAGTGGGAGCCCGACGGCAAGACGTCTGAGGGGTATCCGAAAGTCGGCGAACCCACGGCGGAGAATAAACAGAAGAGGCACAGCTGGGAGGAGGGGCTGTTGAAGTCGCTGTACGCCTAAATATGAGGTTTTTCCCCCTTCTTTTCGGTTTTTTTGTAGTCGGCATGGCGCTGGCGCTCGTCTTCTCGGCTGGGCAGGAGGCGGTGCAGACTGTTGTCGATAGGCTGACCCTCTCGCTGGAGCCCGGCGACAGGCCTGTGTTGGTGTTTAAATCAGGCGAGCCGGTTAACATTTCTATATTTCGGCAGAGGGATTTCGAGAGGGGCAAGCCGCCTGTTGTGATGCTTCCGCGGGTGCTGGAGGCCCGCCTGGCGATGCCCTCCGACGTGAAGGAGGCGTATGTGGTCTTGGCGTCGAGGCCGGTGTCTATGGAAGTGGAGTCGGGCAAGATCACAGACGCCACGCAGAAGATCCGGCTTGGGGAGGATGTGGAAAGGGCCTACGTCAAGTTCGCAGGCGACGTGGGGACTTACCAGCAGATTCCTAGAGTGGCGCCCGGCGTAGTCGTGAAGGGGCGCGCCGAGGGGCGGGTGTGCATCATGAGCGAGGCGGAGTTTAGGCGGTGGAGGGGGTCCGGCGCTGTTGCGGGCGAGTGCTTCTCCGGCGAGTTTTATAAGAAGTTCGACGACTTCGCCGACGTGTATCTGGTGGTTGTGGAGCCCGGCGTCGTGGAGTACGCGGTGTACGCCACCTTGGAGATGCTTCTGGCGGTGGGCACATGTGGATGATGAGGGCTCAAGGCGTCGTCCTCGCGGCTCTGCTCGCCGCCGCCGCCGCTTTGTTGATAATCAGCGGCCACTG
>Ga0209393_1000772_pt1 | contig 14676 bp, 16 predicted proteins | sample SSWtaG_2_FD_184117 | JGI IMG/M metagenome (GOLD analysis project Ga0209393, IMG submission 184117) | Hot spring microbial communities from Sandy's Spring West, USA to study Microbial Dark Matter (Phase II) - SSWsed_130316 (SPAdes)... | ecosystem: Environmental > Aquatic > Thermal springs > Hot...
CGAAAGACGCGCAAGCCTTTTTTGGGGGGGGAAAACGAAGGGATTTAAAAGGTGGGTGCGGGAAAGAGCAAGGAAAGGAAGGGCAAAAGAGAATTGGTGCCGCGGGCGGGATTTGAACCCGCACGGGTCTTTTAAACCCACTGGCCCCTCAAGCCAGCGCGTCTGCCAAGTTCCGCCACCGCGGCACTCAGGCGCAAAAAGTTATAGCACACCGAGGGGAAGTCGTTAAGGTGCTGACCGCCTCTTTATTTCTCCCCATCGCTACACTTTCTGGCAGCGCTCAGGGCACGAAAGGCTAACTTGGATGGCATCGCCGTTGCGCCAGCGTCACAAGAAGGCGAGGGAGATGGGCAGTTATTGGCGGTTTGACCAAAAAACCCTTTCTGGCACTTGGAATGGCGGGGCTTTGAAGGCGACAAGTTTGCCCAATCGCTGCTTTCGTGGCTCAAAGTCACCATCCCTTGGTTGCTTTCAAGCCTGCGCCACTTCCACCTTCGCCTTCGGCAGCCTTTTGCGTTGGCTCTGGTTCCATTGAGAGTGGGCGGAACGAACCCCATCCGAAAAGCCACCCATCGCATGGCTAACGGAAACGCTCGCTTGGCGGTTGACCATTCTGTTGGCTTCCGCCGACGCTTTTCGGCACCGCTTTCCCTTTACCTTCTTCGCCACCATCCCTTTGGGCAATCAGGGTGATGCCGATGGCAAGGCTTGGAACGCTCGCCCTCGCTTGGCATTGGCTTGTTCACTTCCCTCTTCCCTAACTACCTCGTCTTTCAAGCCGCAACGGTGTGCCAAACTTTTCGCTTCGGGCAAGGATGCCCTGATGGCTGCATGCATGGCTTGACCCGATGGCTTTCCCAAAGTGACTTTGTTCAGCGCCTGCGCGCCGCTTTGAAGGGGCGGAAAAACGCGCAGGTGGCAGGGGGATTTTTGTCTTCGTGGTCTGCCCTCCTCGCTGCCACCCTCCACGATTGGCAACATCCGACCCTCGTCCTCGTTTCCTCAACGGAACGGATGAACGCCTTCGTCGCCGACTTAGAGACGCTGATGGCGTCGGGGCGGGAGACGGGGCGAATTTTTTCCTTCCCCGCCCATCCATCCTTGCTTTCGGGCGATACCGACCTTGCTGTCACCCGTGACCGCCTCGCCGCAGTGGACGCTTTGCATCGTCTTCCCAACCCCATCGTCGTGACGACCCCTTCCGCCCTTTGTCAACCGACCGTCCCGCTTGATGCCTACGGGCGCTGCGCTTTGACCGTGCGCGTCGGGGAAACTTGCGAACGAGAGGCGTTGGTGGCGCACCTGATGGCGGGCGGTTACGAACGCGTCCCGCAGGTGGAAGCGCCAGGGCAATTTGCCGTTCGTGGCGACATCGTGGACTTCTTCTCACCCGCCCACGACCAACCCATCCGCATTGAGTTATTTGGCGACGAAGTGGAAAGCATCCGACCCTTTGAAGTGGAAACGCAACGCTCCACCGACCGATGGCGCAAAGGCGTCATCCTGCCCGCCCGTGAGTTCATTTTGTGGGACGAGGGGCGAGGGACGGGGGACGGAACGGAGGGGGACGAGGGACGAAAGGCGAGGGACGAGGGATGGGCAGAGAAAATTCGGGAAATGTTAGAGCGTGAGGTTAAGCGGCTGCAGAAAGTTGGGAAGCCAGAGCAGGCACGACTTTTGCGGCAGCAGGTTGAGCACGATTTGGAACGACTTTTGGACGGACGATACTTTGACGGCTGCGACTGGTATTTCCCCTTCGTCTACGACCCGCTGCCGACCCTCGTTGACCATTTGCCTTCTGACACGCTTGTCGTTTGGCTGGAACTCCACGACTTGGATGCCGACGCCGTTGCATTGGAGGAGCGTTGGCAAAAAATCGTCGCCGAGTTGGTGGACACGGGTGATTTGCTCCGACCACCAAAACCGCTATTTGTTGAATGGGACGGGGGACGCGGGGCGAGGGACGAAACGGAAGGGGACGAGGGACGAGGGACGCGGGACGGGGAAGGGTTAAAGGCACAGTTGCGAAAGTTTTTGTCACTTACCTTCACCGCTGAACTTCCTGACCGCCGTTTCGCTGCGCAGTCCCCAGTCCCCGATCTCCAATCCCTCACTTGCCACCGCGTGGAAGCCTTTTTGAGCGATGTCCGTCGTTTCCTTGCCCGCGCTGAAGAATGGCGACAGCGCAGTTACGCCATCGTCCTTGCGACGCGCTATCCCGAACGGGTGGTTGATTGGCTGCGCGATGCCGCCACGCAAGCGAACTTCCCGTCGGTGCGATTGGACGCCGACGACTTGCCCGTCACCGAGCGCCTCAACATCGTCCCGACGCCCTTGAGCGCAGGTTTCGTGTTGCCCGACGAGCGGCTTGCCGTCGTCACCGACACCGAGTTGTTCAATGCGCCTTACAAGCCGCGCCGAAAGCGTTGGAAAGGGACGGCTGCCGTCAAATCGCCGTCCGATTTGCGCGAGGGCGATTATGTCGTCCACATCCATCACGGCATCGGCATCTATCGGGGCATCGTTCGGCAGGAAGTTTTGGGCAAGGAAAGCGACTACTTGGTCATTGAGTATGCGGAAGGCGAGCGGCTTTATGTGCCCGTCCATCAGATTGACCGCGTGCGCAAGTATGTGGCGGTGGACGGGGGCGAACCGCCTTTGTCGTCACTGTCCAACAACAAACGCTGGCTGCGGTTGCGCCAGAAAGCGAAAGAGAACGCCGAACAAGTCGCCAAAGAGTTGCTGGAACTTTACGCCAAACGCCAAGTCGCCGAAGGACACGCCTTTTCGCCCGACACGCCCTGGCAGCGGGAGATGGAAGACGCTTTCCCCTTCGTTGAGACGGACGACCAACTGCGCGCCATTGAAGAAGTCAAGGCGGACATGGAATCGCCTCAACCGATGAACCGTTTGGTTTGCGGCGATGTCGGCTTTGGCAAGACAGAAATTGCCATTCGTGCTGCTTTCAAAGCCGTCATGGACGGTAAGCAAGTGGCGATGCTGGTTCCGACGACGGTGTTGGCGCTTCAACACTTCCAAACCTTCACCCAACGCCTTGCGCCTTATCCCGTCAAAATCGCCATGCTCAGCCGATTGCAGTCGCCGAAGGAGCAAAAGGAAGTCGTCAACGGACTGCGGACGGGCGCTATTGACATCGTGATCGGCACCCATCGGCTGCTTTCCGACGATGTGCGGTTCAAGGACTTGGGCTTGCTTGTCATTGACGAGGAGCAGCGTTTCGGCGTCCGACAGAAGGAACGGCTTAAGCGGTTGCAAGTGGGCGTGGATGTGCTGGTCCTGACGGCGACACCTATCCCCCGAACCCTTCACATGGCGTTAGGCGGTTTGCTGGACATGAGTTTGGTCAATACGCCCCCTGAGGGACGCCGACCCGTCCGAACTTACCTGAGCCTTTACGACCCTGATTTGGTGCGCTTCGCCATCCGCCGCGAGTTGGAGCGGGGCGGGCAAGTCTTCTATGTCTTCAACCGAGTTCAAGGCATTGAGCATGTCGCCGAAAAAGTCAAGCAACTTGTGCCTGAAGCGAAAGTCGCCATCGCGCACGGTCAAATGCCCGAAGACGAATTGGAGCGGGTGATGTTGGAGTTTGCGGAAGGCAATTGGGATGTCCTCGTCTGCACCACCATCATTGAGAACGGCTTGGATGTGCCCAACGCCAACACCCTCATCGTGGAGCATTGTGAACGGTTCGGCTTGGCGCAACTTTACCAATTGCGGGGGCGTGTCGGGCGCAGCGAGCGGCAGGCTTACGCCTACTTCTTTCACGACCATCCCAAGCGCCTGAGCGAGGCAGCCCGTAAGCGATTGGAAGCCATTCGCGAGTTCACCGATTTGGGCAGTGGCTTTCGGTTGGCTTTGCGCGACTTGGAAATTCGGGGCGCAGGCAATCTGCTCGGCGTGGAGCAACACGGCTTCATCAACGAGGTCGGCTTTGACCTTTACTTGGACATGCTTTCTGAGGCGGTGCACAAATTGCAAGGCGAGCCGTTGCCAAGCAAAGTGGAGTTGCCCGAAGCCGACTTGCCCGTCAAGGCATTCATCCCTGAAAGTTATGTGGACGATTTGGAGCAGCGGCTTTACTTGTATCGCAAGATGGCGGGAGTTCAAAGCGAGGACGACATCGCCCAGATTGAAGCCGAGTTGCGCGACCGTTACGGTGAGCCGCCTCAACCTGTCCGCAACATCCTGAGCGTTTTGCGCATTCGGGTGCGGGCGCATCGGGCGAAAGTCATCGCCATCACCCACGACCGACGCACCGTCACGGTCAGGTGTGCGATGAACCTGCATTTGAGCGATGCGGGCATACGCCGCCTTTACACCCGATTGCGCAAGACCCAATCGCCTGCCGTCCTCTATTGCGTCCGCTACGAGCGCGACCGCTTTTTGATTGATTGGACGGAGTTATCGCCGACGCAACTTTTGAACCTGCTGGAAGATTTGCTCTTAGCCCTCCCCGAATTCCTGCCAGAGGAAGTGACAAGTTCCGTCCTTTGAACTTCGCTTACGGGCGGGGTCGGTGGCGGGGATGGAAGGGGCGATGGCGGGGGCGCTCGGCAGGACGCTCTCCTTGTCTGGCTTGTGACATAAATCGTTGCAAAGTTTCGGCGGTCAGGACGACGCCAGCGACTAAGCCCAATCCCGTGCTGGCGAAATCGTCCCAAGGCAGTTGAGCGACGACAGGTCGTTTCATCGTCCGCAGCCAGGGCAGCAGCAAACTGAAAGGGTCGGCGATGAAGACGAAGGGCGTTCCCTGTGGGCTGTGGGGCAAATCGCTAAAAAGTTGTCGGGCATCTCGCGTCACCAAAATGCGCCGCTTCTCCCGCATGATGTCCAAAGCGTCAACTTGAAGGTCACCGTGAATGTAGTCCAAGAGGGCATGGTAAGTTTCGTGGGCGTAAGGAAACCATCGGGCGACGGCGGTCATCGCCACCTGCAGGGCTTTCAGGGCATCCGTCTCGTCCAGCAGGCGGGGCGTCCCGAGATGCCAAAGGGCATAAGGCGCTAAGCGTTCCCAATTAGCGGTGCCCAGCACCAAGACTGGGGCGATGTAGCAACTGGCGAGCACCAAAGCATCCCGCACCTCGGCAGCCACATCGGGCGACAGTTCGGTGAAAATGCGGGCGGTGCTGCCGTGCGGGTAGTTCAGTGAAGTGCCGATGGATTGCCAACGGGATGGCGCCGTCCCAAGAGATGGGGGCAAGCCCACCTGCGACGGCGCAAAATGGCGGGGCAGCCAAGCGCAACCCAGTTCGTTGATGGCGGGTTCGTTGGATGACGGAAAGACAATCACTCGCACGCTCTTGAGCGCTGCCAGGTAACTGTGCAACATGCTTTTCGTCACCCGAAATGGAAGGGGGACGCCTTCGGGGCAAACCCGCTGGGGGACGACGAAGGGAGGCGGGCATCAACGCACCCCTGCTTTCTTCAGGGCTTGCTCTATCGTTCGCCCCAATTCGCGAGGGTCGTCAGTCACACCTTCTATCGCTGCAATGACCACGCCCTTCCCGTTGACGACATAGATGGTGGGAAGCCCTTCTACCCGAAAGCGGTTGGCGACATTGGCTTTAGGGTCAAGGGCGATCAAGTAAGGCGTCTTGTGCTCTTTCAGGAAGGGCAGGACGGAAGTTCGCCCATCTTCATCAATGCTGATGCCCAAAACGACGACGCCCTTTTGCCGATAGCGCTGGTGGATTTGCGCCAGTTGCTTGCTGGCGATATGACAGGGAACGCACCAAGTTGCCCAGAAGTCCAAAATCAACGCCTTCGGGCGCACTATCTCGTTGCCCTTCGCTCCCTTTATCCGCAGCACCAAAGCGCCCTTCTCTATCGCCACAGAAATTGCCTTCCCGTCCACCAAAGTCGTCTCAAAGGACGGGATGGGTTTGCCTTCCTTCAACACCGCCCAGACACTGCCCACCAAACCGAGCGCAAGGATGAAAAGTCCCCAACGGGTTCGCACCTTTGACGCCCTCCTTCGGATGTTGACGGAAATGAGTGCGTTTGCCGAGCACAATTGTGCCAGAACAAAACAAGGGCGTCAAGGATGGCGGGGAACGACCGTGCGTGGCACATTTCAGGGCGGTGAAAGGGCGATGATTGACCGAACGATGCCCCACTTCGCCTTAGTGCGGTTGGGCTCGCTAAAACCTTACGGCAAATGGTTCGCCCTCCAGCAACCCGACGGACAAATCGTCCGCGCCCGCAAGTTGCTCCCTGAGACGGTCACCATCTACGGCTATGCGGGGTTGAACGAACAAGGGCGGATGGAGTTTGAGCCTGTCATAGAGCCGCTGGATGCGGACATCCTTGCCGTCGTTGACACCTTTGTCCGTCGCTGCAACGAAGAGAGCGACCCTTTCCTGTTCGCCCTCGCCAACGCCATTCAACCCCTCAACCCCGACGAAGCCCCACTGCGTTGGCTGGAGGTTAACCCCGTAGATGGCAGTTTCGTCGTCCATTCATTGCTCGTGGAAGTGGAAGGGGGCGAACGCATCATCTTGGCAGCCCATCAAGTTGTCTGGGAGGAGGGATGACGGGTGCGACCGTGGCATTTGGCGGAAGTGACGCTGAAAATCGTTCGCAAGCAACCTTACGAAGTTGCCGTCTTGCCCGTCGGGGCGTGCGAACCGCACGGGTTGCATTTGCCCTATGGCACGGACACTTACGAAGTGACGACGGTTGCCGAACGCGCTTGCGAAAAGGCGTGGGAGCGAGGAGCGAAAGTCATCTTGCTGCCCACTATCCCTTACGGTGTGGACGCCAACTTGCTCTCTTTCCCCTTGACCATCCATGTTCGGCAAGAGACGCTGAACGCCCTCGTCCGCGACATCATCGCCTCGCTGGAACGGCACGGCATCCGAAAACTCGTCATCCTTAACGGGCACGGTGGCAACGAATTCAAAGGCGGCTTGCGTGACCTTTACGGGCAAACGAGCGTTTGGGTTTTTCTGGTGGATTGGTGGAAGGTGGCTGCCGATGAACGGCGGCGCCTCTTTGAGCACACGGGCGAACATGCCGACGAAGTGGAGACGAGCGTTTGCTTGGCAATCATCCCGCATCTGGTGCGCATGGACGATGCCGATGACGGGGCGGTTCGCCCCTTTCGTTTTGAAGCGTTGAAGGAAGGTTGGGCGTGGACGACCCGACCCTGGGAACGATTGACCAAAAATTCAGGCTATGGCGACCCGCGCCGTGCCACTGCCGAGAAGGGACGACGCTACTTGGACGCCATCACCGACCGCCTCGCCGATTTCCTCGTCGCCTTAGCCCACTCGCCCATAGACGATTGGTTTCCGTTCGTCCCTAACGAAGTCACTCCGTAAATCGCCCTCGCCCGAAGTGTTCAGGTTCGTGAAACCATCGCTGGCAAGGCGACCAAGCCAACAGCAACGGGTCTTTTTCCTGCCCTTTGGGACGGTCAATGCGATAAAGGTTCAACCGCCAGACGACATCGCGGCGGGGAAAGAACGGCGACGAGGGCGGGACGAGTTCCGTCAACGGGATCGCCATCTCCACCGTCCAACCTTCGTCGGTGTCGTCGCGTTGATTGACCGTCCCTTGCACCTTGACGGCGCTTCGCCATCCCTTGCAATTCCATCGGGCATTGCGTTTGGCGTCCTTGACACCTTCCACGGCGTCGGGGATGAGCAGGTCAATTTGCGTGCCCAGCGGGTTGACCTGAAATTCGTAGTAGTTGCGCCCATCGCCGTCGGGGTCAATGAACACTTCCACGACTTCCTCCTCCCACAAAAACTCGTCCCGTTGCGTCTTAGTCGCCCAAATGTCCGTATCGGCGCAGTCAAAGGCGAGGTAAAGGTTTTTGTCATCCCAAAGCAACTTCGCCGTCGTGGCAGGGGCTTGACGCCCTTTGATGTCCCGCAGCGCCAGCGACGGGGCACGACGCCAAACGGCTTCCTCCAGCACGCCATCAATGGTCGGCGCTTTTTTGATGCGGGGCACTTCCGTTTCAGCAGGTAGTTTGTCATCAACCTTCGCTGCGCCCTGCCACATGCCCCAGAGCAACAATCCCGTGAGTAAAACGCTCCAACGGCTCCCCATCTCGCTTCACCTCGCACCAGCGGAAGTGATAAGGCATCACTGTGCCCTTTCATTGTGCGACGCATCGGACGATACGCTAAAATTTTCGCCAAACCGACCAAAGTGCGATTTGGAGGTGACCGATGATGCGTGCGGTCGGATGGACAAAGCGATGGGCGTTCACGCTCATTGAACTGCTGGTGGTGATCGCGATTATCGCGATCCTCGCCGCCATTCTGTTCCCTGTCTTCTCCCGCGCCCGCGAGAAAGCCCGCCAATCCTCCTGCCTGAGCAACCTACGCCAGTCCGCCTTAGCCGTCGGTCAGTATGTGCAGGACTACGACGAAACTTTCCCGATGAGCGTTTATTGGGCAATCAACGCCTCAAACTAACTTTGCGCCCTGACGGTCTTGAGTGCTATTGAGCCCTATGTCAAAAACCGCCAACTGTATCAGTGCCCCTCTGAGCCCCGTGCGTTGGATGTGGATGCCGCTTTCCGAGGGTTGGGCGTGCCTGGTGGCGAATGCGGTGGCTTCCAGTTCACCAGTTACATGGCTAACTTCTACCTGTTTGAAGAAGGTGACCTGCGTCCCTTGCTCAATCCGACCACGCCCATCAAATTGGCGGAACTGCAACTGCCCGCCGAGACGACGATGATTTTTGACGGCAACCTTGCTCTGGGCGGGCAATGCGGTTGGTGGCTGTTCGCTTCCCCTGGACAAGCCCGCCACTTAGAATTTGCCAATGTTAACTTTGCCGACGGGCATGCCAAAGTCTTCAAGATGCGCGAATCGGGTTGTCAAGGGGCGAACTTGAACGGGCAAATGATTCGCCAGTGGTGCGTCGCCCAATCGGGCTACTACCAGCGACAATGCGGGCAGCAAAATCCCGACCCTTGCCCTTACATCGCTGGCGACTTGCGGGGCATCCCCAGCCAAGACCAGTGGGGTCAATGTGCCCGCGCCTTGCGTTAACCCGACGGAGAAATTAAATCGCTTTCTCCCGTCAACAAAAAATCACGGATGACGAGAGCAGTGGCGGGTGCCAACTGGATGCCGATGCGGAAATGCCCTGTCGCCACGAAGGCGTTGGCGCTGCCTGCAATTTGACCGATGAGGGGGCGTTCGGCGTAAGGACGCAAACCCGCCCACGCTGTCACGAAACGCGCTTGCGTTAGTGAAGGCACTGCTTGCAACGCTGCCCGCAAAAGCATCGCGACACCTTCTGCCGTCGTCCGTTTGTCGTAACCGACAAATTCCACCGTTGCCCCGACCAACACTTTTCCATCGCGACGGGGCACAAGGTAAACATCGCCCCATTCCACGATGTGGCGCAAAAGAGTCGGCATCGTTTCCAGCAAAACGATTTGCCCCCGAACGGGTGCGACGGGAATGTCCACGCCCAACATCGCCCCGACAAAGTTAGACCAGCAACCTGCGGCGATGACCAACGACCCCGCACTAATCCGTTCGTTGCCTGCCTGTGCTTCCACGCTGCGATCGCTCAGGCACAAGGAGAGGACAGGCGAATGGGGCAAAAAGGTGGCGTTTCGTCGCATCGCCGCCAAAGCGAGGGCGCGCACCAAACGGGGATTGCGGACATGGGCATCATCATGCCAAAGCAAAGCCCTGACGATTTGCTCCGTCACCGTTGGCTCTACTTTCCGCACTTCTTCTGCCGTCAGGACATCAACGGCGACACCGCTTTCCCGCAAACTTTGGGCGACTTGCGTCGCCTTTTGCCATTCGCTTTCGTCGCCAAACAATTCCAACCGCCCGCAAGGACACCATTCGGCATCAATGCCCGTTTGCTCTTTCAACTCGTCAACCCATTGCGGATAAAGCCGCTGGCTTTCGTTGCGCAATCGGTTGAGCCAATGATGACCAGGGCGTTGGGCGATACAAACCCCTGCCCCCGCCCAACTGCTTTCTCGTCCGATGTCGCCCCGTTCGGCGATGACGACACGAACGCCCGCTTTCGCCAGTTCGTAAGCGATGCCGCAACCGATGATGCCTGCCCCAATGACCAACACATCTGCCGTCAACGCCATCGCAATCCCTCACTCTCGGCGTCCGAAGAGCATTGCCCCGACGGCATTGACAAGGCTGTAAAGGACAGTCATGCCCAACGCCGCCCAAAAGTCGCGGACATGAAAGCCGCTGATGAGTTGCGTTTGACCGATAGCGAAAAAGACGAGGGCATTGAGGACGAGACCTGCGACAAAACTCGCCAAACCCAAAGTCAGCAAATTGATGGGAAAGGTGACGATGCGGAAGAGGAAGAGGGCAGGGCGGACAAAGGCTTGCGCCAGCGAAAGCAGCAAGACGACCCCTGCCGCCGCCGACAACCCACCAATTTGCACGCCGTCGTCATAAATGCCCTTCGCCAGCAAAAATAAACCCAACGCATTCCAGACGAAGCGATAAAGGAGGCTGCGCATTGTGTCCATGTCCCATCACCTTCGGCGAAGATTGTGCGGCTGAAGGACTAAAGCGTGAAGAGCGGGAAGGGAGGTTTGGGAATGCAGTGCCTAAGGGAGGGCGAACCTCTGAGCCAAATTTTTGCCCGACCTACTGAACTGCCCATCTCCCAACCTGCCGATCATTGCGGCTCGGCAGAAGCCTCGCCTTCCCAAAGGTGCACTTTCCGAACACGCTCAGAGCGGGAAGAAAGGCTTTATGCCGATAAGCCGTTGCACCGTTGTCAAAGGCATGGCAAAATGCGGAGTGACCGATACCTTGACACTCCGTCGGGCGTCAAGCGTTCCTTTCCCCGCCGCCGAGAGGTGGGCCGACATGAGCGTCATCACCATCAGCCGCGAATTCAGTTGTGGCGCCAATGAAGTTGCCGCTTTGGTCGCCCAAGAGTTGGGTTACGAAGTCGTGGACAAGGAGTTGCTTTCCCACATCGCTGCCGAAGCGCAAGTCTCGGAAGCCGAGGTGGAGCGCTTTGACGAAGCGGGCATGACTTCCTTGGAGCGTTTCCTTCGGGTGTTGGTGCGTTTTGGCGTCCCTGAAGATGCCCTCAGTTGGTCACCAGGACCGCTGCGGGAAAGCCCCTTATGGCTTCCGCCCCCTGAGCAATGGAAGCAGGAAGGGAGCCGCTTGTTGGATCACGAAGAATGCCTGCGCTTTACGCAGGTCGTCCTGCGCAAGTTGGCTCAACGAGGACGGGTCATCCTCATCGGTCGGGCAGGGATGATGGTTTTGCGGGACTTGCCTGCGTTGCATGTTCGCCTCGTCGCTCCCCTTCAATGGCGCGTCCAACGCTTGGCGCAAATGGAAGCGATGCCGTTGGAGAAAGCCCGTCAAAAAGTCCTCGCTGAAGATAAGCGCCGCGCCGAATACATCCGCCAGTTTTACAAGGTGGACTGGAACGACCCAACGCTCTATCACCTAACCCTCAATGTCGCCGAACTGGGCATTGAGACGACGGCTCGCCTCATCGTCACAGCGGCTCGCCGCTTCTTTGGGATGGCGGGTTAACGGACGAAAGGCGCAAATGGAGTGTCTCAGCGGCGAATTGCCATGCCCGCTCAGCGCCACCAGGTCCGCTCATCGCCAGCGAAAGGAACCGCTCCCCCAAATCAACGATTTGCCCCATCGGTAACCCTCTTTGCTGAAGGGCATTGAGGAACGCCACGAACGCCCGCCACGCCGACAAAGTTTTTCGCCTCGTCCGTCCGTAACCCCGCACCATTTCACCACTGCGAGCGATGAGAAACGCAAGGTCGTAATCTTTGTCAAGGGCTTGTTTCACCGCATCAAGCCATTCGGTTATCGCCGCCCACTCCCGCTTGAAACGCTGCGAGTAAGGGCGCCACGGTTTAAGCCATTGAAGCAATTTGAGCAGAAAGAAACCCGTCAACGAACTCGTCTCCACCCGCAACTGCAACGAAGGTCGCCTCAACTCTTCTGCCTGCGTCGGTAACTCTGGCAACTCGTTGTCCGCTGCTTCCCTCGTCCCTCGCCCCCCCGTCCCAAAGGGAAGCAGTCCCGTCAGTTCATCCCAGTCAGGGCTGAAAAAGTCCACGACACGGTAGACGGTATCCTCGCTGATGCGATGCTCCTTGCGCAACCGCTCAAAGCGTTGCCTTTGGGTTTTCAGTTGCGCCACTCGCACCGCATCCTCATAAGCCATCCGCAACGCCAAAATCCTCGCCACCTCTTTCGTGACCAGAAAATTTTCCTGCCTCTCGTCCCGCGTCTCTCGTCCCGCGTCCCGTTCATAAATGTCCTGCACGCAGTCAAGGTAGCGAGCAAAGTAGTGGGCGTCTTGGTAATGGCAAAGCCATCGGGCAGCGTAGCGCAAGGTCATCGCAAGTTCATCATCCACGCTGAGAGTTTCCATCCGCCGTTGAATGTCTGTCGGCAACTTCGGTTCGGGCAGTGACGCCCATTCGTCTGCCGCCGCATCGTCCGACTCTCGCAGTTGCGCTTGCCACTCTTGAAATCGCATCCCAAACTCAAAGGCACGCAAGTTGAAGGCAACAGCAACCCCGTAATGCTCAATGGCATGACGGAAAGCGTCAGGGGGAAAGGGCAAAATCCCTGATACTGCCAATGCCCCGAACAAAATGGCGTTGGCAGCCCGCTCTGAAAGACCAGCCAATCCTGCCGCTTGAACCGCATCAAAAACGACACAGTGCTTTGCCCCTCGTCGCAACAGCGGCATCGCTTGCTCCGCCGTCACGAAGCCACCTTTCAGTGGCAACTTTTCGTCAGCGGTGAGCACCCGATGCGTGGAGCCGACGACGGCGCCATCGTCGGCGAGGTAACCTTCCCGCAAAACTCGCAGCAATTCCAGCAACTCCAAACCGATGAGCACTTGCACCCGCCCTTTTTCGGGGAAGGGCGAGAAGAGGACGGTCTCTTCGGGACGGGCGAAAAACTCCAAGTAGTAAACCGTTGCACCTTCCCGCTGCGACAATCCGGGCAAACCGACGCCGACGGGTGCAAACCCTGCTATTTTCGCCGCATCAAAAAGCCACTGGGCAAACAATTGCCCTCCTTGTCCACCGACGGCAGCGATCAAAACGGTGATGGGTGCTTTCGTCTTTGCCATTGTCGCGTCACCGCTGTAATTATGGGGACGGCAGCAACTGGCGAAAAGCAATTGGCGACGGGAAATGTTTTTGGGGCTGATGCCCCTCCTGCAGATGGTCGGCAGCGTTGGCAAGTGCGTAGGAACGAAGGATTAGCCGCAACAACCGCCCCGTTGCGTCCCCTCTTCCTTCGGCGGGTTGCAGCAATCATCGCCTTGCATCGGCGGGCTGCAACAATCACTGCCCTGCGAACCTTGCAGGTTTTCCTGCCGTTGCTTCTCTTGTGAACCCTCAACCCGTTCCCGCAAGGTGATGCCTGCCTTTTGCAACGCTGCTACCAAATCGCCATAGCGCACCGTCTCGTCAGGCTTCAAAGTCACCGCCACGCCTTCGTCCACCGCCTTCGCTTCCTTCACGCCCTTGACCGCCTTTAGCGCTTGCACTGCTTTCTCACGGTTCGCTTTGTCTAATGGCAAGAGGGGCGTTAAACGAAAAGTGTGGTAGTGCGTTTTTACCGTCAGCAACGCCGAAAGAGGTGTTTTCGTTTCGTCCAAGACGATAACGGCGCGCTTGTCTTTGAAGGACGCTTCCGCCTTCATGACGCCCTTGACCTTCTGTAACGCCCCGCTCAACGAGCGGGCACAACCCTCTCAGGTCATCCCGTCCACCAGCGCCACGACCGTCACGGGTTTGGCAGGCGGTTTCGTCTCTTCCGCCAAAGCGAACGCTAACGCGCCAACAAAGATGCCCAGCATCGCCCAACTGACCATCTTTCGCATCGCTACTCACCTCCGTGAAAATTGTCGTTGAACCGCTGCCGACCACCTTTGATGCCGTTTCAAGCCCAAAATCAACGCCCGCTGCTGCAGCCGCCTTCCCTTAGGCACTGGTTATCGCACCGTCTTCATTTCTCCGGCGGGTATTGCAGGCGGGGTTTGCCGTTCTCCTTGTGGATGACGATGCGGAAGGGTTCTATGCCAGTGGGTGTCGCTTGCATGTAAAAGTCCAATCCAAAGTCGCTTTGCTGCCGACCTCCCGAAAGTCACAGCAGGCAAAGTAAACTTCCGCCGCTGGGGCTTTCGTCTTGAAGAGGCGCTCGTAATCCGCCGCCGTCAGTTTGTTCAACTTGTCGTGCACCCGAACCAGTTGCAGCACGCGAGGACGCTTTGCCTGACCGTCCCAAATCAAAAAGTAGCCACCCTTCAATTGGGTGTCCTTAGCGATGTAAGCCTGAATGCCCTTGCGAATGTCTTCGGCGGTGACTTTGGCGGCGGGTTTGCTAGGGTGCTCCACTGGCTTACCAGGGTGCTCTTGAGCGCCTAACGCCATCAGGCTGCCCAACATCATCGTGACGAACAACAAGCCTCGTATCGGTCAACACCTCCTTGCAGATTTTTTGCCGCCCGTAATTCTAACGCCCCTTCGGAAAGATTGCCCGCCCTTCCACTGAAGCGACGGCTTGGGCGATGGCGTCTTTGGACGGCAATTTGTCGCGGTAGAAAATCGTGGCTTCGCCCTTCTCAAAGTTCACTTGGGCATCCACGACATTGGGCAGCCGCTTCAGGTTCGCCGCA
>Ga0209393_1000774_pt1 | contig 14661 bp, 12 predicted proteins | sample SSWtaG_2_FD_184117 | JGI IMG/M metagenome (GOLD analysis project Ga0209393, IMG submission 184117) | Hot spring microbial communities from Sandy's Spring West, USA to study Microbial Dark Matter (Phase II) - SSWsed_130316 (SPAdes)... | ecosystem: Environmental > Aquatic > Thermal springs > Hot...
CGCGTTAGGGCGAAGGGGTATGGTGGCTGTGGCTTCAGCAACCCCCTCTTTTATAGCGTCTTCTAACCCCTCAACCTCTACATCACCTAACTTCACATAAACTATGTGTACTCCAGTATCTTGGCATATGGGTGTGCCCGTCTTCTCAGCCAACTCGATGTTATCCAATATGGCTTTGAGCTGCATCTTAGGCACATTATCAACTTCACGCTCATAAGCATCCATCAAAGCCTTCTTGACATCACTAGGCAGCTCAACAGAAGCCAGTTTCAAAAGCTCCTTAACAGTAGATTTTACAAGATCCTTACCGATCAAGCTAACTACAACCTTTCTCTAAAACTTCCTCTAAACTTCTATAAAAAGATTTAACTGAGCGCACTGATACTATAAAGCGGCTGTAGGTCCTCACGTTCTTTGAGAAAGAGAAGGGGTAGCCCTAGAGCAGCTGTGGGTTTAACACCGGCTTCAGTAGCAAAGCGCTTATTTGGCTGCTTACTCTTTTGGTATGCCTTAGTCACTCCAGCCCCTAAGCTTATAATATTCTTTCAGCATCTCTCGAAGCTTCTCCTCGCTAACTACCCCACCTTCGGCTCCCTTTCTGTTAAGAGGTTGAGTTAACCACACCTTTGGATACTGTGTATCTGGTGGTGCACCTTCCCTTAGGTTGTAGATGCGGATAAGGTTGTTTATCCTTACTGCGCACTCCTTAAAGGTATCCATCCCCATATTTAGACCGGTGACGCCGTTGAAGGCTTCAAGCATTTCATCCCAGAGGATTGGTCCAGTGATAGGTAGGCAGAGGAAGTGGCAGTAGATCATCGAATCGACTAGTGTATAGAAATCCTCTTGCTCCTTGACTATCTGTGGCTGATCCTCATACGAAAACCTATTCACCTTAATCTCCGGTCTAAAAGGATGTTTGCCTACAAGGTTAGGTCTATATGCCATATGCCTTAAGTGACACGCTCCTCTAACACTAACAGCGTATGCTAAAGCCATACCCTTAAGCGCCCTAGGATCGTAACCAGGTGGCTCAAGACCCTTAACGTGGACAGCAAACTCTTCAGCCCCCTTACCTATTATACGCGCAGCCCCCCTCACACCCTCCGCGAGCACCATACCAATCCCTTTTCTGTAAGCTATCTTAACTATAAGGTCCAAAGCGGATTGAGCGTCACCAAATTTAGGCTCTAAGCCACCAAAGTCCTCTTTACTTAAAATGCCACGTCTATAGCATTCCATAGCAAAACTCACAACATTACCAGCTGTAATGCTATCTAACCCAAGCCTATCACACATATCACCCAGCTTTATTATCCAGTCAAGCTCAGTTATGCCGCAAAGTGGGCCAAAGGCATATAGTGTTTCATATTCCGGCCCCTCACTCCTCACTTGTGTCTCATTACGTACCTCAGAGATCTGGCAGCAAGCTACTGGGCAGCCGTAGCAGGACCTCCTACTCTTATAATACTTGCTCCTTAGAAGCTCCGGAGAAATCTTCTCATACTCATCAAAAGGCTTCTCGCTCCAGTAGTAGGTTGGTAAAGCGCCAGCCTCATTCACTAGAGGGAGAATTCCAGGTGTCCCGTATGTTGATAGCGCCTTATGCTTCTCCTTCACTTCAGCAAGAACCTTGCTTCTAACCCTTTCCACAGCCTCTATATTCGCGGACTCATACTTCCTACTACCTCGAACCGCTATAGCCTTAAGCCTCTTAGAGCCCATAACTGCGCCAGCGCCACATCTGCCAAACTGCCTACCCTTCGAGTGATCTATACAAGCAAACTTTACAAGATTCTCACCAGCAGGCCCTATAGCTGCCACCTGGAAATCGCTGCCGTGATCCTTTATAATGATATCTTGGGTTTCGAACGAGTCCTTACCCCATAAGTGATCTGCCTTCTTAATGGAAACTTTGCCGTCATCAATAAGAAGGTAGACTGGCTCATCACTTCTACCTGTTATTACTATTGCGTCAAAGCCTGCTCTTTTGAACTGTGTGGCGATCTGCCCACCACAATATGACTCACCCCAGATGCCAGTTAAAGGAGACTTAAAGAAGGCACCCAACCTATTCGAACCAGGGACGAGGCTTGCGTTCATAGGGCCAACAGCAAAGATAAGCAGGTTTCCTTCGCTTAAAGGATCAATCTCCTTTTCGCTCCTTTCTAGGAGGATCTTAGCAGCGAACCCCTTACCGCCTATATAGCTCTTGCACCACGCTTCTTCTAATTCTTCTTCTACGATCTTCTTACTTTGAAGATTTATCGTCAGAATCCTGCTGGCGTATCCGTAAAGCATAAACTCGCTCTCCTCTCTCCTTAAATTAAAGGTTTTTGATACTAGCGTAGTTGTCGAACAGTTGGATGTTTCGTTCTACATTTCATTTCCCTGTTTCTTCCTATAAGCGACACTACTCTTATATCTTCTCCTCTTGGCTCCTAACTAGTTAGATGAAGGGTAGGCTAAAGGTAGGTAGGAGAACATTAGCTGGAATGGTGATCTTTTCAGCCCTTGTAGCAGCCGCTACTATGGTCTTTAGCGTCTATGTGCCTGCTACTCGAGGATACTTTAATGTGGGCGAGATTATGGTGTATACAAGCGCTCTTCTAATGGGCCCGGTTGTAGGGGGTTTTGCAGGCGGTGTAGGTTCTATGATCGCTGATATAGCCCTAGGGTACACTCACTACGCTCCAGCTACACTTGTTATCAAGGGTGCGGAGGGATTTATCGTCGGCTACTTAAGTCGAAGGATGATACGCTACCAAAAGGCCGCTTGGAGAGCCTTTAGCTCAGCTACGGCCGTGGTCGTAGGTCTGCTCGTGTGGGCAGTAGGGGCAAACTATTATACAGGGGAAGTAGAATTGAGCCTTGGTCTACCAATGCTAAATCCTTTGCAGATTACTTTCTTCATCCCACCTATCTTTTGGGTCTTCGTCGCAGCCATATCGTTACTTTCTATATTACTCGTCGCCTTTATTACAGACCCACATATCGGTTGGACTGTTGGCTCGGTGTTAACTGGTGGCGTGGTGATGGTCTTAGGCTACTTCCTATATGAAACATACCTCTTTGGCTTAGGGGCTGCGCTCGTAGAGGTTCCGGTAAATATTGGGCAAGTAACCATCGGTCTTATTGTGTCAGTACCACTTGTCTGCGCTGTGTTGAAGATCACACCAAAACATCTCCTCTAAAAAGCTCACATAAGTCTCATTTCTAGCTTGCTACAACTTTTCCACAACCTAAGCGACACATATAAATAACTAACAAGCGGTAGAAAGTTTGATAAAGGATGATCTCTCTTGTAGCTACAGCGTGTTGTGCAAAAGGGGTTAAAGCTGTTGATATCGCTGGCGTAGAGGTTAAAAGGGGAACGGTACTCGTAAAAAGAGGCTTCGCTCACATGCAGAAGCATGGTGTAATAATGGATGTTACTAATGTTGAGCAGGCTCAAGTGGCTGAGGAGGCAGGTGCAGTCGCGGTCATGGTTCTTGATAAACTGCCTTATGATGTGAGGAAGGCTGGTGGTGTAGCGAGGACAGCCAGCCTAAAGGTTATCGAAGAAATATTAGATCACGTAACAATACCTGTGATGGCGAAGTGTAGAATAGGCCATACTTACGAAGCTAGGGTTCTTGAGGAGGTTGGTGTAGATATGATCGATGAATCGGAGGTGCTTACACCAGCCGACGAAGAGCGGCACATCTGGAAATGGGATTTCACAACACCATTTGTGTGCGGAGCTAGAGACCTAGGCGAGGCTTTAAGAAGGATTGAGGAAGGCGCATCCATGATTAGGACTAAGGGTGAACCCGGAACCGGGAATGTTGCGGAAGCTGTCAGGCACATAAGGATTGTGAACAACGAGATTAGGAGGTTGAGAATACTTTACGAGAGCGGGGATGAGCAAGAACTTATAAGAGCGGCGAGAGAGCTTAGGGTATCTTATGATCTAGTGTTAGAGACCGCTAGGCTGGGTAGGCTTCCTGTCGTGAACTTCGCGGCAGGAGGGATAGCTACACCAGCTGATGCAGCGCTTATGATGAATATGGGTTGTGATGGCATCTTTGTAGGCTCAGGTATATTCAAGTCAGCCGATCCAAAGGAGAGGGCTAGAGCAATAGTCTTAGCGACCACCTACTACGATGATCCTAAGACTGTAGCTGAGGCGCAGAAGATGATTGACGAAAGTAAGTCAATGCTTGGCCTCGACATCAAGAACCTCGAACTGAGGATGCAGGAAAGAGGGACGGCTTGAAGCTGAGAATAGGTGTTTTAGGTATGCAAGGTGCGATAGAGGAGCATATAGCATCAACGAACCAAGCGTTAAAAGAATTGGGTAGAGAAGGAGAAGCGGTTGTGGTCAAGAAACCTGAGGAGGTTAAGAGCATAGACGGTCTTATAATTCCAGGTGGCGAAAGCACGGTGATAGGGTACACATCCATACTCACAGGTCTCTTCAGCACCATCAGAGAGAGGGCGATGCAGAATATGCCTATTTTAGGCACTTGTGCTGGTCTTGTTCTACTTGCGAAAAGGGTGTATGATCGGGTTGTTGGGGAGGTAAGGCAGCCGCTACTAGGTCTATTAGATATTACTGTTGAGAGGAACGCCTTCGGTAGGCAGAGAGAATCCTTTGAAGCAAGATTGAGGGTTGAAGGAATAGAGGGCGATGACTACCCAGCTGTCTTCATAAGAGCACCAGCAGTCAAAGAGGTTGGCGGAAATGTGAAGGTAATATGCAAGCTCGGCTCAATAATAGTTGGTGTAAAGCAAGATTCGATACTCGGGCTACCCTTTCACCCAGAGCTGACCAGCGACCTCAGAATCCACAAATATTTCATAAAACTAGTTGAAGAAGCATCTACGCGGCGTTAATTAGTTTTCTTAGATAACCACTAAAAATCTTAGCGTTAACCTTGGTAAGGTTTGATCATTTAAAACCAATAAATGGTGGAGAGGTTGAGGTAAGATTATTCTTAGCGCTTTATCTTCTTTAGAACATCTTTCACAGAGACCATGTGTCTTGAAAGACCGAGTGCAGTCGCCTTAATACCGAGGGCGAGACCCACAAGTTGCGGGAGGTGTAAGATAGGAATACTGACCCTCTTTTTCACTCCCTTCGCAGCCTTTGACTGGAAGGTGTCAAGCGACACATGGCAGAGGGGGCAGGGTGTAACTATTAGATCCGCGCCTCCCTCCACTGCTTCCACTAGAAGACTACCTGCCATCTTGTTCGCTGTACTCTCTTTGATGAAGAGTAGAGGGAAACCGCAGCACTCAATACGCCCTCTGAACCTTATCGGCTCCGCACCGAGCGCTGAAGTGAGATCCTCAAGAGAGCGAGGATTCCAAGGATCATCGAACCTAACTACATCGGCTGGTCTAAGTAAGTGGCAGCCATAGAAGGGTGCTATTTTAAGCCCTTTCAACGGATATGTAACTAGCCCTCTTAACCTCTCCAAGCCATAGTCCTCCACAATTATCTGCAGCAGGTGCTTAACTTCTGTTCCTCCATTATACTGCATGCCAATCTTTTGTAGAATATTTGTAATCTTCGTTGACATTTCCTTATTCTCTCTTAACACCTTATTCGCCCTAGAAAGCATACCTTGGCAGGTGCTACAAACCGTGAGTATAGGTAATCGTTGTGATTCGGCTATCGCTAGGTTCCTAGCATTAAGTGCTATATTCAGCGCTACATCAGCTTCATCAATAACTGCGCCACCGCAACAGCTGAATTCAGGAAAATCAATAAGCTGGATGCCCATTTTTTCCGCTACGATCCTCGTAGCGGCATCTAATTCTTTACCGCTCGTCTTTGCTATACAACCTGGATAATATGCGTACTTCAACTTAACTTCCCCTCGTCTCCTCATAAATCCTCCTGATCTCCTCGATCTTAGGTATAGGCTTCTGGAAGGGTGTTAGAGGCTTCCCTTTTATCGCCATCTTTAAGCCGAGAGGCAGCAGCTTCAAAAGCCCGCCTATACCTACCGTATCCTTAATGAGATTTGCTTCATTAAGAATACCATATTTTTCAATGTTCTGTTTGAAGGCTACTGCGTGTTTGGCCCCCCTCTCCAACACCCCTACTTCACGGCAACTAAGCACCTTTAGGTCTGTGATGGCTTCGCCGGGTTTTATGAACTTGGGACAAGCCTCTACGCATAAGTAGCATCTTGCGCACCACCATAATCCGTTTCTTGTAATTTCTTCTACTCTAGACTTTGTAGCTTTATCACGGCTGTCGATCGCAAAGCGGTGGATTGTGGCTATAGCGGCTGGCCCGTAAAAGTCTTTGTCAGCTTTTAGGACAGGGCAAGCTGAATAGCAGAGTGCGCATTTTATACATAGAGTAAGATCCCAGTATCTGCTAAGCTCCTCTGGACTCTGGAGAAACTCTGTGTCTTTTCTTAGATCCTCTTCCGGTCTGATCAGATAAGGTTTGACGAGCTTATACCTATCGAAGAAGGGTTTTAGATCTGGGACGAGGTCTTTGATCATCGGTAGGTTCTGTAGTGGTGTAACCGTTATGGTGTCTGTGCTTAGATCGAGGAGCTGTGTATAGCAGGCTAAAACGTGTTTATTATTCGCTATAACCGCGCAGCTCCCGCATAGACCCATTCTGCAAGAGTGCCTCATGGTCAGTGTCCCATCTAAATTGTCTCTGATGTAGAGTAGAGCATCAAGTAGTGTCATGCCCTTCTTGGCGGGCACCTTATATGTTGAAGTTACATACTGCTTCTTCTCCGAATCATATCGCACTACATTGAGCGTAACCATCTTACCTTCCTCCAAGAAACATATCACCTCAATACTTTCTTTCAGTAGGCTGCCATTTGGTTATCGTGACAGGGGCGTAATCGATCCTAGGTCCATCCACCGTATAGTACACTAGTGTGTGTTTGAGCCAGTTTGCATCATCACGCTGCGGATAGTCCACTCTGAAGTGGGCGCCTCTAGACTCCCTTCTGTTTAAGGCTGAGAGAGCGGTAACCTCAGCCAATTCAAGCATAGAATCGAGTTCGAGCGCGTTTATCAAACCTAAGTTAAACACCTTTGAGCTGTCTTCAACTTTAGCCCTCTTGAACTTCTCTTTTAAAGCCCTTATCTCCTTAACAGCTTCTGTCAAACGCTTCTCATCTCTAAAGATCCAGACCTTCTCGTTCATAACATTCATCATCTGCATCCTAATCTCTGAAATCCGCTCACCCCCCTCATTCCCCAATATCTGGTCGAATACACGCTTCTCCTCCTCAACAAGCCTATCCTTCGGCAGATCAGGAAACTCTGAGGTGAGAGCGAGCTTAGCAGCCTCCTCACCAGCCACAGCACCAAAAACCAGGCACTCTGCCGTAGAATTAGTGCCAAGCCTATTTGCGCCATGTAGGCTAAGACAGGAGCATTCTCCAGCGGCAAATAGGTAAGGTAAAGGTGTTGCTGTCTTTATGTTCACTCTTATACCGCCCATAGAGTAGTGGGCGGCTGGAGCTATAGGTATGGGTTCGTGTACTGGATCTATGCCCAAGAGTCTTTGTGTTACTTCACGTATATAGGGTAGGCGTTCATTAATCTTCTCTTTACCTAGGTGGGTGAGGTCGAGGGCTATATATGGTCCGCTTGGCCCCTCAAACCCCCTTCCCTCCATTATCTCAGTCATTTCAGCCCTAGCAACTATGTCACGTGGAGCGAGCTCCATCATCTTTTTCGCATACCTCTCCATAAACCTCTCCCCTTTCCTATTTATGAGGTAGCCGCCTTCTCCACGCGCTGCTTCACTTATCAACACCCCGCTAGGCACAAGGCCTGTGGGGTGGAATTGAACGAACTCCATATCCTCTAAAGGTACACCAGCCCTATAGGCTAATACCATGCCGTCGCCTGTAGCGGTGTAGGAGTAGGTTGTGAAGCGGTAGATTCGGCAAGCTCCTCCAGTAGCCATTATTATCGCTTTAGCGCGGAAAGCGTTCATAGTGCCTGTTTTAAGCTCGATCGCTGTAAGACCTTTTGCACGCCCCTCTTCCGCTATTAGAGATGTTACATACCATTCATCATAAAACTTTATGTTATCATATGCTAACGCACGCCCATATAATGTGTGCATCTCTTGGAAGCCCACTAAGTCTGCTGAAAAACAGGAGCGAGGGAAGCTATGTCCCCCAAAAGGTCGCTGAGCTATCTTACCATCAGGTGTTCTACTCCAAGGCATGCCCCAATGTTCAAGCCTAATAATTTCTTCACTACTTCTTTTTACAAAAAATTCAACAACGTCTTGATCTGCTAAAAAGTCGCTTCCCTTCACAGTGTCCCAAGCGTGCAGATCGTAGCTATCTCCCTCCCTCATAACCGCAGCAGTTCCACCTTGTGCGCAAACCGAATGTGACCTAGTAGGATACACCTTTGAAATCACAGCTATCTCAATATTTTTACTGATTTCTGCTGCGGCGATCGCTGCTCTTAAGCCAGCAAGCCCAGCACCCACGATTACTATGTCGTGAGTGTGAACTTCCAAGACTTCCCACTTTTCCTCCTATTAGATGCTATATAAGGCTTTTATTCTCCATTGTTATCACAAATTTTTATTTAAAATGTCAAGAGGAAACAGACGTAAACCTCTTCCTGTTAGTTGGTAGGCTGCTTACGATAGTGAAGAGGCTTACATATTTTGCTGAAGCGGGCTAATTGAGGGTAGATAAATCGCTACAGAAATGAGCGTAGTGATCCTCTACTAAGGCTTCTCTTGTTTGGCAGCTTCTATTATCTTTAGAGCTTTTTTCACAGCGTCCACAGCATCTTTACCTAATATAACTATCATAGCCTCCTTTCCCCAATCCCCCCTATGGAAGATAAGATCAGGTACGGCGCTAATCTTCTTTATTGCTTCTCTCGCCCCCCATTTTGTGGTTTCGCCTTCAACAGCCTTTACTTCAGGCGGCTCCTTAGATCTATCGTAATCTGAGCATAAGTATCCTAATCTTCGAGCAGCCTCCACCAAGCCTTCATCAAACCTAATGTTCAGAGCCGCTCTAACTAACGGTGTGTACTCCGAGACCGCTAGTAAAGTAGAGGCAAGGTGCTTTGAGGCGCCAAACTTCGGGCATCCTGAGGCTTTAACCCTACCCATGGCGTTGACTATCCTACCTGGTATGGCTGCTACATCCTCTACTGTGCTGGGTTCTGGTAGAGCCATGGCGACATTAGTTTGGCACTCGGGTATGTATTGTGCGAAGGCTGGATTTGCCTCAAGCAAGGTTACAGCTTCACTAATCTTTTCTAAGACCCTCATTCTCGCAGCATCGAGCACCGTCTTACCAAGGGGTGAAACTGGTGCAACCCCTGAACCAACATTTTGACCGTATGTGATCGCCTCCTCTACGAAGCGCTTCGCCCCTTCTACAGCCTCATCGATATTGTAGCCTTTAGCCAAGAGGGCTGCGATTGCTGAGGCGAAGGTACACCCCGTGCCGTGTGTGCCTCCGCTAACCCTTCTACCCCTATATCTTTTGACTACACCATTATAGTATAGGGTGTCGACACATTCATCTTGCTTTAAATGTCCACCCTTTACCACCACAGCCTTCGGTCCTAGGGCTGCTATCTTCTTGGCAGCCTCTTCGGCATCTTCTAGGCACCCTATGCTCATCTTAGCTAGGTTTTCTGCTTCTGGTAAGTTGGGGGTTACGACCGTTGCTAAAGGTAGTATCTTTTTGATCAGTGCTTCTTCTGCATCCTCCTTTAGTAGTTTAGCTCCGCTCTTAGCCACCATCACAGGGTCGACGACAATGGGCACCTTTAGCTTGCTGAGTTCCTCAGCGACCGCTTCGATTATTTCACGTGTGTAGAGCATACCAGTCTTCACAGCATCGACCCCTATATCTGATACCACAGCCCTTATCTGCTCCCTTACAATCTGGGGATCTATGGGTTGAACCGCTGTGACGCTGAGTGTGTTCTGCGCTGTTACCGCTGTGATAGCGCTCATACCATATACTCCTAGGGCTGCGAAGGTTTTGAGGTCTGCTTGTATACCAGCACCTCCGCCTGAGTCTGAACCGGCTATTGTGAGCGCTCTAGCTATGCGCTTCACAAACATCACCTCGCTACTACTTGAATACGCTTCTGGATTTTTGCGAAGGCTGTGTTGAGAGCTGCTGCTGTAAGCATACTCGGTATGGTAGCGCCTAGCCAAGGTAGGTAGATTGTTATAAGTATGTAAACCGCGAAGCCCGCTACCCAAGAAGCTATCGCAGAGATATTAATGCCTCTGCTATACCAGTAGTGACCTCCCTTGGTGTAGAGCTGCTCTACATCTATCCTCTGCTTCGCTAGGATGTAGTAGTGGCTCAGCACAACCCCGAAGACGGGTGAGAAGGTAGCTCCTATCCAGAGGAGGAACCAGATGTAGTTTTCGATGTCGATGAAGAGAGCTAAGGCTGCGCATAAGCCTCCGATCAGCAGTATGAGCACCCACTGCTTCAGCTTAGGTAGGTTGTTTTGCACAGATACTGCCGCTGAATATACATCTGCGAAGCAGTTATCCAACTCATATACGAGTATGAGCAGTAGGGCTGGTGCGCCTAAGAAGAGGTAGCCGAATGAGCCTACTATGTCTGCTGAGCCTGTCGCTAAGATGAGTATGCTGCCTATTGCGTAGCCTACTAGGTTACCGACCGCGAACCCTATATAAGTGCCCAGAAACCCTCCTTTCGCTGTGCTTGCGAACCTATTGTAGTCTGCTGCTAGCGGCATCCAAGAGAGAGGCATAGCTATAACAAGGTCGAGTGCTAAGAGAAGAGGAAGCCCACCTTCAGCCTTAGCGCCCATAACTCTGCTTAACCCTCCATTCTGAAGAGCCCAGAAAGTTACCCAAGCAGCTGAACCGTAAAGCAGCCAGAAGGCGAATCTTTCAAGCCACTGCTTGACTACAAGCAGCGGACCACCTATCCCCATAAGTATGGTGAAGATTGTGAAGATTATCACCCAGAGCCAGTAAGCTGAGAAACCCGCTGCGGTTGATGAGATTAAGTCCCCTGCTTTCGCCATCACCGCTATCTCCAACGTACCCCAGCCTATGAGCTGAATTACATTAAGCCAAGTGGGGAAGTAAGAGCCACGTATGCCGAATGAGGGGCGAAGCGAGACCATCGTCGGTACCCCAACCTTACCACCTATCATACCGGCTAAAGCGAGTGGTAGGGTCCCTATCAGTGTACCTACTGTAATCACTATTAGTGAGGTTAAGAAGTCTAGAGAGGGTACAAGTAGAGCACCAGCTTGATACACCAGCAGCCCAGTACCTAGACTAGTCCAGAAGACCGCTAGATCTATGGCGCGAAGGATTCTCTGGCTTTGGGGGACAGGAGTTATACCCCATTCAGGAGGCTTACGAATCTTCATCTAAGAAGACACGAAATAAATCTATTTATAACTATGTTGATAAGTGACTTATTAGGATGAAGCCGCCGTGTGAAGTAGCTGTGAAAGAGTTACTCCCACTTATAAGGGCCCTTGTAGCGAAGGAGCTAAAAGCTAGAGGCTTAAGCCAAGCTAAGATCGCTGACTTGATAGGCGTAACTCAGCCAGCGGTAAGCACCTATCTTAAGCTTAAAGCAGATAGAGAGCCCCTCTATTCAGAGGAGGTAGTAGCCCTCTCCAAGCGGCTTGCTTTAGGCTTAGCCTCACACACCTTATCCTCCTCAGAGGCGGTGAAGGATATCTGCACCCTCTGCACCAACCTAAAGTGCCAAGGCTCTATCTGCGTAACTCACAAGAAGAGGTTTCCAACTCTACAGACAGAGGGCTGCGATATCTGTCTACAACTCTATTCGAAGGGTCTGCCGACTGTGGATAAGAAGCAGATTGTCTTAAGTAACCTTAAGGCTGCAGTAAACTTGATTCAAGCGTCGAAGGAGTTTGCAGAAGTAATACCAGAGGTTCTGGTGAATATCGTCGAGGCTACTCCCGATGCAAAGAGTATTAGAGACGTGGCTGGTATACCTGGACGTATAGCGAGAGTTGATGGTGCGCCTAGAGCCTTTATGCAGCCTGAATTCGGGGCATCAAGGCATCTTGCTTCTGTCCTACTTGCCGCTATGCAAATCAACCCGCGTGTTCACGCTGCTATTAACATAGCGTATAATAGGTTTGTTAAAGAGGCCTTTGAGCGACTCGGTTTCAAGGTCTACATATTCACTAGGCGTGAGCCGCCTACAAACGCTGATGAAGCACAAGCTCGGGTCGCTGAGGAGATTTCAAATTTAGGTAAGCGTGGTGAGCCCCTACCGGATGTGTTTGTAGACGCTGGAGGATACTGGATCGAGCCCTCAGCTTACATCTTCGGCGTTGATGCTGTCGAGGTTGCGCAGAAGGCTATAAAGGTGGCAGAAGTGGTCGCTTGTCTTCGAAAGTCTATTAGTTGACTTCCTGTTCTGGTGAAAAATGGGTTTTCGTCTCTTTTGTGCTTATTCAGCGATCCACTTAACCACTCTACACCAACCCGCCTAACCTAAGCTTGTGTGTGATTCGTATCCTTTTGTGTTAAAGAAGATTATGCTACAACTCGGTTAACCGCTTCTCTGATTCTAACTCTTTTGCTCCTCGCTAACTTTAAAGATTTTGGCTCATCTCGCTCTCTCTTCCACAGCTGAATCGGCTATAGTAGATACATTCTTATAAGTTTGGTTTAGCCCACTTACATATGCGGTGTGTTGTAGTCAAGCCTTCTTCTGAAGCTGCTTCTCAAATAAACGTATTGGGTGAACTCATTGCAGACGCTCTCCCCTCATTTATAGAGTCGAAATATTCGATTGAGGTTAAGGATGAAATCATCGAAATCAACGCCACAGATGTGGTTGAAGTGGCGGAAGTAGTCTCCAGATTCTCTGGTGTGGACTACGCAGCATTGGCTGAAAGAGTAGGACAAGATTTTGATGAAGTGTTACAAGCGTTGGTTGCTGCTGGTGAAAAGGGTATATTTGATAACGAGCGCTTCTCAGTCAAGGTGGAGGTGCAGCAAAACCTAGGTTACAGAGCCTCTGACCTGCAAACCATAGCCCTCTCAACCCTCATAGGTAAGGTTAGTAATAGAGGGGCTAAACCGGATGAAAAAAGACCTGATAAAGTGATCTACGCAATCGTTTCAAAGGAATCTGCATATGTCTTTACACACCGCTACCTAGGCTCAGGCGGGCTACCGTCGGGTGCTTTAGGAGGTTGCTTAATACTGGTAGAGCCTACTGTGAGGTCTTTGGTTGGCGGCTGGCTTACACAGCGGGCTGGCTTTACCCCCACATATCTGGTCGCCAATTACCCTTATCAACATGAGGCGCTATACCGCTCCGTCGAAAACCTCGCTTTACTCAGATGCTGCGTAGCTAAGAGGGCTCTACAGCTACTTTATGTAGATGTGGCTAAGCGTAGCAGCATAGGAGGTTTAGAGTCGAGCTTCAGCTGGTTTGAGTTTGCCGCTGCCTTAGGCGTTAAGGCTGCTGTGAAAGAGAAGATAGGCACCCTTTCTATGCCACTTGATCTTAGGAGCAGAAGCCTACAGGATGTGTTAAAGTATGCTTGTAGAGAGGGTGTGAACATACTTTCACCAGCCTCCTTTTTGACTGAGGAGGAGCTTATGGTGTATGCGAAGAAGATCGGTCTCCAGCGCCCCTTACCTTTGGATGTGGGTGAAAGTAGGTTAACTGTTTTAGATGAGTCAGGTAGACCTATCTCTGATTTGGATGAAGCGGTTGAATACCTTCTTAGAAGTTTTCTAAGGGTTGATTTAGTGGACGGGTTTTTAGACGCACATAGGCTTACAGACGAGTTATCTTAACGCATCCTTCACCGCGTTAACTAACCTCTCTAATCCGTTATACTTCAACGCCTCTTTTGAAAGACTTTCTGCCCTACTCTTGTAGCTGTTTGTTGAGTAGAGTTTATGTATAGATTCGCAGATGGTTTTTGGTTCTGCTGTGAGTGGGTCGAGCCAAAGAGCTACACCCAGCCTAACTACCTTTTCTGTATTGCTGAACTGCTCGCTGTGGTCTGCTATAGGTATGATGAGCATAGGCTTACCGAGCAGCAGCGCTGAGCTTAGAGTCGAGTGACCGCCTCTCACCACAAGTATGTCTGAGGCTTGCATAAGGAGCTCATTAACTGGGCACCACTCAAAATAATAGGTTGAGTCGAGGCGTTTAACCTCAGTGCTTCCGTTAGGTCTACCCTCAGATATCACAACTTGAAAGTCGTTCAAATGTTTTGTTGCCTCGAACAGCTTCCTTAGTAGCGCTGGTTTTGTGAAGGATGGCCCGCTGATGTGCATGAAGACCAGCGGCTTACTGTCATCTAACCCCAACTTGGCTAATGTGCTCTTAACCTCTTCTGCACTCTTCTTGGTTGGTCGAACAATGAAGCCTATGTACTCAGCCTTCTTTCTTACGGCTGAGATCCACCATAGGTTCTCTTCCGATATGGTTAGGGGCGGTGGGAGGTCTGGGAAGAAGATCTTATCCGCAAAATTCCAGAGTTTGCCTAAGATCTCGTTTAAGAAGCGTTCGATGGGTTTTGTGCGCTTGCTCCTCTTCTTGGGTGGTAGGAGTATGCGTAGCTGGTTTGTGACGACGAAGCACTTTAACCCTAGGCTCTTAGCAGCTATGACTGCTGAGA
>Ga0209393_1000775_pt1 | contig 14632 bp, 8 predicted proteins | sample SSWtaG_2_FD_184117 | JGI IMG/M metagenome (GOLD analysis project Ga0209393, IMG submission 184117) | Hot spring microbial communities from Sandy's Spring West, USA to study Microbial Dark Matter (Phase II) - SSWsed_130316 (SPAdes)... | ecosystem: Environmental > Aquatic > Thermal springs > Hot...
GTGGCATATGGGCGAAAAGCCACAAAAAGCCCTACTACATCACCGACGAAGAAGTCACCGCAATCGCTCAGAAACTGGCGGGCAAAAATGTGACGATTTTAGTCACTCACGGCTGTCCGATCGGTCTTGCAGATGAAACACCGAAAGGGACTCACGGTGGGCAAAGGTGCTTCCTTGATGCCTTCAAGATTGTCAACCCAAAAGCCCATCTTTGCGGGCATTTGCACAAGCCTCAACTAAGGCAACTAAAAAGCGGGCAGTTTGTCCTCAATGTCGGAATGACGGCTTTGGGCGATTACGCCGTCTTGGAAATCTCGCCCGAAAATGTCTCTATCGTGAAACGCGTTGCTCAATCTTTAGGCAAAAGTGAAGTTGAAGCCATCTGAGTTCAGTCTCACTCTTCGGTCTTTGCCGACACAGCGCCTGCTCTAAGGAGTGCTTGGAGCAGTTGGGCTGTTGTGATGCGACCTGAAACGCTCAAAGTGAGCCTGACCCTCTGAAAGTCGGAGTCACCAGAGGGCAAGTTTTCAACTTGCAAAAGTCTGGCGCGAAGTTCGCTTAAGGCAGAAAGTAACTGCCAAAGTGTTTCTGGGCTTGGCGGCAACTCGCATTGAACCACGATTGTTTGTCCAGCCAACCTTTGCACTAAAAACCTTTCCAGCCGCCTCAGTGCCGTTAGGGCAATGAAGACTGCCAAAGCAGCGACGACGGCAAGGCTATACCATCCAGCCCCAACTAACATTCCGACTGCAGCGGTCGCCCAAATTGAAGCAGCGGTCGTCAGCCCGCGAATGACATCCCCTCTAAGCCATATTGTCCCAGCACCGATGAAGCCTATCCCCGTAACTACCTGCGCTGCAATCCTACCTGGGTCACCACCAAGTTCCGTCATTGAAAGCGAAAGGAGCATGAATAAGCAGGAACCGACACCTACAAGGACATGAGTTCTTAGCCCAGCAGGTCGTTCGTGGGCTTCCCGTTCAGCACCGATCAACCCACTGAGGACCATGGTTAGCAGAACGCGAACAACGGCTTCCCAGGTCGGCACCATCACCTATCTGCACCCCTTGACTTTTGGCACAAAGCAATCGCCACTGCAATTAAGCCGCGCACTCAAGAGACCTCAAACACGACTTTGATTGCCTCGTGCCTGATCATGCTTTGAAAGGCATCGTCAAATTGCTCCAAAGGGAAGCGGTGGGTTATGAGCGGTTCCAAGTTAACTTTGCCCGTCGCCAAAAGTCTGGTCACTGTCTCCCAAGTGCTGAAAATTTTCCGACCCGTAACAGTATGGATACGGATGGCTTTCATGATGGCATCAGATGGGTTGAAAGTTACAGGCTGATTGTAGAGTCCAAGCAAAGAAATCCAACCTCCCGGCGTCACAATCTCAATGGCTTGCAAGAAGGCTTGAGGGCTACCTGACATTTCGGCAACTGTGTCAACGCCATCGCCTTTCGTCTCAACCCGAACAATTTCAACCAAGTCTTGTTCTTTGGGATTCACGACTATATCAGCGCCCATGACTTTTGCCAGTTCGCGCCTAAAAGGATGGGGCTCCGAGGCTATGACAAGGGCTGCACCACACGCTTTCGCAATTGCAACCCCCATTAACCCGATGGGACCGCATCCCAAGATGGCGAGCCTTTGTCCCGAAATCGGTTCCGCCAAGACAGTGTCAACAGCATTGCCCATCGGCTCCATCAGCGAGACCCATTCTTTGGGAATGGATGACGGGACTTTCCAACAATTTCGTGCAGGGACTTTAACGAACTCAGCGAAGGAGCCGTCCATGTCAAAGCCCAAAATTTTCAAATTTCGGCAAACATGCATCCTGCCAGTCCTGCACTGGTAGCATGAGCCACAGGCGATGTGGGTTTCAAGGACAACAAAATCACCGACCTCAACTTCAGTCACACCCTCACCCACCCCCACAACTTCGCCAGCCGTTTCGTGCCCCACTATGCGCGGGATTTCTTTCATGTGCTCAGCCATCCACGGCAGCCACTGATACAGGTGGACATCGCTACCACAAATTGAAGCGTATTTGACTCGGACTAATGCTTCACCCGCCCCCACTTTGGGGACGGGTGTGTCTATGAGTTCAAAGCCGGGTGCTCGCCTCGTTTTTGCCAGCGCTTTCATCGCTTCCTCCCACCTCCTGCGACAGCAATTTTGACGATGTTGACGGGTAAGTGTCAACCGCTCCAAACTTTCTCCGACGCAACTCAGTTGCTTTCGGGTGGTCAGGGAAACGACGAACAAATTCGCTGAGAAGTCTCCTTGACTTCTCTTTTTGCCCGATGTTGCTGTAGGCGACAGCAAGTAGGAACCAAGCATCTGGAAAATCTGGCTCTTGTTGGCAAACCAACTCCAAATGTTGGATGGCTGCTCCCCACTGTTTCAGCCGAATGTAGGTCAAAGCGAGGTTGAACCTTGTTGTGGCATCTTTTGGGTTCTCCCTAAGCCGCCGTTCGTATTGTTCGGCAAGGGCGAGTAGGGCAGGGTTTGACTCTTCAACTTCTCCGACCCTCGCACCGCATTGGAGACAAAACTTTGCCCCATCGGGCAAATCCGCTTGACAAACTGGACACTTCATCTTTCCATCGCCTCAACTCAAATTATGGAACGAAGGACACGAAACAGGGAATGGAATAGGACAAGGGAGAAATGGGAGAGCGAGGCTCTTGCCGAGCCAAAACGACAGCGAATAGCAAGTAGCGAATGGCGAATGGTGAACGATTTTGACCACCCACACAAGGTGGGTGGTTACGAACTCAAAGCAGGCTAAAGCCTGCTAATCGGGTTGAGGGTTGAGGGTTAAGAGTTGCGAGTTAAGTTTTTTCTTTGAACGCGCAACCCGCAACTCGCAACTTTTTCGGTTAGCCTGCTTTAGTAGGCTTCGTTTTCGTAACTACCGACTTCAGTCGGTAGACTAATTGGGAAGGCGACGCTCCTGCCGAGCCGAAAAAAGGCTGCTGAAAAATTTTCGGCGCTTAAAAACCACATCCTGCGCCCAGCCCATCTTTGCGGTGGCTGAAAATTAGTGGGATGATGTGTTACAATCGCAATGAAGTTGCAAATTATTTGTGACGCTAAAGAAGGTGAACGGGATGCGTCGCTCAGTTGATATTTGCTTGGTAGCGATTTTGACGGCAATGGCTGTTATTCTTTTTGTCTATGCCCAATCGCCAAAAACTGACCCTTGTCAACAGCGTTTAGACCGCATCGCTAAAGAGGTGACCGCCCTTTGGCTTGACCCTGTGAAAGGAAAGGAGATGCAGAAGCAATGTAACTTAGAAGCCATGGAGCGATGGCTTAAAAGGCAAATCAAAGAACCCCTAAGTTGCCCCGTGCTTCGTCTCCCTTATCGTTTCTTTCCTGAAGAATTGAGCAAGCGATGGCAAGTGCCTATTCTCCTCGCCGATCCCAAGCCCCACCCTGACGGACTTTTCTTTGCTGTCATTGCCTTGCCTGATCCGACGAAGAAGGAAGTGGGGAAGTTCATCGCTACTCCCCTGCCGCCTTCCCGTGAAATCCGGCGCCTCATCTCTCAAGCCCGTCAACAAGCCCTATCTGACCTATGCCTTTCCAATCTTCGCAATGTGGGGGCTGCCTTGACGATGTATGTCCAAGACTACGACCAGTGCTTTCCTCCCATGAGGCTCGTCGCCGAAACGCAGAAGGTTCTTTACCCTTACTTGCGAAATCGCGATGTTTTCTTTTGCCCTGCCACGAAGAAGCCCTATCAACCAAACCCAAACTTGCACCTGAAGCGTTTTCAGGAAATCTCCCGTCCTTCTGAGACGCCAACTTTTTATGACCCTCAGCCTCACTCCAATGGGATGAGAGGAGTGGCGTTCGTTGATGGTCATGTTAGGTTCGTTTCGCCATCGCAATGGCGGACTTTGAAGCAGCGCTATCGACTACCTTTGCCTCCTTGAGGGCGACCACCTTCAGAACAAAAAGAATTGGTGACAGACTTTGCTGAAGGTGTAGTCTATCGCCAGTCACAAACCCGCCGTCAGGTATTCGCCGATAAGCAAGCCCAGAAAGCAAATCGGGAGAGCAAGGTTCATGCCAAGCCAAAACTACAGCGAATGGCGAATGGTGAACGGCGAGTGGCGAGCAGCGAATAGCAAGTGGTTTTCTGGAGGACAGTGCTCCCGCACTGCCCAAAAATTTCGGCACATCAGGAGATATGCCCTCCAGGGTAGTGGTCAAAAGGGAGGTGATAAAGGTAGCGTCGGGGCTTGTCTCCGACAGCCGTTGAACGACCGTCGCCCGTTCTTTCGGCAAATCGTGAGGTCGGCAATTCGGGAAGGTAATAAAGGGCGACGCTTATAAGTGGTTGTCTTTTTCACCCATAAATTGACCACTACCCTAAATTGAACACCACCTGAGGTGGGCGGTTAAGGGTTCAAAGTAGGTTAAAGCCTGCTAATCGGGTTGAGGGTTAAGAGTTGCGAGTTAAGTTTTTTCTTTGAACGCGTAACCCGCAACTCGCAACTTTTTCGGTTAGCCTGCTTTAGCAGGCTTTGTTTTTGTAGCCACCGACTTAGAGTCGGTGGACAAATTTGGAAGGTCGTATCCTGCCCAACCGTAAATTTCAGCACTGTAGGGTCGGGCTTTTGCCCGACCGCTTGAAGAATTTTCGGCACGGCAGGAGCCGTGCCCTCCAAATTTTCGCCGAACAAATTCGGCGCTCAAAATTTCGTCATCAACCACTGGCTTAAGCCAGTGGTATGAATAGTTAACGGCAAAGCGAAAACATCCATGCTACGGACTTTGGTCTGTAGTTGATGACGGAAAACCTGAGCGCCGACTTTAGTCGGCAAAATCAGGGATGGCGATGTTCTGCCGAGCCAAAACGACAGCGAATAGCAAGTAGCGAATGGCGAATGGTGAACGATTTTGACCACCCACATAAGGTGGGTGGCTACGAACTCAAAGCAGGCTAAAGCCTGCTAATCGGGTTGAGGGTTGAGGGTTAAGAGTTGCGAGTTAAGTTTTTTCTTTGAACGCGCAACCCACAACTCGCAACTTTTTCGGTTAGCCTGCTTTAGCAGGCTTCGTTTTTCGTAGACACCGACTTAGGTCAGTGGTCAAATTGGAAGGGCAAGGCTCTGCCGAGCCAAAACTACAGCGAATGGCGAGTGGCGAATAGCGAATGGTTTTCTGTAGGGCAGTGTTCCTGCGCCGCCGACCAAAATTTCGGTCGTGCGGGAGCACGACCCTCCAGTCAAAAACTTTCAAACGCCAAATGAGTTCGATGCTAAACCTTTGCATCCGCTTGGCGCTATCATTGTGACGGATTGCGAGAGCGAAAACGGAGGTGAAGGAAGATGGGTGTTTTGGCAATTAACGGTGGGACACCGACGAGGACGAAACCGTTCCACAAGTGGCCAGTTTTTGACGAGAGGGAAGTTCAAGCGTTGAAGGAAGTCGTTGAAAGCGGTCAATGGTGGGGGCGAGTGAAAGGAAGTAAAGTTGAGCAGTTTGAGGAGGCTTTCGCTCGCTATCAGCACGCTCGCCACTGCATCGCCTGCACCAATGGAACAATTGCCCTTTACCTCGCTTTAAGGGCAGTGGGCGTCAAGCCTGGCGAGGAAGTCATCGTTCCGCCTTACACCTTCATCGCTTCAGCATCCTCCGTTTTGGATGTCGGTGCAGTTCCCGTTTTCGCCGACATTGACCCAACGACCATGAACCTTGACCCTCATGCGGTTGAAGCAGCCATCACACCGAGAACAAGCGCCATCATGGCAGTTCACATTGCTGGACGACCTTGCGACATGGACTCCTTGACAGAAATTGCACGCAAACACGGTTTGGCGTTAATTGAAGATGCGGCTCAGGCTCACGGTGCATCTTGGAAGGGGAGGCGCGTCGGCGCAATTGGCGATGCTGGAGGCTTCAGTTTCCAAGCAAGCAAAAACATTACCGCTGGAGAGGGCGGCGCAGTTACAACCGACAGCGACGAAATTGCCGAAAAAGTTTGGTCGCTCCACAACTGCGGTCGCTCGCGAGTGGGTGAGTGGTATGCCCACTACATCATCGGCGGAAATCACAGGATGACCGAATGGCAAGCAGCAATTTTGCTGGTTCAACTCCAAAGGGCTGACGAGTTGCACAAAAAGAGGCAACAAAATGCCAACTACCTCAACAGCCTGCTCCGTGAACTGGAAATCGTTGAGCCCTTGAAAGAAGACGAGCGAGTGACGGAACATGCCTATCACCTGTTCATCTTCCGCTACTTCCCCGAAAGGATGGGCAATGTCCCGAAGTCAAAGTTCATTGAGGCTTTGAGGGCTGAAGGAATTCCGGCAAGCCCCGGCTACAAGCCGCTTTATCGTGAACCCGCTTTCAGCAAGGCTTCCCTTGATTGGCATCCTTACGCACGCCATTACGACTACAGCAAAGTCAAGTGCCCAGTCACGGAGAGGGTTTGTGACCACGAAGCAATTTGGCTCAAGCAGGAAATTTTCCTCGGCGAGCCTGAAGACATGGAAGACATCGCCGAAGCAATCAGGAAAGTTCGGGACAACTACCGCGAGTTATTGTGATGGGCTTGATTGAGGGGTTGAACCCGTCGGTTCACGCCTAATCATGCCTATGTCCAACTTGCCGCCACGAGGGTCAACGATGACTTTCTTGATTTTCGGCAGCAACTCCTCCATCGCTTCAATGTAAAGGCGCACCTTCGTGACATCTTTCGCTTTGCGGTATTCGGAAAGCAATGCCAAAAACTTGGCAGTGTTGCCCTTCGCTTCGGCAACAACTCTGTCACGATAGGCAATGGCTTCGTTCAGCAACTTTTGAGCCTCGCCTCTCGCTTGCGGGATGATAGTGTTGGCGTAACTTTGGGCTTCCAAAATTCGTTGATGTCGGCTTTGCCTCGCTTTCGTGACAGCGTCAAAAGCGTCTTTGACTTGGTCAGGTGGCGAAACCTTTTGGATGGTGACTGCAACGACTGTCACGCCGAGATCGTAAACTTCGTCCAGCAACCGTTGAACTTGCTCCCGAACTCGGTTTTGAACTCCGATTTTGCCGACTGTTAAGATGTCGTCAACGGACATTTGGGCAACTTCTTTCGCCATCGCTGCCTCAGCAACGCACTGGATTATCCGTTCGGGTTCGGAAGCAGCGAACAGAAAACGAACTGGGTCTCTGACGGTGAACTGGACGACCGCTTGCAGATTGACGATGTTTTGGTCACCAGTAAGGAACTGCATGCGGAACGGTTGGGGTTGCCTTTGCAAAACGACATCGGCGACCTTCATCCCAATCCCTACCCGCCTAACTTGTCTCACCTTCACCTTGTCCAGCCTGCTGAAAGGGAAAGGCGGTCGGTAATGCAATCCGGGCTGAACCCTTGACTGCCAGACCTTGCCGAAAAGCCTAACGACGCCAACTTCATCGCTGCCGACGATGTAAAAGCCACTGACGAGATACAAGCCGATAAGCGCACCGAGCCAGTATTTCCTGACTGCAATTTTCGGAAGGTTCATCGCCTCTCTCCCCCGATGCGACCTTGCATTAGCAACTTCAGGAACTCGGAATCGGACGAAAGGACAACAGTCGTCTTGTCGTCAATGGCTTTCTTGTAAGCCTCCAAAGTCCGCAGCAATTTGTAAAACTCTGGGTCTTTGGAGAAGGCTTGACCGTAAATTCGTGCAGCCAAAGCGTCACCCTCGCCTTTGATTCGCTCCGCTTCACGGTAAGCGTTGGCGAGAATTCGCTCCCTCTCCCTTTCAGCCTCAGCCTTTATCTTTGCAGCGATTTCTTCACCTTCGGCGATGTAGCGCTTTGCTATCCGCTCCCTTTCCGCCCTCATCCTTGCGAAGACAGCCTCTTTGCTTTGTTCAGGGAAGTTGAGCCGTTTCAAGCCAATGTCAACTAACTCAACCCCGTAGAGGCGTGAGGCAACTTGTTGGCAGCGTTGCTTCACCGTTTCCGTCAATTCGGAAACTCTCGTCACCTCGCCCGTCTCTTCCCGTTCAGGTCTGACGGCAACGAGTTGGCTCAAGTCGTAATTGCCCAAACCTGCAGCCAGTTCCGACCAAACGAGGTCGTGAATTCTCGCTTCAGCGCCGACAGGGTCGCCAACGCTTTGCCAGAACCTGACAGGGTCAGCAATGCGCCAAACCACATAGACATCAAGCACCAAATTCTTCTTGTCGCCCGTCAGGAATTCCGTTGCTGGCGGGTTGTAAACTTGAAGCCGCTTGTCAAATTTGCGGACGCTGTCAACGGGCAATCGGAAATGAAGCCCAGCGTTTTCAACGACTTTTACCAGTTTCCCGAACCGAAGCACAACTGCCCATTCTGTCTCGTCAACGACGAAAAAGCATCGCCAAATCACAATTAGCGCCACTAAGCCGATAACGACCAAAAGCGCCGAACGCTTACCGTCCCGCACCATGTTCGCTCACCTTCGTCCGCATTAATTTGAGTGTGTCATCAAACTACCCATGCCACTGGCTTCAGCCAGTGGTTGATGACGAATTTTTAAAGCGCCGAATTTATTCGGCGACAATTCGGAGGGCACAGCTCCTGCCGTGCCGAAAATTCTTCAAGCGGTCGGGCAGGAGCCCGACCCTCCAGAAAATTCGCCGACTAAAGTCGGCGCTCAGTTCCTGCGTCATCAACTACGGGTTAAAACCCGTAGCATGGAATTTTATGTTTTGCGCTGTCAAACCGTGTGTTCATGCCACCTTTTCAGCCATTAGTTGGCGACGAATTTGGTAGCGTCGCCCCTTGTGGGCGACGCTCGTTTAACTTCCGTCGGGGACAAGCCCCGACGCTACCTTCGTCATTCCGTTGCCGCCCTAACTATTCGCCATTCGCTATTCGCCATTCGCCACTCGCTGCCGTTTTCGGCTCGGCAGGAACCTTGCCCTCTGATTTTCCACCGACTGAAGTCGGTGGCTACGAAAACGAAGCCTGCTAAAGCAGGCTGACATGAAAAAGTTGCGAGTTGCGGGTTGCGCGTTCAAAGGAAAAACTTAACTCACAACTCTCAACCCGCAACCCTCAACCCGATTAGTCGTTTTCGGCTCGGCAGGAGCCTCGCCCTCCCAGTCCGTAGCACGGAAAGTTAAAAACTCAAACGCACAACCCACAACTCTGAACCCGCAACGCTTTCATTTCACTGCCTCCCAAACTATGTCGCCCTTTTCATACATCGGTTTGCCCCAAACGCCGCCGTCGTCTTTCATGTCTATGCCGACGCTCCAAACTTTGAAGCCTTTAGCCATCCGCTTGTAGCGCAAAGGTTTGCCGTCAAAAGGGTCAGCAGGTAACGAAGGCAAATACTTGGGCACAAGTTCCTGCAGCGTCTCAGGATAGCGACCGTGTTCGCGGCGATACAACCGCAGCGCAACCGCAACCTGACCGAGCCGTTGCAGAGCGTGGTAGTTTGTAGCCTTGTGCATGGCTCTTGACCAAAAGTAGAGCAGCACTTTTGCAAGTGCCTTGTCATCCCAAGTCAACTTTAGTGCACCCAGACTTAACGATGGTGCAGGTCGGTCAACTTCTTCTTGCCATTGCTTTTCCAAGCGCTCTAAACTTGTCCAGTCGTAGGGTGCACCTTTTCGCGCAAGCGACAAAAGCGCTTCATGGTATCTCAGCATCACCAACTCATTTTGGGCTATGAAAGTCTTTTTGCCGCTGAGCCACATTGACATGTTGATTTGAAAAGTGCCACTGGATTCGTTCATCAACTTTTGGAGTTCCCTCAGCGATTCTTTTTGTGCCCACCGACAAGCAGCGATGCTGAACACCCTTTCACCTTGCAGTGCTCGCACAAAACTTCGATCAATGTCCCACGCTTTAAGTTCAGCCATCAACGCCTGATATGTTTTCGGGGAAGCGTCAGCGTCTTCCAAAATCCGCTGGAGTCCATTGACGACGATGGCGAAGATAGCGCCTTGCACGAGGAAACTGATAAGGAAAGGCTCATCATCCATCCGCCGCACCAATTTCAGTGCCGTGATAATGCTTTCAACTGCGCCGTCTATATCGCCTTGCCGCTTCCGCCACAACCCTTCAGCACACAAAAGGCGGGTGAACTCTCGGAAACGGGAGAAGTGTGGGAAAAGGATTGCAGCAGGGTTCTCTTCAGCGGCGTCCCAATCAACCATCCGCATGTGAGGGTAATTGAGCGCCTGACGAAGCGTCTTCAGTGCAGGTTCAACTTCACGCAAAACTTTCTGGACATCGGAAAGTTTGAAGGGCTTTTGAGGCTGTCGTCTTATGAACTCATAGACGCTGTCCCAAACGGGTTGTGGCACTTGCTTTTGGGCAATTTCCAGTTGAGCGATGGCTTGTTGGTAAAAGAGAGTTCCATCTTGGTGCGGCGAGACTGGCGGAATCAAATCGGCGAAAGTTACGGGTTCGCCCAAATCTTTCAACCTTGTCAACTCCCTTTCCACCTGAGCCACAGGTGAAGTCCGCCTCGCCCAGTAACATGCAAACACCAAAAGCAAAAGGACGACGACAATCAGCAAAATCCAAAACCGTTTCATGCTTATCCCTCCCAAAGGTTGCGTCGCGAAACTCATCGGCAAATGGTGAAGTCGGCAAATCGGCAGGTCGGGAAGGCAGAGAAAATTCCCAACCCAACTTACATTATGCGGGCTTCTTCGTCAACATAGACACCGACTTTAGTCGGTGGACGAAATGGGATGGCGAGGCTCCTGCCGAGCCAAAAACGGCAGCCAATGGCGAATAGCGATTAGCGAATGGTGATGAGATGGCAACGAAATGATGATGGTAGCGTCGGGGCTTGTCCCCGACGGATGTTAAACGACCGTCGCCCGCAAGGGGCGACGCTACCAACGACGGATTTAAACGGTCTGGAGGGTCGGGCTCCTGCCCGACCGCAAAATTTCGGCATGGCAGAAGCCGCGCCCTCCAAAAATTAGGCTCACCAGGAGGTTCGCCCTCCCAAAATGCCGAATGAATTCGGCGCTCAAAAAGTTTCGTCATCAACCACTGGCTTTAGCCAGTGGCATGGACAGAAAAATCGTGAAGGACTTGTTTATCACCCAACTATTTTTGCACCCCGCACTTAGCACTCCGCACCCAATTTTGTGCACCCTTGCACGCCTGCACGCTCACATATCGGCTGAACTTCACTGTTTTTCAGCCCACTCCAAAGCCTCTTTCAGCGAAAGCGACAAGACTTTGGAGATGCCTTCTTCCTCCATCGTGACACCGTAAAGGTTGTCTGCTGCTTGGACAGTTATCGGATTGTGGGTGATGACGATGAACTGGGTGCGGTTGGAAAATTCCCGCAGTAGCGAAACGAACCTGTCAGTGTTGGCGTCGTCTAACGGAGCATCAACTTCGTCAAGGAGGACGAACGGTGCTGGGTTGATTTTCAGGAGCGCAAACAGGAAACAGAGACCGACAATGGCTTTCTCGCCACCTGAAAGGGAAAGCAAGTCCTGTTCAGCCTTGCCGGGCAGTTTAACCTTGACTTCAACGCCACTTTCCGCCAGAGTTTGCCCTTCGGTCAAAATCAATCGCCCCTCTCCGCCTTGCCAGAACCTTTGAACCATCTCGTTGAATGCTTCGCTCACTCGCTCAAGAACTTCCCTGAACCTTTCCCTGAACTGTCGCTCAAGAGAGTCCAAACCTGCAAGGAGTTCGTCTCGCGCTGCTTCCAAGTCAGCGATTTGAGTTTGCAGGAAGTTGATTCGTTCGTTGAGCCGTTCGTATTCGTCCAAAACGCTCAACCTGACTTCGCCGAGTGCAGCCATCTCTTGCTTAATTCGCTCCAACTCGTCCAAAGCCGTTTGCTTTTGCTCAAGCCTCTGCGCTGCTGCGTGAGCCTCTTCAACGGAGACTTGATGCTCCTCTTGCAGCCTCCTTTCAATTTCGGTTCGCTCCGCTTCAGCCTGAGCCAACCTGACCTCGCACTTGTGGACTTCCTCGGTTTGGAGCGACCTTTGTGCCGACAAACTTGAAAGCCTGCGCTCAATTTCCTCGCGCCGCTGCAACAACTTCTTTCGTTCCTCGTGCCAGTTGCTCAAAGCGGCTTCCAACTGCTCCCTTCGCCTTCTGCATTCATCAAGTTGCCGCTCAAGTTCGGGCAACCTTTGGGTCAGTTCGGTAAGTTCGTTCTCAATGTTTCGCTCTTCGTCGTTCAACTCGCTTTCTTGCCTCTTCAGTTCGCTCAACGCCTCTGTCAACTCATTGACCCGCCGCTGCAAGTTTTCAAATTGCGTTTGCCATTGAGCGGCAACCAATTGGAACTGCTGCCACTGCTGGTTCACTTCGTCCCGATGCCGAATTGCCTCAGAGAGTTTCGCTTGAGCATCGTTCAAGTTCCGTTGGGCAATTTCCCTTGCAGTTTCAAGTTGCGAAATTCGCTCCTCAAGCGTTTTCAATTCCTGTTCCATCCCGTCAATTTCCCGCTGCAACCTAACTGCTTCGGCGCTAAGCCGCTCCAATTCCCTTTGCCTTCTTTCCCGCTCTGCAGCGATTCGCTTTGCTTCCTCGCTGAGCCTCTCGCTCGTGTGCCTTTGCTCTTCCTGCTTTCGCAGCGCTGCAGTTAGTTCGTTTTGCAAGGCTTCGGCTTCAGTTTCCGCTGACTTCAGTTGCTCCTCCAACTCCCGAACCTTAGCCTCCAGAACTCGGACTCGGCTTGACAATTCTTCCCGTTCCCTTTGCCGAAGGAAAAGGTTTCCTGCTCCGTGAGCAGTCGCACCACCTGAGATTGTCCCCGTCGGAGCAATAACTTCGCCCGAACGAGTGACGAACCTGACACCCTTGAGCGATGAAGCCAACCGCCGAGCCGTTGCGAGGTCTTCAACGATGAGGGTGTTTTTGAGCACATGTTTGACGGCGGAAGCAAACCGCTCATCGGTGACTTGAACCAACTCGCTTGCCCAACCTATAACGCCTTCGGCTTCAATTGCCGTCAAATCGCCTTCGCCATATCCCAACTCAGCCAGAAAGTCAAGGGCGATAAAGGTTGCCCGACCAGAGTTGGTTGCTTTGAGGAACTCAATGGCTTCTTGGACTTCGGCGAAAGTGGGAGCAACAAGGTAATTGGCGGCTGCACCCAAAGCGCTTTCGTAAGCGATTTCAAGCCCATGTGGAACTCGTATGAGATGAGCGAGCAGGTGGAATTCTCCTCTCAGCCTGCCATCCCTCATCGCAGTCAAAATAGCCCTTGCCCCTTGCGGAATCCCAGCCATTGACAACTCCATCTCTTCCAAAGCAGCCAACCGAGCCCTCATCGCTGCCAACTGCTCGCGGGCTTGAAGGAGTTGGTTTCGCAATTCGTTGGAACGCTGTTTCTGCTCACTGAACTTTTGTTGCAGTTGCCTGATGAGCCTGTCAAGTTCTTCCGTTGAAAGGGCTTGGTGCTGGGAAACCAGTTCGTCCCATTGTTGCTGCAGTTGAGACAGCAATTCGGTCACGCTTGCCCTTTCCCGCTCAACTTCCGCTTGTCTGGCTCGCAACGACTTCAAAAGCGGTTCGTAGGAAGCGAGTTGAGACTTCGCTTCAGTTAACGAGCGTTCAGCCTCAAAGTGCTCTTCGCGCGCTTGTCTAACTGCTCGCTCAAGTTCCTCAACGGCTTGCTGCGCTTTGTTCAGCGCCTCGTTCATCTGAGCCTCTTGCTCTTCAAAAAGCGACTTTTGCTGCTGCAAGGCATCAAGTTGCTTTTGAGTTTCCGCCAATTCAACGCTAAGCCGCTGTGATCTTTCGGCTATGTAGGCTTTCTGCTGCGAGATTTGGAGACGGCGTTGGGTCAAATGCTTTTGCCGTTCGCGGCAAAGTGCGAGTTCGTTCTCCAACTCTTTCGCTTCCTCAAGGGCTTGAGCGGCTGAACTTTGAATTTCCTGCAAACTCTCCTCCATGCGGGCGAGTGTTGCTTCAACCTCTGAACGCTCGGAATGGACGGCTGCAATTTGCTCGTCCGTTTCGGCGACTGCTTTTTGCAAGGCTGCCAGTTCCTCTTTCAGCCTCTCAACCCTTCTCACCCTGACTTGGTGCTCCCAGCCGAGCAAGGCGATGTTCAACTCGCGCTGTCGCTTCAAAAGTTGCTCATACTTTCTCGCCTTCTCAACCTCGGTGCCCAACGCTTCCCTTTGCCGCCAAAGTTCGGCAACCAAGTCACGAAGTCTTGTCAAGTTCTTTTCGGTTCGCTCCAGTTTCTCCAAAGCGTCTTCACGGCGAAGTTGAAACCTGTGAACGCCTGCCACTTGTTCAATGAACTCGCGCCTTTCCTGAGGCGACAGGAAGACCAAGCGGTCAATTTCTGCCTGACCGACAAAAGCGTAACTGTCAGCAGAGAGCCCCAACTCAAGGAGCAAATCTTGGACATCGCGAAGCCTACAAGGGACTCGGTTGATAGCGAACTGACTTTCGCCCGTCCGCTTCAACCTTCGGGTGATGACGATTTCGGAGATGAGTTCGCAGGGACGAATGACTTGAGACTGGCTTTCACCTTCGTCAGGTTCGTCCAACTCAAGGGTCAGTGAAACTTCTGCGATGCTTGCTGGCTTGACCCTGCCGTTGCCTGCGAAGAGCAAATCGGCAGCCTTCGGCGACCTAAGCGCCTTCGTGCTCCGTTCGCCCAAAACCCAAATGATGGCGTCAAAGATGTTTGACT
>Ga0209393_1000776_pt1 | contig 14616 bp, 16 predicted proteins | sample SSWtaG_2_FD_184117 | JGI IMG/M metagenome (GOLD analysis project Ga0209393, IMG submission 184117) | Hot spring microbial communities from Sandy's Spring West, USA to study Microbial Dark Matter (Phase II) - SSWsed_130316 (SPAdes)... | ecosystem: Environmental > Aquatic > Thermal springs > Hot...
TATGTAGATCACGCGATTCTTCAGGCGCCAACGGTCTTCCGAATATTCAGCGTCAATTATCTTATCCGCAGTGATCGTGAAGACCGGTGTGCCGATGTCTTTCGGCTTGAAGAACAGAACGCGCCCCGGCTTCATGCGCAGATAGTAGTTCGTGCCGCGGGCCGTGGAAAGCATGATCTGCAGAGCACGCTCGTTCTGAATCTCCCATGGTGAATTGAGGGCAGGCCCGTCATCGACATTCGTCACATCGACCCCGCTCTCGAGGGACGCGAGGTCGCTGATGATCGCGCCCGCGGTTGTTCCCGTGTTGTAGAGACGATAGACGACGTGGCGGTCGTAGGCGATCAGCTCGGAGTATGCGGTCGCATCGACCTCGAGTACGCCGCTCTCCTGACGTTTGCGCCGCTCGTAGATTATGCCCTCGAAAACGATACTTGCACCGCGTTTGACACGGACTTTTTGCCCAACATTCACATTTGTGTTGATTAATGTAAAATCAATCGCCTCAAGCTGGCGGTTTGTGATCTTGTGACGATATGACATTAGCTTATGAGTAATATCGTTCCATGCTGTATCATAAATTTCAAGCCGTATCATACCATCCTCAACCTCCGCGCAATTTCACGGCTGATAACCTGCGCGAGTTGTTCAGGATCTGTCTGTCCGGTTACATTTATCGATACATTTACATTAACTGGGCGCATGCCACCCCGTCTGAAGAACTCCGCAACATCGCGTGGTAGGACCATTTCTCCACGGTGAAGATATGCTAAGCCCTCGGGTGTGTACCAGGCACCATGTTGCATAGCTCGGATATTCCCGGCGCCAAGAGTCTCATCAGATCCTCTTGATGATGTTCCTTCGGTTACTGTAATTACATGATGATAATGGTAAGTATGAATTGTGGTGCCGTCGAGCTGCTGAAGTGTATTGCGGAATTCATTCACTTTATTGATATTTGTCAAAACTTCCTCACGGAATTTCTCGAGAAAGCCCCTCAGATTTAACACGGGTTTTCCTGTCTCATCAAATTCAACCCCGAGGGCAGCAAGTGTATTTTTCATTTCCTCTTCGGTAACTACACCATCCATTAACGCTTCTGTTAGACCAATAGTCACATTCATAAATGCCTCAGCTGTTGAACCAGCACCCATCATAGCCAGCTGCAGTGCTGTCTGCATTAATGAAAGTTGCTGTGTTGTGAAAGATAACGCGGACTGTATAGCCTGCAGTCGCTCCTGTGAAGCTATTTGCTCGGCGGTTAATTTAATCGATGACTCAAGCTCTTTTTTCCGTGCCTCGAGCTGTTCAATTTCTTTCTTCAGTGCTTCTATACCCGAACGGGCAACACTTTGATTGAGGCCCCCGTATTTTGCGAGGCGCTCAAGCTCTGCAATCTGTTGTCGACGGCGTTCAATCTCCTGATTGATTAATGCAATCTCATCCGCCACAAGTGCTCTATTTACACTGAGAATAGTGTTATAGTAACTGAGTCCGAATGAAGCGACATCTTGTGCACTTCTGAGAGTTCGCATCTGTACCTCAAGTGTTGCCATTTTATTGTTGAGCTCCGTGAAGTAAATCAATGCTTCTGAAAATACCGGGCCGAGACTGCTGACTCCTGTTCGCATTTCATTAAGAGCGCTTGTTACTGTATTTAACGCGTTAGTCAGCGGGCCGGTAACTTTACCAAAATTCAACAACTCTGTAATTCCACGTTGTACTTGTGCTATCAACTGATCATAAGTCTGAGAATGTGCCGCAACAGAAGATCCGACAGCATCATGGGCCTGACTTTCCGCCTTCAACGTATCAATAAGTTTGCGAGCCTCTGCTTCTGATATTGCTAACTCTTTTGTGAGCTTCTCCACCAGCTCCGCATTTTCATCATATACAACATTGAGCCCGAGTACAGAACTAATTAACTCAGCAACACGCTGTTCATTTACACCAAACGACCGAGAAAGCAGCTTGATGACTTTATTTGCATTTTCTATCTGAGCTGCCGTTTTTGCAAATTCTTCTCCCAACTCAGCAACAGTATTTTTCGCTTTCTCTGTTTTCATCGCGACGTCTTCAAGATATTTTGACGTTACACCGAGCGCCTCAGCAATCTTGAGCCCCTCTTCAACTGTTATACGCCCAATCTCGATGTTATATGCAATAATGTCTGCTGCCTCTTCAGCTGTGTATTTACCAACAGCCATCCACATCTGCAGATATCCCTGCAATTGATATGCTGCATTATTCATGGCAGTTGCAAAATCTACTACAAATGCACCAACGACAAAGTCAATTGCGGGAAGGACAACAGATCCGATCATAGTGGCAATTGCACCAAATCCTTCGCCTATCTGCCGCTGCAAACGATCAACATGAGCTTGCATTTGCTCCATCTTTCCTGCAGTTGTTTCCATGTATTGATTAAACGCGTCTGTTGCTGTTCCTGCTCTGCTTATGGCTTCTTGTAGCTCCTCGATGTTTTCTGTCATTTGCGCGAATGTGAACAGAGCCTTCAGTGCTCTCATATCAACGCCTGTGAGACGCTCTTGTAATTCAGCAAAACTCATGTTACTGTTCTTCACAGTTGCTATAACATCAAGAATTATCAGATTAGCATCACGCATTTCTCCTGTTGTATCTGTTATTGCAACGCCCAACTTTCGTGCAATTTCTATTAAATCAAGTAAGAATCTATTAAGATGAGTGCCTGCCTCTTGTGCACTACCAAATCGGCGCTCGAGAATCACGAGCCATGTGGTTGCGTCCTCGATTGACATGCCGAGTGCTTTTGCAGTCGCACCAACATTAGCCAGTCCGTTAGCAAAGTCGACAGCAGAACCGATGCCGGCCCTTGACGCATTTACAAGAACATCAACAGCACGGGCAGCCTCATGTCCCGTTAGGCCGAATTGCGCCATGACCTGGACTACAGAAGCGCTTGCGGCTGCATAGTCAACATTCTCTATTTTCGCCAGTTTGATAACTTCACCGAGGGCTGCCATAGCGTCGCTCCCAGACAGACCTGCCTTCACGAGTGCCTCGAGGGCCCTTATCGCCTCATTGGCTGAGACGGCATATTCCCGTGATGCGGCTGCAGCGGCTACACGAAATACTTGTGCTAAATGTGATACATTTTCGCCCGCCTCACTTGCCAGAGCGGCGAGTTTAACGCTTTCGCGCTCAAATTCCACAAATGCACGCGTCGCATCAATCACAAATTGTCTAATTTCTGATAATACACTGAAGCCGATGAGGCCCGCAATAGTTCCTGCCGCAACGCGACCTATATCACCAAGGACGTCTCTGAACCGGCTTCCGGCTTTTGCAACTTCCGCCATATTATCTGTTACACGACGCGTCACATTAGATAATTCATCGCGTCCCTCGAAAATTACTGATACTCTATACTGCTCAGACATAACGCATCACCTGACGCACAATATTGCGGAGCTGCCGAAATGCGAATTCTAACGAGCGCCTGACTACATAAGTTGCTCTGGTACCAGGATGTCGGACATATCGGGCAAATACTTCTCTGCCTCCGATATAGAATCGCAAAGCGCGGGCCCTCCGCGGCATAATTACGTGGGGCCTGCTGCCGAATTCAACCGCGGCAGCATACGGCGCATCAACGCGCATAATATAGCCCCGTCTCCGCTCAACTATATAAGCCGATGCTCTGAGGTAGCCCGTACGGACTGGCGCTATCTTTCGGAATTGTGACAGAGTAGCCGTCGCTAACTCTTGCAAAATACTGTCTATTGCCCGTTCCCAGCGCTCTGGCGCTATTGCCCTCATCACTTTATCAACATTTTTAACGAATATTTTTATGCGTGGCACGGGCCTTCGTCTTTTTCATTTGTTTCTCTTCATATTTAATGCCCTCGATTGCGGCCGCAACATCAATTAGAAAGTCTTTTATACTGCCCTTTAAAAACGCAGAAGGCCGAATTCCGTAGCGTTTGGCGAGCCCGTCGAGTGTTATTAAAAAGTCATGGCCGAAAGGTTTTGCTAATTTCACGCATTATCTCAGCATAGCGCTGCAGTGCAAAGGCAATTATTATATCCTCATGCTCCTCGCAAGGTTTTGGACTTACGCAGTACTCGATGACATCTTTTTCTGCCTTCTCGATCTGCTCCCGAGAGGGCGGGTTATTGCTTAGCGCAGCAGATAAAGTGATGAGTGCGGGATAAGCGACTGGGCGGATACGTATTACATATTCATGATCATCAAGCTTCAGCTTCAAACTCCTGCCACCTTATTCGTGAGTCTGAGCACAACAGCATTCCCCGTCGCAGGTTTTAAAGCTCTGAAATTTATATCCTGGACCAGCCGCTCGCCTCCGCGAATCTCTCCGGCCCATGCTTCATAAGCGATGCGTGGCATATCTATCTCCAGCTGATAATTATATGTGCCGCCCGCGACAGGCCCTGTTAAGGTTATATTAAGCGATGTCTCATCTGCGCTTAAAAATCTGTTCAGATGTTCAGCCGTCCGGAACCGAGCAGAGAAACGTCCGCTTACTTCGAGGGCAGATAAATCTATTCCGCGCATGGTCGCAGTCAAGTCGTGGAACGGGTCAAGGTTGTTATTAAACTCGACTTCGAGCTCGATAAGCTCAGCGGGTACGTCTGCAACCGTGACGCTTATGTCCGAATTGATGAACTGCCGGACAGACGGATAAGTAATAGATGTTGCGAGAGGTGCTGTCGCGGGGAATCCTCCAACTGCTGAGACGCTCAGCGTTGGGGGCTCATCGGCCGACATACTTATGCTTAGCGTATTTACAACCACGTTGGGGATCCTGAGTGCGGTGACTTCATCAAACCCCATCTCCCACGTATAATATGTCAGCTCGGTCCCATATGGCGCGGGCTTAAATTCATGCCGATACACATTGTTGGTTGCATCAAGAGTAGTAGTCGTAACAGACTGAAAGAATGAGTGAAACAGACCCTCGAGGCCCTCGGGGAATAAATAGCACTCGAGTTCGGGCTCACTGTACTTTCTGCCCGGCAGCCACAATGTTGTCTCTCGGGACGCCAGAGACGGTGGGAACATTCGCTCATCAGATGGATTTGGATTTGCGCTCAGAACGTCTATAAATCTGTTTGGTGCGGCCGGAGCATCGAATGCGGTTTGCTTCCTGAGGCCGAAGTATCGCACCATCAGTTATTAGTCTTAGCTTGAAATATTTATGTTGAAGCCTTTTTCACGCAACAATTCGAGGGCCCAATCGCTTAGTGCTTTACGCAGAAGGGAAGGGTCCGCATTCGGGTTGACCCATACAGCATATATCTTAGGTGCGGCTACACTTTTCAAGATTTTTAAAGCTTTAAGCGGCTGGTGTGGGAGGCGTTGCGCCTCGGTATGCATCCAGACGCCTAAATCTTGCGCGTGTTTTGCGACCCAGGATCGGAGCTGCCTCGTTTTGCTGACATTCTTTATATACATGAAAATCTGTTCTGCAGTGTATTTGCGTGGATCAATTCCAAATGTCTGTTTAAAGTCTTTAATGAGTCGTTCCGAATCACGGGACGCAACTTCCGTTGAAATTTGCATGATTTTTTGTGTGAAAGGAATTAAGCGTTCCATAGCGCTTAATATCTCAACAAACGGAACTCCAAGCTGAGGCATAGATTCAAGCAAAAGCTTTTTTGCGACTCCCACGTTCCGAAAGTTTGGATGCACCACAATCCGCGAGATACGTCGGACATGTCTAAATTGTTCATTAATATACCACTCTGGTCGAAAAACACGCCGTGCTCCTGTCGCAACTATAACGCTCGGGACATAAACAACAACGCCTACAACCCAGTTGTTAATTCGTGCTCTATAAACTTTTGGGCCTGCGACAGTATGCGAGCGATAATGCAAAAATGCTAACTTATGCCAGTCATCAATCGTACCGGGCTCAATTATTACTCTGTCGAGCAATGACCAGGGCCGCTCCTCATACTGATGTTGCGAAATGTTTATATTGGGGCCCCAGTCCTTGTGGATCACAACAGTAGGCTGGAGATCTGTAATTAGATCATCGTGGGCAGTACCAACAACAAGCGTCAGACTATGCTTACGAATATATTTCTGAAACGCATAAGCAACAGCACAAGCTGTATAACGATCGAGGACAGAGCAGAACTCATCTATTACCACAGTTTTCGCTTTTAAATCGATTGCTTTTGCGAGCAAAAAGCGCATCTTCTGCCCGTCGCTCAGCTCATTATATTTCCGGAACCACGTGAATGTGTCGCTCAGTCCAACTGTATTTAAAATTTTGACAGCCTCATAAACGTCCTCTCCGACTTGATCAATGATCGGCTTTTTATAGTCAATAAGTTTGTAAAGCTCCCAACTGGCAGCGACGGGCATAAATTCGTCACTCTTTGATAGCGCCTTGACCAACTCGCGCAATAATAAGCTTTTACCAGAACCTGATGGGCCTGTAACGTAAACAATATCACCCGAATTTATTTCTATCTCAACATTCTCGAACAGAGGCATAATAACGTCCTCAGGGTTGAAGCCCATCAGTTCTGCAGCTGTGCGCATGCGTCCCGTTACGCGACCTCGCGTCTGAAATGTAATATTAACTTTCGTTCGGAGCGGGTAAGTGATATCAGCGTACGGGACTGCTATTTGAAACTTCATATGTATGCTGTCACCTGCAGCTCAAGAGTCCACCTGAACATAAACTTTTTCTCTTCGTTATTATATGCCAAGAAGGCTTCAACGGGTGTTACATATACTTCAGCACCAAGCGTTCTGTTCCGCATAATGGCATTATAAACGTCCCACAGTAGTTTTTTCATTTTCGCGTAGCCCTCATCGGCAGCTCCTGCCATGTGCTCGATAACTATTGTAAACTGCCAGTTGTGTTCAAGAATGTCACCTCGGAAATTTATGTCATCCATCTGCAGACGCTCCGCATACACAATTGCACGAGGAAATTGTGTACGGGGCGAATAAACGCTTATGTCTACGCGACCCTCGAGCTCAGGAATAGTCTCGAGCAGGTTTTTTAATGCTGTCTCGACTTGGTTGAATTTTTCAAGTGTAGGATTGATGCTCATGCCTAAAATATTGTAAGCGCCCGAATATAAATGTGAAACGGCCGCGTGTCACAATCAAGCGTAACGGAACGGAAATAATTATAACGACTGCTGACATTCATGCTCTATTCCTTGGATTTGCGATAATAATTGTTGTATTAACAGCCGCTTTGCTGTTTGTTATGGGGCGTACTGATGAGGCTCTGAGTGCTTTAATTTTCGCATCAGGCATGGGCTCAGCTGAGGGGCTCAGACGTCTTTTCCGTCCTCGAGTATCACGGTATCGCCGGCGGCATTATTAAGTTTTTCATGAACAAAATAAGCATAAACAACTAAATCCCGCAAATCATCTTGAATTTTATTAAGCGATGATTTTGCGATGAGCATGGCTTCAATTCGCGCAACTTTAAGCCGCAATCCTGCCACAAGATCGGCCAGACTCATATAACGCCATGCATCATTATAAACATCCTGGCGGTTTTTGTAGAGCAGGGCGCATTCCGAAAGGAATTCCCCAAGCGAGGTCATGATTCCTCCTCCGCAAAATCTGCATGAATACGAGGTAATATATAACCTCTTCGCTTCCGTGTAATGTAATTCGTTGGGTTATATCTCAGTTGTTGGTTGCAAATCGCACATCGATTTGGCGCATATTCTTTAGTAAATACCGCTCGGCAGTTTGAGCAATATTTTTCGCCACGAGAATAGTCAGGTTTTTTATTCAACCAGAATGTCAGAGTGATGCTTTGGGCTTCGCTCTGTTCAGTCACGTCATTATGACTTACCAGTATAATCAAAAGCTTTTGATATCAAACGCTTTTGACCCACTGGACTTCTCTTCAATAGGATTGAACTCTGTCGATGAAAAGCTGCGGCAGGCTGAAGAAGAAGCTATAAAACGTGGAATACTCTGGGATGGCGTTATTAATGTTGCAAAAATTTTACGCGACCCAACAGTTAACCCAAAAGATCTTTATGAGGCATCACCCGAGATTCGGCAAGTCATTTTTGATGGATCAGAACTTAAAAATGAGATAACGCCCGCGGATTTGAATCAGGTCGTTGCTGCAAATGCGCGCATCCTCTCATGCAAAAAGGTCTGGCGAATATATGAACAGAATGGTTTTCAGCAGATAAAAATTGTGTATGTTGGCAAACTTGAAGTTGGAAACGATACATTCATCTATGAGTCTCGCATCCCGGTCCCCACCGATCGGCGAAAAGTTCTTATATCACCTGCTATCCATGAAAAGAAAAATCGTGTATATGTTAGATTAATTGCGGCCGAGCAGCAGCAGGACTTAAATACAGATTGGGCCCCAGAATCACTGACCGACCTACGTGCCTGCTTTCCGATGCTCGTTGGAGAAGATATAAATGTCTATTTGGCGCTTCTATCTCTTGCCAGCCGTCTGAATTTAAACAAAGACTTCTGGGTGATGGGCCTCGTTATTCAGGGCGAATCCTCATCGGGCAAAAGTTATTTACTGCAAAATATATTGCGCCCCTTTGCATATTTAAACCGCGTTGAGGAGTTTACGCGGTTCACGGGCGCATATCTCGAGAGAAAATTCCGTGGGCGCAACATGGATGAAGTAATTTTAGCGATATATGAGCTTCAGGAGGACACACCACAGCAGTTGCATTTAAGCCTGAGCGAAGGCCGTTTGCGCGTTGGCCTTGTCGATAGGGAGACAGGCACAGCTGTTGAATATGAATTCGAGGGCATGCCTTTTTTAGCGAGCACGACACCTCTCGAGTCGCTGAGGCCGGACTTGCGCAACAGAGTCATTGTCACAGCAATTGACGAATCTGAGGAACAGACTAAGCGCATATTAAATTTTGAAACTCTACTTGCGTCTGATGGCTTTAAAGCTTATCAGCTGAGGAAAGAGGCTGAAGAAAAAGCGCGGCAACTGGCAGCTTACTTCAAAAAGCTGCAACCCGCCATAGTCGTGGTTCCATTCGCTGAGAAACTTTACGAGCGGCTAACTTTTTATAACACCAAGCTCAGGCGCGACTGGAAAAAGCTCCTCGCACTTATTCAGGCATCAGCTCTTTTATTCCAACACCAGCGACGGGCAGAAGAGCGCGACGGGATCAGAGTAATATATGCGGATTTGTGCGATTTGCAGAACTTATTAACAATCATGCCCGCGTTCATGAGCACATTGCGGAACCTTACCGATGCTCAGGCGAAAGTCCTAAGCTATTTATCCAAAGATTTTGCCGTAACGGTGCGAGATATAACTCAGAAAGCGCTCGAAGACGGCTGGGCAGTTTCACCGCGGCGGATCCGAGCAATTCTGGAGGAGCTTGAAGTTCTCGGTTATATAATTGTGGACCGCGACCAGAGGCCCTACCGCATTCTCAAGCTTCGCGATGCCCCTGAGTTAACCCTCGAGGACTTGGCAGCAGCTGAGTCTGATAGTAATAATAATAATAATAAGGAATATAGTGCTGCCGAGACCCCATCTGAGTCTAACAGTGATAATTGTAATAATAATAAGGGATATAGTGCCACTGATGAGTCCGCCACACAAATTGCGACTCCTGATCTGACACTTAAGTATGGGCAGCTAACGCTCAAAGACTTCAGTTTAGTTGATTGAATAATTAAGCTCCCACGTGCATACGAAAGGGGAGGGGGGTTAAATACTCGCTTCAAAAACCCAAAACTTTAAATAGGGCCCAACAATCAAAAAGTCGGGGGCGATAATTGCGCCCGGTGCGGAGCGGGCGCATCCCGCCCCGAAAGTATGAGGCCGCCGGACGGCGGTCCGGAGGCGAGTAGGGGCGGTTCGCCCCCATATTAACCGGAAGCGGCAGCGATATTCATGAGTGGTGCCGGTTATATCGTCATATATCAGAGCACCGCAGTAGCGGCATCTCCTGAGTCGAGGAGCTTCTGCTATCATACCAACAATAAATACGCACAACAAATTTATAAATTATGATAGCGAAGGTGGGCTACTTCATAAGCTTAACACCAACCGAGATGATATCTGTCGCATACTTTTCGCTCAAAGCAAGCGCAAGAGCATAAGCCAAGTCATCATATGTTCCGAGACGCTTCTCAAAGCTATACTTTCCGCTCCAGCTACGCGTGGCTTTGATAGCGTTCAGATGGTTTAATAATTCGCGGTCGTTCGGTAGGATCAGCTGCTGGTTCTCAAGCATGACCCTCATATTGAACAATATTTCTTGAACCTTGGTTTGATTTAAAACGACACCTTGGGCGGGGAGGCCCAACTCTCTCAGGTGCTCCTCGATAGCGTTACCGATGCCTGTCTTGTCAAATATAAGCTTTGCCATAGGGTAACGTTCGTGCATATCCCGCAAAAAGTGGTTTACCTCGACATAGCTATCGGTTTTAAATGTTTTGACAAACATCACTCTGGCTTTATCTTTATGCCATTTGATTGCTACAACTGCTGCTAATGATTCTTTTCCTCCGGGATCATACCCCCAGACGAGGCCGGGCTCGAGGCGCATATCATAATCATCAACACATGACCTTAGAAGCGAGATAGGCAAGAATGCATCCTCGTCGGCTAAGAATTCTGCCATGTACTCAATCCTGAAACGCTCCTCCCCGATTAGTCGCCGTTGCTCTTCCAAGAACTCGGGTTTTACGAGAGGATTGACGCTTGTCGGCCAGTGATATTTAGACCAGTCGGGCGAATGCCATGCTTTATAAAATGTGTGATCTGTTCCCCAAGGTGTGCTGAGCATCCAGCAGGCCCCATCGGTCGTCGCGAGCATCGGCAATACCACATTTTCTATTACTTCCGTAGGCATGAATGCTGCCTCATCGAGGATGATCAGATGCGCTGTAAAACCTCGGAGTGTATGACCATAACGTCCGCATGGAAGCGCAATAATCCAGCTGCCGTTATTAAACCGAATTCGTGTCCGACTTTTATACCGAACGCTTTTGCGCAAAATGCTTGTTTCAACATGCTCGAGTATTTTATCGAACATGAGCATGCTTTGCCGCAGCGTTGCGGAGACTATTAAAGTCGTTGTTCTGGGATGCGTCACAGCAAAATGAATAGCTTTAACCGCAATCGTGGTTGATTTGCCGACCTGTCTACCCGCACAGACTATTATTCGTTTGCTCGGGTCTCTGAGCAACTGAACTTGATACGGAAATGGCTCAAAGTTAAGAATATATTTTGCAAAGTTGACTGGGTCCAGCAGCTCCTCAATCTCTATGTTTCTCGTGGACAAGGATTTTCTCACCGTCCTTGTGCGGAATTACATAAAGCCCAGGTCGCACTTTTATTATTGTCTGCCCGCGCTTCAAAACGATAATTTTATGGACGAGCGGCAGCGGAATGCTATAAGTCACATGCAGACCATCCTCGATGCGAACGCCACCATACAATATCAGATGCGGTACCGGATAATTGGGTGATGTATATATCTCCATGAATTCACCCTCGGTCTCAACAACTGTGATGGCATCATCCTCCTCCATGCGTCGGAACGTACGTGTTCTAATCTCAGCAGCATCAAGCCAGATTACGAGGATACGTGTGCCGGGTCTGATATTCAGTTTTGCAAATTCCTCAGGTGTCAGAACTCCTCACCTCTCGTAAGTTCATGAAGCGCGAGGCGCAAATACTCAACGGCCGCTTCAATATTTCTGTCCGATTTAACAGTTATCTTTCTGAGTTTGGATAACTGCATGACTATATCCGCCTCCTCAGGGCGCAAATATGCTTCAAAGTCTTTGATTCGCTTTAAAAGCTTTGCGATACTGTCGGCGAGGCGGGCCCCTTCTTTGCTTCCCAGATCTGTCTCTTCGAGTGCATTAACATAAGTAGCGAGGACTCGGACGAGCTTATTTACAATTTCACGCAGGACCTCTTCACCTGTTGCGGTCATCAATAAAGTTTAAATTTTGGTAATATTTTTATGAATTGTTCACGGACAGAAGGACTTTATTAAGCCCCTGCAGCATCAGAGTAAGAGATGCGGGCGAAAGAGACGACTGATTTTTTAGCGCGCCTTGCACCTGAGGCAGTTGAAGCTTTAAATTACCTTGAGGTGGTGCTCGGTATTACGAAGAACGATATCATCAATCTCGCAATCTTAAACCTTGCAGCTGAGTATGAGGCAAGCGAATTTAAGCGCCAGTCCTGGAAGTTGATTTGGCACCTCAACATGCGTCGCGAGCGTCGAAAGTGATATCATTCGTTTATTTTTTATTGCGTTAACAGAATTGGTGATGAGTGCTCCCCAGTCTGGTAATGAGAGGCGCGTAATAGATTTCGTCAGAGTGCAGCGACCGGCCGACCTCATCAGCATACGCGATTTAGTCGACAAAGTGGTGATAATAAAGTCGTTTGAGGTGCTGCCGTCACGGTTCGGTAACGAGTACGTCCAAATACGCGGAGAAGTCGATGGGCATACCTTTACTGCCAGGACGGGCTCCAAAACTTTAATAGAGCGATTGAGGCGGCTTGAGCCAGTGCTGAGCGATGCATCAATCAGAGCAAAAATAGTCAGGCGGAGAAGCACCCGGGGCGCATACTATTACGACTTAGACAGCCCATGAGGTGTGCAGAATGTCTGAGGCCCAGCGAACAATAAGACTATATAAGAAAACTATCGGTATTCGAGATTCTGTAGAGTTAGTTTTAAATCCTGCAGATTTTCTGGCCCCGCCCAAGGTACCGGAGGAGATTCTTCGAGAAAACCTTTTAATTCACCACGCGATGGGCTGCGACAACACTGAGTCGCTTGAGTTCAAGCTTAAAAACGGATGGATGCTCCGAGGCGTCCCCGATGCATGGCATCAGGATAAAATCGTTGAGCTGAAAGTTGTGAGGCCCCACTCTGACAAAGATAAACTGTTGCGTCTGGCGGCATTCCAAGGCATGATATACGCTCTTGCGGCAGGACTTGATAAAGTCGAAGTCTGGTTATATTATGCCATGTCAGGAGATGTTCAGATATACAGCTTTAATGTAGATGATCTGCAGCCCGGTAATTTCTTTAACACACTGGAACACAATCTCTGGGTTTTGCAACAGTTGCAGAAGCCGAATTTCGAAATTGTAAAATTCAAAGAGCCACCAGAAAATAAATTATCTATGCGTATGGTGAAAACGAGATGAGCGCTGTTGTTCATGATCGTGAAGACACCAGCCGATTCATCAGACAGTTTATTGCATCGCTTAATTACCGCCTGCAGGGATATAAATGTCCACACTGCGGTAAACAAATTGAGATCGGGTGGGTTAAAACTGCGTGCTGTCGGAGGTTGATATGATGACCGAGGAGGAAATTCTGCTTTCACTGTCGACGAAACGCTACTTCCCGCTCGATCAGCTCTTCGACGCCGCGAAGGAACTTCAACTCGATTCAGTGACGGTCGCCGTCGACGAGGACGGTCTGCACAGTATGAGCCTTGACTACGAACATTATCGCTATTTTGAGTGGCATGCCCACCGACTTATTCTCGATTGTCAGCACTATACGTTGCAACATCCTTTCAACTTCGTCATCGATGACATATCCGAACGACCATACCTTGCACCGCTGATGAAAGCCTGGCGCGGATTTTATGGTCTATTGACTGAGCAGGAGATCAAAGTCTACAAACGTGAGGATCAGAAAATGTTCTTTGCCGTTCGCTTCCCCAGTTTCGAGTTTGCAATGCGGATCCGAGAGGATAGTATGAGGCCGCAACGATTACCAGAACTGCAATATTCCGCACGGGCTCGCATTTACACCGACGAGCTTACAAATGTGCTCAAAAAGCTCGAGAAACACAAGCCGGACCTCATCAAGCTTGAATTGCGAGAGTGGGTGCTCGACATATTCGCAATAAAAAACGGTAGTGAAGTTGCTCATGAGGTCATTCATCCAAGCCGTCATTATAACGAGGCGACGTCCAGTTATACAGCCAATTACTTCATGCGGCTTTGCAAAATCATGAGCAGACATACCAGCGCGGTCGACATTGAATTCGCGAACAATTACCCGATCAAAATTGAAGCCGCCTACGTCCCCGGCGCGTTAACGTTCGTTCTGGCGCCCAACGTTCCCGAGCGGCTGGGGAGGTTTGACGGAGGTGGGGCGTTATGAGCGTCGAGCGGCGCGATCCTGATGGCGGCGGCTTTACTAAGGAAAACGCATGGAAATGGCTCGATCTCGCTGTCGGCGATTTAGTAGAAATCCATGGTTTAGCAGAAGAGGCTCTCGAAGCTCTGGACAGAAAAGACTTTGCGCGTGTTCGCAGGAATCTCAAGAAGATTGAGGATATTGCGTATATATGGACTAAATAACCAGTGCGGAATGAGGTGATCGCGGAGCTGCTATGCCAACTCGTGCGCCGTTTCAATTCTGGGGCGGCAAACAATACTTAGTCGATCAGCTCGTCGAACTTATCCCCCCGCACCGAATTTACGTCGAGGTCTTCGGTGGCGCGGCCGCCCTTCTCTTCGCAAAGCAGCCTTCAGAACTCGAAATTTACAACGTGATCCCGAGAGAGGGAGTTGAAAGAGACATTGCAGAACCTGACCGAGCCTCAGCGTCGTCTACTAG
>Ga0209393_1000780_pt1 | contig 14580 bp, 14 predicted proteins | sample SSWtaG_2_FD_184117 | JGI IMG/M metagenome (GOLD analysis project Ga0209393, IMG submission 184117) | Hot spring microbial communities from Sandy's Spring West, USA to study Microbial Dark Matter (Phase II) - SSWsed_130316 (SPAdes)... | ecosystem: Environmental > Aquatic > Thermal springs > Hot...
TTCTCTTGCCTATCTTCCTTTGCCAGTTCCTTGCTTTTCTACTCTTTGCAGAAGGAGAAGGAAATTGAAGTTTGAAGTTTTCAGGGTGAGAAAGGGAAAGGGAGAAGGGAAGGTTCTCATCGTTGAAAGTTCAGGAGTTAAGGTTATGGGGAAGGTGAATGAGCAAAGAGGCAAAAAGGTGAAGGGAGAAGGAAGGGATGGATAAAGGTTCATGTATGCGTTGACTACAAGACAGGGAAGATAGTGGAATTTTAATTGAGTGATGAAAGGGTTCATGAAAGCAAGGTATTCAAGGGTTTGATTAGGGAGTTGCAGGTTGAAAAACTGCTGAACCTTTATGGCTCGCTTGCTTTGCCAAGGATAGCGCTTGACAGCAAAGTCATCGCTATTGGGGTCATTGAACCGTCGCAGGCCGCAGAAGCACTCAAAGAGGTGCTTCAGGGAAGGTGAACGGTTCATGACCTACACGAGAGCGTTCGAAAAGTGTGTTATAATGCTCTGCAAGATGATAAGAGATGAGGAAAAAACAAAAATGAACCTAACAAAAATTCCACTAAACCACATCCTCTACCTTGCCAAACTCTTCTGCAAAGAAAGAACTTCAAGGAAACAAAAACAAGGTCGTCCCTTGACCTACCCAAAACATCTCATCTTAACCCTTTTAGCCATAAAGCAAGTTTATAGTCTTTCATACAGGCAAATCCCTTCTTTTTTCAGGGGAAGTTTGGGAAAAATCCCTTGTCTTTCCACCTTGCATTACCGATTTAGCGAGATAAGTTGTGAAAGGTTTGATGGTTAGGGACTGGGGACTAAGGGACTGGGGACTAAAGGGTTGGGGAGTGATTGGGAAAGAAATTTTGCTGATTATTGATGGGACAGGTTTTGGATATGGTTCACATTGTTTTGTTGGTTGGTATCGTGGGAAGGTGACAAAGAAGGTAAGAACACATTGCAAGGTTTTGATGGTTTTGGGAGAGAAGGAAGGTGAAAGGATGATTTTGAGAGTTAAGGTTGAAGGTTCGTATGCCGATGAGAGGGGAATGTTTTTGGAATGGTTGAGAAGGGTTAGGGAGAAGATAGGGGAGAAGGTGAAGTTTGTTAAGATGGGTTGTATGGGAAAAGCATATGGGAGATGTATGTGAAGGTGAAAGAAGGGATATGGCAGGGAGTAAGGGCGAAGGAAAGGGTAGAAAGGATGAAGGCATGGGAGGAGATGGCGAAGAAGGTGATAATGATGATGACGATATTGTAGAACATGGCAGTTTTGTTGGCGATAGGTTTTACTGGCTTTAGATTTTTTGTTATTTTCAAGTTCTGCTTTTGAAATGGCTTGTTTGGTTAACTCCTTTCGCAATGATAGAAAATTTTTTGAACACTCTTGACCATAAGTGACAACGGCTTTTAAAGCGTTACAATCTTTTGGGCGGGAAAACCACTACGGCAGCACTTTTATGCGGATGCTTCTGAACCAGAGGGGAGTTCCGTGATGCTGAAGTGCGATCGGTCCTTCTTCGGCAACTCCCGATAGTTCAGCGTCTTCAATGACCCACTCGCCGTTAAGCCAAACACTTACTTTGTTGCCTACCATGCGGATTTCCATGTAGTTCCACTCGCCCGTTGGTGCGTCCATTCGCTTTTTGGGCGAGATTTTATAGCCCCAGATTTGACCCGAACCCATCGGGTTTTCCCAGATGTTAACTTGTGCTCGCCCCGCAGCATCGCCTCTCAAGTAAATTCCGCTGTCGCCACCTTTTTCAATTCGCCACTCAACCCTCAAGACAAAGTTGCGGAAACTTTTGCGAGTCCAAAGGTGAGTTCCTTTGCCCGTGTAATGCAAAACGCCGTCAGGCTGAATCAACCACTCGCCAGCGCCCTCGGTTTTCCATGCGGACAAATCTTTGCCGTTGAAAAGCCACTCAAAGCCAATCTCTTTGATGCGTGGGTTACGGAACTCAACATAGTCGCCATGATTTTGCAAGCCGATGTAGCCTCGTTTCGGTCGGTTCGCTAAAGCAGGGATTTTGCTCAAGTCAACATCGTGAACCAAATTGCCATTGAAGTAAACCTGAACTCTGTCGCCGATGGCTCGGATTTCGTAAGTGTTCCACTCGCCAGATTTGACCGAGTTAACTTTCGGTGCCAAGACGCCATAGATAGCGCCGCAGTTGGTAGGTCCGATTTGACCTCCGTCATCCAAAATTTGGACTTCAAAGCCTTGAACCCAAGGGTCATGGACAGGTTTGGCTCGGAAGAAGACGCCACTGTTCCCTCCCTTTTTGATTCGCCACTCCACTCGGAAAATGAAGTCATCAAACTCCCACTTCGTTTTCAGCCAACCGCCACCTTGCCCAGTGCAAACGATCAAGCCATCCTTGACTTGCCACGCTTCTTTGTCGCCGATAATTTCCCAGCCGTCCAAATTTTTGCCGTTAAAAAGGGGCATAAAGCCTTCCCGTTCTTCTTCGGGCGACAAGGTCTGAGCATGAAGAGGCAAAACCATCAACAGCGCAATCGCCAAACTCAACCACTTCATCTCCTTCCAACCTCCCTTCAAGGTTTCTCGCTCCGCTTGAAAAGTTTAACTCAGCCTGCAGGTTCACTCTCCTTCAGTTTCAGCCTTTGCGACAGGCACACCTGTAGCGATAACGCCACCGTGCAAAACGCCTTTGATGGCGAGGATGTGGTTGGCGAGTTTGCGAACTTGTGACGCTTTGCCTCGCAGGACGACGACTTCCAAGCAATGTCTCTCGTCAAGGTGGACATGGATGGTTGAGACAATCAGGGGGACAGCATGGTGTTGCAAATCTGTCAACTTATCAGCGAGCCCTCGCTTTTCATGGTCGTAGACAAGCGCAACTGCTGCGATGACTTCGCCCTTCTCTTGTTCCCAAGCCTCTTGGACCATCGCGTTGCGAGCCAAATCTCTTATGGCTTCTGAGCGGTTTTTGTAGCCTTTGCGGTGGATGTATCGGTCAAACTCCTTCAGCAACGAATCTTCCATAGCAACTCCGAACCGAACGAGTTTAGCCATCTAAATTTGCCCCCCTTGTCAAGAAGGCTTTTACAGGATCAGCATGGCATCGCCGAAACTGTAGAAGCGATACCGTTGCCTGACTGCTTCCTCGTAAGCGGGTCGCAGTTTGTCCATGCCGCCGCAGAAAGCAGCGACCAAGAGCAAGTTGGAAGATTTCGGCAAATGGAAGTTGGTGATGAGGGCATCCACTGCTTTAAACTGGTGACCAACAGTGATGAACAACTCAGTCCAACCTTCACGGGGTTCAACTCGGTGGTAATCAACTGCGACGGTTTCCAAAGTCCGAACTGAGGTCGTTCCAACAGCAACGACTTTGTTCCCCCTTTCCCAAGCGGCATTGATTTTCTCGGCGGACTCCAGCGGCACGCGGTAAAACTCTTCACCGATTTGGTGTTGCTCAACAAATTCGGTTGTGATGGGCTTAAAAGTCGCCCAACCGACATGTAAAGTAATGCGGGCGATTTGAATGCCTTTTGCTTGCAGTTCATCAAGCAACCGTTCGGTGAAGTGTAAACCGGCAGTCGGAGCAGCCACAGAGCCTGGATCACGGGCATAAACCGTTTGATAGGGTCGGTCATCGGTCAAGCAGGTTTTGATATAGGGAGGCAGCGGAACTTCACCAATTTCGTCCAAAGCCTCAAGCAGTTCTCCCTTTGGTCGGTCAAAGCGAAGATGAAACGAACCGTCCTCAAGCCTTCCAACCACTTCAGCGCTAACTTGCCTGTTTCCCCCGCCGAAGACAAACTTCAGACCTGCCTTTGCCCTCTTCCCTGGCTTAACCAAAACTCGCCACACATGCGGGTCGTCCTCTTCAGGGCGCAGCAGCAAAACCTCAACCTTTCCACCTGTGTCGGGGCGAGAACCTCTAAGGCGAGCCCTGATGACCTTCGTGTCGTTGATGACTAAGACATCGCCGGGCTTAAGGTAGTCGCCGATTTCGTAAAAGCGACGATGCTCTATTTTCCCCGTGCCGCAATGGAGCACCATCAAACGGGCATGGTCGCGGGGCTCAATGGGTTCTTGCGCAATCAATTCCTGTGGCAAATTGTAGTCAAGTTCATCCAAACGCATATCATCTCCCTCAGCGTCTCATAATGCTCAAAAGCCAAAACAAAAGCGTCAATGCCAGACTGAGCAAAAGGCTTGTCGTTATCGGTGCGACGAAAGTGAAGTTATCGCGCTTTATGACTATGTCGCCGGGCAAAGGTTTCCAAGTTAAACCCAGTTTGCCTACCAAAAGTAGAGCCCCTCCAAACAAGATAAGCAGGACACCAAACCCCAACAGGAACTTGCCCAGCATCTCAAATCCGTTCATATCTCTCACCGTCCTTGAAATTCTAACACAAGGCTGGATTTTGCTGAGCAAAGCAAGGGCAAGTAGTTTCGGGAGCGTAAAGGGCTGAGGCTTCATCCAATGGTGGGCGGGGCGGGACTTGAACCCGCACGGCTCATCACCACTGGATCCTAAGTCCAGCGCGTCTTCCATTTCCGCCACCCGCCCAATTGGGGAGAGAGGAGCATTTGTCAACCTATCAAGCCACAAATTTTTATTAGCACACGCAGGCGAAAAAATCAATAGCGCTCCACTCTTAACTTGTCCCTTCCGAATGACGCCAAAATCAGTGGGGACTTACGCGGTTTTGTGGAGGGCAAAAAGGTCAAATCAGCGGCGCAAGCGACTTGCCTTGCCCTCAAACTTGGTTTAATTCGCTAAAGACCGTGCTTCAAAAGTGCTAAAAATGTCTACCATGTTAGCCCTGCGTTTTAGGTTTTCATGTCCCCTAAAGGTGGCAGGACAGGAAAAGATTGGAAGGAAAAGGTGATAGCGGCAGAGAAAACGGGAAAACAGAAAGTCGTCAAAAAGGGAAAGGATAAGGCGCAGTCACCTATAGATGCATTGTCAAGGAAGATGAGGGGAGTGCATTTAGTCTTGCGGCTTGATGGGCAGGTAGATTGGGTTTTGGTGACGGACGGTAAAGCATATCGCTAAAGCATGTCGCTAAGGACAAAAGTGCTGAGTAGGGATGACCGATGCAGTGGAAGCATTATCTGACAGGGTTCTTGTTTGCCCTTGTTGGTGTGATCATGCTAAGTGAAACGGGACATCAACTGGCTTCCCTTTCCCGACCGAATCGGTAGATTGCTGCGTAAATAACGAAAGAGTGTGTCCTAAAAGTCAAAAATTTCCTTCCCATGCTTCGGGCTTTAGCCCTTAGATGACGCAACAAAAGCAAATCATACTACGAACTTCAGGCGAATTTTCTTGGATGGTCGGGCTCCTGCCCGACCACTTGAAGAATTTTCAGCACGGCATTAGCAGTGCCCTCCGAATTTTCGCCGAATGGATTCGGCGCTCAAAAATTTTCTTCATCAACCACTGGCTAAAGCCAGTGGCATGAGTAATTTTAGAACACTCTCATACTGGGAAGAGCGCTCTTCAGTAGCAGGCAGCGGATGGATAGACCGCCGTCTGGGAAAAAACTTCACTGAAGCCGTCGTGTTTGGTAGCGGAGGCGTTTGGTTTGTTCGGGTGAGACTTGTTCGCCCTTTTGAAGGCTTTGGGCGAGTTTAATGGTTTCCTGAGCCCTTTCCCTTTCGCCCAAGTTGAGCAGCCTCGTCGCTGCTGCCTCAAGTTTCTTGGTTGCACTCCCAACTTGCCCCGCTTGCAAATCCCTAAGCGCTCTCGTTTGAAGTTCCGCTGCCGTTACCATTTCCATAGCACGGGCAACTTGATGGTCAAAGAAGGAAACTTTTTGGGCGTCGGTCGTGTAAGTGACAACAATGTCAATGGGCGAACCCTGTTGCCATCCCGTTTTCGTCCGCCATTGATGTCTTAAGGATGCCAATCGGAAGACGCCTTCGGGTCTGGGCGGAGCCAGAAGTTCAACGAGGACTTGAGCAGTTTGACCGCTCACCAAATCGCCCAACTGCAACGCTACCGTTCTTTCGCCGACAACTTGTGCAGGCGCTGGAGCCAAAACGGGTTGGATTTTGTATGCCCGGCGGACCTCAACGCCTTGACTGAGTTGCAGCAAAAGTTGCGCTTGAGGTGCCCCAACTTTCCGAGCCTGCTCAAACTCTTTAGCCATTGCTTGTGGGATTTGAGTTGGCTCAGGAACCCATTCGGCATTTCCGCCCGTTCGGTCAGACAAACTCGTCATCAGTTCGTCGTTGAACTGAGCACCAAGCCCAATGGTTGAGATGGAAACACCCAAAGAAGCCGCTTGAGCAGCGACCATGTGACAGTCGCTTTCATCTTGAGCAAAACCGTCCGTCAAGACGACAATTCGGTTGACAACCCCGTCTGCGAGTGTCCCTTGTATCTGAGCCATCGCTTCCTTCAAACCGATGCTCAACCTCGTTTCCATTCCAAGTTCCAAAGTCTCCAAGTTACCCAACTGGCGAATCACTTCCCTTCGGTGTCGTCCGCTGCTGAGGGGTATGACCGTTCGGGCATTTGAAGCGAAAGCCACGAGAGCAAATTCGTCGGCGTCGGTTAGCCGTTCCACAATTTGCCTCAAAGCATCTTTCACGAAGTCAATCCCTCGTGGGGCGCTTTCAAGTTCTGGTGCGTAAGCACCTGAGTATTCCCAAACGGTAACGCCGTCACGGACTGTTTGCCGAAGGACACCACGCTTCTTCAATGCTTCAAGTTGCTCTTGGGTCACCATTGGGAGCATCATGCTCTCGCTTTTGTCAACCACGACTAAAAGCCGAAGTGGGAGGGCAACGGAAGGGATGTCCGAAACGGTGACAAGAACGCCGACAAGCCGAACAGATGAACTCGCAGGCAAATAGGGCGTCCCAATTGTCCCTTGAATTCGCATGCCTATCACCCCTTTCCGCTTGCAGCACTGTCTCAAGTCCCCAGCAAGAGTATGTCCTAAAAGTCCCAAATTGCCACTCAATGCTTTTGGCTTCAGACCCCAGTTGATGACGCAACCAAAAGCAAATCATGCCGCAGATTTCGGTCTGTAGTTGTTGACGCAACTAAAGCCGTTTATGCTACGGGTTTTAGCCCATAGTTGATGACGAAGAACCTGAGTGTCAATTTCAGTCAGAGAAATCATGGGAGGGCAAGGTTCCTACTGAGCCGAACTTATCGGCAAATCGTGAGGTCGGTAAATCGGCAGGTTAGGAAGGCAACGAATGGCGGATAGCGATTGGCAACTGGTTTTTTCTTGAGGGCAGTGCTATTATACTGCCAAGAAATTTTCGGCGCTCAACAACCGCACCCTGCACTTCGCATCCCGCACTCAACTTGTGCTTGCCTTTGGGTTCGCTCTCCTACAGAGCAATTTCATGTCACCTTTGTAACTGCTTTGAGATGGCTTCCTGTAAAAGTTTGATTGCGGGATGGTCGGGATTTTGTTTCTGCAAGCGATGAACCTGAACAATGGCTTTGTCCCAAAGACCATAAGTGGCGTAGAGGGTCACAAGGGTCAATGCGGAATTTGGAAACTGACGCTCCATCCTTCGGACAACGGAAGCCGATTCCTTGTCAAGAATCCAGAAACGGACAGGTTGTGAAATTGCCTTCCCCCCTCCAACAAAGGCTTCAACTTGCCATGTGTAAACTCCTCCCGGCTTCAGCGTGTGGGCAGGCAAAGACAGATGAGTTTGGGAAATCAGTTGACTTTCCCAAAGTATTTTTGTCCCACTCTCATCGGCGACAAGGACACGATATTGAGTTGCCCCCTCAACCCCTTCCCAACGAAAGACAATTTGGTCTGGAAGGATAGATGTTTTAACGGGCGAAATCGGTTGGATAGTTTGCAAGCCCTCTGTTTCACCCCTAATGACAACCTTTTCGCTCACCTTAGCCATCGCAACTTTGACATTTTCAGGTTGACTGACTTTCCCTTCCAAAAGCAACTCCAAAACCCTTTTGCGCCATTCCCTTGCCAATGGAACGGGCATTTCTAACTGCTTGCCTTCGGTGAGCACAACTGTGCCAGCAGTATCTTTCAAAGTCATCAAAGGCAAAGGTGATGTGTAAGCCAACTGCCTTTCTTCTTTGGTCACTATCTCAAGCCTTTGCTGAACTGCAGTCAACTGATTTCGCAAATCCGAAAGTTGTTCTTGCTGAAGTTTTTGAACTTGCCCTTCCAACCCTTTAATGTGTTCGTGCAAGTGAGAGATTTGAAGCCCTAATTGCTGCAACTGATTTGCGAACCTTTGCTGAGATTGATGGATGGCGAAAAGGAGAACGAGAAATGCGATGGCACCTGCCTCCAAAGCAATGACCCAGCGGGATGTCAAAGCATCTTTGACCCGCTGCCACCAACTCGGTTGAGAAGCAACAGGTTGAACTAACTCTTTTGGCTTCTCCTGCAAAGTTGAGCGAAATTCTGAAAGGGAAAGAAAATCTTCGGCGCAATAAGCGCAAACCTTCAAATGCTCTTCCACCAGCATCTTCTCTTCTTCGCTCAATCGTCCTTCAATGTAATCCGCTAACAAGTCGTAAGGGATGCAATCGCTTGGAGATGAGGCGATTTGAATTTTCAATTTTGTGACGGCTCTCTGCAATTGCTCACCAGTGAGCAACTGCTTTCGGCACTCCTCACATTTAGCCAAGTGTTCGTCTATTTGCTTCAACTCTTCCGTGTCCAAATCCATCGCTTTGTATCGCTTCCATTGCTCTTGAGTTATGTGCTCCATTTCTTTCGCCTCCAGATTTTTTGACAGTTCAGCAGTTTTGAAATTTAGCATCGGGGCACGAAAGTCGTGCCCCGGTTTTTGAACTTTTACGCCCCGCCCCTGAAGATGCGGGGAGCCATCTCTATCTATTTAATTGCCGAAAACCGCTCCATATTACCTTCATCGCCAAGTTCGGAGACGAAGAATAGATACGATGTTTAAGCCTTTTGAGTGAAAAAATACTTTCGGACTTTTGAAACCCTTCCTTGAAACGGGTCAAATTTTCCTCAACCACCGCTTAAGGGTTTTGATGGCTGAATGGCGCAAATTTATGACCTTTTGGCGACTGGACAAGCCCAGCATTTTGGCAATCTCGTCGTCGCTTAAAGGTAAACGAGTAATAAGAACTTTAAGTTCGTTCAGGCTCATCCCCAACAATTCAGCAATTCCACTCCATGTGCAGCAACCATGAGAGATGAAGACTTCTAATTCATCTCTTTCACGGACGAGTAAGAAAGCGCGACGCTGGTTAATAGGCAAAAGATTCAATGCCTCCCACGCTTGCAAGACAATCAAACTTTTTTCCTCCGCTTCAACTACCCTTTTCTCCAATTCATTAAGGCTTGATGTTGCTTCCTCCAATTCGTCAGGGTCAACGACATGAGTAATGGGTTCTTGAATGTTAAGCAGTTCACAAAGTCCTGATAACAGGTCATCAAAATCCATCGGTGCTCCAACCCAGTTGAAGACATGAGCCAAAAGTTCTGAAATGTCCATTTTTTGTGGGTCACTTCCGTAGGGGAGTGCTTCCGAGACGAAACGATGAGGGTCTGAACACCAAATCCAATATCGTTCTGAAAGGGAGCGTGGTTTCCCGCGCCATTCAAAGAAGCCACAAAGTTGCTCGCCCGGTGCATCTCCGTCCCACAAGGCAAAAGTCTTTTCAACACCTCCCCTTTCAAGCAGGTAAAGCAACTTGTTTCGCAATTGGTGGCGACGAGGATAAAGGTGACGCCAATGAAGGGCAAAGATATTGAGTGTCATGCGAGCGATGTAGTTGTGAAGATTGTCAAGAGGGGCACTTTGAGGTCTTTCCTTCCATTGCCAGAAACGCTCAATTAGAGCAGCCAAGACATCGTTAAACAAATCTTCGGCATCCAACTCCAAAGAAATTCGGTAAGAGTGGCGAGAGGCTTGAATTTGAAGTTTTGCCCCGCAAAGTGGACAAACAGGCAAATCCGATTCCAGTAAGGTTTTGCATTCTGGGCACTTTCCCAGTTCAACTTCTCGCTGCTCCATCCTCCTGCGACGAAGAACATCAAAACCAAATTTGCGGCGTAAGACAGCGTTTATAATAGGCATCGCAAAATCGTGGAGTAAACGCTCCATCAATCGGAAGTCTTGCTGCTCGTCCTTGCTTTGAAGAAACTTCTCCAACAAACGCCTTGCTTCACCAACGGAAAGCAAGTCATTCTCCTCCCATGACCTCAGAAACCGAATGCGTTTCAATTATGCCTCAAAGGGTTAAGTCTGGCAAGAGGGAGGGAGTGAGTGTATTCTGAAACTACCCATGCCACTAGCTTCAGCCAATGGTTGATGACGAATTTTTCTGAGTGCCGAATTTATTCAGCATCAATGAGGGCGAAACTTTCAAAATTTTCTGGAGGGTCATGCTCCCGCATGACCGAAATTTTAGTCGGCAGCGCAGAAGCGCTGCCCTCCAGTTTTGCTCCCACATAGCCAAAATTTTTCGGCACGCCAAAAGGCATACCACCCACAGAACTCATCCCAAAGCCCCTCCAAGCGATAGAGGAAGTCTGCCACCAGCAGCGTTTTGAGACAAGTTCATTTGAGACAAGTTCAGTGGTTTAATGACGAAATTTTTGAGCACCAAATTTATTCGGTGTTTGAGATTTGGAAGGGCGAACTTTTCAGTGAGCCCAAATTTGAGTGCAAGGTTCTGAGTGCGGAGTGCTATGCTCAGTGCGGAGAACTAAGTTCAGGTTGCGGTTACTAAGCGCCGAAATTTCTCGGCGGTGTGGGAGCACTACCCTCCAGAAAAACTGCTATTTCACCAGTCGCCAATTGCTATTCGCCATTCGCTACTCGCTATCGTTTGGGCTCGGCAAGAGCGTCGCCCTCTCATCTTTTTCCATGCCCCTTGCCCCGTGTTCCATCTATGGGCTAAAGCCCGTAGCATAGATTGTTTCGTTGGGTCGGCTAACTCATTCTGAAGCCTTTAGTATGGAGAGGCAAATCGGGACTTTTAGAACACACTCGTGCGACCGATAAAGGGTATCATCAATTGTAACCTGAAGTCCGTAGCATGAATTGTTTTGGTTACGGCATTAACGAAGGGCTTGAGCCTGTGACATGGAGAGTTCATCAGGCGCTTCAGCATATCCCAAAAATTCCAGCAAAGAGGCGAAAATTAGCGGCAATTGACGCTTTACAACGGTCAGCGGAGAGTTCATACTTTTGTCTCGGTTTATTGAGTGAGCGTTCAATCAACAAGGTGAGGCGAAGTTGAGAAAGAATTTACGGAGAAGGCTGACACCGGAAGAGCGGAAAGAACAAATTATTGAGACGGCGGCAGGGTTGTTCGCCGAGAAAGGCTTTGATGCCACATCTATTGACGACATCGCTGAAGCCTGCGGAGTGGCGCCGGGTTTGATTTACCACTACTTTGACAGCAAATCGGAAATCTTGAGGGTTCTTTTGGAGCAAAAATCCTTGCTCCCGAAGATGGCAGAGATTCTCGCTCAACCGCCAAAAGCAACAGTGGAAGAAACTTTGACCGAACTCGGCAACGCCATTTGGAGGATGCTGGAAGAAAAGCGTGAACTGGCGTTGGTGATGCACGGCGAGATGCAAAGAAATCAGGAAGTGGTGAAAATCGTTGGGGAAATCATCCGCATGGGCGTGAAACTGCTGTCGGACTACTTGAACACTCAGAAGGCTGCTGGCATTTTAAGGGAGGACTTAGACCCGACAATTTTTGCCAGAACTTTCTGGGGTGCGCTCTTTGAGTCCTTCTTTGCCCACTACCGATTGGCGCCCTTTGTGAAGCGCATCCCACCAAAGAGATTGGTGCGAGAAGTGGTGAAGTTGCTTCTCTACGGCGCTGTCAATCAAGGGAAACCTGCACTTGGAGGGGAAAGCACGAGATGAGGAAATGGCTGTCAGTGTTGCTCACCTTTCTCTCGCTTTCTTTCGCGGTCGGGCAAGAGATGCAACCCTTGACCCTTCAACGATGCATTGAAATTGCCCTTAAGACCCATCCTTTAATTCGCCTGTCATACCAACAATTGGATGCGGCTTTGGCGAGAAGCCAGCAAGCAAAGGCTCAATGGCGTCCTGAACTTACTTTCACTGGCGTTCAAAGGAGACAAGGACCGACGGTCAGTTTCACTGTCCCAAACCCTATCACCCAAGTTCCAGTTTCCATTGAGATCGTCAAGCGTGACATGAGGACATTGACTGGTGAGATACGCCAAAGCCTTTTGACTTTCGGAAGGAAGTCGGCTTCAATTCGCAGCGCCGAATTTCAAGTGAATGCAACATCTGCAACCGTTCAAGCAATCCAAGCCCAAATTATTCTCAGGGTGACGGAAGCATATGCCGATGTTTTGGCTGCACAGGCGATGGAGGAAGTTGCACGCCAAGCGGTTGAGCGAGTCAAGATTGTTTTGAAGACCGCTCAAGCCCGCTATGAAGCAGGGGTCACACCAAAGTTTGATGTTTTAAGGGCGGAAGCGGAACTTGCTGCTGCAGAAGAACAAATGCTTATGGCTCAAAACGGGGTTGCTCTGGCAAAGGCTGTTCTCAACCAACTTTTGGGCAGACCGACAAGTGCTCCAATTGAGTTGGTTTCGCTTCCCGAACCTCTTGATGTTCCTCCCGAACTCATCCAAAGTGAGCCTTTCATCAAGCAAGCGATGGCAAACCGTCCCGAACTCAGGTCATCTGAGTGGCAAATTAGAGCGGCGGAGGAGTTAGTTAAACTGGCGAAAGCGGACAAAAACCCCCTTGTCCTTTTGACAGGAAGTTATGCCCGCCAGACGAGGACGGGTTTCGCTGAAGATTACCAGTGGGGTGTCAACCTCGTAGTTCAGTTCCCGATTTTTGACAGCGGGCGAAGGGAAAGCGTCATCCGAGAACGAGAAGCGACTTTGGAACAAGCCTTGGCTCAACGGGAAAACTTTGAAAGGCAAATTGCCCTTGAGGTTGAGCAGGCTGTCCGCAACTTTCAAGTTGCACTTCAAAGGTTGAAGACTGCGCGGGCGGCTTTGGCATCCGCTGAGGAAGCCTTTAGGTTGGCTCAAGTCCGATATGAAGGCGGAGTCGGAACTCAGGTAGAGGTTTGGGACGCACAAGTGGCGCTGACAAGGGCTCGTGCTAACGAAGTTCAAGCCCTTTACGATGCCCACAAAGCCTTCGCTCGGTTAGTCTACGCAACAGGTTTGAGTGAATCGGAGGTGCGGAAGTTGCTCAAAAGCCTTAGCGCTTCTGCCCAAATATCTCTTGACGGAGGCGAACGACGATGAAGGGACAAGTCAGGCTAATTGTTATTGGCGCTGTGATTCTACTTGCTGGTGCTCTCGTTTTCGTCTCCCGCCGCCAGCAAATCCAGTTGCAAAGGGGACTTGCAAAAGCCCAAGAGGAATTAAAGGCTGCTGTCCCTGTTGAAGTTGTCAAACCGATGAGGCGCGAACTCCAAGAGACAATCCAAGTGATGGGGACGATAAAGGCCTTGCAAGATGTCACTATTGGTTCGGAGTTAGTTGGGCGGGTCGTTTATGTCGGTGCTCGTGAGGGCGATTTCGTCAGAGCAGGACAAGTCCTTATCCGACTTGACGACACAGCCATCCGCTCTCAAGTTGACCAAGCGAGGGCTGCCTACATGCAAGCCTTGACTCGTTACGAACAAGCAAAAGCCGCTTCCCAAATTCCATCAACCCAAGCGGAAACAGATGTTGAACAGGCACTCGCTCAATTGGAGCAACTCCAGAGCCGATTGATGCAATTGCAGACGAGCCGTGAATTGACTTACCGCGAAACCGATTTGTCTGTTCAGCAGGCAGAAGCATTGGTTGAAATCGCTCGCAACCGCGTTCGGGAATTGGAGAGGCAATTGGAAATCGTTGAAGAGCAATTGAGAAACCAACTCCAGCAAGCCGAAGCGGAAAAGAAAGCAGCAGAGTTGACCTTGAAGAAGTTGAAGGAAGGCGCTCGCCCTCAGGAGAAGGAACAAGCAAGACAACAACTCCTCGCGGCAGAAGCGAACTACAGGACAGCAAAACTTAACTACGAGCGCACTCAAAAACTCTATGAGCAAGGCGCTGTCGCTAAGGCTCAGTTGGATGAAGCCCAACGGCAACTTGAAACTGCCCAAGCAGCCTATGAGGCTGCAAAAGCTGCTTACGACTTGACCTTGGAAGGTCCGCGAGCAGAAGACATTGCGGTCGCAGAAGAGAGACTAAAGCAAGCGGAAGCAAACTTACGAAACGCCCAGGCTGCTCAAAAGCAACGAGACATCTTGCGCTCACAACTGGAATCAGCAAGGTCACAACTTCGTCAAGCAGAAACACAACTTGAATTAGCAAAAGCAGCGCAATTGCGCCGCCAAATTGTTGAGAAAGACATTGAGGCTTTGCAAGCCCAGATTAAGCAACTGCAGGCAACTTTGAAACTGGCAAAGGCAGGTCGTGTGCGAAAAGTAACGGCTGCAAAGGACATTGAACTTGCAAAGGCTCAAGTTGAGCAAGCGAAAGCGATGCTTGATAACGCTTTGGCGATGCTCAGCAAGACAGTCATTGTCGCTCCCGTCAGTGGCTATATCGCCACCAAAAATGTAGAAGTCGGCAACACAGTTTCGCCCGGTATCCCGCTGATGAGGCTGGTGG
>Ga0209393_1000782_pt1 | contig 14530 bp, 15 predicted proteins | sample SSWtaG_2_FD_184117 | JGI IMG/M metagenome (GOLD analysis project Ga0209393, IMG submission 184117) | Hot spring microbial communities from Sandy's Spring West, USA to study Microbial Dark Matter (Phase II) - SSWsed_130316 (SPAdes)... | ecosystem: Environmental > Aquatic > Thermal springs > Hot...
TTGTTAGACCCATCCAAATCCGATGTAGAGAAATTAAGGGCGATGGAGAACATCAACCGTCACTTTACAACGGAAGGTTTGTTGTCGGAGAAACTTCTTTCGTGGGGATTGTATGGGTTGCAATTGTTTGACGAGGCGATGGTGATAGCGACGGCATTGGCAGGTATGGAAGCGTTTATTAGAGATGCTTTGACGAAGAAGATTGCGATAACGGATGATGTTATCCGACAAGCAGTCGCTTATGGGATGAACTTAGCCGAAAGCGTTCAAGCAACTCCAGCCATTTCCTTTGCACCACTCGCATTTCAAAACCCTATGTTGGCAGCAACAGTTATCGGACCTGCTTTGCGTCAGTTTGTTGTCGTGGGGTTTGCTACGGCAGAAACTTTCAGCAAGTTGATATTCAACACTCCGATAAAATCGTTGGCGACGATATTGGATGTTTTGAGGGGACGGAGACCGATGGGGGAAATCACGGATGCGTTGGAGCAATTATCGGCAGCGCTCGTTGCAATTGCAGTTTTGAACTTGGGTTTGATGGGACTAAATGGACTTTACCAAGCCATAACAGGTCGCAACTTAGAAGAACAACCTTTAGGTCAACCTCCCGACGACGAAAGTAAGTCACTTTTGCAAATTCCTGTAGAAATCGTTGCTGCATCTACGCCGAGAGCCGTCCAGCGTCTAATAAACTTAATGACTTACGCTTTCTCAGGCGGAGCACCTCAAGTCATGGACACAATCATGACAACCGATGTTCCACCAATTGTTCGCTTACCCGCTCAAGTTTACAATGCAGTTACGAAGGGCGTGGAAATATATCGGGCTTATAGTCTGATGGGGGAAGTTGAGAAGTTTAGGAACCAACCTGCCATGAAGCGGATTTTGGATGCAATTGAGTATGCACGGCGTTCAGGCACGGATGTTTCTAAGATTTCAACTGTAAGCGATATCATACAAGCATTGGTCGTTCTTACTCCTACAATCTCACCTGAGATGGCACGGTTACTGCAATGGCTACCGTTGGGTCAACTATCTCGGTCGGCAAGAGCAATTACAGAAATCCGAAGCGGGATGCCATCTCCCGCAGCAGTTCAACTTGGAGAACAGTGGGGAGAGGTGGTTCAAGTAGCAGCAGGGTTGCCGCTTATGTTCGGAACTTATCCGTCTATGGCGATATTCCAGAAGTTGGCAGGTCCAGTTACGGAGATTATCCGCAAGCGTGCTTCTGCTGTAGTTAAGGCTACGGAGATGTCTCAAGCACTTAAGCCCGTTCCTTCCTTCGGTGTTTTTGTCGGATTGACTGAATATGCACGACGGGCAAATACGCTAACCGACATCAACACGGTCATTTACTTGACTTATCCTCCTTTCTGGCTTAAACGAGAAGGATACTTTGCCAGTGTCGTTCGTGAGTTTGCAGAGGCAGGTGCAACATCTGAGGCTGCCGTTTATAACTTCATTGCTTCTAAGCCTAATGACTTTACTGCTATGGTTGCGATTTTCGGACCTGAAGGAGTAGCAATGTTGGCAGGGAAGACAGGAAAGGATTGGTTCTATCAAGGGCAATTCGTTCCGCAAAATGTCATCATGGGGATGCGACGCTACGGTTTTCTTAATGAAGCAAATCAAAAACTTGCAAGTTATCTGACTAACATTTTGGTTTACACAAGCGAGCACAACTTGCGTGATTACGCTTTCAAGAAGCGGCGGGAAATCTACAAACGACAGCAAATTCAACGAGGTCTGACCTTACGGGAAACCGCTAAGAAAATTAGGGGTAGGAAGGAAGGTGAAGAATGATGATGTTGATTTTGAGAAGGACACCTCAAATTAAGGGTAAGTTTTTGGTTGTCTCCAACTACGGTTGGTGCTGGAACATGGCTGTATGGCTTAAAGATGAAGGGCATGAAGCGGTCGTTTGTATTTTGGAGGACGATTACAAACATGTGGGAGATGGTTTGGTTGACAAGGTTGATACTTTAGACGAAGTTCTGCGAACGGACTATAGAAGAGAATGGATATTGGTCGCTGATAATATTGGAATGGGGAGGTTGCTGGATGAATACCGACGGAATGGATGGTTAGTTTGGGGAGGTAGTTCGTGGGCAGATAGAATGGAGAAAGACCGTGAATATGCCATGCGGTTCTTTGAATATTGCGGGATTAGCATCCCCTATACTTATACTGCTCGTGGAATTGACGATGCCATCCGATTTTTGCGAGCAAATGGGGGGCGATGGGTCTTAAAACCTCATGACAACAAGGTGTCTGTTTACATCGCTGACGGACTAGAAGATGCGTTGGAAGTTTTGGACTGGTGGCGTCAGTTGGGGTTAGAAAACATGGAAATAGATGTCCAACAATTTATTGAGGGGCGTAATGTAGATGTGGAGTTGTGGTTCGGAAACGGAATTCCCTTTTTGCCAGCCAACTACACGATAGAAACAAAGAAATTTATGGTTGATGACTTGGGAATGACAGTCGGTTGTATGTCGTCTGTTTGTTGGTTTTCTTATAGACCATCACGGACATTGAACGAGGTTCTTATTCCTTTCGCTGCGAAGGTTCGCAGGTTTAGATGGACTGGTCCTGCTTCAATTAACATCATGGTAGAAGATAGAACTCATCGTTTATATGCCCTTGAATTGACGCCACGAATAGGTTACAACGCATATTTCTGCCTGCATCACCTAAAAGGAAGCGTAGGCTGGGGAGAACTTATTTGGGAGATGACACACAAAGAGAACGACGAGCCTCAGATAATAGAAGGTTTAAATACTCACGAATTTTCAGTTGGGATTGAAGTGTCCATTCCACCTTCGCCGTTAGAACATCCCGACAAACGATTTATGTCACGGATTTACGACGAAATCGCAAAAGGGGTTCCTATTTGGGTCACAGGAAATTACTCTGCTCATGTCCATCTTTGTGATGTCATGAAGGATGAACACGGTCAGATAGTTTGTGCAGGGACGAACGGGATTGTCGCTGAAGTGATTGCTACAGATGAAGACCCTCACGCTGCCCTCAAGAAATGCGTTGAAACGGTTAAAAGATTACGCATTCCCAACAAACAAGCACGGATGCGGGATGCGTTGGATGATTTTGACAAATATTTTCCGATATGGGTAAAAAGCGATGTCGTCCCCGACATTGAACGCATAGAAACGGGGTTGGTCAATCCCGATGTTGAGACGAGCAAAGAAAATGCCCCAAATTTGCGGTAAAATGCTTCAAATTTGAGGGTATTCGTGGTTGGGATTTTGATTGTGCGATGTTATAATGGAGAGCGGACGGATGAAATTCCCAAGAATGGAGGGATGAACAATGTTGAAGTTCAAAGAAGTCGTGAATTTGACGCCACACCCTATAACAGTCTTTGTTGGTGACCGACAAACTACCATTCCCCCTTCAGGTAAAGTTCTCCGTGCAGAGGAAAATGACAGTGAACCGTTTATTTTTGAAGTTGAAGGAATGGGTTGCTTTGAGGGGGTTGAGAGGAAGTTAGAACTCAACCAGACGCTTGTCAAAATTTTCGCCGAGAACCCTGATATTCTATTCATTGTATCACTACCTCTCCTTGAACTATTGCGACAACATGACGCCAATCTCTTCAATGTCGCTGCCCCTGATACTGGAAAGAGGGTAGTCAGGGACAGCGAAGGTCGTATCATTGGCACAAAGGGGTTCGTGTTTCTCAAACGCCCCTTATTACACTCAAAGGGGATAAAGGGATTACAGTAGGAGGTGATTATGATGGAGAAAGAAAAAATCGCAGGACAGATTGAACGGGTAGAACGAACTATTGAATACCTTGATGCCAACAACCGTAAGGTCAAACTATCCACATCTATTGTCAGACAGTTCTTTTGCCCAACTGCCAATGAAACCGAAGCAATTACATTCATCCAACATTGTAAGATGTTGCGAGCAAACCCCTGGTTGCGACAAATCTACCTTATCAAGTATGACCCTAAAGCGCCAGCCCAAATTGTAATATCTCGTGACTTCTTCTTCAGACTTGTTTCTTCCATGCCCAACTATCGTGGTATGCGTTCAGGTGTAATCGTCAAGAAAGCCAAACCAATAGAAGTCAAGTTGGCGGAGGATGTCGTAGAAACCGTCAAATCTATCCTAGCGGACTATGAACTTTCCTCGGAAGTGACCGAGCAACTAACAAATTTGTATATGCGTTGTCTAAAGAATGTGACTGCCTATGAGGATGAACTCATTGAAATTGAAGGGGCTATAGTGCCTCCTGGTTGTGAATTGTATGGCGGTTGGTGTGAAATTTACCTAAAGCATCCAGAAAATTCCGAGAAGGTCATTGTCATCAAACAAAGGGTAATGTTGTCTGAGTATAATCGTCAGCAGGCTACTTGGCGAACCATGCCTGCTACGATGATACAGGCATGTGCAGAGCGCCAAGCAGCCCGAAAAGCCTTCTCCGAAGTTCTTGGTGGAGTTTACGGACCTGAGGAACTTGGAATTCCCGTAACACCAGAGGGAACGCCTCTTGAAGCACCTCAAGTAGCAGAAGTCACTGAAGTTTCTGATGCGAAAGAAAAAGAGCCTCAACCTGATGAGGCATCTTGAAGGAAGGATTGCCCGAGGTGGGTGTGTTGACGGGGCACACCCACCTCGTAATTCCAATGAGGTGATGTGACTATGCAACACAACAACAATCCCGCTCCAATTGAAGTAAACATCTCTAATGTGAACTATCGTGAGGTTATAGATGCCCTCACACAATTCCGAGACATTCTCTATCAGTGCCTACAAATCTTAGTCAATCAAATCTACGAAGAACTTATTGACATCCACGAAATATCCTTCATTTTGTCTGAGATGGAGAAGGCATGGGACAAGTTGAAGAAGAACAAGATTGCCTTCAGGGCTATCAGGAATAAAACTTCTCTGTTCACGAGCCTGAAAATGCTCTTTGCTGCAGTTGCCATGTGTAAGCGAATTCCCACTGAGATAACACCTCAATCCAATCGTGAACTCCATTTAATCCTGTGGCTTGGAAGTTCTCTTGCCGAGTTCGTTCAAGCAATCTATGATGTTGAGGGTGCAATAACCCGAATAAAGAAGGAGGGAGAAAGTAATGTTTCCAGTTCCGTCTAACACTGACTTAACGGTGCTCATTTTCAAACCTGAAGAACTTAGGTGGGATGCAATTCACCCGTCAGGACTTCAATGCCCTCGGGCTATCTTTTACCGCCTCCATAAGCCCGAGTTAGGCAACCCTTATAGTTGGGTAAAACTTGCAGGTTTAACCTTTGTAGGAACTGCACTTCACAAGGAGTTCCTACCGTTGTTAGCGCAATGGTATGAGCGTATGGTTTATAATGTTGAGATAGAGAAGGAGGTTGAAGGGGAGATTGAAGGGGTAAAAGTGAAGGGGCGGATAGACTTGTTGGTTCATAACCCGATAACGGATGAGAGGATGGTCGTTGATTGCAAGTTCCTACACCATACGGCGCTTCGTAAAATTTTCCCGCATCACCTTCACCAAATTGCAGTGTATTGTTTACTTGCCAACGCTCGTTTTGCAACCCTACTTTACATTGCCCGTGATATGCAGGAACTCGTTGCTCACGAAATTGACAGTGAAACTCTTGAGAGGGCTCAAGCAGATGCCATTGAAATTATCCGAAAAGCGAATGTGAAAAGCGAAGACGACTTACCACCTCCTTTCCCACCTGATAAATATCCATGCACATATTCTACTACACGAGGAACCGCCCAATGCCCGTTCTTTTCCGTCTGTCATAGCACATACACGACACGACATACTGAAAGTGACCTCTCATCGCTTGTGGAAGATTACTTGAGTGTTCTCAGCGAACTGAATGAAGCCGAACAATATCTTCAACCCCTGAAAGCCCAAAAGGAAGAGTATGAACGGTTACTGAAATCTTTCCTAAAACCCGCCCAAGTTGTCAGCACTTCGCTGGGGACAGTTCGTCTCATTGAAACGAAGCAGGAGCGATTGGACACGAGTGCTGTTAGGAAGTTATTGTCGTCTTTGGGGTTATCAGTGCCAACGCAAACGGTCGTTGCGAGGAGAATTGAAGTAAACTTCGTAAAGGAGGTGAGTTAGGTGGCAGTGATTTACACATTGATTTCACCTCAGCCTGGGGAAAAGTTGAGGGCTCAGTGGTTCTATGTAGAGAGTGGTTGGGTGTGTTTGGTTATGATTAACGACATATCCCAAAACCATGCCATTACGATTACACTTGACCCCGAACAACTTAAAGGGGTCATTTCATTGCTCCAAAAAGCATACGAGCAGTATGAAAAGGAACTTAAGAATTACAAACCTCGCCATGTTGATGACGCCCAAGATGATGTTAATTAATGCAGGAGGTGAATTTGTATGTTCGTTCCCTACCTACAATACACAGGAGGTAAGGGTTCGTATTACACACCTCAGTCATTCATCCGTGAGGCGTTGGCAAACGGTTTCGGACGGGTAGTTCCTCGTCCACTGCCACTTGGGACATTGATTGCATTCGCTAAATGGAGGATGTATCCAGAGTATAAAGACAGTCCTGTAAGACCTCCACTAGGAGACGCTTTCATTTTTGCAATCGGTAAAGTGACAGGTTGGCATGTTCATCCCAAAACTGAGAGTGCTGCGGTCTTCCTGAAGTATCTCCGATGGAAACTTGATGAACTTGGTTTGATTGTCGCAGAAAATCCTGACCTTCAAACTATTGTCCGCCTATGCGGTCAATATGTCGTGACGAACTCCACAAACATTGACCCAGAGCGGTCGCATGAGTTGTATGACATCCTCATGCAGGCAATTGAGCATTGGAATTCTCAATCTAAGAAAGATGAACGAGTTAGTCTGCGTGATTTTAAATGGATAATAGTCGGTCACCTTGTATGGCATGATGAAAATACCCCTATCGTCCTCAAAAACCTACCTTTCTCTCGTGGCTTCGTTTCTATAAACTTGGATGTTGAAATTCCTGACTTGCAAACTCGTGAGGTTCAATTTGCTGAGTTCCAGCAATACCAAAAGGCTGTCGTTAACCGAAAAACTGACGCATAATATTGGTGGAGGTGATAGCAATGCCACAACACAACACGACTAAGGTCCATACCGCATCAAAGCACCTTCCAAGTTACAAGAAGACTGGGAAGAAGGGCACAGGCATGTTTACGGATGCTGTAACAGTTAAGCGGATGAGCGGGAAGTGACGCATCGTAAGGGGCAGCATAACTTGCTGCCCCTTACACAAACATCAAATCAAAGGAGGGATTGATATGACAAAACGGATACAGCGTAAAATACTCAAGGCGTTTACTTTACTGAATGATGCGGTTGACGAGTTTGCAACAATTGTTGCAAACTCGGAGAAGTGGAAGTTGTCTGATGAGGAAAAGCAGTGGGTAAGCGAACTGTATTGGCTTGTTGCCGATGTAGAGTTAAGTGTCGGCAACAAAATTCGGCGGATAATCCGAGGGAGGGATTGAACATGACCAAACTTTCACATACCTTCAAAGCAATGCTTGAGTTGTATTCCAATATGATGTGTATCCTAAGTGGTGAGGGGGAATGTGATGAGCACAAAGGGGCTTGATGTCACACTTACCCATTTACAACTACGAATATGCCCTACTTGCCTCACTGAATTTTACGGTGACGGGGGAAAATTCTGTTCGCAAAGATGCATGGAAATTTATGAGAAAGGGTTGCATTACGACAAACCACGCTGCGTTATCTGTAATGCAGTCCTTTCTCTCCCCCGTCACCACAAATTCCGTGACATATCTATTTGTCCTTCGTGTCTAATTACGAAGGCACGAAGGACAAATATCAGGCGTAAATTTTGTGAGGTTTGCTGTAACATCATTCCCTCCCACATATCCCACTTTGCCACATGCAGTATCCCATGTTGTATCGCTCACACCTTCGTCAAATTCATTCTCTCACCTTCCAAACCTTTGAACATCCACAAAATCCGTTTCAACTCATCCCTTGTCTGCGTTATTTGCCGTAAGTCCATTCTTCATGCTAAAATTCGTAGAAAGTTGACGCAAGTATATAAAAGTAAAGGTGAACTTGCGGCGGTTGAGTATTTGATGGGTAAGATTGTTCAAGGAAAGGTGAGATTTCATTTACGAAAGGCACACCAACTTTGTGAGAGACAGGAATTAGCCCGTATGATAACCTCGCTGAAACAATACCTTTCGTCTCAAAAATCTGTTATCCCCGAAACCGTCTTCAATCTTACCCTTCGTTACGCTGAAGCAACTACTCCTTTTTGGATTGACATTATCGGCTACATTCAAGATAAAGAGACACCACAGGAAGTTGCATCATTTTTGAAAGCGTGGTATGATAGTTTTGCGAAGATGGGGTTGTGTCCACCATTGCAATTGGATAGAGTTCGCTATGACGATTTGAAACGGTGGTGGGTTGAAAGGGTGACGAATGAGTGGATTTCTAAGTTGACTAAGGGAGGGATTTAGTGTGTTGTTCGCATCTGGGAAGCGTTGGAAACTCTATCATGGAGACCTTTATGAAGTTGCGACGAAATTCATACCCGACAACTCTATTGACTTCATCATAACAGACCCGCCTTATTCGTGGTCTCAGTTCAAAGATGAGTATTTCAAACTTGCGAGTGTGGTAATAAGGGTTTTGAAAGATGGTGGGATAGCACTCCTTTTCATTGGTTCACATTCATTGGACAAGAAGATGGAGTTATTCAGTAGTGTTGGTTTACAGTATTTGTGGTGCTTCAAATGCACTTGGAAACCGTTACAGGGAACGCCAAAGGTTTTCCGTCCCGTTCCAGTTTTCGTTGCGTCACGGCTTCTTCTCGCTTACGGCAAAGGTGATTTAAACAAGATTTTAGAGCGATGGAATAGAAAATCAGCACCAATAGATTTGCTGGAAGTGGAACGGATAGAGAATGAAAGAAGATGGATTGTAGGTGATGTTATTGTAGGAGAAGCAAAGTTGGATAAGAGCGCACATAAATGGCAACAAAACTTGAATTTGTTCGTCAAGATTGCGCAAATGTTCGTGTGTGAAGGTGATATCGTGTTAGACCCCTTCAACGGGACTGGCACGACAGGTGTAGGGGTTTTGATTGAAGGTGGGAATTATATTGGGATAGATATAGATGGAGATGTTTTGAAGAAATCGGTTGAGAGGTTGAGTAAAGTTGAGGATTACCTTGAGCGTCGTATTCCATTCAACGAACAAACTCTGTCGTTATTTCATTAATGGTTGTGTGTCTTTTGGCTGAGGTAATAATACACGACTACACAAACATTGGGAGGTGATTGCGATGTTGGTGCGACCATCACATTACGCTATTGTCACATCTTACGGCGTGGGGAACATAAAGACTGTTGCGCTTCACGATGCGTTCAGTCGTTTAGGTATCCAGCACTTACAATTCACTAAAGTTACTTCTGTCATCCCTTACGACGCAAAGGAAATTGACCTCGTTGAATTTCAATCTTTACCCGCAGGGACAATTGTCCCTGCCGTCATGTCAACTCAATTCGTCCATATTTCACTCAAAGACCAACCCCCAAAACTGTCACTACACGGCGCATCCCTTTTCTTCGTCCCTTACATTGTAACTGAACCAAGCAGACGGTTCATTCTAGTTCTTGAAGACACATGGACAAGTGAGATAGGCGAGTTGAGGTTGGTTAGTGATGATGATAGTGGATGGGGTTTGCAAGAGGAGTATTGTAAGATGTGGGTTGCGCTATATCGTGAAACAACACAAGGCAAATTCAGACATTTCCTGCCGACATACAACCCATGCGAACTTTTCGTTGCCTCTGCAGCGTGCGTTAGAATAGATGACAACGATGTCTCAATTCTGTTCTATTTACTTGAGAGCGGTCAGGATGATAGAATTGTAATAGATAAGCGGAAGGTTCATGCACCGTCGGCTTATGTGTGCCTAATGTGTGCAGTTCTGTTAAGGGGGTAACTAAAATGGACATCCAATCTTTTCGGGCAGAACTGAGGAAACTATGGAATGATAAGGTGCTCTGTGACAGGATGTTTTCGCTGACTGGAGATGTCAAGTATATGGAAATGAAGCGCCAAATCACCAACAAGGCGCTTGAACTTATACCCCAACTTCCATTTTTTGAAATCTTGTGCCCTTACGACCCTTTCGTTAATGCCTACTTCATCTTTGATTTCATTCTTCGCATACTTGCAACACTGCCAATAGATAGGGCACACCAGTTCACAAGAAGGAAATGGCAGCAATACTGCGGATTTGGGGCAAACTGGCGTGAAAAGCGAAATTACAGCAGGCAAGCAAAACGAGCCGTTATCCTTTATCTCGTAGTTTCGGCTTTTCCTAGGAACCAACCTGCAAAAACAGTTTGGGGTGAAATAATGAGAAACGAATTGAAGCGGCTCGTTAAAAAGTATAAAAAGCAACGAGATTACCGACACTGTATCCGTCTTGCAATCTTAAATACTGGTAGGAAATTGGTCACTAAAATTTGGCAAGTAGCCCGTGAATTGAATTCAAGCGGAAAAACGGAGTTGGAAGAAGTAACCCCTACCACCTCCTATGGGGGTATTCAGCCCTCTTAGTAAGCGCATATCCGCAAGGATGTGCGCATGGGGTTACTTCCCAACTCCATTGAACCTGAAGGGGGTTGAAGTGAAATGCTGAGACAAATTCCTCATGAATTAGTAGAGGAGTTGAAGGCAATTCTCAACCAGAACAAATCACACGAGCGAGAAGACGAGGTTTGGTATCATTGTCCCTTCCATGAAGACGAACATGCAAGCATGCATGTCAATTATGTGTTGGGGGTGTGGTATTGTTTTGCGTGTGCACCTACAGGTTACGAGGCGACATTGTGGGGGTTGTATGAGAAGTTGACGGGGAGAAGGTGGAATGAACCCGAAGAAACTGAACCTACATTTGCCAATCTGCAAGAGTTTCTTTTATACTGCCACCAAAAACTTATTGCTTCCCCACTTTACAATATTTTGAAAAACGAACGGGTATTGAGCGATAATGTGATAAATGACAGCATGTTGGGGTTGTGGCAGGATAGAAGCGGACAGTATTGGTTGCTCATTCCCATTACGGATTGGTCGGGGGAAGTTGTGCGGGTAAAGGCGAGACGGTTAAATAACGACTTGACCTTCAGTAGCGGTAACCCCCGATATATCTTCATGACCTCTTCTTATCATCCTCTTTTCCCTGACGAACAAATGCTCTATCTTTATCCGCTCCATCTAGTAACTCGTTACGAAAAAGATGTTGTGCTCCTTACTGGAGGGGAGTTAGATGCGTTGGCAGCGTTATCGGCGGGCTATTTCGCTATTGCACCAACGAGTGGGGAAACTTCAGTTCGGAGGCGAGAAACGCTTGAGTTGTTAGGAAAGATTGTTGAAGGGCGAACACTTATCATTGCATTAGACAACGAACCCGAAGTTCAACGGGTCGTCCCTCAACTTGCCCAACTTCTTTCCCAACATGCTGATTGTGTTTTGTTGCTTCCACCTTCGGTCTATGAAGCCATTCCAAACGCTAAAGATGTTACTGATTTATGTCGTGCGAATGCAATCCATGATGCTTTGTTGCAGGTAGTTCCATTTATCCCACACGAACAAGCATCCCGCAGTATCGTCGTTTACCGCAAAGATGATGGATATTACTACAAAAAGGTAGAACGGCGAAGGAATGAAGTGATATGGTCGCCTGAAGTGAAATTTGTAGACCAAGTTCGTTTTTACCCTAAGCGTCGTCTCATTTACCTAGAAGGCTTGCACTATAAATCTGAGGCTGGGTTTGAATATCTTCTTTGCGACATTCAAACCCCTTCAGTTCTCCTTCAGGATTGTTTGCTGCCTATCTCCATGTTTGGCGATGCAGGGTTACGGCAAAAGTGGCTTTCGCAATACTCCTTAAGCCCTTACTTTCTCTCACACAAAAGCGACATCATGCATGCCTTTCTGAATTTCCTGATACGCAAAGTTCCCACCGACCGAGTAACACACAGGATTGGGTTACAAAAAATTGACGACGAGTGGTTCTACACCTTCCCCTCAATTACATTCCCAAAACAAACTGTGCGATGGTTTGGGGATAAGAACCCTATGTTTGATGTTCGTCCTGAAGAGCCTCAACCAGACGAACTTATCTTAGTGGCTGATATGGCTTCGTTGTTGTTGAAACTTCATCATCCCGTTGTTATGGTCAAGTTGCTTTCTATGACCCATGCAAGTGCCCTTGCCCCCTTTGTCAGACAGGTAAAGCAAAAGTTTCCCGCTTCGTTCATTTTCGGTTACATGGGCTCAGGTAAGACGACGCTGGCGGTTGATGTAGTAATGGCGCTTTTGGGCGCTCCGAGAGTTATTCGCCTCGCTGTTACTCAAACTGAAAGCACAATCCGCAAGTATGCTGACATCTTCGTCTCCATCCCACTCATCTTTGACGAATTCACTCCCGACAGACACGACCCTTCGCTACTTCAAAATGTGAAACTTTTCATCCACGCCTGCTATGATGGTTCAGTTAAACAAGTTTCCCGTTCAGCACTGGAATTTGAGCGCCCTCAATTCGCATATTCCCCTCTTTGGATTATCGGGGAAACAAACAGTTGGATTATGGCTGAAGGTGCATTGCGAGAGCGTGTCTATCAAATTCCTATCCCTCGTCCACCACTTCGGGATGAAGTTATGATTTACAACAAATATTTATCGTTTCTTGACGCAGGTATACATCGTAAATATGCATACTGCTTCTACACTTGGGTTTTAGCGAAAGGTGAGCAAGAGTGGGAGAAGATATGGAGAGAGGCAGAGAAAATTGCACGGGAGCACTCCGATTTAATTCCAGTGACTGTAACAGAACGCATTGTAATGATGTTTACCGTTGCAGTGTTCGGGTGGTTGTTGTGGTCAAGGTTCATGAAAGAAGTGTTGGATTTGGATGTCATGAACCTAAGAGAGGGGTTGGACGAAGGGTATGTAATTCAGGCGCTTGTCCCTTTTTTCGGTCAAACTTATGTCACGAGCAGAATAGAGAGAATGGTCATCCAACTAAACGATTTCATAGAAACAGGCGACGCAATAAGAGGTGAGCACTACGAAATTAAGGACAAGTGTCTTTACATCGTAATTACTAAGACGCTCCAACTTCTTCAAAAGTTTTACCGTAGACTGTGGGAGTATGTTGACAGGTCAACACTTATCGCCGATGCACAAAACATGGTGCGTGATACTTCGTGTAACTTCATAACAGGTATAGATAAAGTAGAGCGTATCGGAGGTAAACCTCAAAGGTGTATGGTCATAGATATAAACTTGTTTGAACAGTTTACTGGTTATAAACTGGATGCTATTCGGGATATACTTTCGGGAAACCACCAGCAAACTTTAAGTGACCAACTGGATGTTTTCTAATTGAAAGACGGAGGGGTGGATATGGGTGAAATATGTTGTTACGGCTTCGTAACGGCTTCGTAACGCTTTCGTAACGGTTTCGTAACGGTTTCGTAACAAACAAAAATCTAAGGAAAATCAAGTAAAATCCCGTAAAATCCCGTAAAATTAATCTCATGAAATCCCCGTAATCCCATAGGTAATGGGATGGGGGAGGTAAAAGAATGGGGGTATGATGAAAAAAGGAGAGAGCACAAATACATGGGGGGATACCCCCCCTGCAAGACCCCGTAACAGAGCATTTTGTCAAGCGCCTATAAATCAAAAACGCCAATATTTATTGGGGTTTTTCGCTGTTGGGGGCTGTTACGAGAGCGTTACGAAAATGTTACCAGCCAGTAACACCTATAAATTCAATTAACACGATAGCGTCAAGGAGGTGTCCCAAAATGTTCTGGGTCGGTTTGGACATCGGGCAGAAAAGACATGGTGTAGTCATCTTAGACTACTCAAACAAAAAACTCGTCGCTTCTACTGTCGCCCATCGTGCAAGTGACATAGTTCCATTCGTAGTAGAACATGTGCCTAAAGAAAGCGAATTAACCGTCATCTACGAAATCCCTACCCCATATACTCGCTCTGTCACAGCACTTTTTATAACTGCAGCGAACATTGGCGCTACCTTAGTTTTGTTCCGTCAAACTTTCCCTAATGTCCGCTTTATGTTCTTACCCCGTCAGTTTGTCAAACATGTATTGCTTGGAACTACACGGGCGGGTGACAGGGAAGTTCGTTCGTTTTTGAAGGATTGGTGGTCAAACAAGTTGGTAGGTGTTAAAATAAGAGGGGATGCGTGGGCGGCGTTGGCGGTTTTGACTACAGTAATGCTCGTTAAGAATGAACCTGATTACGACATCGTAAGGATGTGGAGGGATTTTTGTTCGGTGTGGAATTCAGTGGGGCAAAATTTGATTGAGGGCGATATTCAAGATGACACGCAAATACTGTTAGGGCTTTTAAAGGAGGTGTCGTCTGATGATGTTGAAATTAATAATCGCTGAGGACGCTTTCGCTTATGTCAACTTAGACGATGTTGTTGCTATCGGAGTTCGTGTC
>Ga0209393_1000784_pt1 | contig 14514 bp, 18 predicted proteins | sample SSWtaG_2_FD_184117 | JGI IMG/M metagenome (GOLD analysis project Ga0209393, IMG submission 184117) | Hot spring microbial communities from Sandy's Spring West, USA to study Microbial Dark Matter (Phase II) - SSWsed_130316 (SPAdes)... | ecosystem: Environmental > Aquatic > Thermal springs > Hot...
CTATGAGCAAGATACCCTTAGGAGGCTCGATGCCCAGATGCTTAAACAACTCAGGATGCCTAAGAGGCAACTCCACAAGCTCCCTAATCTTCTGCTTAGCATCCTCCAAATCACCAATATCCTCCCAGGTGATGTGTGGTATCCGTACGCCGGACACGGGCTTTTCTAATATCTGTATCTGCGTGTCTTCAGTGATTATCAAAACGGCGTTGGTGGGCTTCGTCTGGACGACTTGGAACGTGAGAGGTTGGCTGAGCACGTGTATCTGCAACATATCTCCCTCAACCACCACGTATTCCCTCAGCCGTTGTTTGATGTATTGCAGGAAGTTGGCATCTACTGCTATCGTCATAGATACGGGCGCCAGCTTCACGAAAGCCGCGGGCTTAGGTTCTACCTTCTTGACCTTTACAGTTTCATTAAGCGAAACATCCGCGTTCTTCCGCAGAATGCTGTTCATCCTAATCACACCCTTGCCTCTGTCCTCAGGCAACCCATTCCACACCTTAGCTGCCGTCTTTCTCCTGCCGACTATCTCCACCACGTCTCCAACCACTATGTTGTTTCTCTCCATAGCCTCAGGGTCAATCCTCACCACAGGACGATTAGCGTCACGGGCTTTACTCTCCAGAACCCTAAGCTCGATCCATTCAGACACGGCCTAAAGACCGAAATAGGTATAAAAACTTGTAATTAAAAACTCAGCCTCGAGAAGTACTCGAGCTCGAAGCCGCCTACGCCCTCCACGGACCGCAAAAGCTCCTCAACCTCGTCGGAGCTATACTCCTCAGACTCCGGCATCCTGACGTAAAACCTCAACGCCTTAATGCCGAAACCTATCTCCTCAACCTCCACCTTATCCACCTTGTACCTAGGCGACAGCTTATTAATAACAGCGTTTTTCAGCTTCTCCACATCTACCTCCACGCTTTCTGGAAGCACCCTGTAGACCAGCGCTACTTCTGCCGACATAAGCCCAACACCTAAGTCACCTATTTAAAACTTATGGACCCACAAAGCCGCATTCGGGGCACCTGTACGGTACCCCAAGCTTCCGCGACCTAGCACTACGTATAATACTGGTCTTCCCACAGTTAGGGCAGGCAAACATCACGCCTCTCTCAAGAGGCGCCAACACCCAGTTAGTCATGCTGTCAGAAGGCGGCGACGGACCGTGGAACTTAGCTCCCCTGATCGACATAGACGCCAAAAAGGCCACAATATATAAAATTTAGCCCGCCATCTCCGCCGACACCATCAACGGCAGAAAACCTTTTTAAACCGAGACGTTGAAAACCACAGCCGGGGTGGCCGAGCGGCCCAAGGCGCGGGACAGTACACCCCCGATTCGAGGGCTCAGCCGAGTCATCCCGTCCCCGTCAAGGGGGCGTGGGTTCAGGGGGAACCCGCCTAAAAATCCCACCCCCGGCGCCATTTCTGCGCCGAGACTCACATTCCTCTTTTTGGGATATGTCGGCGCAACCATCAAAGTGTTCAACGTTGGCTTAGGATTTATACAGCTAGGTGTTCTCAGCGGCGCTGTAGCCTCGTTGCCGCCCCTACCGCTTCCCATAGCTCTTTGGAGATGCCTCATAAGGGGGCTCTCCGCGGGGTCAGGTAGAGGGCAGACCACAGACCGGCGCCTCGCCCCATTGGTCAAACACCTCCGGTTTCTCGCGCCTCAACTTCTTGGTGAGGTCATCGGCAACTTTGAGGGGGTACACGTTGCCGCCTACGCATAGCCTCTTTACAAGCTCCACCGCGTCTTCCAGAGTGGCGTAGGACCCGACAGATACGTACTTCTTCCCGCCGCATTTAACCACCCGCGCCAGCACCTCGCCCGTGGCGGGGTCCAGCACAACGTCGCCTCTCTCCTCGCCATAAAGCCTAGACTTGGCGACGCCGATTGTGGGCATCCTCAACACCACGCCTATATGACACGCTATGCCGAACCTCCGCGGATGCGCCACCCCGTGGCCGTCCACCAAGATGACATCAGGCTTAACCCTTAGTTTGAAGTAGGCCCTCAACATAGGCGTCAACTCCCTAAACGCAAGAAACGTGGGAACGTAGGGAATCACGTTTTTCGTAATGCTACAAGCCGCGTCCACCACCTGGAGCGAGGGAAGCCGCACCACCACCGCAACGCCGTAGGCCAAGCCCCCGCTATACGCTACGTCTAGACTTCCTACAGCGTTAGGAGGAGGGAGAGGGGAAAAGCGTACCTGGGCGCGTAACAGCTCCTGGATCCTGCGGGCTACCTCAACGTTTAGAGGCATCGCAGAAAGTCGCTACCACCCTCTCTAGAATTTTTGTGGTGCTACAGAGCTCGCATTGTTTAGGTGCAGTCATGCGGAGAACCTCGGCGTTGACGCCTCTTTTCTTCGCCTCGGTCCTTACAACGTCTTCGGGGACGTTCTGGTTCGGGCCTAGGAGGATTACGTCCGGCTTCAACTCCTCAAAGATGTCGAAGATGTTGCCCGGCCTCCCCGGCACGACTCTGTGTACGTAATAAAGCGAGGAGAGGACCTCCGCCCTCTGTTGCTGAGGCACAATTATCCTCCGCCGCTTGTTCCGCTCGGCGTTTTCGTCTGAGGAGACCACGGCGACGACGTAGCCGAGCTTCCACGCCTCTTTTAGATACGCCAGGTGGCCCGGGTGAAGTATTTCGAAGGTGCCAGCCACCATAACGGTCTTCGTGTTTTTTATCTCGCTTGGTTTCTTCCAGGCGAAATCCGCAACGCCGACCATCTTCAAGGCGTCGAGGAGCCCCTCCGCATAGGACACAGTCGCCAGCGCGGTCTCCCGGTCGCCGACGGAGTAGTAATACTTGGCGTCTTTCAGATACGCCTGGGCGAGCTCCACGACGTGTTTATACGCCGGGTCCTTCAGCACGAGGCCCTCCAAGGCCTCCTCCAGGTTTTTTATATACGTTGCAACTCGATCCACGGCGTGGCTATACCACGACCTTAAAACATTTAAACAGACCCTTTACGCGGCACATGGCCGAGGAGCTACAGGCGGTGGCCGCTAAACTTGTAACGCGTCTACGAGAGGCGGAGAGGCTGGCCAAGGAGGGTAAGGTCGCCGAGGCTAAGGCTGTTTTGAAAGAGGTCGTGAAGGAGGCGCGCGAGAAGAACCTCGAGAGGTCTTTGCGCCACCTGATTCTGAGGGTGAAGGCGGTCCTAAGGCGTAGAACTCAACAATAGCAAATTCCCTCCCCCCGCAGCTCTTCCTGCCAAGCACCCTAACGACTTTAATCTTCTCGCCGGCTTTAACCACGTCTGTGGGACAGCCGTCGCATCCTGCGCATTCTCCCTCAAACGTCGTGACTACGCCCTCAAGCGCCTTGTTTAGGGGGAGTAGCCCAACAATAGGCGCCTCCTCGACCACCACAGGCACCACCTCCCCGTCGGTGATCCTGCAACGCTGGCCCATTGATGGCCTCACCTCCACAACTCTGTAGCTTCTCCCCACGACCAGTCTCCCCAGACACACGGAGAAGAGCCTGCACGTTCTGCATTCGTCAGGTATGTTAACCACGCGGAACCGGTGCCCCACCTCGGCCTGCTCCTTTGAGACAAGGGTGACTGTTCTCTTCACATTTAAACCCCTAGGAGGTGTTTTTTAATGTGATTAAGAGCGTTGTTGAGGCGTATGGCCAGCTCGGCAAGAGAGACCTGAGAGTGTTAAGGATCATCGAGGCGGGACACCGGAGGTACGAGTTCGTCCCCCAGAGGCTAGTGGAAAGATGGGCAAGATATAGGGAGGAGGAGGTCCGCGACAGCGTGAGGCGCCTCCACTACCTCGGCTTGCTTAGGCGGAATCTCTCGCCCTACTTGGGCTGGAAGATAACTGTAGCCGGCTACGACGTGTTGGCGCTACACACGCTCCGTGTAAAGAAGAAAATCCTGAAGCTATCTCCAACTCCCATAGGCGTGGGAAAGGAATCTGTGGTGTACGCCGGTGAATCTCCCTCCGGTTTTAAAATAGCGGCTAAGTTCCACAGAGGAGGCGTCTCCGTGTTTAGGTACGAGGAGGCCTTCAATACGAAGGTCCGCAGATATGAACACCTTAGGCAGGTATATGAGACGAGGCTCTCCGCGTTGGCCGAGTTCTACGCGCTCGAGAGGGTGTTTGAGGCAGGCGGATACGTGCCTGAACCCCTGGCCTACAACAGACACGTGGTGGTTATGCAGTACATAGACGGCGTTGAGCTGTACCGCCTAGACGCCGACGAGTTCGCGGTCATCGCGCAAGACGTCTTAGAGACTCTCCGCGTGGCTCTGCGCCTCGGGATAGTTCACGGCGACTTATCTCCCTATAACATAATCGCCGGCAGGAGGACGTACATAATCGACTGGCCGCAGTGGGTGCCGCTGGGACATCCCGCCGCGGCGACGTACCTCACACGTGACCTCCACAACATAGCTACGTATTTCAAAGAAAAAGGCGTTGATTTCCCAACAGAGGAACTACTCAAGGCCGCGGAGGGGGGCGGCGACAGCGGCAGACGCTTCGCGGAATTTATAAAAACAACCCTACTATAGACGTGGCCATACTAGGTATCGACATTGCGGCTGGTGGCTCCTTTGCCTACGCAGTGCTGGAGGGCAGGTCGATAGTGGAGAAAGGGGTCTTGAACGCGCGTGAATTAGTGCATCTCTTCAAGCGATACAGAATCGAGACCTTGGCGACCGACAACATCGGCGAATTGTTTCAATACGGCAGACCCGTGGTGAGGTTGCTAGGGAAACTGCCATATACGGTTGAGGTGGTTGAGGTGACCCGAGGCGTTGGGGGGTATAGAAAGATGGAGGAACTTGTGAGGGAGCACCTCGCCGTGGTCAGGGGCAAGCTGGAGCCTTTGGAAACTGCCGAGTACTTGGCGATTCTCGCAGGCATGGGCGTGGGCACGCCGGTTAAGCTCTTTGAGGAGGAAACGATAATACTCGTCTACAGGCGGATCTCAACGACCCCCGGCGGGATGAGCAGAAACCGGTACATGAGGAATATCACCCACCGCATCAAGTCGATAGCCTCTAAGATAGAGGCGAAGCTTAAAGAAGCCCGGCTGGATTACGACCTGTTCCTCAGGGAGGAGTCGGGAGAGGTCACCTCCGCGAAGTTCGTCGTGTATGCAAAGAGGGAGGTTGTGCGGAGATATGTGAAGCCGATGCGGAGTATAGACGTCGCAGTTGCCATATACTCGGCGCCTGCCAAAAGAGGAGAGGCATCTGCGCGCGGCCGCTTTCTGATACTAGGCGTAGACCCGGGGATAGTGACAGGACTTGCGATACTTACATTAGACGGCGAGGTGTTAGACACGGTGGCCCGTAGAAGTTTTTCAAGAGGCGACGTGATGAGATACGTCCAGCAGTGGGGCGTCCCAGTAATCGTCGCCACAGATGTCGCAGAGGCGCCCGAGTTCGTGAAGCGGCTAGCCGCCATGAGCGGTGCCGTCTTGTATACGCCCAACCACGACCTCTCCTCTGAGGAAAAGAAACAGATACTCGACAAAGTGGGATGGCAGGCCAAGACCAGCCACGAGCGGGACGCCTTAGCCGCTGCCTACAGGGCGTATATGGAGTACAAGCCAAAATTCGAGAAGATAGAAAAAGACTTCGGCGACATCTTGAAATTTGACCAGTTAGAACTTGCCAAGGCCCTCGTGGTCCGCGGCTACTCCATAGCCCAGGCAGTTTCCGAAGCGCTGAAGAAACGCGAGGAGAAAGAGACGAAGGTGGTCTACATCACTGTGGAAAAACCATGCGCCGTAAGAGACGAGGCGCTGATCACGCGGCTTAAGGCTCTTGAGTACGAAAACCAGCAATTGCAACGGGAGCTCGACGACCTGCGGCGCGAATATGCCCAACTGCGTAGATACGTCGAGGACGAGAGGTGGCGCGACGCTAAATACAGAGAGATGCAGAACAGGCTGGAAACCCTTGCAAGAGAACTCGCAAAAAAAGAGACAGAGATAGAACAGCTGAAAAAAACCTTCGTGGAGATCCTGACCGGCTACGGGTCCAGGTACCGGCTTGCACACATCTCCGAAACCGCCGAGTGCAGAGGCAACGAGCCCGTAGGCACCATCTGTAGAAACCTAAACACCGTAGAAGAGGCTGTTGCCAGGAGGACCCTAGGCGTGCCGCTCAGGCAAGTGGCCAAGCTGGAACTCGGGGGGTTCTACGTGGTGGATCTAGACGCTGTGAGAGAGCTGGCTGATCAGATTAGGCGCAGGCTTGATGAAAAGAAGGAGATAGACCTGCGGAAATTGGTGGAACAATACCGGCGGGGCTTAATATAGCGACGCCTCCCCTCTTAATATAAGGTCGGTGATCTGCGTAATTCTGTCAAGCTCCTCTCTGGCAATGGCGTTCACCTCGTTCTTAGCCTCTGAAGCGAGTTCGCCGTCTTTAATAATTTCGATGTTTAGGATCTTAGGCTCGTTTATAGGCCTCCCGATCTGAGACACTATCTCGACATATACCTCGGTAACGTCCTTAACCTGTTTATAGATCTTGTCGGCGATCCGTTGCGCAACCACGTTGTAGATCTTGCCCACGTGGCTAACTGGGTTCTTCCCGGCAGCCGCCTCCAGCGACATAGATCTCATAGGCGTGATGAGCCCGTTAGCTCTGTTGCCCCTTCCCGTCATGCCGTCGTCGCCGTGTTCGGCAGAGGTGCCGGTGACCGTGAGGTAGAATATCCCGTGCTCCGGCTTGTCGGCGGCGTTTATCGTGACCTCCACGCCGTACTCCGGGGCCACCTTAGCGGCGAGATCCTCTACAGCTCTCTTCACATCCTCCTTAACAGAGAGGTAGTGGCTTTTATCCTTCGTCAGCTTGCTTATCATGGCCGCCGCGACGGTTAATTTAATCTCCGTCCCGACCCTTACACCCATCACCTTTACGTCCTCCCCAACCTCGGGATACTTAGCCTTGAAATCGCGGGAGTTTAGAAGCCTCTCGGTCTTGTAGACAAGTTCCTCAAGCGGCGTCAAGGGAGCATAGCCGACGCCGACGGACGTGTCGTTTGCAAGCGGCACACTCTTAACGCCCAGGTCATAAATACCGACTAAATCCGCAGAGCCCTGGCCTATTCTGTAATCAATTACAGTATGTAGATCCGGGTCTAGGTAGCGGAAGTGTTGTTTAATCCAGTCCCTTGCCGCCTGTATCACCACGGGGCCAAGCGGTATCTTCACAACGCCGTCTTTAGTCTTCACCTCATAAGTAGCCCTGCCAGACACAAGTATATAGATGGGTTGCAGGACGTCGCCGCCTCCAAACCGCGGAGTAGCCTGCCCACCAACCACCAAGGTCTTATCTACGTTGTGGTGGAGAATCACGCCGAACTGCTCCACGTAGTACTTCGACAGATATCTGCTCACCCACTCGGAAATACCGTCCGCGATGTAGTCAGGATGTCCCTGTCCCTTCCTCTCCACAATCTCAACAAGCCGTTTAGCTACCGGTGTTTTATCTACCTTCTCTACGACGATCATGGCGCCATCTCAACAGCAGACACATAAATCACCTGAGATCCTCTAACTACTATTCTGCCATATCGCGTAAGCGGCTCCCCAGATTTGTCAAGCTCTGCCGCGTCGTCAAGCACCAAATTCATGCAACCGTCATACGCCGTCAAGACGCCCTTAACCGCCACCCCACCCTTAAGCCTAGCCACTACCTCCTTGTTCAACATCTTAGTTAACACCCTTATTGGAGAGGGCATTTTTAACTGCGGCGGGGCTTTCGACATAGAAACGCCAGTATTTAGCGATATATAAAATTATCCCCTAGCTACGTCTCTCGTATAGAAGAACGTCGTCGATCCATTCCACATGTGCCATCAACGTCCTGCGACAACAGTACCTCCTAACGCCAAGAGAATCCAACACCTGCGCCGGATGCTCCCCCGTGAGGACTCTGCGTTTAAACGTGGAGTAGAGATGGCCAAGCGGCTGACCGCAGGTAAAACACCGGACGGGTATAATCATCTATACGCCTTCTGTCTCTTGCTTCTCGCGTGTTTGATGCCGGGCTTCTTAGGCTCAGTCCGCCTGGGGTCTCCCTTCAGCATATATGGGTCGTACTTTTCATACAGCTCCTTCAGCTCCTGGCTCTGGAAATAGGCCACCAATCCCCTCGCTATGGCGATCCTGGTGGCTATAGCCTGCCCCATGTAGCCGCCCCCCGACACGTTGACCTCGATATCTACCTTCTTTGCCAAGTCGCCAGCAAGAACTAGAGGTTCGGCCATTTTTACGCGGGCCATCTCAATAGGCCAAAGCTCCAGCGGGTATCCGTTTATCCTGACGCGGCCAATTCCAGGCCTTATAACGGCCCTTGCCACCGCGCTCTTCTTCTTACCCACAGAGATAACCACGCGCGGAGTTTCCTGCAGTATCGACGCGCCGAGAGCTCTAACTTCCATGGCTACCCACTAGCTTGCTGTTTTATCTTTTTCTCCCACACATCCCTCGCCTTTTTCCACTGCTCCCACGCGGCTGGATCCACATTACGCCATACCTCCCCCAGCGTTACGTAGTCAAGCAGAGGTCTCAACCTAAGCTTTGCCTCAGGCACCTCGTAGAGAACCAGCCTCCTCCTCTGGAAGAACTCCATAGGCATAGACATGTAGACACGAAGCCTCTTCAACGCCCTGCGCCCAGTTTCCGTCTTCCTGGGCAACATGCCTCTCACAATTCTCTTGAAGATGCGGTCAGGCCTCCGGGGGATTTTCGGACCTACCTTCTCCGGGTTGTAGTGAGTACGCCACTCGTCTATCTTCCTCTTAATCCACTCAATAACCATCTTTTCGTCGCCTGTTAACGCCAGCTTCTCCGCGTTGACAACGACGATCCGTAGCTCCGGCCGCTCCAGTAGAGCCTTTGCGATGTATGTAGCCAGCCTCCCCGCCACGTGACCCTCCGCGTCAATGACGACTTCTCCCCTCTCGGGCAACTGCAACACGTCGATCAAAGACCGCCTTACCGCGTTCATACCACTATCTTAACGCCGCTCCCCTTCGGAAACTTCTTTACAAGCTCAGGAAGCGTCAAAACCTCGCCACCGGCCTCTAAGATCTTCTGCGCCGCCTTAGGCGACACGTTTACAGCAGCTACTACAACCTTCTTGTAGAGCTTCCCGCCACCCAACAGCTTCCCCGGCACCACAACGACATCTCCATCACCGGCTACACGGTTCAGTCTCCCGACGTTGACCACAACCCTCTGTCTTCTAGGCCTTTCGACGTATTCCGCTACCACTTTCCAAATATTTGCGGAGTTAACAACTGCTGCCTTTTTCAGAAATCTAGCCAGCATCCTCAGCTGCTTGTTTGTCGGTCCAGTTGGATTAGGAGGCATACCGCCAACGCAACAACATCAATATTTAAAGTTTATGCGCTTCCGCAAAAGCCCCTGGCACTCACGCTTAATAAGCCGTCATATGCCATACACATGTTCAAAGTCGTTGAGGTAGACCTCTCTAAACTGACTTGGCGAGTTGAGGAGGTGGGAGTTAGGAGGTTTCTTGGCGGGAGGGGTCTGGGGTCTTGGCTTTTTTACAATCTGGGCGGCTTCTCCGCAGAGCCGTTCTCGCCGGGTAACCCGTTGATAATAGCCTCAGGGCCTTTAAGCGGCACGCGGATCCCCATGGCCACGCGGGCCTACGCGGTTTTCCGGTCCCCGCTCACCGGCATTCTAGGCGGTAGCAACATAGGCGGTACGCTGGGGTCGGTCATGAGGTGGGCCGGCGCAGACGCCGTTGTCATCACAGGCAGAGCGGACAAGCCGACGTATATACTGATTCAAGATGGGCGCGTGGAGTTTAGAGACGCCTCCCACTTATGGGGCAGAGACGCAATAGAGACGGAGATAGAGCTGAAGAAAGAACATGGCCGCGGCGCTGCGGTGTTGGCCGTAGGGCCCGCGGGGGAGAACCTTGTACGTTTCGCCTCTATAAACCACGAGTACTGGAGGCAGTTCGGGAGGACGGGCGGCGGAGCCGTCATGGGGTCAAAGAGGCTGAAGGCAATCGTCTTTGTCGCGGGCAGGAGAGAAGTGGAGACGGCAAAGCCTGATGCCCTCGACAGATGGATTAGGGAATTCCTGTCCACGTTTATGGAGAAGACCGCCGCGTTGAGAGAAGGCGGCACGCTTAGGCTTATCGACATTGGAAACCCCATGGGATTCTTCCCTGCCTACTACTGGACCCGCCTATCGCTAGACAGCTGGGAGTCCCTCTCCTGGAGCAGGAAGATAAAGCCGGAGCACTTCCTAAGGCCGGAGGCTTGTCTCTACTGCCCAGCCGCATGCCACAGGCCTGTGAAGAGCGGTAAATTCGGAGTCGTCGTCGACTTGGAATACGAGACTGTGTTTGCAGTAGGTGGCCTTGCCGCCGTTAAAGACGTGGATTGGGTTATAAAGATAAACGACCTCGCAGACCGGCTGGGTCTCGACACCATAAGTCTCGGCAACGTACTCGCCTTCGCCATAGTAGCATCTAAAAGCGGCAGATTGCCGGTATCTCTTGACTGGGGCGACGGAGAGGCGCTTGCCAAGCTGACAGAGGACATTGCCTTTAGAAGAGGCGTTGGCAACTTGCTCGCTGAAGGCGTTAAGAGGGCGGCGGAGGAGATAGGAGCCGTGGACATCGCTGTCCACGTTAAGGGTCTTGAGCCCGCCGGCTACGACCCGCGAGTGTTAAAAGGCATGGCTCTTAACTACGCTATTGGCTACAGAGGCGCAGACCACCTAGCCGCCATGGCCTACGCGCTCGACATACCTGGCAAATTCGGCAGTGCCGACTACCTTGGCCCCGAGAAAGTAGAGGCTGTTGTACACATGGAGAACGTAGCCGCCGCGATGGATTCGTTGGTGCTTTGTAAATTCGGCAGAGACGCCTACGATGTCCATCTCGGCGGCAGATTCTACGATATAATGGCGCAGCTTCTGACCTGGGTCACGGGAGAGGAGTGGAAAGGCGCCGACGTCAAAGAGGTTGCCGAGAGGATAGTACTGCTAAACAGGATACTCAATGTAAAGATGGGCGTAGACTCGCGGCAAGACGACCTACCCGCCCCGCTCAAAAAACCGCTTACTTTCGAAGGCAAGGTAAAGAAAATAGACAAAAAGGAGTTGAAGGAAGCGCTGAAACACTACTACGAACTGAGAGGCTGGGACGAAAACGGGGTCCCCGCCGGCGATACGGTGAAAAGACTGCTTCCCGAGCTAGCCAGTTAGGCGGTTTGTTGAAGCGCGGCCGCCTTCTGACTCAGAGATTCTGCGAAAACCGTGAACTTCCTCTTTAGAATTCTGAAAGCCTCCCGCAACGCCGTCTCTACGTCGTAGTTTCCAAAAGACTCAACCCAGAAGACGTACTTATACCGATCCCACTCCACCACCAGCCCGTCGCCGCATAGATCCTTACACGTCCACGCTTTGTTGAATGTGCATTCCCACGGATCCTCAAGGTCTTTACAAACCTCACGGCACATCTCTCGACACTTCTCGTCTTTCACCTCGACCTTGGGGTAGTAGTAATAGCTCGCAAGCGCGGCTTGCCACTTGGCGTGATCCCTCGCCCGGCCCAGCTTCGCATACGCCTCAACCGTGATGTTCTGACCCTTTACAAGCTTCACAATTGGTATATCCTTATACACAGGGGCCACGTCTGGCCGTTCAGACATCAAGTCGCCGGAGTACACAGTCACCTCGCTATCTGCAGTCACCTGCAACGTAAGCCTAGTCACACACTCAGAAGGATCCGCAAGACCTGACTCACAATCCTCTATAGGCGGCAGGGCCTGAAGCGGCGTAGTCAACGGGATGAGCCCAAGCCTATGTGCCAGCATCTCGTCATACATAACAGAGGTGTTGTTAACCACAACCACGGAGTCTATAGCCATGACGGGCAACTCAGAGATCAAAACCCTCCGGAGAGAGTTAACAAGAGAGGGATACGCCCCCTCGATAACCGCCTTTAAAAACAGCGGAGACTTCTCAACGACTTTCGCCCCCGGCATTACCTAGTCGGCTTCTGCTTCTTGCCACGCCAAATAGCCCAGAGCGAAACCCCGTTAACCTTTATGACCTTAAATCTAACGCCGGGGATATCGCCAAGAGATCTCCCCTCGGGGCCGCCTATACGTTCGATCACAACTTCGTCGTGTTCATTTATGTAGTTCAAACTGCCGTCCAGCGGCACAAACGCGGTCACCACCTTGCCGTTTTTTACAAGCTGAACCCGCACGCACTTACGAACAGCCGCGTTGGGCTTTCTCGCCTCGACGCCGACCTTCTCAAGCACTATCCCACGCGCCATAGGAGCGCCCTCCAGGGGATCGTACTTCTCCACGAGGCCGAGCATCTTCCGCTTATAGGTGACGTCGTTCCACCTAAACTTCTGCCGCTTCCTCTTCAACTTGCCGCCCGCAAATAGTCCGTATGGCGATTTTTTACCAGGCACGCCCCTTTATAACGAAGCCTTAATAAACTTTATAGCTTATCACAAAGGCAGGCCTATGCAAGTATGATCTTCTCTATGTCGAAGTAGCGCTTAGCCAGCATCTTCGCCCTCGCGATGTTACGCCCGTTCTTGCCTATGGCTATGCCCTTGTCTTCAGGCGCCACGGTGGTGATGGCGACCTTAGAGCCCGAAGGCGCTTTGGTCACCTTTACCATTATAACCTTGGCGGGGTAGAGGCTGTTTTTTATAAGCTCCTCAGGGCTTTCGCCGGTCTCTACGATTTCTACGTCTTTCCCAACTATGTTTCTCAACATTTTCACGTTGGAGCCCCCCTTGCCTACCGCCAAGGCGGCCTGGTTTTTCTGAACCACGAAAATAAGCCTAGAATACTCGTTGTCTATAACCACATCTATCGGCGTCACGCCGGTGATGCTCTCAAAAAGGGTTGCGTATCTGATCTCCTCCTCTGTAAGCCTAATATCAGGCATGCTCCACAAGTTTCAGAATCTCGCTCTGGCCCGGATCTATCACCGCGACGGCCATAATTCGGTGAGGTCTCTTCGCGGCGGCGCCCAGCTCAATGCTTGACCCCGGAAATACAAAAATGGGAATCCCAGCCAGCTTGGCGTAGTACTCTATATCGTCGCGGGCCCACTTGGGGACGTTAGCCGCCAGTATCACCATTTTTGGAGTTCCTGCCAACACCGCTTTTTTCGTCTCTTCAAAGCCGATGACGACCCTGCCCGTGTTTATGGCCACCTGGAGTTCTCTACCTATATCGACCACGTTGCGCAGATGAAAGAATTGTTTATAAAGTTTACAACGCCGAATACCTACCCCTCAAGTGGTGTTACCCCTCATAGCTAAGCCGTATCTGTGTTGCCGTGGAGAATAGAGGAAGTGACCTAGTAATTCCACTGATGCGTGTGTAGACCACTCTAAAGGCCGGCAAAGGTTCCGCCCCTTTGTGGGCGGAATCCGCGGGGTCTAGAACTGTATCAAAAGCTTAACTATGCCCGTGCCTACTGGGACGTATTTGCCGGCGATTATGTTCTCCACCACCCCTCTGAACTGCTCGTCCTCCCCCCTCACCGCAGCCTCTACAAGCGTCTTTACAGTGACCTCAAAAGCCGCACGGGCTAGGGGCGACTGCTTCGCTCCGACAACTCCGTGGCGTCCTATGGGCTTTAGTCTGCCTGACCAAGTCATCGCGTCTGCGACTAGGTACATGTGGCGGATGTCCACGTCGAGGCCTTGCTCGTCTAAGACACGCTTGATCTCCTGCGCCACTAGGTTTCTGGTTGCTTCGATGCCTAAAACCTCCTCAACTTCGTGGAGGTCGTTGCTGTAGGTTCTTGTGGGGTCTACCTCCTCCAGCTGGAGCACGGCCTCTAGGTTGGTGCCTTCGGTCACTATAAACCACTCGTCGTTTTTAGAGTCGTACTGGAGCACGACCTTCCTCACCCCCTTTATGCCGGATATCTTGATTTGTAGCACCTTATCTCGCGCCTTCCTGATCTTTAATACGTCGGGGGTCGTCAGCGACACCGTGATTGTGTATCCACGCATGGAGACGGACAGGTCCTTCCCCTTTGCCTTGCTTACTATCTTCTCTACATCTTTTAGGCTCAACCCGCGGTACTTCAGTTGGTCTGGATCCAACGTGATCGTCACGGCGCCGGCCACGTAATCTACGTCGACTTCCTTGGCCAGCATCTCAAGCGTCACCTGTTGTATCTTCTTAGCGACGGTCTCGGCGGCTTCTCTGCTCTTGTTGTGAGGCGGCTTTAGGTAGATAAACATAAGCGGGGTCGACGGGTTCCTTCTGGCGTCGACTATCTCTATCAACCTGGGCAGACCTCTCGCCATGGAGAACTCCCTCAGACCCGCGTAGTGGAAAGAACGCAGAATCATCTGGGTGCCCGGCTCGCCTATTGACTGAGCCGTCACGATTCCGATGGCTTCGCCTGGGTCTATCAGAGAGGTGGCGTAGAGCTTGAGGACGCGGTACATCAGTAGGAGCGCCCTCTCGTCG
>Ga0209393_1000785_pt1 | contig 14476 bp, 13 predicted proteins | sample SSWtaG_2_FD_184117 | JGI IMG/M metagenome (GOLD analysis project Ga0209393, IMG submission 184117) | Hot spring microbial communities from Sandy's Spring West, USA to study Microbial Dark Matter (Phase II) - SSWsed_130316 (SPAdes)... | ecosystem: Environmental > Aquatic > Thermal springs > Hot...
TCAGCACTAAGACGACTGGCTTGCCTGTCTCAACGATTGCCCTAACGAGTTCCTCTTGATGTCCCGGCAAACTCAAATCCGTTCGGTCGCACCCTTCACCGACTGTCCCTGTGCCGAACAAACCTGACCTGTCGCCCACGACGAGGACAACAACCTCCGCCTGCTTCGCGACTTCAACGGCTTCAGGAATGCCTTCAGTCGTCCCTCCAAAAACTTCGCAACCCTTCGCATATAGCACCTTCGTGTTGGGCGAGACTTTTGCCTTGATGCCCTCAAGCACCGTGACAATCGGGATTGGCGGCTCAGACAAGTTCAAGTGAGCCATGTAGGCGTAGTCGCCAAGCATGTTGCGAGGATCATTGGCGTTTGGACCGATAACGGCGATGCTTGACAAATCTTTCCGCAACGGGAGCAAATTGCCCTCGTTTTTGAGAAGCACGACTGACTTCTGAGCAACCAGCCGAGCGAGTTGACGGTGCTCGGGGCAGTCAAAAAGCGATGGTGCCACATCGGGGTCAACAAACGGGTTGTCAAACAATCCCAACCTGTCCTTGACGGTGAGGACTCTCCGGACAGCCTCATCAATAATCGCTTCCGAAATTAGCCCTTCTCTAACAGCGTCAACCAACCTGTTGTAGCACTGGATGTCGGGTAGTTCAATGTCAATGCCGGCGTAGAGGGCTTGGCAGGCAGCGTCCTTTTCGTCTTTGGCGACATGATGGACATTGAATAGCATGTGAACGGCAGCATAGTCGGAAACAACTATGCCGTCAAATCCCCATTCCCCGCGAAGGATGTCGGTTAGGAGTTCGCGTGAGGCTGCGCAAGGGATTCCGTCAAGGTCGTGATATGCGTTCATTATGGATTGAACCTTCGCTACTCGCACCGCTGCTTCAAAGGGGAACAGGAAAATCTCTCGGAACTCCCGATGACCGAGATGAACGGGAGCACAGTTGCGACCGCCCTCAGGCCAACCGTGTGCAGCGAAGTGCTTTGCTGTGGCAATTACTCCTTGCTTCAAATCATCGCCTTGCAAGCCCGAAATGTAAGCGACAGCCATGCAGGCGACCAAGTAATGGTCTTCGCCTAAAGTCTCTTCCGTTCGCCCCCATCGTGGGTCGCGAAGGACATCAAGGACTGGAGATAATCCTTGATGAGCACCGACAGCCCTCATCTCCTTCCGAATTGCCGTCGTCATTTCCTTAATAAGGTCAGGGTCAAAAGTGCTTGCAAGGTTGATAGCCTGTGGGAAAGTGGTAGCACCTTTCGCCATCAAACCGCTCAAACATTCTTCGTGCACGATGGCAGGGATGCCCAAGTGAGTTTCCTCAACGAGGAAGCGCTGAATTTCGTTTGCCAATTGGGCGGCTTCCTTGGGTGGGAGATTGCTCCAACCTGCAACGCGGGTGATTTGACCAATGCCATGTTTAAGCAACTCACGCGCCTTTTCAATATCAAATTTGCCGTCGGTCAGAAGTTTCCCGACTGGAAGCGATTCCAATTGCGCGACCTTTTCTTCAAGCGTCATCTTCCCCAAAAGTTCACGCACACAAATAGCCATTTTCCCTTCACCCTCCTTAGCCAAAACTGAAGGGCTTGTCAATGCCAGAGTGTGTGCTTGGCTCAATTGAAGCGAGTCTCATTGCCCTAAAAGGGTTTGGAACTCATTGTGATGTTCTTCCTCATCGGCAAGGATGGAGCGGAACAAATCTTCGGTCACATAATCGTTTTCGGAGACAGCCTGCTCAATTATTTGGCGGTAAAGGGCGATGGCTTCCTCTTCCGCCTTGAGGTCAATGCGAATCATCTCTTCAAGGGTTTCGCCAACAGTGATGGGGGCAGGCTGCGTCGTCGGTTTGCCGCCGAGGTAATCCAACCTTTCAGCGATGGCTTCAGCATGCTTCATCTCGGTGATAGCAGTTTTCTTGAAGATGTCACGAACAGCGGGGCTGCAGAGCCCTTTAGCCAGCACATGTTGCCACATATACTGGATTGACACCTGCAACTCCCTCGCAATCGCTTGGTTCAGCAATTCCTTCAACCGCTCTGACGCCATCCTTCTTCACCTCCGCAAGAGATTTTCCCCACGGCTCCAAACGCTCGGCGTTATTTTAGCATCACCTTCTTGACAGCGCCATACTATATTTTCGGGAACTTTTGTTCGGCTTAGTGCGTCTTATAAGATGGCGCTTGCATCGCCGGTAGGTAGCGCAGCCCAGCGCACTTATCCCGCCTTTTCCCCGCCCTTCGGGGCGGGGCTTCCTATTTTTGCTTTCTCCGTTCCCACAACTTGAGCAAGCGGCGGTAATCGTCCCAATTGTCAAGGTCTGCAATCACGCCCTCGTCGTCAACTTCAACCAGCAAGACCCTTGAGGGGTCTCCATGCACCAAAGGGCGAATGCCTTGAAGGCTTTTGAAGTTCAGAACCGTTTCATAAAGGTTGGAGCGAAAGATGACGGGATGTCCACGCCGACCTTGAAAGACTGGGACAGCAATTGACTTGTCGCTGGCAAGGAGTGAATCAACGAGAGAGCGAATAGTGTCTGGCAAAACGAGGGGCATATCAGCAGGCAGGATTAGAAAGGCTTCAACGCTTGTGGAGTCAATAACTTTGAGCCCATAGCGAATGCTTTCCGCCATCTCGGATGAAGGGTCTGGGTTAAAAACGAACCGAGCAGGGAAACTGCTCAGTTGACGCTTGATGGCTAAGCCGTAAGTGCCAATGACAACTACCAAATCAGCGACTGGAACATCAATCAGGCTTTTGGCTGCTCGCTCAACCACAGTCGCATCGCCGATGGGAAGCAGCAATTTTCCACCTCCCATCCTGCTTCCTTGTCCAGCCGCAAGCAAGATGGCAGCAACGGGTTTTGCCTGAATTGCGTTAGCCTTTTGCCTTGCCATTTTTGCACCTCTCGCTCAGGTTGCTTTTTAAATTCGCCGTTTAAACTCTTAACGCAGAACCCTCAACGCGCAACCTTTATCCGTTGCTCTTTTGAGCGCTGACGGGATAAAATCTATGCCGACCGAACTTCTTACGCATGCGACATGCGGCAAGGGACACGGGACAAGGAAAGGGGGAAGTGACGATGAAAGTTCCGCTTTCTTGGCTTCAGGAATTTGTGCCGATTGAGTCCGATGCAGACAAAATTGCCCATACCCTTGAAATGGTTGGCTTGGGAGTTGAAGGCATAGAGGAGTTTGAAGGCGATGTGGTTTTTGACCTTGAAGTAACTCCCAACAGGGGCGATTGGTTATCGGTTTACGGTGTCGCCCGCGAATTGGCAGCGATGCTTGACCTGCCCCTCAAACCATTGACAGTTTCTGTCCCAGAAACCGAAGCGGACATATCTGAGTTCGCAAAAGTCCGCATTGACGCTCCCGATTTGTGTCCACGCTATTCGGCTCGGCTCGTTTTGGGTGTGACAGTGACTGAAAGCCCCGAATGGCTCAAACGCCGTTTGGAGTCATGCGAGGTTCGTCCCATCAACAACATCGTTGACATCACCAACTATGTGCTTTTTGAACTTGGTCAGCCACTTCACGCCTTTGACTTTGATACGCTTCACGGTCGGCAAATTATAGTCCGAAGGGCTAAGGAGGGCGAGTTCATTTACACCCTTGACGAGGTTCGGCGCGAACTTGACAGTTCCATGTTGGTCATAGCCGATGCTGACAGACCCGTCGCTTTGGCTGGAGTTATGGGTGGTCTTGAAACGGCAATTTCGCCGTTCACGAAAAATGTCCTCATTGAGTCGGCGCACTTTACACCCAGCGGAATCCGAAAAACTGCCCGGAGGTTAGGGATGCGAACTGAATCGTCCTATCGGTTTGAGCGGTGGGTTGACCCAAGCGGAACAGTCCGCGCTGCCGACAGAGCAGCACAACTCATGGCTGAAATTGCTGGAGGTAAAGTTTGCAAAGGCATCATTGATGTCTACCCCGCACCAATTGAACCCGCCCAAGTCTCTGTCCGCACCGAACGAGTCCGAAAATTGCTGGGCATTGACATTTCAACAGAAGAGGTTGCTGCGATGCTGAAGAGGCTTCAACTTGAGGTCAAAGTTGACGGGGAAGTAATCCACTGCCTTGTGCCCACTTTCCGAAACGACATTAAGCGCGAAGCGGACTTGATTGAAGAAATTGCCCGCCTTTACGGCTACGACCGCATTCCTATGACCTTACCGAAAGGAGTTGCGCCTCGTGCTGGCGAAAGCCAGAGGAGAAAGTTGGAGAACGAAATCCGACAGTTCCTAACTCGGTTAGGGCTTCAAGAGATTGTCACTCTGAGCCTGACAACCCCAGATGCTGAAAGCATGTGGGGGATGGACACGAGGGAAGGAACATTGGAATTGCGCAACCCGTTGACTCAGGACCACACAATTGTGCGAACTTCTTTGCTCCCGTCGGTCCTCTCGGTCGTCTCGCACAACTTCAGAAACGGTGTCCGCAATGTTTGGGTGTTTGAGTTGGGCAAGGTTTACAGGCATGGGAGGGTAGGCGAAATGGCGAGCACCGAACCGAGAAGGTTGTGTATAGCCATCACAGGCAACTGCTACCCAGTCCGTTGGAACCTGCCCGACGAAACTGGACAGGCTGATTTCTTTGCCCTCAAGGGCATAGTTGAGAGACTGTTGGAGTGGATGGGGATTGAAGGTGTTTCCTTTGAGCGGGGTGAGCACCCAACGCTCCATCCCTACAAAACAGCGGTTGTCAAAGTCAAGGGCGAAGCAGTTGGGGTTTTGGGCGAAGTTCATCCTAAATGGCGACAACAAAATGATTTGCCTCAACCCGTTTTCGTCGCCGAACTGGACTTAGAGTTTCTCGCAGCCCAAGCAAAACTTGAGCGAAAATACCAACCGCTGCCGACATTCCCGTCCACACAAAGGGACATCGCTGTGGTTATGCCCGAAGGTTTTGATGCCGCAAGGGTTTTGGAGTTGATCAAGCGCGTTGGAGGGGAATTGGTTGAAGGGGCAAGCGTATTTGATGAGTATCGCGGTGTTCCCATCCCAGAAGGTTATCGGAGCGTTGGCTTCACCATCACCTTGAGAGCAAAGGACAGGACCTTGTCAAGCGACGAAGCCGATGAGGTTGTTCAGCAAATCAAAGCGGCAATCCAAACGGAACTTGGGCTGACAATTCGCGGGTAAACCTGTTTTGATGCACCGAAATTTTTTCGTCCTACCTGTCCGTTGTCCTGTTGTCCCGTAGTCCGTTGTCCCATTGTGTTGACATGCGGCTTTCCTTGCGCTATCGTTTATGCGGACAACTTGGAAAAAAGTGCCTTGCCCTCAGCCGCTCCTTTTCGGCGCGCGAGTGAGAGAGGCTCGTTGGAGCATCGGGTTTTCAACTCGGTGCGAGCCGCCAGTGAGGGTAAGGTAAAATTGCTGGCCGTTCCGCTGAGCGGCAGGAACGGGCGGTTTTTTTTGGCTGAAATTTCCGAACTTCTCGCTTTTGTAAAGCATCATTTCGGCTGAAACCGAAAACGAGGACTCAGCAACCGAGTAACCTGCTTGAAGCAAGAAAGAACCTTTTGGGGCAAAGGAGGAGAAAAATGGAGAAGCGCGAAGCGGAAACAAAGTTGGCTGACTTGCTTGAAGCAGTGAAAAAAGATGCGCCAATTCCCTCCTCACCGAGGGATGCTGAAAGAGCACTGTCAGCGCTTTTGGCAACTGACGATTTGTGGGAAGCCGTCCGGTTGAGCCACGCTCCCCTGCGCTTTTTGTGTGCTTTTTGGAACCGAATGGTTCAAGATGGATTGCTGACAGCGACAGACGGAAGGCTGAAGTTGACCGATAAAGGACTTGATTTCGTCCTCGCTTTGGGGATTTCGCCGGCACGCGAATCAGTTTGCGATGCCTGCGAGGGGCGAGGGGTTGACTTCCGCAAGTTGTTTAGGGAAACAATAGAACGGTTCATTGCCATCTGCAAAAACCGCCCCGAAGCAATTCAGGATTACGACCAAGGTTATGTGACCGAAGCGACAACATTGGCGCGCATCGCTTTCGCGTGGCAAAGGGGCGATTTGGAAGGCAAAGAGGTTATCGTTCTGGGCGACGATGACCTAATGAGCGTTGCTGCTGCCTTAACAGGTGCACCCAAGAGAGTGCTTGCGTTGGACATTGACGAACGGTTGGTGGACTTCATTAACGAAGTCGCGGAAAGAGAAGGATTGACAAATTTGCAAGCGGTAAAGCACGATTTGAGAGAGCCAATTCCTGACGAATGGCTCTCAGCCTTTGACACTTTCCTTTGCGACCCAACCGAAAGTTTCGTCGGCTTCAAAGCCTTCGTTGAGCGAGGTTTATTGTGCCTGAAGGGAGTGGGAAGCGCTGGCTACTTCGGTTTGACCCATGTTGAGTCAAGTTTGGACAAGTGGGCTCGCATCCAAAAGTTCTTGCTTGAAAGTGGCGCTGTAATCACCGACCTGCGTGACGACTTCAGTGGCTATGTCAATTGGGGCTACATTGAGACCATGCGTTCTTGGAAATGGTTGCCGACAAAGGCTGTGCCAAAGAGCGTTTGGTATTGTTCGGCTTTCTACCGGATTGAGTTGCTCCAAAAACCGAAACTGGAGAACAGAAAACTTGAAGGCAACATCTTTGAGGACGAGGAAGCAGCGACGACTTGAAAGGGAATGGTTTGGAAAGGAGTGGTAGCGTCGCCCTTTATGGGCGACGGTCGTTCAAAAGGATAACTGCCGTCGGGGCAAGCCCCGACGCTACCTTATTTTCGCCGACTAAAGTCGGCGCTCAGGTTTTTTCCCGTCATCAACTACGGACTAAAGTCCGTAGCATGGATGAGATTAAGCACGATTTATCTTGGGTTGTGGCATCAACTGTGGACTTAAACCTATAGATGGACGGAATTGGCGAGATGGAGGTGCATGGTTTGACGGAAGTCCGAAAGTTGTATCTCGTCGCTGGCAAGGCTGAGGGTGGAACGCCGCTTAATGCCTTTGACAACGCTTTGCTTGATGCAGGCATAGGTGATGTGAACCTGATAAAAGTGTCAAGCATCGTCCCGCCGGGCGCAGAAGTGGTGATGGAAAAGCCGAACTTGCCGAAAGGTGCGTTGGTGCCATGCGTCTATGCCGAACGGGCGAGCGATAAGCCGGGTGAAAGAATTGCTGTCGCTTTGGCTGTAGGTATCGCCGAAGATGGCTTTGGGGTCGTCATGGAAAGCGAAGGCGAAACGGCGGAGGAAGCAACAGCAAAGGCAGTGCAAATGGTTAAGGAAGCCTTCAGGGTGAGAGGGTTGAACTTGAAGCGAATTTTGCAAATTTCGTCCGAGCACCAAGTCATCAAGTGCGGTGGAGTTGTGGCAGCCTGCATATACTGGCGCTGATGCGTAACTTTTGGGGTGCAAAATGGTCTGAGAAAGAGGTCATTTCTGAAGGAGCGAAAAAGCGGGCATTGCCCGCTTCCGTCCAAAACTCAGGATAGGAGGTGTTGGCGATGCAACTCACTCAGGAGGTGACCATGGGGCGCACCGAAAACGAGATGGAGAGCGTTATGGTTTCCCCCGCCCTTCGCCGGGGCGTGGGGAGACACCTCATCGCTGAATGTTGGGACTGCAACGAGCGGATTTTCTCGGCAACAGCAATTCGTAAGGCTCTTGAGGAGGCAGTAAAAGCCAGCGGAGCAACCCTGCTGCGACTGATCGTCCACACCTTTGAACCCTATGGCGTCAGCGCAGTGGCTATCGTCTCCGAAAGCCACCTTTTCATTCACACATGGCCTGAGATGCGCTACATCGCTGTTGATGTTTTCACCTGCGGGGAAACCTTCCCAGAGCGGGCACTGGAAGTCATCCGTGACTACTTTGAGCCTCGCAGGTTGAAAGTCATTGAACTGGAGAGAGGAGTTTGGCCGTGAGTGAAGACGACTTTTTCACCGAAAAGCAAACAGACGGCGTGCACCTTAGCCTGAAGGTGCGAAGGTGGCTTTTGCGTCAAAAAACCCAGTATCAGGAACTTGTCCTTGCTGAAACGACCGAACTGGGACGGCTTTTCGCTTTAGACGGAAAGGTCATGCTCACCGAAGCCGACGAGGCTTTCTACCACGAGATGCTCGTCCACCCTGCACTGCTATCCCTTGACAACCCACAATCGGTCGCAGTGATCGGTGGAGGCGATGGGGGCACTGTCAGGGAAATTCTGCGCCACTCAAGCATCCAACAGGTCTTCTGGGTTGAAATTGACGAAGAAGTTTTGAACGCCTGCAGGGAATTGCTGCCATCTGTTCACCGGGGTGCTTTTGATGACCCACGGGTGGAAATAGTCATAGCGCCGGGAGAACAGTGGTTGCCTAAGTTCCGAGAAACCTTTGACGCCATCATCGTTGATGGAACTGACCCTATAGGACCTGCATTGCCGCTTTTTGAACCCCCATTCTTTCAAGCGTGTCGGCAAGCACTTAAGCAACACGGCATCTTATCGCTCCAATGTGGCACGCCCTTTTACTTCCGAGACGAGGTGAAGATGGTCTGGCGGAACTTGAAACAGGTCTTTGAGCAAGTGAGGTTTTACCTCGGCTTCGTTCCCACTTACCCCTCAGGCTTGTGGGCTTACGCGATGGCAGGCAACTATTTGCCGAACTTGGACGCAGCAGAGTTGCATCGCCGCTGCCAGCAAAGGGGCTTGACAAACTTCCGATACTACAGCCCCGAAGTCCACATGGCAAGTTTTGTCCTCCCACCGTTCGTGCAGGAGTTACTTCAATGACGGCAACGCTGAGTCGTCACAAACTCCTTCCACATTGGTGACAGAACTTTGCTGCAGCCCTGTTGAGTGTCCCACAAGATGGACAAATTTTCGCCTGTGGAGTTTTTTCCTTTTGGACAAAAGCAATCGCATGGCGTTCCCGAAACATCAACCGAGTTTGTCCGATGGTGATGATGTCTTTGTCCCTGAGGCGATGGTATCGGACGGGTTGATTGTTGACGAGGACGGTCACCCCACTCTCCGGCACTATTGCGTAACCACCGTCTTCCCACCTGATCAGGGCATGTTGCATGGCTATATCCCTGTCGTAGTAAAGCGCCACATCGCACCTTTCATCTCGCCCGATGGTTAAAATAGGTTTGTCAATGACGAACTCTCGCCCTTCCATACGACCTGACGAAACTACCTTCAAAGAAGCAGGTGCAAGTAACTGTTCAGCGATTGTGCTGAACAGACCGATGAGACCACCCATCAAAGCCAGCCCTATGAGCCGACTCGCCCATCCGCTCTCAGTCAAGCCCAAGGTCAGCACAAAGCCAATTTGTGGGGCGATTGTGTCAAACAAAACTCCACCCGCAAATCCCCCCAATAAGCCGCCAATTGCCGAGTTCAAAGCACCCTTCCAAGATTTCCTTGCTGCTCCCAGCGCTAATCCGAGCAATGCCCCTACCAATGCCCAAGTGAGGCTGCGAGCGACTATCAGCCAAAGGAGTTGCATTGGACTACCTTCAGGGTAACTGAGGACAACCTTTCCAAACAGGTTGAAAACCCAACCGCCCAAGGTGAAAGCGAAAGAACCCCCGAAGACGCCCAACAGCCCAGTAATGATCACGCCCCTCAAAGCCTTTTGCTTGCTCCCCCAAAGCAACTCCTCAAGCCCAACGATGGCTACTCCTATGAAGGCTCCGACCAAAGCCCAGACAACTGTGCCCGGAGTCGATTGAGGTCCTTCAAACAGTTCGCGGATGGAACCGACATCAGTTGTAAAGGGCTCAACCAAAATCCACGCCACTAAGCCACCGATGGCTCCGAAAAGTGCCCTTGCTCCTGAACGACCCATCAAATGTGCGAACCTTTGCTGCCAACCCATTTTTGCTCACTCCCGTGGTTTGGCTTCACGGAAGACAAACTGAACACCGTTTTCGCCCAAGCGAACTTTCATGCCATCGCGCAAAACATTTTCGCCCGTCCGTTTACCATTGACGAACACGGGTGCATCTCGGTCAAGGGAGACTATGATCCACTTGTCTCGCCAAATTTCAATGCGGACATGTTGTGGCTTGACTTCTTCAACCCCCTCAAACCTTTCGTTCAATTGGACATCGCAGTTTTCAGAAGTCCCCAGAACAAGTGGAGACCGAAGGGGTAGAAAAAGGCTCTGACCGTTTCTGTCCATCGTTTCAAGCCATGCCCCTTCGGTTGGCTGATCTGCCACGAACTCTAAAGGCTCTTTCAGTTTAGGCTCAACTTCGGCTGTTTCCGTTTCAACTATTTCCGTTTTGACTTCCTGCTCCTCCGCCTTTCGCCTGAACCACTTCAGCACTTACACCACTCCTTTTTTCTCTTGGAGGGTCGGGCTCCTGCCCGACCGAAAGATTACGGCACGGCAATTAAGCGGTCTGCCAGAGGCAGACCCTCCGAGGTCTCGGCACGGCAGTAGCAGTGCCCTCCAATTTTTCGCCGAATGAATTTGGCGCTTAAGAAACTCGTCATCAAATCCCGCGTCCCTTGCCCCATGTCCCTTGTCCCTCTGGAAGCAATTGAGCCATTCTTTGTGCGAGACGAGCAAACATGTGCCAAAGCGCACAAACAGAAACCGTTGCCAAAACGGTTCCCGTCCAACCTGCTATCTGCCAGCCAATCAAAGAAGCCAGCAGGAACACAAAACCAACGAAAACGCAGCCCCGACACCCACCAAAAATCGCCCAAAGGATTGCGACCCAAAGCATTAATTCAGCGAAGGTTGTAGCACACCCTGCCATACTGATTTCCCAACTGTAGTTTGACGGAGCAGGTTGATATCGTCGCTGGCGACGAGGGGACGGGCGCTGAGGTTGTTGCGAAGGAGGTGGCACAGGTCTGTAAGTTGGTGCAGGTCGTGAGACACTTGGGGTCATGAGAAATCGTTTGAACTCCAAAACGCTTTGAAACCTATCCATGGGGCGAATTGCCATTGCTTTCAAAACTGCTTGCTCAACATTGGGCGAAATTTTCGGATTTATCCTTCCCGGCGGAACAAGCCTGTCGCCCTGAGTTACACGCTCAATGGCTTCTGGTGGGACTTGACCAGTCAAAGCAAAATAGATGGTGGCACCTAAAGCGTAAATGTCAGACCTTTGGTCAGTGATGCCTTGACCGTATTGCTCAGGTGGCGAGTAACCAGGCGTCACCGCAGCAGCAGCGCCGACAGTGTCTCTGCCGGGCAGATACCTTTTTGCAATGCCAAAGTCAACCAAAATTGCAGTGCCATCGGGTTGGACTTTGATGTTGCTCGGTTTTATGTCTCGGTGGATGATGGGCGGGTTTTGACGATGAAGGTAATCAACGGCGTCAAAGACCTGAAACATGATTCGCAAAGCGTTTCGCTCGTCCAATGGTCCACGCTTCTCAACGATGTCTTCCAAATCCTCACCTGCAATGTAGTCCATGACGAGATACTGCTTTCCCGTTTTGGGCTCAATGAAGTAGTCAAAGACTTGAGGCAGATTGGGATGGCGAAGGGTCGCAAGAAGTTCTGCCTCAACACGGAATTGAGCCGCTGCTTCAGGCGAAGTGTCAAAGTTCTCTTTGACGGCAACTGGGCGGTTATTTAGCCTCAGGTCTTCGGCAAAGTAAACTGCACCCATGCCGCCGCACCCGAGCACTTTCAAAACGCGATATCGCCCTTGCAAAATCACGCCTTGCCCCAACAAACCACGCAGCGGCTCTCCGCAGTTGGCGCAGAACCTTGCAGTGTCAAAGTTGTTCCAACTGCACTTCGGGCACATTTGCATCGGCTTATCACCCTGACCGTTCATCCCTGTTGAAATTTTGGCAACATCCGCCTGAGGAAACTACTGGTGCGATGCCAGAAGATCATCGCTAAGATTTACATGACCGAACAACGATGAGGGGGAACCGATTCATGCCGATGAGTTTCATGGAACGCTTGGGAAGATGGCAAATGATGTTGAAGTCTATCGCTCAGACGGGTCTGGCTTTCACTCAAAGCCCCTACGAACGGGAACGCTACGAAGAACTTCTCAAACTGGCAGCAGAAATGGCGGTGGCGATGAGCGGATGGGAGGACGATGAGGGGACTGTCAAACAGTTTGTTGAGCGATGGAAGGCAGAAGTGCAACCCGGTGCTTTAGGCTATGTAACGCCGAAGGTAGTGGTCAACGCTGCTGTGTTTGATGAGCGAGACCGACTTTTGCTCGTTCAACGGCTTGACAGGGGAACTTGGTTTTTGCCCGGAGGTTGGGCTGATGTCGGCTACCCGCCAAGCGAAATTGCTGTCAAGGAGGTGCGAGAGGAAACAGGCTTGATTGTTGAGCCCCTAAGGCTCATCGCTGTCTTTGACGGCTTCCGACATCGGTTCAGCCTCGGAATCCCTTTCTACTGCCTCGTTTACGAATGCCAAGTGCTGGATGGGGAGTTGAGACCTTTACCCCATGAATGCCGCGATGCAAGGTTCTTTAGAGAGAAGGAATTGCCTGAACCACTGCACGGAGATGGTCAGTGGGTGAGATTGATCTTTGAAATCAGGCGCGGTAACTTGCCTGCCCCATACAGCGACTGAAATTTTCACACTGCCTCATTGATGAGTTCCAACTTCATGAAGCGGCAGAAGCGTTTCAGGTCTTGCGTCAAGTCACCGTAACAGGTAACTCGGTGCAAACCACCAGCCCAATTTTGCCAGAGTCTTTCCACATCGCCGTCAACTCTAACGGCAATTTTGGTTCGGCAACCCCTGTCAACATCTGGAGTGTCAACGATTGTCCCAGTGAAGTAACGGATTTCCCTCGTCCCAATCAGGATTGCCTGGGTGACCTTTTGCCCAATTCTCATGAAGGCTTGAACAACTGCACCTTCCTGTCGCTCCATAACGCTCCTTAGCCTGTAGCGACTTGGCTTCCCTTTCGGTCCATCCATCTTCGTCGTCCCCATGCAGTGAGCCAAGATGATGCAGTTTTTGGAAGCGTCAACCGTTGGGTCGCTGATAAAGCCTGGTCTACCGGCGAGTCCTTGGAAGATGATGTGGGTCAATGCGCTTTGAAAATCGGATTCACAAATCCCTCCGAACCCCAAGTTGTTCATTCGGCAATGGCTTATGCAAGGGTATGCCGGCAATTGACGCCACATCGTCCCATAGCAGTCCACCATAATCACGGTTGCCTCCTCCTCATCCAGCAAACGCTGAAGCGCCAAAGCGAGTTTGCACGAACGGATGATTTCCTCCCTTGACGGCTCAACAACTTTCTCGGCGCCAGAAATCCAACGCTGCGCTTCGGCGATTGCCTCCGAGTCAGGGATTTTCTCGTAGATTTTGAGCACTCGCTCCCGGTCTATCGCTTTGTATTCGGTGCCGAAGCGTTCCTTAACCGCTTGGGCGTAAGCAGTTTGTGGTCTCGCCGTCACATCCAAAATTTTCGCCTCACGGAGGTGGTGGATGGCGCGGATGGGACGAATTGCCACCGCAAGTTGAGAGAGGTCGCTTGAGAGGATACAGTCAAAGAGAGCGCCCTCAGGCTGATTTCTCAACTGCCCAAACCAAGCCCACTCGTGCCCAGAGTAAGGAGCAGCGAAAAGCATCGTCGGTCGCTGGAACTTCAGAATTTCCCTGAGGATGTTCCCGATGCCCATTGACAGGTGGATGAGCAAAATACCGTCAGCGTCTTTGAGCCTTTCAGCGAACTGAGCCACTTGTTCGGGCGAAGTGACCAACTCGTTGACGACGAAATCAACATCAGCAAACTCGTCCTTCATCTTGGCAAATTCCTTTTCATAGCGCTGCCTTTCCGCCTTCAAGTCAAGCAACGGGGTTGGCCAATGGGCTTTCGGCGTGCCGAGGTAAAGTTTTGCGATTTTGACTTTTGACCGACGACAGCCCGGACTGATGAGGGTGGTTTGAGGTTGAATCGCTGACAAAGAAACAGACGAACTAAGTGCAGAGGCTGCCATTGCTACTGCCGCTTGCTGCAAAAACTCCCTTCTCGTTTGCTTCATCGCCCTCACGCTCCTTCCTTGCACTATTGGCATGCGAAAATTTTTGCCTTAACAAGCAAACTTGACCGGCAGGGACTACGCCCTACTTTTCACTTCACTCTTTCATCACCCACAAATGGACTTCGCCCAAGAACCTGCCAGTGAAGGGTTTTCCGACTACAGCGGGCTTGTTGCCGATGCGAATGAGTTTTGCGTCGTGGCTGCCGACACCCGAGTCAACGACATGGGTTTCAAACTTGCCTTTGCCTTTGTTGACGAACAAGATGACTTGAGGTCGGTCAGTGAAGTCCATCTCAATGACGCAAATGTCAAGCAAACCGTCTCTGGTGAAGTCGGCGACGATAAGGGAATGTGGGTCAACCAAATCGCTTGCGAGGACATGCTCTCGCCAAAATTGGCGTGGGTCTTTGCCAGATTTAAACCAAGCCACGCGACCTTGTTCTTTGCGACCGAAGTATTGAGCGTCCCCTTCCGAGAGGATGATTTCCACTCGTCCATCGTTGTCAAGGTCTGCAGCCTCAACGACGGTGCCCACATAAC
>Ga0209393_1000787_pt1 | contig 14471 bp, 16 predicted proteins | sample SSWtaG_2_FD_184117 | JGI IMG/M metagenome (GOLD analysis project Ga0209393, IMG submission 184117) | Hot spring microbial communities from Sandy's Spring West, USA to study Microbial Dark Matter (Phase II) - SSWsed_130316 (SPAdes)... | ecosystem: Environmental > Aquatic > Thermal springs > Hot...
AATGGTAAGGCGAAAGTTTATTCTTCCACGGGGAAACTCATTTTTGAAGGAGAGGGGAAAGTTACCCTACCTAAGGGCGTATACTTTGTAATCGCGGATAGGGTTTATAAGGTTTTGGTAAAATAATGAAGCTACTTTACGAGGGAAAATCGAAAAAAGTTTTTGAAGTTTCCGATGGGGAGGTCTTTATAGAGTTTAAGGACGAGGTTACGGCTTTTAACGCGCAATTGAGGGCTGAGTTTGAGGGTAAGGGATACTACACTTTCAAAATATCCTCATTCCTCTTCGAACTTCTTAAGAAGGAGGGTATTCCCACGCACTATATAGGTCCGGGAGAGAAAGGATTCAGAGCGTACAGGGTTAATATAATACCGGTTGAAGTGGTGGTCAGAAACAGGGCTGCGGGTAGCATTGTGAAGAGGCTTGGTATTCCCGAGAACACCGTATTTGACCCACCCCTCCTTGAGTTCTTTTACAAATCCGACGAGTTGGGAGATCCTCCGATCTGTAAGGAACACGCGATACATTTTGGTTGGATGAAGGAGGAGGATATAAGGAAGGTTGAGGATATAGCCCTGAGGACTACGAGGATACTTACGGAATTTTTCGCAAAGAAGAATCTGATTCTCGTTGATATAAAGTACGAATTCGGTTATAAGGATGACGGTGAAATAATCCTGGCGGACGAAATAAGCCCGGACACCTTTAGGGTTTGGACTCAAAGGGGAGAGAGCCTGGACAAGGACGTATTCAGGAAGGATAGGGGAAACGTAGCGGAAGTGTATAAGAAGCTTTACGAAACGTTGATTTCATAGGTGCCGCCTTATAATCCCCACTATGCTCGTTTTAATCGTTTCGCAGAGCGTTTACTATGAGGAGATGAGCAGGAGGGGAAGCTATGTGGTGTTTGGGGGTGGTTATGAGGTGTTTGTGAGGAGCGAGGATAGGGTGAATTCTCCGGTTGGATTCGTGGGGATTAGAATTTTGAGGACGGACGATCCAAGGGCATATTTCACGATCCTGGGAGGAGGAGGGTACAGCCTCACCTCGAAGTTCTGGCACGCAAGCTTGGGATTGCTCTACGAAAGGAGAACCACAAGGTACGCCGGAAGGTATGCATTCCACCTTGGAATAGGGATAATGGGGGGTTACTACTCTTGGGATGGTTTAAAGATATTCGAAGGCGAACAAGGGAACGCTAGCCCTGTAATAGAGTTTCCCATAAGGGCTTCCTTCAGTATTAGGTTCTCAAGCTTCGAGATCATGCCGGAACTTTCGGTTATACCTTTGGCAACCACCAATATTAACACGGATGTACTAGTCAGGGGTGTCCTATTTGTATTTTACGGTCCGGAATCGGAACAGGAATTCTTTGAGGGTCAAAGGAAGAAGGAGGAAAGGGAAAAGATAAGGCAAAGGGCAAGATGATACTAATTTACGATGCAGCTTGGATTTTACTTTTCAACGTTGTGGGGTTTGCATTTCACTCCACACTAACCCTAGATTCCGTTTCCAGGTTTTTAATCACTTACCTTGCCACCCTCATATTCTGGTATATACCCACCTTCCTTTTATCCCTCCACAGAGTAACCTTTGAATTTCGCGGAATTTTTCTTTCCTCCGCCGTTGCGGTCCCATGGGCTATAACTCTAAGGTCATTCATTCTTCAAAGGACGATTTCTCCCATCTTTGTACTCGTAATGTTTTTATTCTTCTTAGCTTTTGCGTTGGCCTTCCGATGGCTTTATTCAAGGCTCTTCGCAAGTTCTTAGTTCTCGTCGAGGTGTATTACCAATATATGATTGAATATAGGTTGGAGATTTTGTTTTGGATGCTTTCGGGGATTTTACCCTTCATACTCATGGGAATTTGGATAAAACTGGCGGATATGGGATTTACGGGAATGAGTGGGGTGGATTTCGCGAGGTACTTCTTAGGTGTTTTCATAACTCAGGAGCTGGTAAGCGTTTGGGTTATTTGGGAGTTTGAACAGGGTGTATTAACCGGTTATCTTTCACACCTACTTTTAAAACCCCAGGACCCCATTTGGTACTACGTTGGTGCTCATGTCAGTGAGAGGTTGGCTAAGCTTCCCTTTATATTTGCCCTTGTGATCGTCTTTTTTGCACTTTATCCCTCAGCCTTCTGGATTCCAAACTTCTTCGATGCTTTAACTTACCTACTTTTGGTTTCCGTCGTTTTCATACTGAGATTTATGATACAATATACAGTTTCGTTCTTCGCCTTTTGGACAGAAAGGATAAGCCAGGTTGAGGGGATAATTTTTTCCGTATATATGTTCCTTTCCGGTTATTTTGCTCCCCTTGACATGTTCCCACAGTGGGCCAGGGATCTTGCATATCTTACCCCCTTCCCTTACATGATATATCTACCCGTAAACGTTTTGCTCGGTAAGGGTTTGGATGTAAAGGGTGTTTTGATCCTTTTAACTTGGACGTTGGTTTTTGCCCTTATAAACAGGGTGTTCTGGAAATTTAGCTTGAGGAAGTATTCCGCAATGGGTGCTTAACTTCTCCCTTAAAATATTCGCATATGATAACGGGAACGTGGAAGGTAAAGGTGGGCCTTGCCCAAATGCTGAAGGGTGGAGTGATAATGGACGTTACAACTCCCGAGCAGGCAAAAATAGCCGAGAGGGCCGGAGCTGTGGCTGTTATGGCACTTGAGAGGGTTCCCGCGGATATAAGAAGGGAGGGTGGGGTGGCAAGGATGGCGGATCCGGAGATAATCCTAAGGATTATGGATGCGGTTTCAATACCCGTTATGGCGAAGGTGAGGATCGGACATTTTGTGGAAGCCCAAATACTCGAGGAGCTTGGCGTTGATTTTATAGATGAAAGTGAGGTTTTAACCCCTGCCGATGAGGAAAACCATATAAACAAACACGAATTTAAGGTACCATTCGTTTGTGGGGCTAGGGATCTGGGGGAGGCTTTAAGGAGGATAGCGGAAGGTGCGGCGATGATAAGGACTAAAGGGGAGGCTGGAACGGGAAACGTGGTTGAGGCGGTTCGCCACATGAGACTTATACAGAAGGAAATAAGGAAGCTAACATCTTTAAGGGAAGATGAACTCTTCGCCGAGGCTAAGAGACTTCAGGCACCTTATGAGCTTGTAAAGTATGTGGCGGAACATGGGAGGCTACCCGTACCGAACTTCGCCGCGGGTGGAATAGCAACACCTGCGGATGCGGCATTAATGATGCAACTTGGAGCGGAGGCGGTGTTTGTTGGAAGCGGAATCTTCAAATCCTCCGATCCCGAGAGGATGGCTTCCGCGATAGTGGAAGCTGTAGCATACTATGACAATCCAAAAGTTTTGGCTAGGATCTCAAGGAACCTTGGTGAGGCTATGAGGGGAATAGATGTGAGAAAGCTTGAGGAAACCGAACTTTTGCAGACGAGGGGTTGGTGATGAAGATAGCGATAGCAAATCAAAAAGGAGGAGTAGGGAAAACTACCACGGCCGTAAATATATCCGCGGCTTGGGCGTTGATGAACAAAAGGGTCTTGCTGGTAGACGCGGATTCACAAGCAAACGCTAGCATAGGGGTGGGACTTGAGGGGAAGGAACCGAATTTGTACGACCTGTTAATGGGTGAGGCGGAGTTAAAGGATGTTATTTATAGGACCAGGATAAACGGCTTGGATTGTATTCCATCTACCCCGGATCTCATAGGAGTTGAGGCTATAAGAAGCCAAAAGAATTGGGAGTATAGGTTAAAGGATGCCCTTAGATCCCTAAATTACGATTTTATAGTGATAGATACTCCACCTTCCCTGGGAACCCTCACAATTCTGGCATTGAGTGCCGCGGATAACGTTTTGATACCAGTACAGGCGGAATATTACGCACTTGAGGGTTTGGCTCAGCTTTTGGATACGGTAAAGTACATACAGGCAACATTAAATCCCAAGCTAGGAATCCTAGGCCTTCTTATAACAATGTACGACAAAAGAATAAGGCTTTCTCAGGAAGTTTATGGGGAGATATACAGGCACTTTCAAGGAAAGGTATTCAAAACCGTGATTCCCAGAAACGTAAAACTTGCGGAAGCTCCGAGTTTTGGAATTCCTGCGATACTTCACTCTCCCGATTCCCCCGGCTCTTACGCTTATATAGATTTGGTGAAGGAAATTTTGGAAAGGTTGAAGGATGAAAAGGTTGGCAAGGTTGGGTAGGGGTTTGGATGCCATCCTTTCGGTTGATGCGAACGTTGAAGTTCAAAGGTTGATTCCAATTGACGAGATATCTCCAAACCCTAACCAGCCGAGGAGGAGGTTTTCGGAGGAGGAACTTAAGGAACTTGCGGAATCAATTAGCAAATTTGGGATATTGCATCCGATAATAGTTAGGGAAAAGGATGGGAAATACGAGATAGTGGCGGGGGAGAGGAGGTGGAGGGCGGCGAAGATGGCAGGTTTAACCAGGATCCCGGCCGTGGTGAAGGAGGTTTCCGACGAGGAGATGATGATAATATCCCTGGTGGAAAACCTCCAAAGGGAAGATCTTAACCCGGTTGAGAGGGCAAGGGCGATCAAGATATTAAAGGAGGAGATGGGATTAACGGATGAAGAAATTTCGAAATATTTAGGAAAAAGCAGGAGTGCAGTTACGAACACTTTAAGAATCCTAAATTTGCCCTTGGAAGTTTTGGATATGTTGGCGGAAGGGAGGATAAGCGAGGGGCATGCCAGGGTACTTTTAAGGCTTAAGGATAAGGAGGAGATCTTAAGTTGGGCGAGGAGAATAGTGGAGGAAAACCTGAGCGTGAGGGATCTTGAGAATTTAATAAATCCTTCCCAGGCAAAGAAAAATACGGAATTTTTGAAAACTCTGGTTTTGAGGTTTAAAGAGAAGGGTTTGAACGCCAAGGTAAAGAGATCAAAGAAACATGTGAGTGTGGAGATAAAGTTTTCATCCGAGGAGGAGGCGGAAAGATTTTTAGAATTTTTGCCAGATTTGAAGAATGCTCGGTAAAGAGCTCCTTGATGTTATTGCTTGCCCCAAGTGTAAGGGGGATCTGGTTTATTGCCCGAAAATGAACGAGCTTAGATGTTTAAACTGCAAGGTGAAATACAGGATAGAGGACGATATACCTATACTTCTCGTGGAGGAAGCTATGGAGTTAAAGGAAGATGAGCCTTGCGAATAAGTACAGGCCCAAGGACTTCTCGGAAGTAGTTGGGCAAGAGTTCGTAGTTAGGGTTTTAGCAAGGGCTCTTGACAAAAAGGAAATACCCCAAGCAATTTTATTTGCCGGACCCAGGGGGATTGGGAAGACAACTTTGGCAAGACTCTTTGCCAAAGGTTTAAACTGCGAGCTTGGACCAACGTCAAAATTCTGTAATAGTTGTAGGTTTTGTAAAGATTTTGACGAGGGAAAGGCTACCGATATAATCGAGATAGATGCGGCGTCAAACAGGGGAATAGAGAACGTAAGGGAGATTCAAAAGGATGCAAGGTTTCTACCATCCTCGAGGTACAAGGTATACATAATAGATGAGGCGCATATGCTTACGAACGAGGCTTTCAACTCCCTCCTAAAGATCCTTGAGGAACCTCCAAAACATGCGATTTTCATCCTGGCAACCACGGAACCAAACAAAATACCTCCCACGATCCTATCAAGGTTGCAGAAGTTTAATCTAAAACCCCACCCAAAGCCCGCGATAATACAAAGATTAAAGCATGTGTGCAAGATGGAAGGAATTTATGCTACGGAGGAAGCACTATCTATGATAGCCGATAGAGCCGAGGGAAGCTTGAGGGATGCCCTTATTCTCCTTGAGCAGGCGAGCATATTTTCCGACAAGAACGTGGATGAATTTTACGTTTCAAAGATGCTTGGAATGGTGCCTAGGGAGAGGTTTTCAACCCTTTTGGAGTACATAGTAAAGGGTGACTTTAATGGTGCCATGCAAAACGTTGAGGTGATATTGGAGGAGTTCTCCCCCCAGGAGTTCGCGGGGGGCTTTGTAAAATTTTTGGAAAATCTCCTTTTGAAAAAGACGGAAAACCTAAGTTTTGAAGAGAAGACTATACTTTTGAGGATGGCTCTGGATATGGAATTTCACGTTAGAGATACCTTCTCCCCAACCTCATGGATCACTTACGATATAGCCAGGATGTGTGCTTTCAAAAGGACTGTCAATCTTGAAGAAATCGAGTCCATATTTGGAGTTCCAAAATCGGGAGAGATTAAGGAAAACAAAGCTTCCACCGCTGAAATTGCGCCCATAGATCTTTTAAGGAGGGATTTCCCCGCACTCTCATCTTACCTCGAAAACTCAAGGTATGAGATCGTGGATGGAGTCCTGAAAATTTACGTTGGGGATAAGGTATTTAAGGAAAAGTTGGAGAACGGATCCGAAATTTTGAAGAAAGTTTTTAGGGTGGAAAGCGTCGAGGTGATTTTGGAAAGGTTGGAGAAGGGAGAGATGGAGAGAAAAATTAGGGATATATTCTCACAAATAAAGAGGGATTGGGAGGAAACCCAACCTTAAAATATTCTCTATGCTGGAAAATTTAAGCGGGGTGAAAATGGATTTAAGTGAAGCTGTTTTGTACGAGGAAACCTTAAAAAACGGTTTGGGATTTCTGGCTAACAACGGTGCCCTCATAGTGGATACCACACCTTACACGGGTAGGTCCCCAAACGATAAGTTCGTAGTTTTAGACGAAAATACGGAAAAACTGATCTGGTGGGGAGATGTAAACAGGCCCTTTGAAAGGGAAAAGTATTACGAGCTCAAAAAGAGGGTTCTAAATTATCTTTCGGAGAGGGAAACTTTCGTTCAAAATCTTTTCGTCGGGAATCATCCGAAATACAGACTTCCCCTCAGGGTGATAACGGAGAGTCCTTGGCACGCCCTGTTTGCCAGGAATATGTTTATAAAGCCTAGAAGGGAGGAACTCGAGGATTTCAAGCCATTTATAAAAATATTTCACGCACCGTTTTTTAAAGCTGACCCCCAAAGGGACGGAACTAGGAGTGAGGTTTTCATAATCTTAAATTTCACGGAAAGGGAGATATTGATAGGTGGAACCTCGTACGCCGGAGAGATAAAAAAATCCGTATTCACCTTCTTGAACTATTATTATCCCATAAACGGTATCCTATCCATGCACTGCGGGGCTAACATGGGAAAGGAAGGGGATGTTGCGCTATTCTTCGGACTTTCTGGAACCGGGAAGACTTCCCTTTCAACGGATCCTGAAAGGCCTTTAATAGGTGATGACGAGCACGGTTGGGCGGATGATGGTATATTCAACTTCGAGGGTGGATGCTATGCCAAGGTTATAAGGATAGATCCCCAAAAGGAACCTGGGATATACAAGGCTTCCACGAGGTTCGGCGCGATCTTGGAAAACGTCGCATTTAACATGGAGAGTAGAGAGGTGGATTTCAACTCCGCCGAAAAAACCGAAAATACAAGATCGTCCTATCCTATAGAGTTTTTGGATAACACGGTTCCAGAAGGAAGGGGCGGTCACCCTAAGAACATATTCTTCCTATCATTGGATGCCTATGGTGTCCTTCCTCCTCTTGCAAAATTGGAAGAGGATCAGATCAGAACTTACTTCTTGGCGGGTTTTACTTCTAAGATAGCGGGAACCGAGAGGGGTATAACCGAACCGAAGCCCACATTTTCCGCATGCTTTGGCGCACCTTTTCTTCCCTTAAACCCAAAACTTTACGCGGATATGCTGATAGAGAAAATAAAGAAGTATAAGCCTAACGTCTGGCTCGTGAATACCGGATGGATAAACGGCCCTTACGGTGTGGGTCATAGGATAGACATAAATTACACCAGAAAGCTTATATCGGCAGCTTTAAACGGAAAGGTAAAAGATTTCGTAAAGGACGAAATATTCGGATTTTGGATCGCAAGTAAAGTTGAAGGAATACCTGAAGACGTACTTATTCCGCTGAAGGGATGGAAGGACGAAGGAAAGTACAAGGAGAATGCTTTAATGTTAAAGAGGATGCTAGAAGAGAACGCAAAGAGGTTTTAATTATATAACCTTACACAGTATAAACCTTACAACCTTGTCAATGTCATCGTTTACAATCGAGAAGTCGTATTCCTTTGAGCTTTCGATTTCCTCCCATACCTTATCCAATCTCTTTTTTATATCTTCCTCCCCCCTTTCCCTAAGTCTTTTCTTCAGCTCCTCGATGGATGGAGGCAAAAGGAAAACGCTTGCGAATTTGTATCTGTTATCACCTTTAAAGATATTCTCCAATGCCCTCTTCCCTTTTAAGTCCAAAGTTAAAACAACATTTCTACCCTTCTCAAGTTCTCCGTACAAATTTTCCTTCGGAACCCCATAATAGTTTCCGTAAATTTCGGTCCACTCCAACAACTTTTCCTCCTTTATCCAACTTTTAAAAGTTTCCAAATCCACAAAGTGATAATCCACCCCCTCCCTTTCGTTTGGTCTCTTCGCCCTCGTTGTAGCGGTGGTTATATGGGAAAAACCGAAATTTTTTAAAATCTGGGCAACCGTGGTTTTCCCACCCCCGGATGGGGAGGATATTACCAGAATCCTCGGTATCCTCATCTTATTAGATAAACCTCCAGTTCATCCTCCTCGTTTATCTTATAAACATCGGGTGGTATATGAACCAAAGCATCGCAAATAAGGTAATTCTCCTCTTCCTTGTCCAATATCTCGACTAGGCTATCCTCCGTTATTCTTGCCGGAAGAAACAAACTTCTTCCACCCAAGCCTTTCTTATACGTGTTTGCGGAAGGAAGATACATCTTTTTAGGATAAGGATCGGAGGAACCGAAAGAGGATCTAACGGCGGGAAAGATGTATATATAAGCGGATACTATAGCATCCGATATGTTCCCATCCACAAAGAAACCCATAACCCCGTTTTCATTTATAAAAACCGCAAAATTTGATGCAGGATCCTGATCCACCTCTGATATTAGGAACTTTACCCTTTGGGGTTTATAACCCGTTATCATAAAATCCGATTTTCTCACCCCAATATCAAATCCCTCCTCAACCGCGAGGAGTAGCAGGATTTGCCTTATCGTATCATTTTCAATCCCAACGAAAATCTTTGGTTTTCTGTGTACCCAAACCTCCCTCACGTATTTCCTCTTAATTAAGAACAGCCTCCTTCCGTCTATTTTTTCTCCCTTTTCCAGAACTATCTCTCCCGCATCGGAAATTACGGGCCTTGATGTATAAAAACCCAAACTTTTCCCCAAACTTAAGGGTAGTTCTTCGGTTTTCCTTACGTTTCCAATGATGTAAGCCTGCGCCTCGAGGGGGCTCATCTAAGGTTTATCATGGAGTATAAAATTTCCGATACCGAATCGGTGAAATCCAAAAAGGTTTTTGGATAAACGCCCATCCAAGCCACGAAGATCAAAATTGCAAGGAGTATTAGAACCTCCCTTGGGGAAAGATCGGGCATCTTGGCGCTTTCGGGATCCAACTGCCCAAAAACCACCCTCTTTACAAGTGAAAGCATGTAAACCGCGGCTATCACCACTCCAGGAACCGCCAAGACACCCCAAATTGGTTCTTTGTTGTAAGCCCCGATTAAACACATAAATTCACCTACGAATCCGGAAAGTCCAGGAAGTCCTATGGATGCTAAGGACATTATTACCAAAAATGTAGCCAAATTTGGAACCGACTTTCCTATTCCGGAATATTCCCTTATAAGCCTCGTATGTCTTCTCTCGTAAAGCATACCAACTATCAAGAATAGGGCGCCCGTCACAAGCCCGTGGCTCAGCATAACTATGACCGCACCCTGGAAGCCTATGGGATTTCCGCTTGCCAAACCAAGCATCGCAAAACCCATGTGAGCCACGGAGGAGTAGGCAACGAGCTTTTTCATATCCGATTGAACCCAGGCCATAAGCCCACCGTATATGATACCGATTATCGATAGGTAAGCTATCAAGTTAGCAAAGCTCTCAAAGGCGTCAACGAACATCGGAATGGAATATCTCATAAAGCCAAATATACCCATTTTTAGAAGGATACCGGCAAGAATTACGGAACCCGCAGTAGGAGCTTCCACGTGCGCGTCGGGAAGCCAGGTGTGGAAGGGAAACATGGGGACCTTTATCGCAAATGCTATGGAGAACGCTAAAAACAGTAACTGTTGGGTGTAAAGGTCGAGCTTTGAGGTTTCGTTCAGTAGATATTGATAATCAAAAGTACCGTAATTTATGAAAAGCCAAAGCAAAGCAACGAGCATAAAGATGGAACCGAAGGCAGTGAATATCAAAAATTTGAAAGCCGCATAAACCCTATTTTCGTGCCCCCAAAGGGCTATCAGGATAAACATGGGTATAAGCTGGGCTTCCCAGAATATGAAAAATTGGATTAGGTTTAAACTTGCGAATACTCCTATCATGGCAGTTTCGAGGGTGAGCATGGATGCTACGTACTCCCTGATCTTTTCCTTTATGTAATTGTACGAGGAGATTATACCTATGAGGGTTAAGAAGGTTGTTAGGAGGATGAGAATCAAAGCCAGGCCGTCAACGCCCACTTTGTAAGGTGCGTTTTGCAAACCTAGAAAAGGGAATTCTTCAACGAGCTGAAACTCTCCAGCCCTTGAAAAGTCGAAGTTATAAAGTAGGGCAAGGGAAAAGATAAACTCTAGCAAAGCGGCCAATGTACCGTAAACCCAAACCCTTCTGTTCCAAGATGGGTCAAAAAACAGGACCGGAATAGCGGCTAAAATGGGGAAAAATATTACGAGGCTGAGCATAGGCGGGTATTATAACGGGGTTTTACCTTATCTTCTTTTCCAAAACCTTACCTTCTTCCAAAAGAGGTATGTATATTGTTTTCCCATCGAAACCGATGCCCGCGGGTTTTCTCAGGTTCTCAAGTAAAACCGTATGTTTTCTATCCGGACCTATCAACACCACCTTTCCGGACTCGTACCCCGATGCAATTATGGACATACTTTCCGGGTCATAAACTATCCCATCTCCCCCGGCAATATCCTCGCTCACAAAAAGGGTATCAATATTGTTTCCATCCCATCTCAATATCATACCCGGTTCCGTAAAGGTTATTATGTAAAGGTTTCCCGACGGGTCCAAGGTTAGCCCGTTGGGTTTTTCTACCTCAAGCATCTTCTTTACGGTTTTTCGGGGAAGATCTATCTCAAATATAGCATTACCGTAAGTATCGCTAACGTAAAGCCTTTTCCCCATATAACATGTTATCCCGTTCAGGAAGTTCGCGGAAAAATCCTTTGGTCCAACCAAAAGGAAGACAGAAGCCTTATCCTTCACCATCCATATCCTATCCACATCCGCCACGTATAAGATACCTCCACAGTATGCCAAACCCTTAGGATCGTTAAGGTAGGATGCGTAAGTTTCCCAATTTCTCCCTTTCCTCAAATACACCTTTCCGTCCTTCCTTCCAAACTCACCAACATCGCTTACAAAGAGCTTTCCATCCGCCCAAAGGGCGGTTTCCGGATGGACGAAGAAGGTTACAAGGAACATATAGAAATTTTAAAGGTGTTACATGCTGATTTCCCTAGCCTTCGGGTCGTTTATAAGCTGCTGGGTTGAACCTTGAATAGGAACCCAAGGAAGGCCACCACCGTGCCGTAAGCCCAGGTTCTTCTGTTCCAAGCTGGGTCAAAAAAACAGGACAGGTATTGCGTCTATCAAAGGAAAAATACCTAGCTTTAAAATAACCTCTTATGGACAAAGGTCGGTTTTTGGAGTTGGTAGTTAAGCTTTATTTTGAATCTTTAGGATTCAAAGCTTACCTCTGGAAAGAATGGGCAACAAAAATAGGACTTCCTACACCTGACCTCGGGGTGGATTTGGTCTTAGAAAAAGATGGGAAGCTTTACGCTGTACAGTGTAAAAGCAGTAAGGACAAAATTGTGTGGAAAGATTTGGGCTCTTTTTTGGCATTTCTTTTCGATAAAAACAAAGGTTACGAATTTAACGGAGGATTCATTGTTGGAAACGGAATCACTAAAAACGCCGAAGAAATGTTATACGATTTACCAAAGAAGATCGTGTTCATCCCTATTAAGAAGGTAATTAAGAAGGTAAAAGAACACCTTGAAGAAATTCTGTAAGTATGAAAGAGAAGTTGAACAAGAAAATTTTGAAATTGGCGATAAAGCTTTACCTTAAGGACAGAGGATTTAAGGCTTATCTTTGGCAAGAGTGGGCAAAAGCGAATAATCTTCCTGTACAGGAACATGAGATAGATTTGGTTGTAGAAAATAACGAAAATATCTATGCTGTACAATGTAAGAAGTGGGACAACGAATTTACTTGGAAGGATTTAGGATCTTTCGTAGGGGTCCTCCTTAATCGAAAATACAATTTTACTAATGGACTTATCATAGCAGAAGATATTACCTCAACTGCATTGCAACATTTAAACTCTTTCGAAAAGGAGATCAAATTCATATCTTCAACAGAAATTGAAATTGAAAAATACATAAACAAGGCCAAATATATTCTCGAAGGTAGAATATCCGAGAGCAAGACGCTCAAGAGGAAAGAAAAGAAGCTTAGGCCTTACCAAAAGGAGGCTTTGGAGAGGATAACTGAAGGTTTCAAGACGTACGATAGAGGAAAGCTAATAATGCCTCCGGGGACGGGAAAAACCTTGGTTGCCCTAAGGTTGGCTGAAGAATTCTACCAACAAAATCCAAAATCCCTTGTGCTGTTCCTTTGCTATTCAATAGATTTGCTCGATCATGCAATAACTACCTGGTTGGAGGATAGAAAGATGAATTTTAACGCTTTTGCTTTAGATTATGAAAGATCGGAAAGCTTGAGATCCATATTATTTTACCTAATCTCCTCAGATCCTGAGAAATTTTACGATGGGGTAAAAAAAGCCCTGAAGGACAAAAAGCCAATTGTAATATTTTCAACCTATCATTCTCTGGATGTTGTGAAGAAGGCGCAACAAAAAGGCCTGAGAGAGTTCGATCTGGTAATATGCGACTGGGGCAACCACAAATTTACCGATTATGAAAAGATCAACTACGTGAAAGCCAAAAAACATTTATACGTGGCTGATTCTCTGAAAATGTTCGATATCAAAAACAGTAACGAGAGTATTTTAGGGCCTACTTTCTACGATTGTACCCTAAAGAGAGCGATAGACGAAGGTTTCGCAGAAGAATACAAGTGGGTAAATTTCTTAAATCTCCAAGAGGTATTTAGATTTAATCTTAATTTGTCGCACTTTTTGGATTTGTTTATATACAAATACACTATCTTTTCCAATCCTTCGGAGGAAGAATTAGAAAAAAACATAAAGTGCTTCATAGATACGTTCAACGAGTACCTAAAAAAGAAAGAAAAATCGGACCCAATACAAGTACAAGAAGCCATATTAGAAATAATAGGAGAACGCTTAAATAAGGAACGTTTAGAATTTTTAGAATTTTCTAAGGAAAAGATTTTCAAAGTTTTTTATAGACCCTTTGTGCCTATATTTATCTACGTAGACTTTTATATTATTGGTGAAGACTTTTATAATAAAATTAAAAATTTCGTTAGTTTATTTAACAAAGAGACGGAAAATCTAGCGATAGTAGTACCTTCAAATATACGTACAGATTATATTTCTATTCATACTTATCGAAGAATGTTTCATTTTGATGCTTTAGTGGTTGATAAAATGGTAACGTATTTTTTCTTTTCCTATTATTCCCGTTCTGTAGTTTTTCCTTTTTACATTTACACTGCAAATTACAAGATACATAACGTTAGCTCGGATGCGCTCAAGATGCTTAGGCAGTTTGACGATAAAATAAAAGAGGAGGACGTGTTCTATTACGTTTTCGGAGTTCTCTCCAATCCGACCTATCAGGAAAGGTTCAAAAACAGACTAAGAATGGAACTTCCGAGGGTACCACTTCCCGAAAATGCGAAAACCTTCTGGGAAGTTTCGAAGCTAGGTAGGGATCTTGCGACTTTTCAGTTGAACTACCTGAATCTTAAAGAGTGCGATGAGGGCTTCGAAGTTATCGCAAAGGATGAGGACTTAAAGGAGCCGGTAAAAAGCGTAAGAATATCTAAAGAAAATTTAATTTTGAACGAAAAAGTTATAGTGAGGGATATTCCATCCTACGCCTGGGAGTACAAGGTGGCGGGTTATTCCCCGATAAGCTGGATTAGCGAGTACTTAGTCAAGCAAGTTGGGATTACGAACAGGACTTGGGATCCGAAAATTACGGTAAAAGATTTTATATCTTTGGCAAGAAAGCTTGCAACGCTCTCTAAGGAGGCCTTGGAGATTAAGCGAAAACTTGCCGAGGTAATGGAATTTACATGCTGAACTTTTCACCCAGATATATTTCCCTAGCCTTAGGGTCGTTTATAAGCTGCTGGGTTGAACCTTCAATTAAAATTTTTCCCTCGTATATTATGTAAGCTCTGTCGGTTATCTCAAGC
>Ga0209393_1000788_pt1 | contig 14460 bp, 17 predicted proteins | sample SSWtaG_2_FD_184117 | JGI IMG/M metagenome (GOLD analysis project Ga0209393, IMG submission 184117) | Hot spring microbial communities from Sandy's Spring West, USA to study Microbial Dark Matter (Phase II) - SSWsed_130316 (SPAdes)... | ecosystem: Environmental > Aquatic > Thermal springs > Hot...
CTTCCTTTTCCGTGTCGCCAATGCAAACGAACTGATTCGTTCGGTAGGTGAAAGGGTCATCCGAGAAGTTGCCGCTCAAGTGAACCTTGATTCGCTACTCGTTACTGAGAGGCAGGAGTTAGAGAAAGTTGTTCGTGAGAGGATGCAAAGGCTCTTGTCAGCATATCGGGCGGGGGTAGAGATTGTCGCCCTGAAGTTTCAAGATGTCCATCCGCCCATTGAGGTCGTTGACGCCTTCAGGATGGTCGCTGCTGCCTATGAGCAAAAGTTGGCTATGGTCAACCAAGCGGAAGCCTACCGAAACGAGCAAATTCCTCTGGCAAGAGGGAAAGCAGTGGAACAAGTTGAAACTGCAAAGGCATATCGCATCCGCCGCTCTTTACACTCTTTGGGCGAATCTCAAAGGTTTTTGATGCTCGCCGAGGTTTACCGCAACTTCCCCGAAGTGACCCGAGTTCGGCTCTACCTTGAAGCCATTGAGAAGGCATTGGCAGGGAAGCCCAAAATCATCATGGATGCAAGGAGTATTGCCCGGCGGCAAATGCTGTTCGTTGACGAAAAGGGACTCTCCCTCACATTGGGAGAAGCCCTTCAAGCCTTGACACAACAAGCGCAACAGCCCCAACAGGAAACTGTAACGCCAGAACACTGATAGGCGTTGAGGTGATTCGCTCTGCAACGGACAGAAGACTGGCTTCGTGAGGCAGAAGCGGAATTGCAAGCGGCGAGAGACTTGCTGGAGCACGGGCATTGGTCTTGGTGTTGTTTCACTTGCCAACAAGCGGCAGAAAAAGCCTTGAAGGCTTTGGGCGAACACTTCAGGCAAAATTTGTTTGGTCACAACTTGAACTTGTTACTGCAAGGGCTGCAAGTTTTCGTTAAGATTCCCGACGAAATTCGTCAAGCGTGTGCTCGGCTCAACCGATACTACATTCCGACGCGCTACCCGAATGCTTTTGACCGAGGCGCGCCCGTTGACCAGTTTTTTGAACGCGATGCTCGGGAGGCTGTGCGCGATGCCGAACTCATTGTTCAATTTGCCCGAAACATTGTCGGCTCACCCTGAGGCGGAAAACTTGAAAAAGTTTGTGGAGCGGGTGTTAAGCGAACGGGGAGACGAAATTGCCTTCATCGTCGTCTTCGGTTCAGCAGCGAAAGGTAAATGGACGGTGCGAAGCGACTTGGATGTCTTCGTTGGCTTGAGCGTTGACGATAACTTAAGGCTGATTGACCGAATAGGCCAGTTTGCTAATCTGGCAGAGGGCAACTTGGAAGTTTTCCCTTACGCTCGCTCGGAGTGGAAGCGAATGTTTGAGGGTTTGCATCCGCTGCTTTTAGAAGTTTTGGAAGACGGCGTTGTGCTTTTTGACAGAGGTGATTTCGCTGAGATGAGGGAAATTTTCCGAAAGTGGCGAAGCGATGGACTTGTCACCCGCAACCCTTTCGGTTGGCGAATTTTGCTGGAACGAAAGGCAAACTCACCTTCTCAACTCCATCAAAACGACGATGCAAATTGCCGCTAAAGTTGCCAAGACCAATATGGCTCGCCCGAAGGAGTTGAGGGCAAGGAAAAAGGTCAGCCAAACACTCACCAACAAAAACGCCAGAACAAAAGCCACAGAGACTTTCACAATCGCTGATTTGTCCTTAACTGCCGCCAGCAAGTAAACCCAAACAGGGACACTCAACTCGTAACCGCAATTGGGGCATTGAACAGCAAGCAGCGAGGTCGGTGATTTGCACTGCGGGCAAATTCTGCCCTTTGCTTCCGCTTCGCTTTTCAATTGTTTCGCTCGCAGTAGTTTCCGCTTCTCTGCGGGGTCATTGGGCATAAGTTGAACTGCCCTTTCGTAACACGAAATTGCATCGTCGTATCGTTTGGCTTCCAAGTAAAGGTCGCCGAGGGCGCTCCAAGCCGCCGCGTTTTTGGGGTCTCGCTCAACTGCAGCCTTGTATCGGGCTTCATCTTCTTTGCGAATTTGCATCATTAGTTGCCGCTCCGACACCGTTTGAGCCATTGCCCACAAAGCAGCCAAACCTGCTGCGAGCAGGAAAAGCGCAAAGACAAGCGGACTGTTCCACAGGAAAACGACACCAATGAGTAGTCCAGCGACAAAAAGCAAGCCGATTGCTGCGTGGCTTCCAGAAAGTTCGCCTTCAATGATTCGCCCGACTATGGCAGCGCCGACAATGGCGACAACGAGCACGAGCGCTGCCAACCTTATTCCCGCTTCAAAGGCAGTCACGAAAGCACCAACCATTAGCCATCCCTCCCTGAAACCCAGCACGAAACTGATCAGCCCACATCACATTTTGCGGCAGGTTTAGGTGGGGGTAAGTATGCGTCAAGAGTGTTCTAAAACTACCTGTGCCACTGGCTTTAGCCAGTGAGGGACAAGGGATGGGGGGCAAAGGGCGCAAAGTTTGATGACAAATTTCTTGAACGCCGAATTCATTTGGCATTTGGAAATTGAGAGAGGGTGAACATCTGGTGAGCCCAAAATGATGTGCTGGGTGCAAAGTGCAATGTTTAGTGCAGGGTGCTAAGTGCGGAGTGCGGTTGTTGAGAGCCGAAATTTTTCGGCAGTGCAGGATTTTTGACTGGAGGGTCGTGCTCCCGCACGACCGACGGAATTTTAGGCGGCAGCGCAGGAACGCTGCCCTCCAAGAAACCAATCGCTAATCGCCATTCGCTGTCGTCTTTGGCTCGGCAGGAGCCTCGCCCTCCCAGTTTGTCCACCGACTGAAGTCGGTGGCTACCTTTGAACTTTTTGCCACCAATCTTGAGTGGGCGAAGGATGCATGATTTGTGGTGCGTAATTTCACCGTTTCCATCTTTTATCCGCCCCTTTTTGAACATGCTCTTTGAGTGTGGACAACTTGTTTTAAAGCCGTCATCATTTCTCAAAGCCCAAAAGTGGTAACAACATGTAAGGGAACGAGGTGAAGATTTGTGAGGTTAGTCTTGGGTTTGCTTGGAGTTTGTTTGGCAGTTGGTTGGGTTTGCGGGCAAACTGGTTTCAGTTCCAAGACACCTGTTGGCGGCTGGTTGCAATCGGCTGCAGCGCAAAGCGAAATTTCGCTTGCCCTCGGTGCTGCGGGAAAGTTTGTCTGGCAACCTTTTGAAATCCGAAAGTGGCTTGAGTGGTTTGATGAGGAAAATGTGGACTCGTCATCACTCGCTTTGACGAAATGGTGGTTCTCGGAGAATTGGATTGAAGTAAGGGATTTGTCGCTACCGTCACTCTCAATGCTCTCGCGAATCCGTGAAATGGCTGTCCGCAAATCAGGCGACAGCACGACATGGGAGCGATTAAGTTCAGTGACCTTGAGTTACCATCCGACGAAGCGGTGGGGAGTTTTGGTTCAGTTGAGGCATCGCGATTTTTTGCCCCTCCTTGAAGCCTATCCTTCTCCATCAATTGAGGTTGCGACTGTTCGCGGTTTCATCGGGACTACCCTTTGGGAATTTGGGCGCCAATACCAACGATGGGGACCTGGCTTTCTTGGGACATCTTTGGTTTCGGACAACGGCTACCCTCTTGACGGCATCTCTTTCAGTCTTCAAGCGAAATTGCCAATCATTGGGCGGTGGAGAATCCGTCAACTTATGGCTTACCTTCACGGCGATTTGCTGGGACGGTTTTTGATGGCTCGAAGGTGGGAGAAATCTTTGGGTGAGAAGTTAAGCATCGGCGCTAACGAAGTTAACCTGTCACGCTCCTTTTCACCACTGACGCTCGTCCTGCCTTTCTACATCACATCTCGTTTGGTTGTTAACAGTGGATGGCGAAAAGAAGGGAGCGACCAAGTGATTTTGAGCGCCGATGTGAGTTATCATTCTGGCGATAGCAACTTTTACGGGATTTTGGTTGTTGACGACCTGAAACTTCGTTGGTGGCGCAAGGGGGAGCAAATCCAAAGGAAACTTGGCTGGATTTTAGGGGCACAGCATGAGACACGAAAATGGGGCATCGGAGCCGAATACGCCTCTTTTGACCACTTAACTTACACCCATCATGTCCAAGCACCTTACCTTTATCACGGTGTCGGTTTGGGCTATCCGACAGGTGCTGATTCGCGGGCAGTTTCCCTTTGGGGGCGGTGGCAAGTGAACTCTAAAGTTCAAGTCAGTGGCGTTTTGGTCAGGAGTTGGTTGGACAGGAAAACAGCCAACAAAGACCGAGAGCGATATTGGGCTTTGAGTTTGCAGTGGATGGCTTCACCTAACACCTTGCTTGCCTTGCATTGGGCTCAAGGTTACCCGCCGAAATGGGGCGTCGGTGGTGGGTGGTCAGAGCAGCAGGAGCGAACGAGGTTCGTGATTTTGGAAGGGAGATTTGTTGGGCTTTGGGCTCCCAAAGTTCGGGAAGGAGGGACAGTTGAGATTCCCGTTCAACTGGAAGAAACGCAAGTTATCCCTGAAGGTAAGTTTGCCTGGTTGACATCACTGCGAGGTGACAGGGGAACGATTTCTGCTGGGGAGCGAGATGGCGTCAAAATGGGGATGCGGTTGAGCGTCGTTGATGCTGCGACAAAAGAAGTTGTTGGGACTTTCGTGGTCACACAAGTCAAAGCCGATGAGGCAGTTGGAAGGGTGGAGGTGCTGCCGAACAAAATCGTGCGGGTTGGCTCAAAGGTGATGCTGCCATCGCAAGGACAATGAGTAAACTTGACACTTTTCGCTTTCACTTTTTCGCTGTGGCGACGATTCCCTTGATAACCTCTCGCGCTTCATCACCTTCGTTGATGCTGCCAACATCACCTTCAATGACATCGCAAACGGAATTTGTGTCGTTGACAATCAAGACCCGAAGTTTGGCGATTGGTGGCAGCGCCACCAATTCGTCTCCTACCTTACGGACTGGGTGAACAGCAAAGTTCATGCCTTTTTGGACACCATCCAGTCGCCCGACATTGATGACGATGTAAGTTGCAATGACGCCCTCAACTTTGCCAAGAACTTTCCCTTTGATTGGTTCTCGTTCGGCAAGTTTGAGTTTCAACAAGTTGCTCAGATGTCCCATTGCTGCCTTTATAGCGTTCATGTCCCTTTGGCGCTGGTTGTCGCGACCTAAGATAAGTGCCCCAAACGGTGTGCCAGTGATAGTCAAGATTTCGTCCTTGTCAGTGGCGAAACTGACTAATTGGGCAGTCGTCGTCAAAGTGGTGTTATCAATGACCTCCAGAAAGACTAAAGCGCCGCTTTCGTTTTTGCGGATGTAGAAGCCACCGATGTCAATTCGCCACCTCCTCAACTCTCCAAGGAGCATCCCAAGTTGCCTTCCCGAACGAACCAAGTGGACGGTCGCTTTCAACTCAACGGTCTCCCGCAAAATTGTCCCTTTGGGAGGGAGCGAACCTTTGTGAACTTCCTCGGACTCACGCTCAAATCTTCTCTCCTCGGCTTCTTTGCGAACCTCTTGAGAAGTAGCCACAACGGTAAAACCTGCTTCCGTCAATGCAGCCTTGAGCAAAGGTTCAACGAAGGCACGAAGGGACAGGTCGGGATAGTTGTCAACGAAGACGATAACTTCGCGAAGCAGAACTCTTGCACCTTGAGGAATTCCCAACTTGACAGATGCGTTGGCTTCAAGGATTGGCTTGGGAACGGACGGCGCTTTTGAGTTTTGGGCGAACGAAATCAAAGGAAGTGCTACGACAAGCGCCAAAGCGAAAATCAGCACCCAGCACTTAGCACCCAGCACTTTTGTTGGCTCTCGTCTCATAGCGTTTCACCGGCAGGCTTTCAAGGGGCTTACTGCCCGTTGCCCACCACCATTAATTTTGACAGCATCAATTCGCAATCGTCAAAAGACGGAGCCGTTTACCATTCGCCACTTGTTATTCGCCATTTGCTGCCGTTTCCCGACCTGCCAATTTGCCAATAAGTTCGGCTCAGCAAAAGTCTTGCCATCCCATTTCATCCACCTGACCGAAGTCAGTGGCTATAAGAGGAAGCCTGCTAAAGCAGGCTGACACGAAAAGGTCGCGAGTTGAGGGTTGAGCGTTCAAAGAAAAAACCTAACTTGCAACTCTCAACCCGATTAGCAGGCTTTAGCCTGCTTTGATTTCGTAGCCACCCACCTTGGGTGGTCAAAGCCGTTCACCATTCGCCATTCGCTACTCGCCATTCACTGACATTTTGGCTCGGCAGAAGCCTCGCCCTCCCAATTTGTCCACCGACTGAAGTCGGTGTCTACGAAAACGAAGCCTGCTAAAGCAGGCTAACTGAAAAAGTTGCGAGTTGCGGGTTCAAAGAAAAAACCTAACTCGCAACCCTCAACACAATTAGCAGGCTTTAGCCTGCTTTGATTTCGTAGCCACCCACCTTGGGTGGGTGGACTAATTGCCCTCTGGAAAAAACCATTCGCTACTCGCCACTCGCTGCCGTTTCGGCTCGGTAAGAGCCTTGCCCTCCCATATCCTGTTCCGTCTTCCATGTCCCGTTAAGAAGTTTTTCTTCGCATTTGGCACTCCGCACCTACACTCTTATCCGCACTCTGAACCCACTTTCGGCACTTCAACAGGCTCACCGTTTTTCTCTGCAGACTCCAATGCAGCCAATGTTGCAGCGAGGGTTTTGACGGCATCGGCGTAATCGCTGTGGATAAGCGATTGGTTTTTCGTCTTGACTGCTTCAATGAAAACGACGCTTTCATAAAAGTGCCCATTGCGTTGGTGGCGGATTTCCTCAGTTCGGTTGGGCTCAATGAACTTTACACCACTACCAGAAACCTCGGCGATGAGGTCAGGGGTGATAACATGAACTCCAGTCGTGTAGCCCATGCGGAGCATGCAGGTATTGGCGATGCAACCTATAGCACCATTAGCGAACCAAACATTCACGACCCCTACATCGGGGACATTGAGGTCAGGGACATCATGCAGTGCCCTCAATGCCGTTGCAGCACTGACGCGAACGATGTCGCCGACGAGGTAGCGGGCAAGGTCAAAAATGTGGGTCGTTTGTTCAACGATTTGCCCTCCCGACATTTCAATCCGACGCCACCAGTAAACTCCGGGGAGACCGCCCATCCAATAGCCCATGACCATGCCGATAGTCTTTCCGGCAAGTCGTTCCTTTGCTAAATTGGTGCCGTCAAGGTAGCGGAAATGGTAGCCGACAGAGTTGATGACGCCAGACTTTTTGATTGCTTCCAGAATTTCCAAAGCCTTGTCAAGGGTTCGGGTGACGGGCTTTTCAACGAAAATGGCAACTCCTGCTTGAGCGGCGATGATTTCTTGGTCGGTGTGGGCATGGGGTGGGATGCAAATGTAAACGGCGTCAAGTTGTTCCCTTTCAAACATCTGGCGGTGGTCAGTGTAAGCGTTGCCTTTAAACCGTTCCGCTGCTACTTTCGCTCTCTCTTCGTCCACATCGCAAAAAGCCACCAACTCCACACTTTCAATTCGGCTCAAGTTGTTCATGTGCAAGTTGGCGATGCCGCCACATCCGATAAAGCCTACACGCACCGAACTCATCTCAGACCACCTCCGACAAATTTGTGCGCAGCGAAAATTTTTAAGCCGCATAATTTTTACATGGCTTAGCCTAATTTGCTGTCGGAGGTGATGACCGATGGCTCGCCGACCGAAACTTGAAGAGGAAATTGAGGTCGTAGAGGAAGAAGTCAGGGAGGAAAAGCGAGCGAAACCCAAAACGCTTAAACGGTTGGTCACCGAGTTAATTGTCAAGGCAATTGGGCGAGATGCTGCCCAACACCTTATCAACGCCGAGATTGAAGTTTTCAAAGCCCTTCGGGCGATGATTGATTACCGCATCCGCTCAGCCGAACGGGCTGCAGAGAAGTTACAGGAGATTGAAGTGCAGTGAACCCAAGCCACTTCCGCAAAATTGTATCGTCAAATCAATTGGGGGCGCAAATTGGCAAGGTTGTTTCCATTGCACCAAAAAGCGAATGGAGGACATCGCGATGCGCAAATGGCTTTCGTTAGTAGTGCTGTTAACTTTCGCTAACTGCATAGTGGTAGCCCAAACTTCACTGCCGCCAGAGGTGACCGAACAGGAAAAAAAGTTGGGCGAGGAAGCAGTCAAAGAGTTTGAGGGCAAAGTGAAAATCTTGAAGGACCATCCTTCATTGCCACAACTCAGGCAAATTCTGGCAAGGATAGTCCCCGTCACTGAGCGCCCCAAAATGACATACACCATCAAGATTGTGGAAGATAACGAGCCTAACGCTTTCACTTTCCCCGGCGGCTTCATGTATGTCACTACAGGGTTGCTCAAGTTGGCTGAAAGCGAACACGAGTTGGCTGCAGTCATCGCTCACGAAATCGCCCACAACACTCGCTTGCACGCAATCAGAATGATTCGGAAGGAAAGCCAGTTGAGTATCCCAGTTCTCCTCGCGATGTTGGCTGCGGTTTTCGTCCGTGGCGAAGCGACAATGCAAGCAGTGCAAATCGTCTCTCAAGTCGTCCAAGTCCTGATGCTGGGTTATTCACGGGACATGGAAAGGGAGGCAGATGAAGCCGCATTCAGTTACCTGCAGCAGGCTGGCTATAATCCTGTTGGCTTGCTCACTTTCTTTGAGAAACTCGCTCGTTTGGAAAAACAGTCAACCCCGCCACAATTCTTGCCCGGCTATTGGACAACCCACCCTGCCCTTGAGGAACGCATCAGCGCTGTCAAACATTGGCTGACGGCGGCAGGTTTACCGATAAATCGCCGTCCAGTCACCAAAGCACTGCAAGTTGAGGTTAAAGAAATTGAGGCGAACGGAGCGAAATTAGCAGCGGTGCTTCTGAGCGGAGAAGAGTTGTGTCGCTTTGCTCCATTGGATAAGCAAAGTGCTTTGGAAAGGGCTCAAGAGGCAGCAAAGAGGTTGGATGAAGTGTTGGAAGCAGGGGCACAAGCCTTTGACTTCCAAACAAAGGTGACACCCGAAGAGGTCACCATCTTGGTTTCCTTCCGCCCCCTTTGGGTTCTCACCGCTGCCGATATTGCTGTTAACCAACTAAAGCCCGATGAATTGGCTGTCAAAATCAAGCGAACCATAAGCCGAGGGTTTTTGAAGGAACGCTTGAGCGGACGATTGTAAGCCAGAAGGTGACCGAACATGCGATGGACGCGAGATTTAGGCGAAGGGCTGTTTTGGGTGGTGGTGTGTTTCTTGATTGGCTGGCTTGCTTATCCTTACCTGCCAGAGAAAGTGCCAACTCACTTTAATGCCCAATGGCAACCTGACGGCTGGATGAGCCGGGAAATGAACTTATGGTTCATGCCCTTGATGTTGGCAATCCTTTGGGGGCTTCTAACCCTCTGTTTCTGGTTGGCAGCCACCGAGAAAGGGCAACTTAGGTTGGAGCAGACTGACCTCAGGCTACTTTTGGGCATCCGAACGCTCATGGGTGTATTCATGGTCGCAATCCACGCTGCAATTTTGGCAGTTGGCTTGGGGTGGCTGAGTAGTCCAAGACCTGTAATGTTGCCTGCTATTGGAGTTTTATTCATCTTCATTGGCAACATCTTACCAAAATTGAAGCGAAATTGGGTTGCTGGATTCAGACTCCCTTGGACACTGGTGAACGAAGAGGCTTGGAAGGCAGCAAATAAGTTTGGTGGCTACGGGTTTATGGCGATAGGTGGGTTTTTCCTACTTGCCCCTTTGCTCCCTCATCGCTATGACCTTGCCTTTTTAGGGTTAATTTTTGTTTTAATTCTTGCCATAATCGTTCAATCCTATCTAATTTATCGTAGGGCTAATGTTTCCACCTCTTGACTTTCGGCGCGGAAAGCGTTATAATTTAGGGCGACGAAATAAGGTTACTGTGACAACCTGAATAGCGAAACCGAAAGCAAAGAAGGCGAGTGCGATGACAAGTGTGAGGCAACAACTTCAGAGGATTTTGAAGCGGCTGGAAGGGCGCTCTGAAGCGACCCCTGAGGAAAGTCTGCAACAAATTTTCGCATTGCCTGCCAAACAAGTTATTCCGCTGTTGATTGATGCTCTTGAAAAAAGCCCACATTACCTTGTCCGCTTAGTCTCTGCAATGGCTTTAGGTGAATTGAGGGCGGAGAAAGCCGTCCCCTCTTTAGTTGCTACTTTATCTGACTCCAGTTTGACTGTTCAGAGAGCAGCGGCTGAAGCGCTAACGAAGATAGGTCGTCCATCTGTTCCTGCCCTTCTCAGACTTATTAATCACGAAGAACTTGCCATAAGAAGGTGGGCTATTCATATTTTGGGGAAGATTGGGGCAAAAGAGGCTGCACCTGCCCTTCTTGAACGGTTCACCAAAGAAGCACCCGAACTTCAAAGGCTGATTGTTGAAGCGTTGGGTGAAATTGGTAGTAGAAAAGCCTTTAAGTTGCTGACTGAACTGGTGAAGCACGGTGGTGCTGATTTCTCTCGGACAGCAATTGAAGCGTTAGGCAAACTTAAAGACCCTAAAGCAATACCCTTCCTGCTGGACATCTTGGCTCGTGATGGGTCGGAATTGAGACGGTTGGTGAGGGATGCCTTAATGTCTATAGGCAAGGAATCTGTGCCTCACTTGGTAAGAGCGCTTAAGCATTCTAACCAAACCGTTAGGCAAGTTGCTGCGGAAGTCATCGGTTCAATGGGAGACCGAAGGGCTTTGAAAGAGTTAGTCAAAGCCTTAAAGGACCCTGACCCCCTTGTCCGACAGTCAGCGGTTCAAGCAATCGCTCGCTTCCCCAATAAGTCGCTATTTGAACCGCTTTGCCGATTGCTTAACGATCCAGACCAAGAGGTCAGGTTCCAGACGCTGAAGGCGCTCGTTCAAGTTGGCAAGCAGATGGCGAAACCCTATCTCAAGAAGGCGCTTCGCGACCCCGATTGGCTCATCCGTCTCACTGCGGTGCAAGGTTTGAGCCAACTTGGTGGGGAAGATGTTTTGGCGAGTCTTTGTGAGGCACTTAAAGACCCCGAATGGAGTGTTAGATACCATGCTGCTTTAGGGCTTGCTAAGTTGAAGAATCCGAAAGCGGTTATGTCTCTTATTCAAGCGGCTTTTGATCCGCATCCACAAACAGCATTGCAAATCATTAGAGCCCTTGAGGAGTTGGGAGACCCAAGAGCCATTGATATTCTGAGGAGGGTAGCAAGCGCTAATATCCCAGAAGTCAGCAGTGCTGCTCAGAAGGCAGCGAGAACCCTGCAAGAGATTGCCCAGTCTAAAGGGTTTATTATTCCAACCCCTAAGCGTTCTGCGAAGCGAACCCGGGCAACTACTCAACCTGTTTCTTCGCCAGTGAAGTGATGAAGGATGCCAGAACGCAATGTCACTGTAAACCGAAAAGCCCGACACGATTACGAAATCTTGGAAACCTACGAGGCGGGTTTGGTGCTAACTGGTCCTGAAGTTAAATCCGTTCGGCAGGGGAAAGTCTCCCTCGCAGAGGCATATGCCAGAGTTAACAAGGGCGAACTTTGGCTTTATAACATGCACATCACTCCTTACGACCCAGTCTTGCAGCGAAACTATGACCCTCGTCAGCCCCGTAAGTTGTTGATGCATAGACGCGAAATAGACCGATTGATGGGTTTGACTCAACAGCGGGGGCTGACACTGATACCGCTCAGAATTTATTTCAACGAACGGGGCTATGCGAAGGTTGAAATTGGCTTAGCGAGAGGTAAACGGAAAGTAGATAGGCGTCGGGAGATTATGGAGCGGGAAATGAAACGAGAGGTTGACAGGGCGTTAAGATGGAAGCGTAATTTATAGGGCTCTTCAGTCTTTTCCCTTCAATTTGCGCCATAATATTGCCTTCGGTAAATTCACAAACCGAAACTTCATGGGGGTGATTTTGCACTATGCCAGTTTACGACTACCACTGTGATGCTTGTGGACACACCTTTGAGGTCTTTCACGGAGTAGATGAACGACCTGAAGTCAAATGCGATAAGTGTGGACAGCCAGCACGCAAACTCTTTAGACCAGTGCCAATCATATTCAAAGGCAGTGGGTGGCATGTGACTGACTATGGGAGAGGGTCTTATCTGAAGAGGCGGGAGGGCGAAAAATTTGAAACGGCTACAAAATCTGGGGAGAGTCAGGAGTAAGTTTTAAGGCATCATTGCTCCTTTGGTTGTGTCAAGTAGACCAACAAGACGCTGAGAAAGTAGAGCCCAATAATCGGTCCTGCCAATAGGCTCATGTTCACTGGGTCTATCGTCGGCGTTATGATGGCGGAGAGGGTGAAAATGGCGACTATGGCATGGCGCCAATAACGCATCAGCCCTTTTGCACTTACAACGCCTAACTTCCCCAGAAACATCATGACCAAAGGCATTTGAAAAAGCACACCACAAGCAGCAGCAATTTTGGCAACTGACCAAAGATATTGGCGGGCAAAATTGAGGACTTGAACTTTTATGCCCGGATTGTCCGCGTGGGGAAGCCCCATCTGAAGCATGAAAAGGGCAGCAACGGGAATAAGATTGTAGGCGAGGAAAACGCCTGCCCCAAAAAGGATGAGAGAGGCAGGGATGAGTTTGAGCGCAAAGCGCTTTTCGTGAGGGTAAAGGGCTGGCCAAATGAAAGCCATCACCTCGTAAAGGATGCCGGGGAAAGCAATGACCAATCCGGCAGCGATACTAATCTGCAACTTCAGCATGAGAGGTTCAAAGATTGATTGCAAGATGATGGGAATTCCATACTTGCGAAGAGCAGGTTCAATGGGTTTCACCAGCATCCAAAAAATTTTGTCGTAGTAAACCCATGCGATAACGCTTCCGATTGCCCAAAACAAAACTGCCCAAAGCAACCTTGACCTCAGTTCTGCCAAGTGCTCCCAAAAACTCATTTCACGGTCGCCGGGCGGTCCATCTTCTGGCACTTCCAAAGTTTCACCGTCATCCCGAACCTTCCGTTTTTTTCCGACAATCAAAAGGGTTGTCAAAAGCAAACCAACAGTGCCTGTCCCTATTGCAACCCAATGCCACAATCGCATGAGTGATCACCGCCCGAAATTATTGCATGAGATTAGCGTTTGCGAAAGTGCCTACTTTGGCTTTCATCGCCTTTGGGATAGGCTGACCGACAAGGATTGCCCAATGGAGCGCTGGCAAGAACCTTGCAACCACTTTCACTCTGATAGTCGCACATTTCTATTGATAACATTGCACTCAATCCTTTATCCATATCACGCCCACCTGAAAAACGCTGTTAAAATAGCCTCAAAATGGGTGAAATTGGTGGGGTCAATTCGCTGTCCCTGTGTTTACAGCCAGAACTTGCGTGGTATAATATCAATGGCTGTGCCGAAGGGCATAGCCAATAGAAAAAAACCTCCGAAGGAGGTGAACGGATATGGCAAAGTTGGCACGCTGGCAACCAATCACCGAAGTTGAACGCTGGTTTGACCGATTTGACAGGTTGTTTGACCGGATGATTTCCCGATTCCTCCATGATATTGAACGGGACTTCTGGAGGTTGGATTGGCGATGGGGGCGATGGATTCCAGCCATGGAAGTTAGCGAAACCACCGATGCCTATATCGTTCGGGTAGAATTGCCCGGCGTGAAAACGGAGGACATTGAGGTCACCTTGCAGGATGATGTCTTGACTGTTAAGGGCAAGCGGGAACGGAGCGAGGAACGCAAAGACGAAACACTCCACTTCGTTGAGCATGCCTACGGCGAGTTTGTCCGCTCACTCCGCATCCCAACGGATGTCAAAGTGGACGCCATTGAGGCGTTCTACAAAGACGGAGTTCTTGAAATCCGATTGCCCAAGAGCGAGGAAAGCAAGCCCCGCCGCATTGAGGTGAAAGCCGCCTGAAGCCTTAAGTGGGGCTGGCGGTTCTCACCGCCAGCCCCTTTCTTTACAAGAGCGGAATTGTTTACCTGTCAGGTAAAACCCGATTGAACGGCTTGCCAAAAACCAAACAATTTCACGGTATAAATGCCGATTTTAACAGTAAAGCCCTAAAATTGGGTCGTAACCTTTGCTTAAGCCTAATGTCTAAAGGAGGTGGACAAGGATGGCACAGATGCGCCGCTGGTCACCTTTCGCTGAACTTGAGGCTTTTCGGCGCGAAGTAGACAGATTGTTCCGTGAATTTTTCGGTGAGGAGCGTGCACCGGCTACTCGTGGTTGGTCACCAGCAGTGGATATTTATGAAACACCAACAGAAGTTGTAGTACAAGCAGATTTGTCTGGCGTTCGCCGAGAAGACATTCAGATTGAGTTGACCGACGACCGATTGACCTTGAAAGGGAAAAGGGAGCGACCAGAAGAGGCTGAAAACGCCACCTATCACCTGCTGGAGCGGAATTATGGAGAATTTGAGCGAAGTTTCGCGCTTAATGTTCCTGTTGACATTGACAAGGCGGAAGCAGCCTACCGTGACGGTGTGTTGACAATTAGGTTGCCTAAAGTAGAACCAAAGCGGGCGAAGCGGATAGAAGTGAGGGTGGAAGGCTAACGCCTGCCCCTTCACCTCTCGCCGCATCGCCCACCCGACAG
>Ga0209393_1000791_pt1 | contig 14404 bp, 22 predicted proteins | sample SSWtaG_2_FD_184117 | JGI IMG/M metagenome (GOLD analysis project Ga0209393, IMG submission 184117) | Hot spring microbial communities from Sandy's Spring West, USA to study Microbial Dark Matter (Phase II) - SSWsed_130316 (SPAdes)... | ecosystem: Environmental > Aquatic > Thermal springs > Hot...
CGTGCACCTTGTCGCGGAGATTCCCCACAGCTTCGTTTATATAATTCCAGGGGTCGTACCACCGGCCTGATATGTACAGATCATCGCCTGCCCGTACCCCCCTCTTAACGCCGAAGATCTTTACGAGGTTTTCGTCGAGCAACGCCAGGGTTATGCTGGGGTAGAGGGTGAGCTGGAGGCAGTTCATATCATAAAGGCTGGGACGCCGTCTGGCGTCACGGCGCGGAGCGGCTTAAGTCCCCGCGTCTTCATGAGCTTAACTACATGGGGATAGAGGATTACGTATTCCACGTCTATGCACTGGGAGAGAGCGGGGTGTATGTCGGCAAGGGCCCTTTCCAGCCTCTTTATGTTTTCGTCTGTGGAGAAGCCTAACATGGCGGCTGGATACACGTCGCGGCAGGGCCTCATGCCGTTTTCCACCAGGTGGCGGATGGCGTCTAGTTGTCTGTGGAAGTAGGCGCCGGGCGACATTGTAATTTTTTCAAACTCCTCAGGCGCGGCGCCCTTTAGGGAAACCCTCACCACCGCGTTAGGCCTCGCGGCCAACTCCCTGGCGAGTTGCCGGTCTATCAAGATGCCGTTTGTCTCCACGACGAAGACGTATTCCGCCAAGAGGTCTATGGCCCTGAGCAGATGCGGCGGGGCTATTAAGGGCTCGCCGCCGGACACCCTCACCTGCTCAAACCCCCTCTTCTTCGCGATGTCCCTCAGTCTGTCGGCGACTTCGCCCGGCGAAAGCCACTCCCCGGCTGTAAAGACGAAGGAGGTGTTTCTCCAAGCCCAGCACATGCCACATCGAAGGTTGCAACCAACCACGTCTGCTGTGGCGATGCCGCCGTACCACCTATCTGCCCGGAACCTTCTGTACCGCCTATACACCTCCCCGCCTTCTGTCTTAACGGCGTATCTCAGCACGAGCTCAAGTAGCCTCTCTGGGTTTATCACAACAGTAAGAGTATGTATGTTTATCTCTTTTACTTTGCTTGAAAAATTTACATGGAAATGTATATCTGCAAGTCTTCAGGTAGATACATGCTTAAGATGCAACCTCCTAAGAGACCTGTTGAAGGCGGCGCCACAGTGAGGCCGGGTAAGAAGGAGAAGCCGGAGCTTTACTGGGGCTAAATTTTATAACTTGGCCTTTTTATGCGGTCGTGTCTGAGGAGAAGAAGGTGGTGCTCATGCGGGAGTATGTAATAAACCTGAGGAGGGCCTACGAAGTTTCGAGAAGCAAGAGGGCTAAATACGCCGTGGGGCTTATTAGGAGGTTTGTGGCTAGGCATCTCAAGGTAGAGCTTAAGTCGGTGAAGGTGGGCCAGAGGCTCAACATGGCGCTGTGGTCCCGTAGTGTTGAGAAACCGCCGCGGCGGGTGCGCGTCGCCGTGGAGAAATACAGCGACGGATCAGTGGTTGTGGAGCTTAAAGAGTAATGTTTGACATAGCCCCCGTCAGGGTTTTCGGCGCATCTTCCGTCGGCGTCTTCATCGCGTCTAACAACACCGTAACTTTTCTCCCTCCTGACACCCCCGAGAAAATCGACGACGTAGTGCGGAGCACCCTCCGCACCTCTGTGGCCAAGTTCACAATTGCGAAGTCTCCTCTGCTGGGGGTGTTTACTGTGGTTAACGACAACGGCGTTCTTCTGTCGCCGCTGGCGCTGGAGGACGAGGTCAAGTTCTTCAAGTCGCTGGGGCTCAACGTGGAGGTGTTACAGACCAAGTACACGGCGGTTTCAAACCTCATACTTGCCAACAACAGAATCGCGCTGGTCTCGCCCCTCTTGGAACCGCCGTTGCGGAAGGTCGTGGCCGATGTGCTCGGCGTTGAGGTGGTTGTAGACACCGTGGCCAATAACCCTCTCGTAGGGGCGTTGGCTGTCTTAAACTCGAGAGGCCTCCTGGTGGCCCCCGAGGCTACCGACGAGGACTTGAAGAAACTCGCCGAATACTTCAAAATGCGGGTAGACGTGGGCACCGTCAACAAGGGCAAGAGCTTCTTGAGGGGTGGCATGGTGGTGAACGACCACGGCGCCCTTGTCGGCGACGAGACCGCCGGCCCCGAGTTGATGCGGATAACGCAGGTGCTGGGGTAGCGCCATCGGCGGGGTTAAACTTTTAAGGCTCGGGTTGAGAGCCCGACATGCCTAAGATTTACCGCATAGTTGGAGACGCCACTACCGGGATGAAGTTCAGAATTGAGGTGACCGCCGAGAAGCCGCACGACGCTATTGAGAAAGCGTTTTCGCTTATTGGGAGTAGGCATAAGCTTAGGAGGGTGCAGATAAGGATAAGGGAGGTGTCTGTGGTATCTCCAGAGGAGGCGCGCTCTGAGGAGGCTAAGCTCTTGATGGCGGTAGATAAGGTGGTTAAGTATTAACATGTCTCGGCAAGACGTCCAGAGGCTCTTGGAGGAGTACCAGCTGATCGGGGAGCTTCTCTCTAGTCTGCAGACCCAACACGCGACTATCGCCGAGCTTCTCGATGAGCTGACCACGGCTCTAGACAGCGTGAGGCTTTTAAAAGGGAGTGGGGAGGGGCGGCTTGTTCACATAGGCGCGGGGCTTTTCGTAAGCGGCATCTTCGATACGAGAGAGGTCCTTACGCCTATCGGCGCGGGCTATCACGTTTTTCTAGATTTCGACAACGCCGAGAGGATCCTCCAGGAGCGGATCGAGGAGTACTCCAGATTGAAGACGTCGTTGGAGGAGAACCTCCAGAAACTCGCCGAGAGGGCCGAGCAGATTCGCCAAGTTCTAGGGCGGCTGGGCGTCAGGTAAATGTTCGAAAGGCTTAGGAGGACTTTTTCAAAGTTTGTAGATACCGTAGTTAGCGCGGTGAAGGAGGACACGTTAAGCGAGAAAGATGTTGAGAATCTTGTCTCAGACCTCTATTTAGACCTGGTGGAGAGCGACGTCGCTGTGGACGTGGCCGACGCCGTTATTGAGGAGCTCAAGAGGAGGCTGGTGGGGGTCAAGGTGCCCAGGTTCGGGGAGCGGGAGGCTGTTATAAAGAAGGCGGTTTTCGACTCCCTCCTCGGCGTTCTCAACGACGTGCCCGACGTGGATTTCTATGAAGATGGCAAGAGGACGCTTGAGAACACGAGACCCGTAACGGTTATGTTTCTGGGGCCTAACGGCTACGGTAAGACCACGACTTTGGCGAAGCTGGCGTTTCAGCTACAGGAAAGGGGGTTCAGAGTCGTCGCCGCCGCGGCGGATACCTTCAGAGCAGGTGCTAGGGAGCAACTGGAGGAACACGGAAGACGGGTTGGATTTAGAGTTATAGGCGGCCCCTACGGCTCAGATCCAGCCGCCGTTGCGTACGACGCGGTGCAACACGCCAAGTCAAAGGGGTACCACTTCGTGCTTATAGACACGGCAGGCCGCATGCACACAGACGCCAACTTGATGGAAGAGCTCCGAAAGATCCAGCGCGTAGTCGAGCCCCAATATTCCGTCTTTGTCTTCGACGCACAGCTGGGAAACGAAGCCTTGGAGATCGCCAAGTACTACTCCAAATACGTGAAGATAGACGGCATGATAGCCACTAAGGTAGACGCCTACCCCAAGGGCGGCTCCATACTGACGTTTATATACACGTTGAAACGCCCAGTGTACTTCCTGGGGGTCGGCCAGACCTATCGCGATCTCGTGAACTTCTCCAAGTCTGAATACGTCAGCCAGCTTCTGGCCTAAACTTTTAATACATGTGCAACTTCTGAGGCGTGGCAACTCTACAGGAGAGGTTGGCTAACATGTGGCGGGACATCAAGTGGGTGGTGTCCACGGCGACGAGGCCAGACGAGGAGGAGTTTAACCTAACAGCCAAGTTCCTCGTGCTTTTGGCGTTTATAGCCGGGGCGTTTCAAATAGTTTTCCACATGGCTGGGGTGTATATCAACCACCTAGTGTACGGAACCACGCTGCATACGCTGGGAGACCCGGTTAAGGAAACCGTGGCCACGCTTGCGTCTATCACCGTGATTTTCATAGGCGTGCTCTACCTCTTGGTTAAGATGAGGTGAAGATGTCCCAGGAGCGTTGTCCTGTATACACAATAAGCGTGGTGTCGCGCCAGGAATACAACGTGGTTATCGTTTTGAAGATGCGGGCGGAATCCGGCAAGATACCCATATATTCCATAGTGGTTCCTCCGGAGTCGTTCGGCATATTGTTCATGGAGGGAGAGTCCCTCCCCGCTGTGAACCGCGCCGTATACGGCGTAAAACATGTAAAGGGCGTGATGAGGGGTATCACAAACGCGGAGGAGGTTATGAAAGTTCTGAAGCCTGTTAAGCCAGCTGTAGACATCGACGTAAACGACGAGGTTGAGATAGTTGCAGACGTCCTAAAGGGCAGCAGGGCGCGCGTCACCTTTGTGGATAAAGAGAAGGGGATTGTGCGGGTGGAGCTCCTCGACAGCGCCTTCCCGATGCCGCTTGACTTGAAGATCACCGAGGTCAAGCTAGTCAAAAAAGGCCAATAGCGTTCTTGTCTAGGAAAACTTTTAATACTTACCCCTTTTAGTGGGGCGATGTCTAAGCGCGTCATAGCTGTGCCTCTACAAGGGGGCAAAGTTGCGGTGAATCCGCAGTTCCAGGACTCGCTTAAGCAACTTAGCCTGGACCCCAACGCCGTTGTTCAGAAGGTGCAGGAGGAGTTGAAGAAATACGGCAAATACCCAGTCCAGAAGGTGGAGTTGGAGGTAACGTCGCCTTCTAGGTATGAGGTCAAGGTGCACCTCCCGCCTGTTGGGGATCTTCTGCTTAAGTTATTCGGCAAAGATACCGGCGTCCACGACCCTAGAAACGAGGTTTTAGGCAACTTGACCTTTGAACAACTTGTTGAGATTGCCTTGTTTAAGAGAGATGAGCTTAAGTCTAGGACTTTGAAAGCGGCCATAAAGCAGCTTTTGAGCACGTGTAAGGCCATGGGCGTGACTGTAGATGGGAAGCGGGCGGAGGATGTGAAGAAGGAGCTAGACGGCGGCAAATACGCGGAAATTATTAATAAGTTTGAAAAGTCGTGGTGGCAATGAGCGCCGTAATCAACAAAGAGGTCTTGCTGGCGAAGATAAAGGAGGCCTTAAAGACAGGGAAGTCGAGGCGGTTTAAGCAGAGCGTGGAGCTGATCGTGGTGCTTAGGGGCGTAGATCTGAGCAAGCCGGAGAACCGCATCAACCTGCTCGTGGAGTTGCCCCATCCGCCTAAGCCGAATAAGATAGGGGCTTTTGCACACGGCGCGTTTGAGGTCCAGGTTAAAAACGCCGGCGTCGACGGGGTAATCACGAGAGACCAGATAGAGGGTCTCTCTGGAAACAAGAGGGCGATTAGGAAGCTGTCGAACCAATACGACTTCTTCGTGGCACCGCCCGACCTCATGCCTCTGCTGGGCAGGGTGGTGGGCCCTATATTCGGACCAAGGGGGAAGATGCCCGAGGTGGCGCCGCCAAACGTCGACGTGAAGTCTGTGGTTGAGCGGCTGAGGAGGGCGGTTAGGGTTAGGATTAGGAACGAGCCTGTGATAAAAGTGCGGATAGGCTCCGAGGCCCAGAAGCCTGAGGAGATTCTTGAGAACGCCCTCACCTTGTTAGAAGAGATAAACAGGAAGTTTGCCCTGAAGCAGTATCTGAAGGATATATACATAAAGAGGACAATGGGGCCTCCCGTAAAGGTCAAGGCTTTGGAGGTTTTGTCTCGCTAAAATTATTTAAATAGCCCTCAATCTCCACGTCTTGATGCTTGTCTTGGGCAAGAGGAGGTATGTAAGGACAAGGCCACATCCTGAGCGTAAAGTCAGGATAGTGGAGGATGCTATTAACCTGCTAAAGAACTATCAGTACGTTTTCCTGTTTGATCTACATGGGTTGTCTTCTAAGGTTCTAAACGAGTACAGATACAGAATGAGGTCTTACGGGGCTATTAAGATAATTAAGCCTACTCTGTTTAAAATAGCATTCACGAAGGTATACGGCGGTATACCCGCGGAGGTGGCTGAGAAGGTAAGGGGTGAGGTTGGATTCTTGTTTACTAATGTGAACCCCGCCGAGGTGACCAAGATAGTGGCTGAAAACGCCGTGAGGCGGGCGGCTCAGCCCGGAGACAAGGCACCATTTGATATCGTGGTGCCGGCTGGCCCCACCAACGCGTCGCCAGGCCCCATAATCTCCAAGTTCGGCAAGCTGAAGATACCGACAAGGGTTCAGGAGGGCAAGATCTGGATTGCTAAAGACGCCGTGGTTGCCAAGGCTGGGCAGGAGATCACGCCGGAGATCGCCGAAGTCCTCAGAGTTGTCGGCATAGAGCCCATATTTGAGCAACTGAGGCTCCTCGGCGTTGTTTGGAAGGGCACGCGGTTCGTCGACATCTCCGACCTTGTGATAGACGCAAGCAAGTACAGAGAACTCTTCGAGGCCGCGGCCGCATATGCGAGGAACTTGGCGCTAAACGTGGTCTACCCGACGAAAGAAGTGCTTCAGGTGGTGATTCCAGCCGCCCACATGAGGGCTGTGGCGCTGGCCGTAAAGCTCGGCGTGTTGACGAAGGAGACTCTGCCGATGCTTATAGGGAGAGCCGTGGCGGAGGCAAACGCCTTGGCTACTGCGGTGGCCCCCAAGGCCCCGGAGCTCGGCATATCGATCGCCGTGTCTCAGGCTCCGCAACAACAAGCGGTCCAGCCCGCCGAGGAGACTAAAGCTCAGGCGGAGGAGAAGAGGGAAGGCCCCAGCGAAGAGGAAGTGGCAGGTTCTCTGGCCTCGCTCTTTTAATGGTTAAAGTTTTCGCGCCGGGGGTTGTTAAGCTTTTTGGGGAACACGCCGTAGTCTACGGTAAACCTGCAATAGCCGTCGCGATAAACAGAGGCGTCTACGTGGAGTGCGAGAGGGAGGATAAGCTTATGGTGGAGACCGTTGGGGTTTCTGCATCTCTTCGGTACTTTCCAGAGGAGAAGCGCATAGAGGCGTTGGGGTCTGAACGCTTCTTCGCATATGTAGATGCCGCGCTTAAGATCGCGGGGGAGAGATGGGGGACTTTGAAGGCCAGGTTCACGATCAGAAGCGATCTGCCGCCTAGCATCGGCGTTGCGACTTCCGCCGCGGTCTCGGTCGGCGTGTTGAAGGCCTACTCACACTGCGCCGGTGTAGACGTGGGGAGGGACGAGCTCGCGAAGCTTGGACACAGGGTTGAGCTGGAGGTCCAGGGCATAGCCTCGCCGATGGACACCGCCGCGGTGTCGTTGGGAGGGCTTCTGAAGATCTGGGCCAATCCGTTCCGCGTGGAGAGGATAGACGCCTCTCTGCCTCCCTTCTACATAGCGGTGTTCCCCCGGAGGGGCACCACGGGGGAGATAGTTGCCGACGTCAAGGCGCTTCTCGGCAGACGGCGCTCCGCCGCAGGCGTAGTTGAGGCAATCGGAAACCTCGTAGAGGAGGCACATGCCTGCCTAGTGAGGGGAGACCTGGAGTGTCTTGGGGAGTTGATGTACGTGAACAACTGGCTACTCGGCGCGCTCGGCGTTGTGGATGGACGCGTGGTGAATCTGCTGGAGATGGCCAGGCCGTTTATCTACGGCGGGAAGATAAGCGGGGCGGGCAGAGGCGGCGCCGTCGTATTACTGGCGCGGGACGAGGAACTGGTGGAGAGGGTTTTGTCCGCATTGGGGCACACCTACTACAGAGTGTCCGTGACCCAGTCGGGCGTGTCGGTTTTATGACTCAACTCATCGGACTTGTGGGGCTTTTCCTGATCGCGGCCGCTTGGGCTGTAAACATCGTCCGGAGAAGCCCCCCACCTTCTGTTGACCTCACAGCCCTCTATTTCTTTGGGAGCGTCGCACTGACCCTCTACGCCGTGTTGCTCGGTGACTGGATCTTCACGGCTTTAAACGCCTTGTCCGCCGTACTTTCTTTCATAAATCTCATAAGGGCATTACGTATTAAAACTAGGGGATAGGGCTGAACATGGCCCAGAGGCCCAAGGTGGGAGGCAAGACGTACCACCTGTTACTTGCCCCTGGAGATGTACCGCGGTATATACTCCTGCCAGGCGACCCGGGCCGGGTGCCTCTGATAGCTAAGCACTGGACTGAGGCTAGGGAGGTGGCGAGAAACAGAGAGTTTGTCACGTGGGTCGGCTCGTATAAGGGCACCGCCGTAGGCGCCACGTCGACGGGCATAGGCTCGGGCTCCACCGCGATTGCGGTGGAGGAATTGCTCTACGCCGGCGCCGACACCTTCATAAGAGTGGGGACAACCGGCGCTCTGCGGAGAGAGATAAGGCTCGGCGATTTAATCATCGGCACAGCTGCCGTCCGCTTCGACGGAGCCTCTAGGTGGTACGCACCGCCGGAGTACCCCGCCGTGGCTCACTGGCTAGTGGTGAAGGCTCTAGTCGAGGCGGCGGAGTCGCTGGGGGTTAGGCATCACGTCGGCGTGGTGGCGTCTACAGACTCCTTCTATGTGGGGCAGGAGCGGCCGGGCCATGGAGGCTTCATGCCGCCGTGGTCCAAGGGCCTTATAGAGACCTTACGAGGCCTAAGGGTATTGTCCTTCGAGATGGAGAGTGCCACCATCTTCACCTTGGCGTCTATATACGGCGCGCGGGCGGGGGGCGTGTATGCCGCCATCGCCAACAGGGAAACCGACGAGTTCACGCCTGAGGTCGGCGTTGAGGAAGCTGTAAAAGTCGCCAACGAGGCTGTAAAGATTCTGGCAGAGTATGATCGTAAAAGTGGTGCAGGTCCGTGACGTCACCATAATAAAAGTTGACCTAAGGCCCTGTGCGGACGTATTTATCTTCAGGTTTCACGGCCGGGAACTGGAGCTCTGCGGGAAAACCCTCGTATTGAGCGAAGAACTTGGAGACTTCAGGAAAGGGCTACTTATCATGTCTAAAACGCCGTTTTTCGTCGAATGTGAAGCGGGGAGTTGCGTGGCGGCGAAGGCGCAAGTATAAAAACGGCAGTATTCTATACAGCATGGAGCTCGTAGTTGCTGTCTACAACATAAGCTCCGTGCCTAAGATGTTGGAGCTTGCAAAGATTACCTATGGCTTTGGTGTGAAGCGGTTTGTGTTGGTGAAGGTGTTCGGAGCAGCCGCCCAGCAGATCGGCGATCTATTCAAACTGGCCTTCAAGATGGGGGGAGAGGTTCTCGTCTTCAACGACATCAACGAGGCCGTGGAGGTGCTGAAGCCGGATGTTATATACGCCATTGGGAGGCCCGACAAGGACACTCAGCCCGTCGAAAAGGTCGACAAAAAAGTGATGTTACTAATACACGGCGCGGACCTATCCTTCTCGCCTAGGGAGCTTCCTCCCGGCGCGGTTTTAAGCCACGCAGTTAACAGAGATATAGGGTCGGCGGGTCAGCTGGCAGTGGCGCTTTATAGGCTCCTGGAGTCTTAGCCGCGTACTGGCACTCTTATCTCTTCCTCCTTCACTTTCTTAGCCGTTATTATCAACACACCGTTTTTATACAGCGCAGACACGGTGGAGGGGTCTATCTTAAGCGGCAGACGGATGTGTTTAGAGTATTTCCTCTCACCGCGGGCGCCCTCGGCCCTTATGGCGGTGCCGTCTTTCGTAACGGAGAGAGCTATGTCGGCGGGCTCTAGGCCGGGCATATCTATTTCTATTCTCACCTCGTCGCCTTCCTCCACAAATCGGTAGTCTTTTCTCTCTTTTAGATCCTCCACCATCTTCTGGAGAGATTTGCTGATCTCCTCCATTGCCTTCTTGAAATCCTCCATAGTGTTTATGTCACCTCAGGATTTATATCCTATTCTCTCCTGAACGCCTTGCCTACGGCCTTTGGCGGCCTCGCCCTCCCAATTACGCCTGCTACTATCAACAACGTGGCTATGTAGGGGATCATCCTGGTTACTTCGTACCTGGCTAGGTTCAGCGTTTGGAGCCAGTAGGAAAGCGCATCAAAGAAGCCGAATATGAAGGCGCCGGCGACCGCCAGTGCTGGGTTCCAGTTTGCAAAAACGACGTTGGCCAGCGCTATGAAGCCTCTGCCGGCTGAGAGTTCCTTAGTCACCACGGAGAGATAGGCAATGCTGAGGTAGGCGCCTGCCAGCGCGGCCAATGCGGCGCCGATCACGGTGGCAAGCAGTCTCACCCTGTTTACGTCGACGCCCATATTAAACGCGGATTCTGGATCCTCTCCGCATGCTCTGATGATTATGCCGAGTCTAGACTTGAAGAGGATATACCACATGACGCCGGCCACCACAAAGGCAAACATGACGACCCAGGTAGGGTCTGTCTTCGCCCAGTCTGGAACCTGTTTGTAGCCCGCCACGCCCCAGTACGCCTGTATTCCGTAGGCAACCGCGCCCGCGGCGAAGAGGTTTATGGCCACTCCGCTGATTATCTGGTCGCCCGCTAGATACGCCGAGATGTAGCCGTGGAGGAGCCCTACTAAGGCGCCGGTAAGCGCTGCGGCTAGCATGGCGGCAAGAGGCCACCATAGGTCTGGGAGGTGAAGACCGGCTCTGTTATGGAGGTAGTCCACCACCAGCGGCCCCATCAACGCGCCGAGTAACATTATGCCCTCCAGCCCTATGTTGACGACGCCGCTTCTTTCTGTCAAGATCTCCCCAAGCGAGGCCAGCAGTATAGGCACTGCAGCGAGGAACGCCTGCATCAGCAGTAGGAGCAATACATCAATCATATTTTTCTCAGCATTTGAAGCGCTAGGAAGAGTATCAGTAGACCCTGTATCATTTTTACAAACTCAAAGGGGGTGCCCGCCTCTATCTGCATGTGGCGCGCGCCTTCCTGCAGTATTCCAAGGAATACCGAGGCGAAGAGTACGCCTATTGGATACCCCCTGCCCAACATGGCGGCGGTGATGCCGTCAAAGCCGAGGCCGTAGACGTTGGCTAGGTTTCTGGCAAGGCTGTAGGAAGGCGGCCTAGCCGCCACCTGCAACACGCCCGCGAGGCCTGCCGTCAGAGCGCCTATCCCAAACGCCACCAAGACCGCTTGTTCAGGCCTTAAGCCGTATGCCTTGGCCACTGTGGGGTTTTGTCCGCTTATGGATATCCTGTAGCCCCACACGCTGTATCTGAGGAAGATGTAGATCAACACGGCGGTTAGATATGCCAGCGGCACCGCCAACGTGAAATCCGTGCCCGGGACCAGCGGGGTGAGACGGGCGGCCTCCGGCACCTTCACCGACTCCTCTGGCTGCAACGGGTTTGCAAATACGGTGGAGACAGCCATTATCACCAGCCAATACGCGGTCCAGTTCATCATTATGGTGCTCACTACCTCGTTTACCCCTCTCCAGCTCTTCAACAGAGCTGGCACCGCCGACCAAGCCATTGCAAAGACAAGCCCCAGGAGTACGGCAAACGGCAGGGCCAAGACGTCTTTGACGAGGTATGCGGCTACCACGGCCCCTAGGGCGCCCATGTATGTCTGCCCCTCTGCGCCTATGTTGAAGAGGCCGGCCTTTAGGCCCACGGCGAATGTGAGACCTGTTAGGAGGATAGGCGCCGAGAACGCAAGCGCTGAGAAGAGGTAGGTCTGGTCCGACAGCGGCGTCAGCAACATGGACCTGTAGGAGAGGACGGGGTCATAGCCCGATATCCACATAGCAACGGCGCCCAGCGCAAACGCCAAGAGCAAGGCTAGCCCGGTATTTACCAACGTCAGTAGGACCCCCCTCATAGCCCGGCCATCTTCTTGCCCACGAACTCTATTCCCATCTCCTCCACGGGACCGTATGCTACTATTTTTCCCCTGTACATAACCGCAATTGTGTCTGCCAGCTTATATGCTTCGTCTAGGTCGCTCGTTACGAGCAACACGCCCGCGCCTGCGTTTCTAGCACCTATGAGGAGTCTCTGGACGTATTCCGTCGTAGCCACATCGAGACCCCGGGTGGGCTGGTGCGCCACTATGAGCCTAGCCCACCTGCTCAGTTCACGCCCCACCACCAGCTTCTGCTGGTTGCCGCCAGAGAGTTGTCTTGCAAGCGCCCAAGGCCCCGGCGCGACTATCCCAAACTCCTCTATTAGCTTTGCGGTAAAGTGTTCGGCATTCCGCCAGGAGATTAGGCCGCGTCTGGCGAACTCGCCCTCTTTGCCTATAACCGCGTTTTCCACAAGAGACATTTCAAGTATCAACGCCTTTTTATGCCGGTCGTCAGGTATGTAGGCATAGCCTCCATAGATCTTAACCACACCCTTACTCTTCTTAACCCCCACAATGGCCTCCACGAGGTGTTCCTGTCCGTTGCCCTCGACCCCGACTATCGCCAAGATCTCCCGCTCCCTCACGGAGAGGTTTACGCCCTGCACCACCGCCCTGCCACCCTCGTAGACCCACAGATCCTTAACCTCAAGGACAGGACGCTCGCCGGGTTTGCCTACCCTTTCCACGCTTTCGCTTTTTACCTCGCCGACCATGGCCTCCACAAGCTTTTTCGCGTCGTAAGGAGGCGTGAACTCGGCCACCTTGAGCCCCCTCCTCAACACGGCGACGCGGTCCGCTATCTCGAGAACCTCCGGTATCTTGTGTGTGATATAGACCACGGATTTGCCCTGTCCCTTCAGCCGTCTCACCACCTGAAATAACGCCCTTACCTCAGGTGGAGACAAGACGGTGGTCGGCTCGTCTAGTATGAGCAAGTCGGCTCCCCAATACAGGGCCTTGACTATTTCAACCCTCTGCCTCATGCCCAGAGGCAACTCCTCCACGTCTCTATCCCACTCAATCTCAAAGCCGAGTTCCTCAGCTATTTTCTCTACTTTCTTTCTGAGCTCGGCGGAAACCGGGGAGAGACTCGCCCCCTCTAATATGGCTACGTTTTCAAGCGCCGTGAGACCAGGTATTAGGGAGAGGTGCTGATGTACCATGGCTATCCCAAGCCTAAGGGCGTCCCTCGCGTTTTTTGGCTTAACCCTTCTGCCGTCGATGTATATATCGCCTGAGGTGGGTCTGTAGACGCCGGCGAGTATCTTCATGAGTGTGGTTTTCCCAGCGCCGTTTTCTCCAAGCAGAGCAAGCACCTCGCCTGGAAAAATGTCGAGAGAGACTCCCCTCAAGGCGCGTGTCCCGTCGGAAAAAACCTTGTGTATTTCCCTGAGAGAGATCTTCATCAGCTGACGGCTCCCAGGCCCAGCTCCTTCCTCAGCTGAACTACTTGGTCCTGTGTGGTGGGCAAGGGCACATTCTCTCTGCCGGCTATTATGTCTTGTTTGAACTGGTCTACCGCCTCCCAGATCCACTGCGGTATTTTAGACCTCATATCCTTCACGGCGTTGATGATGCTCTGGGCGTCGGATTCCTTCACGGCGCCTGCCCTGATGCCTATATCCAAAAACTGAGCCAAGTCGTCTAACGTGCTCACAGACACGCCGCCCTCCTTGAGGCCCAGCTCTAAAACGCCGCCTTGGAATGTGCCCTCCACGGCCCTCTTAGTTGCCTCGTATACGCCTACGTCTACCCGCTTCATCATAGACGCCAGTATGAAGCCGGGTTTTATGTAGTCCTGGTCGGCGTCTACGCCAATGGCAAATGGGGGACCCATGTTTCTCCCGGCCCTTTTGCCTGCCTCTGCCACCGCCTCAAAAACGCCGAGTCCCGTGGCGCCCGCCGCTTGGTATATCACGCAGACGCCTTGTGCCAACATAACCTCAGCCGCCTGCTTGCCCTTGGCAGGGTCGTTGAAGGAGCCTGTATAGACGTAAAGTATGTCAAACCTCACGTCTTTGCCGAATTTCTGTCTTATGTAACGCTCAGCCCACCTTACGCCGTAGGCGTAGCCAATCTCGAACTTCCACAGAACAGGTATCTCCATCCCCAGCACGATACCGACCCTTGTGCAGTTGTGGTAATACGCCGCGAGGGCCGCCAGCGCCCCCACAAGCGCGGAGCCCTCGTTTTCTCTGTATAGCACCGACAAAACGTTAGGTCTGTCTGGTATGTAGCCGTCGATAATGGCGAACTTCACGGTGGGGAACTCCTGCGACACCTGCTTAACTGCGTCTGTCATCAGGAAGCCGACAGCTACTGCTATCACTGCATCGCCGGACTTCGCGACGGCTCTGAGGTTGGGCACGTAGTCGTCCTGCGTCTTGCTCTGGACCTCCTTAAGCCCAAGCCCGAAGTCCTTAGCCGCCCTTGAGGCACCTAGATACGCCATGTCGTTAAACGACAGATCCCCCCTCCCACCGATGTCGTATATCACATAGACGTTGCCTCTGGGCGTTGTGGTTTGGGTGGGCTGAGTGGCGGTCTGCGGAGTAGTCGACGGCGCTGAGGGTTGCTGTTGGAACGCCAGAAATGCGCCTATTACCGCAATTACTACAACTGCGGCTATTGCCAGCCAGAGTTTTGAGTTCATGTCGCGTGGAACGGACTACCTTTTATTTGTTAGACTCCTAGGAC
>Ga0209393_1000795_pt1 | contig 14312 bp, 16 predicted proteins | sample SSWtaG_2_FD_184117 | JGI IMG/M metagenome (GOLD analysis project Ga0209393, IMG submission 184117) | Hot spring microbial communities from Sandy's Spring West, USA to study Microbial Dark Matter (Phase II) - SSWsed_130316 (SPAdes)... | ecosystem: Environmental > Aquatic > Thermal springs > Hot...
ACTACTATGAAACATGTATTCTAAGACAGCTAAGACCTTAACATCCCTACTTTTTTATTACGTTTAAAACAGTTAGAAACCAAACCCACAACGTTCATACAAACAAGACATACAGCCAGCCTTTAAACATAACCACTTATTTGGACACTATCGTTAGGATTTGTGGTAAGGTTTTAATGCCTAGGCTTCATAAGATTGTCCAGTAGGTGAGCTTGTAGCTGAAGCTAAGAAGTTTATAAGTCATGCTCTCAGAAGATCCAGAAGCTTTAAGAATTGATAGAGTGCATGATTTCCTAGAATTGGTGACATTGGAGGTTAGACCTGATAGACACTTCATGGTTAGGGAAGCATTAGAAGAAGACTTATTGGCTGTTATGAATATTAACCGTATATGTCTTCCAGAGAATTATACTTATGGGTTCTTTGAGTCTGTTTTCCATTCTTACCCTAAGAGTTTCCTGGTTGCTGAAGTTGATAAACGTATAGCTGGATACATTATGTGTAGGGTTGAGAGGATACTCTCAAGATTTCAGAGATTTAAGATATGTAAAGCTGGACATGTAATCTCTATAGCTGTCTTGCCTGAGTATAGGAGGATGGGCATAGCCTCATCTCTTATGAAGAATGCTATGAAGGTTTTAAGAGAAGTCTATAATTGTAGTGAAGTATTCCTTGAAGTAAGAGTCTCAAATAATCCAGCTATAAACTTGTATGAGAAGCTTGGGTTCATAAAGATTGACCGTATTAAACGATACTACATGGATGGAGAAGACGCATACCTCATGGCTAAAGAACTAGCACTATCTGAATAACATCTATTAAATTAATCCCTCTCTATTAGTGTTTATTCTTGGTATGCTAACTACATTGTGGATAAAAGCTAATTATACATCTTTTATGAAGGAAACTATAATAGGATGTATTAACTGGTCTAAATGGGATACCTGGGTTGCCGTACAAGAGGAAGAATAGGGGTAGGAGGAAGGGAGATAAAGGAAGTGAGCCTACTGTTCAATGTGATAATTGTGGAGCATTCGTTCCGAGGAGTAAGATTCAGAGAGTTACAACCCGCGTCTCACTTGTTAGAGGAGACTTAGCTAGAGAATTAAAGCAGATGGGTGCATATATTGCTGAAAACGTAGTAGTCAAGAATCTATGTATAAGCTGTGCAATACATTATGGGGTCTTAAAAGTAAGAGCAAGAGAAGAAAGAAAACCAAAACAGTTCCTATAAACATTTCACTCTGTAGAATATTATTCACTGATAGTTATTGGACTAAACTATCTCGATAATGGGGTATCCTATGTATTAGCATCAACGTTATAACTAACTGAATATGTTGTTAGCTTAGATAAGTGAATGTTCACGATTGATGATGTTGGTATCCGCCTCTTGAGTTATGGTCCATACACTAGTATTGGTAAGGTTAAGTTAGACCCAGACATATTGATTGCTCTTGAAGGCTTAGGTACATTTAAGGGTGTAACTATCGAGGAGAGGTTAAAGGAGCTTCAAGCTAAGGGTAAGGATCCTAGAGATGTGGCCTCAGGAATGCATAGAGAATCTACTAGACGTGGTCATGCTTCCCTTACAACATCATTAATACTGCAGTTTGAAGTAAACCCATGTAGTAGAGCTTCAACACTCCTACTTGCAGCACAGCCATTCGGCTCATACCTGCAAGAATCTCAGAGGAGAAGACAGGTAAGCAAAGATGAATTCCTTATACCTCCAGAGATACATAATGTGGAGAAGCTATCAAGATTATACCTTGAAACGATTGATTATGTGTGGAGATGCTATAAGTCTCTAATTGATAGAGGGATACCTCTAGAAGATGCACGCTACCTACTCCCAATATCTTCTCGAACGTCAATATTCATAGTTGGAAGCCTAGAATCCTTCACCTGGTTAATATATTCTTCAGAGAATAGAGATGAGAAATACTTCCCGAGAGAGCTGAAGAAGCTTGGGGAATTAATCAAGAAACTAGCTATGAGTATTTCTCCTCTAATTACTTCTGCCCGCCTCTCTTTCAAGCCTCTACACTATGTCTATCCATATCCAGACCTATACAAGCTAGAGGATAAAATAATAGACGAGATAATCAAACGATACTGTGAACCCGACCACCCAATACTAATAGACTTTAAAATAACTGAGGGTATCGATGAACTGGTAGGAGAAGCATTGAAGAATCCTGAATACATGAATTCTCTAAACCCATTAATATACGCTTCAACTCTTGAACCACTCTCGATAGCTGCATATCATCAATCAATAAGACATAGAACTGTACCAACATCTGTTGAATCGATCTATAAGGCTATAGAAAGAGCAGAAAGAAATCCTGAAAAGAATACGGTTACCCCCCCAACAGTAAAGTCTAGAGAAGAATCAATCAAGATATTTAATGAAGCTATCTCTAAGCTTTTAGAAACTTATTCAACTCTACTAAGAGAGGATATGCCATTCTCAGAAGCTATATACTTGTGCCCTCAAGCAGTAAGAATATACACTATTAGAACCTACAATGCATTCAATCTATTGTGGCCACAAGGATACATAGGTACAAGGACGTGTAGCTACGCTCAATGGGAAGAAAGGATGATAGCCTACAGTATATGGAGAAGCATAGAGAAGGTCTCACCGAACATCGGAGGATTAATGGGAGAGAAGTGTAAACATTTAGGATACTGCCCAGAGAAGAATTGGTGCCAGATAATAAAGAAGTATATTCCAGAATACGATGATGAACAACATAGGAAGATGATGGAGTAGCAGCTCTTAAACTAAATTAAAAGAATAAAATTACTCAAGACTTACAACCTCAGCTACTTCCCCATCAATAATCTTTAATGCTCGTGGGACTATACCATAGAATCTACATGAGAAGACAACCACAAGTCTTCCATTAAAGAGTTCTCCATAACCTTCTGGATAAGGCTCATGTGCTCTAACAAACACCTTGAGATCATTCTTCCCCATAAAATTATTGAATGCTCTCCACCCAAATATTTTAGCTCCTCCACCCCTCCAGCTTGGTGCAAACCATTCAACATCTTCAGATGGGTCATTCCATAACAACTCGAAACCAATACCGCTCTGCGGGTTCGATTCACCCTTAGGTATACTGCTTACTTCATCTATCTTCATTAATCCTTCAGCAATTCCACCATGTACAGCGAAGACCACTCTGTGGATTAAGGCTGCATAAGGTAGCTTTGAGAAGAGTCTAGCAAAATAATCATAAAGTTCAGGACCATGCCTATGATATACTAGGTCCATGAACCCGTACCATCTATTCATCTCAACCGTTTCATGATTCCCCCTCAACATTATCAAATCATCCCTCCAGCTAAGCTTGTATTCTAGAAGCCTAACAATATTCTCTATCTGCCTAGGGCCTCTATCAACATAATCTCCTAGAAAGAGTAGTTTAAGCCCTTCTTTCTCTGCCGTCTTTAAAGCATTACTAGTAGTCTCCTCATCACCATGCGTGTCCCCAATAACTAGGAAGCATCCAGAATCTTGAATTATTAACTGTGGTTCTTTCTCAAAAATAGGCTCAGCGGACTCAATCAAACTCTTAATCTCAGGTTCACTCATATGTTCAAGAATAAATACGTTAACCCTATTTAATCAACATATCCTAACATCAAATTTCTGGAAAACATGATTGTTGTAGTTATAGATAGCTTATTTTTTAAGAACCTTCATGAGGAGGCCGGGTATCTGGGAGGGTAGTTCAGCTACTTCTACTCCTACTTCTCTTAATACCTTGATTTTGCTTGCAGCATCCCCTACACCCATAGATATTATTGCTCCTGCATGACCCATCCTCTTACCTGGTGGAGCAGTTCTACCTGCAACATAAGCTACTACAGGCTTCTCATACCCTTGCTCAACGATGTATCTTGCAGCTCTCTCTTCCATGTCCCCACCTATCTCACCTATCAAGACAACAGCATCTGTCCCATCATCTTCTCTAAACATCTCTAAAGCATCTATGAATGATGTTCCCGGGACAGGGTCTCCACCTATACCTATAGATGTACTCTGACCTATCCCTGCTTTAGTCATAGCGTATGCTATCTCATATGTAAGTGTTCCACTCCTAGAAACTATACCAACACGGCCTTTAGAGAATACATGTCCAGGCATAATACCAACCTTAGATTCTCCTGGAGAGATTACTCCTGGGCAGTTTGGACCAATAATCGTTACACCATTTATTTTAGCATATCTAACAAACTTCATTGTTTCATGGACTGGGATACCTTCAGTTATAACTACGATAAGGTCTAACCCTGCATCTATAGCTTCATAGACAGCATCTGCAGCAAACCTTGATGGAACAAAGATTATAGAAGTATTCAGTTCTGGATGTTTTCTAACAGCTTCCATAACATTATCATATACTGGTACGCCCTCAATGGTTGTTCCACCTTTACCCGGTGTTACACCTGCGAGAATCTTCGTTCCATAGCTGAGCATAGCTTTTGTATGGAAGCTTCCTTCTCTACCAGTTATCCCTTGAACTACAACCCTCGTCTCGGAATCCACGAGCACCGTCATCTTCTCCCACCCAGTTCCACAGCCTTCCCAGCTGCTTCATCCATTTCTTCTATAACATATATCTTGTTTTCTTCAAGTATTCTTCTCCCTTCTTCTTCATTTGTACCTTTAAGTCTCACAACTATCTTCTTGCTGACGCCGGCCTTCTTTAATGCTCCAACTATCCCGTTAGCTACTTCATCGCATCTCGTTATTCCTCCAAGTATATTAATGAATATTACTTCTGTTTTTGGATGCTGGAGTAGTAGTGTTACAGCTCTCTCAACCAAGTCTGCTCTAGCACCTCCGCCTATGTCTAGAAAGTTTGCAGGTCTCCCCCCTAGAACGTAGACTGAATCCATTGTTGCCATGGTTAATCCTGCACCGTTACATAGTATCCCAATATTTCCATCAAGCTCAACATAACTGAAATTCATCTTCTTAGCTTCAGCCTCATAGTAACTTAGGTCTCTAGTAAACTCGCTGGAAAACTCTGGATACTTGTATAAAGCATTATCATCAAGTATTATCTTTGCATCCACAGCTTCTAAGCCACCGTCAGGCGTTAAGGCGAGAGGATTTATCTCAGCAAGCTCACAGTTATAATCCTCGAAGACTCTGTAAAGGTTGATGGTTATTTCTTGAGCCTTCCTAAATGCTTGCTCACTTAATTCAAGAAACTTAGCTGCTTGCCTTGCATGGTAATCTCTAACACCTATTAGCGGGTCTACAACTATCTTGAGTATCTTCTCAGGCTTTGTGCGTGCAAGCTCTTCTATATCAACCCCACCTTCAGGTGAAGCCAAGATTACTGGAGCACCAACACTTCTATCAATAATAATACTCAAGTACAGCTCCCTCTCAATATCTACAGCTTTAGTAATCATTACCTTCCTTACTTTCTCACCTTTAATCTCTGAGCCGAGCATCTGCTTTGCATAACTATATGCCTCCTCAGACGTGTCTGCAAGCTTAACCCCTCCAGCTTTACCTCTACCTGCAACCAAGACTTGTGCTTTAACTACAACCCTGCCACCTACCTCTTCAGCGGCTAACCGAGCTTCTTCAGGAGTAGAAACAACCTTAAACCTAGGTACAGATATACCGAACCGACTAAAAATATTCTTAGCCTCATACTCATATAACTTCATGTCGTCTATATAGTATAAACTACATAATGAATTTTATGCCATCCACCTTGACGAATATCAACAGCTCGTAGAGAGATGAATAAGACTGGGTACCGTTTAGCCCTTAAGGGATTTTACTACATCTTTGGCTTAACGTAAATTTTTCCTCCCAGTATCATATTATTTGGTATTAGTACTCTTACGCCATCTTGTTTCATAATAACTGTAAATAGTGTTGAAACATCTTCTACAATACCTTCTTCCCCACTTAAGATTACATTGTCTCCAATTTTTAGAGGTCTAACTATTAAGAGGAAGAGTCCTGCAATTGCTTGCCCTAGTACTTGCTGCGAAGCAAACCCTATAACCATTCCTATGAAGCCTCCAAGAGCTACCCCAGCTGCACCACCAGCTACACCACCAGCTATAGCTGCAACCAAGGCTCCAATACCTACGATCTTTACAATGTTCCTGACTGCAGCTGATGTTGCATGGTCGTATCTTGCTCTCATAGTCCAGTAGAAGAATACCGCGATACTGTTGGCGATCATATACCCAAATCCAACTGCGAGCAATATCTGAATATACCCAATGTAATCTACGATGTTTATCCCAAATGTTAGTAGAAGATCTGTGAAGAGCCATTGGATAACGGCTGCAATAGCGACATACAGAACTATGTATAGAACGATCCTTGCTATAGACGATGTTGTTTTCTTAGCGATCTCAGACCTGCTTAACTCAGGCGCATCCTTACTCATAATCAATACCTCATACAAAAATACTAGATCCTAAATAAACATTGTCTTTAATGTCTATTAGCTATGAAGTTTTCATAAAAGTTTCTTAGAGTCTTTCTACACTTATTCAAGGAACATCTGCAAACCTAATAATCTGCATGCTCATCAACTTAGGCTACTCGTTAATGAGAAGAATATCCTTATATTATATTCTGTATCTTCCCAGTTAACGAGGCGGCCACTTTGAAGGCTGTATACATAATTGATAGAGTAAAGGCTTACTACTCTGTTACTAAGCCTAGGGTTTGGTATTTACTAGCATATACAGCTTTTGGTGGATATATTGCAGGCTCGGGAGCAGCTATAGATTGGGTTAAAGCATTGATAGCTACTTTATCGGTTGTATTTGCTTCTGCAGGCTCGGAAGCAATAGCGAATTTTATTGAGAAGGATATTGATGCATTGATGGAGAGAACGAAGAATAGACCACTGCCATCTGGGAAGATTAAGCCTGAGTGGAAAGCATTAATCTTAGGCTTCATATTAACTGGGCTGGGAGTGTACATAGCTTATTCTATCAATTTACTAGCATTAATATTCATCTTAATCGGAGTAATTGACTACCTAGTCATATACATAATGTTATCAAAGAGGAAGACGCCTCTAAACATTATCCTTGGAAGCGTAGCTGGTGGAGCACCAACAATGGTTGGATACGTCTCAGCTTCCAATCAGATAACGCTAGACTCGATTATTCTTGCAGGAGTAGTTGTTCTATGGATACCAAGTCATATATGGAGTCTAGCCTTGAAATACAGAGAAGATTATATGAGAGTAGGAATACCTATGCTCCCCGTAGTTATTAGTGAAGATAAAGCAATAAGATGCATCTCATCTACAGCAATCCTGTTAATAATCTTCTCAATCTCAGTATACTTCATCAACTCATTAAAATATGGATACATATACCTAGCTTTAGCAACAATCTCTGGTTTAGTCCTACTATACCTAGCTCTCAAACTTATTTATGCTCCGAGCAAAGAGCTAGCATGGAAAATGTTCAAGTATACTTCCCCCCATCTTGCAGTAATCTTTACAGCAATAATAATCGAGTCAATACTGGCATAACGAGAACAAGGCATAAAATGATAAAGATAGATAATGTTTTATCCAACCTAGGATAACTTAGTAATGTCATTAGCAGGTCATGGAGTAATGATGCAAGATAAACCTAACAGGAAGATAGGCTTCCATTTAATAGAGAATACATGGGATAAATTGAGGAAGGAACTCAGCAGGATAATTGGAGAAGAAGAAGCAGTTCTAGTAGCTGTTTTCAGATTTTCTTCTCAATCCATTAAGGGAGATGAAGAAACTGGAGAAAAAGAAGAAGAGAAAGAAGTATACCTTGAGACATCCTTCGTGAAGAATGTAAAGAAGGTTGTAAAGAAGATTAAAGAGAAATTTAAAGCTGAACCCTATATACATCTACATCCAGACCATGGGTCAGTAACCTTCCTGATGGCATCTCTTGGAGAGCTTCTTGTAGATAGTCTCAGAGGTATGGTGATTGAAGCATCCACATGTGAAGAGTGTATTTTAAATTATTTAGAAGGTGAGGTAAGGCTGGGGGAAGAAGTAGCAGCATTATTCTATGGGTCTTCAGCGAATATTACCTTTATTCTTCCTGCGGCTGATGGTAGAAGGCTTCAAATAATCGAAGCAGTTATATCAATCTAAGTTTTTCACCAAATCTTTCTGAAAAAGCAACCCTACTTAACCTTCTCCTATTCTTCAAGCCTTTTATCTTCCTCTTGGAGTAACCAAACCCTACTACTACAGCTATGGTTGGATCCTCAGGGGTTCTATATTCTTTTTCTCTTACCCCTGTGTATATGCTTGACACCTCTCTTAAGCAGGTCTAGTACTTCATCAACATCTTTAAGCTTGGTCAGCTTGTCTACCTCGAAGGTCTTCTCACCATCATAGACATAATGAGGCTTCCTCTTCTTCTTGCCGTTGATAACAGTCCTAGAAGTATCAACATAGACAGCTCTAGACATTCTCAACACCCACTCAACCTCTCCACTGCATTCTTCAAAGAATTTTGTTATGTCTCTAGCCAACCACTTGGAAGCCTTCTTCATACTGGCATTATTTAGGTATCTTAACACTATTACGTCTAGTTTGTTATCTTCTCCATAAGATGATATCCAACCCCACTTAAACATATTATAGATATTCTTCTAAGTATAAATCCACTACACCCATGCTTGAAAATGAAGTATACAACCATCAAATAAATTAGGATAAAGCTACCAACACATAGAATGTTTACCCTACATCCAAGCTCAATCTACATATATGTTAAGGATGGATGGTTGAAGGTTTTGGCAGATGTTTCTTCTATAACATATATATCTTAGTGATGAGAGCACTATCTGTAGAGGAGGGTGAGCTTTATGATTAAAGGGGTTTCTAAGCTTCCGATAGTAGTATTGGTGGTAATTCTAATCTTAGTTGGTGCGGCTGCATACTCACTAATGTATTTAGTTGCTCCTACACAGACACCTACAGCAACTAAGGCTACCGTAATGGGCAGGCTAGTAGCTTTCGTATGGGAAGACTTCACAGTCCCAGAAGTATTTAACCCCCTAACAGAAAAATATCCCACCCTAACGGTTGAGAACAGTATATTTACTTCTCAGCCTGAGATGTTTGCAAAACTTAAAGGAGGATTCAAGGCAGATATTGTAAGCCCATGTATTGATTTTCTGCCTAGACTCATCGAGCAGGACTTGCTTCAGCCTATCAACACTGTCAAACTTAGCAATTGGGAGAATTTATTTAAGAGTATCAGAGAGTATCCTGGAGTATGGAAAGAGGGAAAACTATACATGGTTCCGACAGCTTTCGGTCTTCAAGCAGGAGTCACATATAGAAAGGATAAAGTCCCATCCATTACTAAGTGGGTTGACGTTTTCAATCCTGCATACAAGAATAGAGTATTGATATTGAATGATGCAAGAATAGGTATTGTAATGGCTGCATGGGCTCTTAACTATGAGGATCCATGGAGCCTGACCGGTCAAGACCTTCAAAGAATTAAAGAATTCTACAGAGAGCATAGAGATGTAATCCTTAAGTTCTATGAGAGTGACATAGAAGCGAGAGAGTTGCTAGCTTCTGGAGATGCATGGATTATTGCTGGGAGCGGTCCAGCTCAATCTTATTGGCTGAAGTCTGAAGGAATAGAGGCAGAGTTCACTCTTCCTGAAGGTAAGGGTATAGGTTGGCTGTGCGGTTTAAGCATTTTAAAAACATCAGGAAATATTGAGGCTGCACACCTTTACATAGACTACTTCATCTCTGAAGGTCCCCAGTACTATTATGCTTATGAGTGGCTTTATGGTCCGACTAACGAGCAAGCCTTCAAGAAGCTTCCACAAGAGAAGATTGCAGAGAGCGGAATAGTAGGGCCTGAAACATTAACTGAAGTCTTACCGTTGATCGATCCACCTAATCTTGATGAGTGGCTTCAAGTTTGGGAGGAAATAATCGCGGGATAAGAATGAGCAGGATTTCACTTGAACTAGTAAACTTATACAAATATTACGGAAAGATTCTCGCACTTGAGAATATAAATCTAAAAGTTGAGAAGGGTGAGCTACTAACTATCTTGGGACCTAGTGGAAGCGGTAAGAGTACACTACTAAAGATTATCGGGGGCTTTGAAGAACCTACAAGAGGTGAGGTATACATTAATGGTGAACTAATGAATGGTGTTCCACCCTATAGAAGACCTACAAGCATGGTCTTCCAAGACTTGGCATTGTTCCCCCATCTAGATGTATTCAACAATATTGCTTACGGGCTTAAGATTAGGAAAAAACCGTTGAATGAGATAAGAAGTAAAGTGAGAGAAGTCGCTGAATTACTACGTATAGAAGAACTTTTAGATAGGAAGATAACTCAGTTAAGCGGAGGACAGCAGCAGAGAGTAGCCTTGGCACGTTCTCTCATAATTGAGCCTGAGATCCTCTTACTTGATGAGCCCTTAGGCCCCCTTGATGTAAAACTTAGAAAAGAAATGCAATTGGAACTACGTAGAATACAGAGAAAACTAAATTCTACTTGGGTATACGTAACCCACGACCATGAAGAAGCAATAGTCATGTCTGATAAAGTCGCTATCTTAAATTCTGGAAACATAATTGATGTTGGAACAATCAGGGAGATATACGAGAGACCCAAGAATAGATTTGTTGCAGAGTTTCTGGGAGAAACGAACATAATTGAATGCATAGTAGATTCTGTAGAAGATAACGTATTCACAGCATTCTGTGGGAACCTAGAGATAGAGGGGGAGGCATCTAGGAAACTAGAAAAGGGAGAAAAGATACAAGTGATGATCAGACCTGAGAAGATTAGGATCATTCACCATCCTCCACCCGATAATAAAAACATAGCATCAGGGAAGATAATAGAAATAATCTATAAGGGAGCTTATAGCGACTTAAAGATAGAAGTTGACGATTCTAAGATTTTTACTGTTAAAACTTTTGAGCCTACCTACCAAGTAGGTGAAGGAGTATTCATCAAATGGGATAGCAGAGATGTGATAGTGATTAGTGGATGAATTTAAAGAAGATTATGGGTAGGAAGCTATCTATTACTCTTCTATACTCTTTACCAGCAGTAGCATATCTCGTTTTATTCTTCTATATCCCATTGATCACAATAATAATCTATAGTTTCTGGCACGGTGAACCCCTATACCATATAACTAGAATCTTTACATTAGAAAACTATGTGAGATTCTTTACGGAAGAACTATCTCAGAACGTCTTCATATTGACAAATCTAATCTCAATTGCAACCTTCTTGGTAATATTATTAGTAGCCTACCCCATAGCATATTTTCTCGCAAGGATGACTAGAGGGGACACCGGTTTAAAGATCATCTTATTGATACTGATCCCTCTTGAAATGAATTATTTAATCAGGATATTTGCATGGAGAAACATATTAGGAGAGAATGGGTTACTGAATAATCTGCTTATGACTCTTGGATTAGTAGAACAACCTATAATAATCTTCTTTCACAGCCTCTATGCTATAATCATTGTTGTTCTACATAATGCATTACCTTATGCAATTATCCCACTCTACATAACTATAAGAAGCATCCCTGAAAGCCTATATCAAGCTGCAATGGATCTAGGTTCGAACAGGCTTAGCGTATTCTTTAGGGTAACCCTCCCACTTAGTATGCCTGGGATCGCTATTGCATTCTTATTTATCTATGTACCGATGATGGGAGAATTCGCAATTCCAGCCCTAGTAGGTGGGAAGACGTACATGCTTGGAAACTTCATCGTTAGGCAGTATCTCACTATAGGTAATTGGCCATATGCTTCAGCATCCACTATGAGCTTAGTATTAATTACTTTGATAGTCATGTTTATTGTTTTTAAGTTTCTAGGAGTCAGGAGGCTCTATGAGTGAGCGCCATAAAGGTCTTTCTTAAAGTATTCACATCAACAACTATCCTACTGTTAATATATTTTCCAATAGCATTAGTCATCCTCTTCTCCCTAAATGATAGCATATACTTTATCTTCCCGTTTAAGGGATTTACACTAAAATGGTATTTGAAGCTGCTTGAAGATCCCTCATTCCTAAAGAGTATATTTAACTCTGTAATTATTGCTCTAGCCGTATCTGCAGGGTCGTTGTCTATCGGTATCCCCGCATCTTTTGCGTTTGTGAGATTAAGACGGAATACATTGTTTATCGGATTCATCATGATACCGTTTATCATCCCATGGCTTGTAATCGGAGTCGCATCATTAGTATTCTTCTACACTATCGGAATCCCATTATCTATTCTAACGGTTATTCTCAGCCATATTGTCTACAGTATACCCCTCGTAGTATTAATTATAGCTACAAGACTAATCAGCCTCAACCCAAATTACGAGAAAGCAAGCATGGATTTAGGGGCTAATCAAATCCAAACATTCATTAATATAACTTTCCCATTGATTTATCCATCTATAGCAGTCTCAGCGTTAATAACCTTCCTATGGTCTTTCGATAACTTCGTTATAACATTCTTCACCATAGGCTCAGATATCACGTTTCCTATCTGGGTTTGGGGGTCGCTGAGGCATCCAACAAACGTTCCAGTTATAACTGCAGCGTCATCAATAGTTATAGTGGTCGGCTCGTTAATCGTCTATTTAATGGAGACCTATAGGATTAGGAGGGGGCTAGGAGTACCGTTAATAATTTAGCCTTGCTTCTATTTTTTCCTAAAGCATTGCACTAGAAAACACACTATACGAGCAGGTATGCATTCTCATCCTTTATACCCACTCTATTAATGTGAAGGCTACACTCTATTGACGGCTTACTATAAGAACTAACTTTTAGAATTCTTTAATTTCAATTGTTCTTCTCTCTTCAAATATAACTGGTATATTATGTTTTATTAATTCTCTAATGAATGGGTGAGGATTGAGTTGCTCAGGGAAGAGTAGCCCCACATCTTTTAATTCTCCCTTAAGTAGTAGGATAACTCCTATTGCTGCAGGTAAACCTACAAGATAAGAGGTACCATTGAGGCCACATCTATTATATGCTTCTCTGTGAGATATGTATGTAAAAATCTTCTCTGAAACGAGAGAGTTGTCTTTTACGCCTTTTACTTCTACTTCAATACCAGCGTATCCTGGAATGTCTACTAAATCTAATGGTTGCGGGAGAACTTCAACAACTACTTCAAAGGGAGATACCTGCACTCCTTTAACATTAATCTTCTCTCTTGATAGTAGATTCATCTTCCATAAAGCTTTAATAACATCTGCGGATATTCCATCATAATTATACCAGAAGGATATCTTCCTTACTTTCTTTGGGAGGAATACTGAAAGAGTCCAGACTTCTGGGTGTTCTTTTAAATATATCCTCTTCGCGCCGATCGGACTTGGAAAAACGTATTCTTCACAGATACTTAGAGGCTCAGCTTTCTTGAATACTCCATCCTCATAGTATATGGCTGGAGCGATACTGGACATCAGCAGTTCTTCTCTACTCCATAGTGGAGCGATAATAAACCTATTATCTTCAACTGTATCGGCATCTCTTATTATTACTTCGTCTACCTCATCAAGCTTCTCCACTAGATACCTAGTAAAGATATTTGATAATCCAGGATCTTCGCCTAAACCCAGTATTCCAGTTAATCTATTCTCTCTCCATTCAGAGTCCCTCTTTAAGTGAGCCTCAATCATCTCCTTAAATCTGGAGCCGCTTTCTATCCATAATTCTTCTCCACCAGTTAAACTAATGTAATTGCATCCATTCTTTAGGCAAGCATCTATCAATCCAAGATTTAAGGAGTAATGAGCAGCGTTAACTACAATATCTACTTCCTTCATTAATCTACTTAATTGGTTGAAGTCTCTTGCATCAACTCTATATGTAGATATTTTCTCTTCTCCAAACTTTTCTCGGAGATGTTTTAGATTTCTGTCAGATAAGTCTATGGCTACGATTTGGTCTACAAGCTTCTCAGAAATGAGGGTGGCCGCAACTACGTGTCCTACGCCACCCACGCCAACAACCATAACTTTCTCCGGCAAAGGACACCATCTCCACCCAAGCCCATGAATTACTCTACTAACACGTACATAAAATCTTTAACCATGAATACTCAATATACAATTATTTATATTTTGGAAATAGGTCTTGATCCTGTCAACTTTTACTTAAGTTTTTCTTTTTATGTCTATGGTCTAGTTTCTATTCTAAGACCTATCTGAGAGATATTGTATAACTTATGCTTCTAGATTGAGAGGCTCTTTGGATGCTTGAAGC
>Ga0209393_1000796_pt1 | contig 14281 bp, 13 predicted proteins | sample SSWtaG_2_FD_184117 | JGI IMG/M metagenome (GOLD analysis project Ga0209393, IMG submission 184117) | Hot spring microbial communities from Sandy's Spring West, USA to study Microbial Dark Matter (Phase II) - SSWsed_130316 (SPAdes)... | ecosystem: Environmental > Aquatic > Thermal springs > Hot...
CACCCCCACCCAATACTCTTCTTCCACTAAATCTTTATAGACAACACCAAGAGGGCCCACACATTAAACAAGTAGATGTAGAGAATGACTATGAGAACTGAAACAACCCAGTTCTTTACTGCTGGGAACCGACTCTTTAAGTTTCTACCTGCTACTCTCGTATGGGTATGGGAGCTGAATCCGTATGCTGAGATAAGGGAGTGTGTTGCGAGAGCTATTGTTGAGGCCGCTAGATCCGAGGGGTTTGAGGTTGAGGTAAACGCGGTTCTCAACGTACTTCAGGAACCTCCTAGGCAGGAGTTCGGGGACCTCGCGCTACCCCTACCTAGGGTTTCTAAGGACCTCGTACCCATCTGTAACAGCGTGGCCTCTAAGCTGTGCTCTACCGGTAGCCCCTGCATAGATAGGGCTAAGTGCGTTGGGAGCTATCTAAACGTAGTTCTGAGAGGTAGCTACCTAGCTGAGCTACTGGTAAAGTCCCTAGCAGCTACTAGGGGGGAGTACGGTGTACTCGCAGCTAAGCGTGAGAGACCTCTTAGGGTGGTAGTAGAGTTCGTATCCGCAAACCCTGTACACCCCCTTCACATAGGGTCAGGTAGGAATGCCGCTCTAGGGGACTTCATAGCTAGAGCTCACGAGCTCTCCGGAGACTACGTTGAGAGGAGGTACTACGTTAATGACCTTGGGCTTCAGGTAAGCTACCTACTCTACGGGTACCTAAAGCTTGGGAGACCTGAAGCACCCCCATCAATGAAGGTAGACCACTTCCTAGGCCTAGTCTACGCTGCCGCGTCCACCGTAGCCGAACTACACAGGCTTAGACTAGAGCTTGAGAGAGCTTCGGAGGATGCGGAGAGCATTAGGAGGAGGATAGAGGAGCTCGCCGGAGACCTGCTGAGGATCCGGAGCAGGGTTCCCGATGTCGTAGATAGGTTGCTAAGCCTCATAGCCCCTGGTGAGGATCCTGAGGAGGAGGTTAGGAGGCTATCCCAAGCTATAGAGCGGGGCGATCCGGAGGTAGTCGACGCCCATAGGGAGGTCGTTAGTAAGGTGGTGGCAGGCATAAGGGATACCCTAAGGAGGTTGGGTATAGAGTTTGACCGCTGGGACTATGAGAGCGACCTAGTTTACTCAGGGCTGGTAGACGAAGTCCTAAGGAGAGCTCGCTTATCCAAGTTCTTTACCGAGTACAAGGGAGCTCCAGCTCTGGATTTGAGGGTCCTAGCTAGGGAGGAGTCCATCCGGGAGAAGCTATCCCTACCTAAGTCCCTTGAGATACCCCCGCTAGTGATAGCTAGGTCTGACGGTACCACACTCTACACTACTAGGGATATCGCCTACACCATAAAGAAGTTCAGTGAGTTCAGCGCAGATGTAGTCTACAATGTAATAGCCGTTGAGCAGACCCTCCCACAGGCTCAGCTAAAGCTAGCTCTCTATGCCCTAGGGTTCACCAAGGAGGCTGGATCCCTAGTCCACTACGCCTATGAGATGGTTAACGTTAAGGGTATGTCGATGAGCGGCAGGAGAGGTAGGTACGTAACCGTTGATGAGATACTGGACATCCTGATCTCCAAAGCTTACGAGCTTTCAGCAAGTAGGGGTGTTCAGATATCCGAGGAACTAGCACTGAAGATAGCTAGGTCGGCCTTCAAGTACATGATGCTGTCCGTATCGCCTAGGAAGACCCTAACCTTCGACCTAGAGCAGGCTGTGAACGTTAAGTCCGGCTCAGCGACCTACCTACAGTATACCTACGCTAGAGCGAACAGCTTACTGAGTAAGTACGGTGGGGAGCCGCCCTTCGAGTACGTCGATAAGGAGGGGTTGGTAGGTAAGAGGAGGGAGCTGGCGATCCTGCTTCTAAAGTTCCCCGAGGTGTTCGTGAAGGTAGTGAGGGAGCTGACTTCAGAGGACCTCGTAACCTACCTAAACAGGCTAGCCGAGGTGTTCAACCAGTGGTATGATACAGACCCCGTTCTATCAGAGCCTAATACCCAGCTAAGGAACTTAAAGGTAATCCTAACTTACGGGACTAAGGTAGTTCTAGAGAACTCGTTCAAGCTACTCGGGCTTGATACTGTAGAGAGGATCTAGTAGGACCTTAGGAGCTACCTAACTCGAGCCAGCTCCCAGTTCCCTCGGTATCCTAGAGGGCTATCTTTAGGTATGACCGGTAAACTGAGCCGTCCCTACCTTGTTAAGGATCTTTAAGAGCCTTTCGTTCCTCGATATCGCAGAGGCTACGAGGTCCGCGACCCTCAGAGGCTCCGGTATGGATGAGACTAGCTGTAGGTAGGATATGAGCCTACCTAGGTCCTCCGCTATACTCCCTAGAAGGGCCACCCTCATAGGCTTCCACCTCGTTGCTATAATCTGCGACCGCTCGTACGTTCTCCTAATTACGTTAAACCTTACCTGCCAGTCTACGAAGTGCTTCCTAAGAGCTATCTCAACCTTCTCCAGCTTAGGCTGGAACTTGTACACTATTACCACGGCCGCACACGCTTCGAGGAGAGTCTCCGGGTTCACGACGTTGAAGCCAGCTACGGTAACCCCATCTAGGAATACTACATCCACCCTACCGAAGCTCCTTAGGATGCTTAGGACCCTCTCGGTTCCGTCATCCCCGTCTACGGTTACCGAGCTTAGCTTCAGGTCTACTAGCTCCCTACCTCGGTAGAGAGCTCCAGCTAGTACGGTCCTAAGCCTAAGCTCCTTATAGTACTGCGGGAAGAAGCCGTCATCTACCCCTACTAGCCTTAAGTACTCTAACGTACTCACCTATCCTACTATCGCTACTTAGAGCTTTTAGTAGGGTCTCCGGGTCTACAGCTAGGGCTACCTCCTTAGTCTTACCGTACCTACCTCTACTCACGACTCTGGCTGTTACAACCCCCATCATGTCCAGTTCGTTCACTATATCACTTACCCTCCTCTGGGTAAGGGGCTCTACACCGAGGGATTCGCAGATCTTCCTGTACCTTATGTAGAGGGTACCGGTACTCTCTGCATACCCTCCCTCTAGGGCTAGGGCTATGAGTAGGAGCTTACTGTGGTATGGGAGGGTCTTAACTAGCTCTACCGAGGCGTTCATCTCCAACTCCTCCCTAGCTTTCTTAGCGTGCTCTACCTCAACTCTAGGGCTACCCTCTCGTTCAGCTATCTCACCAGCAAGCCTCAGTAGGTCGAGAGCTCTCCTAGCATCGCCGTGCTCCCTAGCGGCTATAGATGCGCAGTACTCTATAACCCCCTCACCGAGGACCCCATCCCTAAATGCTGTAGATGCTCTCTCCCTTAGGATATCGGCTAGCTGTACAGCATCGTAGGGTGGGAAAACTATCTCCACCTCCCCTAGGCTAGACCTAACCCTCGGGTCTAGGGACTCCACGAACTTAACGTCGTTAGTTATCCCTACAATGCTCGCACTACCTCTAGCTAGCTCATCGTTAACCCTGGTTAACCTGTAGAGGAGGTCGTCGCCCACCTTCTTAACTAAGAAGTCAATCTCGTCTAGTACTATAGCTACGGCAAGCCCGCTAACCTCTATGTACTCCTTAACCCTGTTATGCAGCTCAGCAACTGAAAGCCCTGTGAACGGTAGCTTCATCCCGAGGTCTGCTCCAAGCTTGAAGAGAATCCTGTAGTTCGTATCCTCGTTCCTGCAGTTGATGTAGGAGAACTTAAAGAGGTTCGAACCAGCTCTCTCACCGTACTCCTCGAACCTCCGGATAACGTACTTAACTACGGCGGTTTTCCCAGTACCTGTCAGACCGTATATCAGTATGTTGTTCGGCTTCTCACCCCTAAGTATGGGGGAGAGGAGCTCGGCGATCCTCTTGATGTACTCCTCCCTATGGGGGAGCTTTGAGGGTATGTAGTCAGATGAAAGAGCCTCCCTATTCCTAAAGATCCTGCTCTCCCTAATAGCCCTCCTTATTACCTCCTCCACTACGTCCTCCAAAGCCTTCAAGCCTAAAAGCAACTATAGTAGTAGGGTGTTTATAAAGTGGTAGCTCTTACCCTGAAGGAAGTATAGGGCTCCCGAGCTTAACCTAGCTACAGAGCTCTCACCCAACGATATCATACAGCTCACCTAGGGTTGGGAACTCCAGTACCCCTACATCAGCACCTACAACTACGGGTTTAAGGCTCTCGATCACTGCGTAGTCCTTTATTACGGGGGATAGGTAGGTATCCTTAGATAGGGTTACCTTAGAGCCTGTCTGGTAGGCTCCTACAGCTGGCAGTACTACCAGCTTCTTACCTATGGTCGTATCCCCTACTAGGAAGCACGAGAACTTACCGACAACTCCTATCGGGTCTCTGAGAGCTATGCTAGGGTGTTCGTGGCCCATTATTAGGTAGTCCCACTGCTGTGGAAGCTCTAAGGGGTTCAGGGGCTTATGCCCGTGGACTATCAGATATGGTTGGGCTAGGTAGTTCTCTACGATGCTAAACTCAACCCACCTCCTCATAGCTGGTAGGAAGTTATCGTGGTTCCCCCGGACGACCACTACCTCGTTAACGTACTTCTTAACGTAGTTGAGTAGCTGTAGTAGCTCGATCCTCTCAACCCTCCCCAGGGTGTTGAAGAGGTGCTTTAGGTCGCCAGCGAAGATAACCCTCTCTGCTCTAACTTGGCTAAAGACCTCCTCAAGGATCTTCTGTGAGTGCCTTAGCTGGAACCTAGGTATGTACCCACCCTTAAGCGATACCTCCTCCTCGTACCCTATGTGGACGTCGGCTAGTACAACCGCCTTGTAGCTCCTAATGTAGACCACCGGTAGCTCAGCTACTACCTCGACACCGGGTACTAGCTCCAGCACGCTAGCTCCACCTACGGGTACCCTAGCGCGGTTTAAAGACCTACATAGCTACGTAGCTCCTATGCTCAGTACCTTGGAGCCTCGAGTAGTAGGTTAACGCGGTAACTACAGGAATTCCGGCATGTACCTCCTGAACACAGCACCCGGGGACTCCCTAAGGACCTTCACCGCCTTGGGGAGGTGGTTTAGGATGTCGTCTGGGGTAACCCCATCCTCCCCTAAGACCTCAGCCGCTAGGTCCCCGGCTAGCCCGTGCACTAACACCCCCATCCTCGTAGCTAGCCCAGGGTCCCTAAGCCCTATACCGTACATAGCGGCTATGGTCCCGGTTAGTACATCGCCACTCCCAGCTTTAGCCATCCCCGGATTACCGGTCATGTTGATGAAGACGCGGCCGTCGGGGTACCCTATTAAGCTATGCGCACCTTTAAGTACTATGAAGGAGTTCAGCTCCCGACAGACCCTCCCAAGGACTCCAACCGGGTCCTCTTCAACATCCCTAGGTCTTAGACCAGTTAACCTAGTGAACTCGATGAGGTGGGGTGTAACTATAGTTGGAGCTCTCCTCCTCTTCAGGGTACTCGTGTCAGAAGCTACCGCGGTTATGCCGTCGCCATCAACTATGACGGGTCTATCCAGCCTCTCCACTAGGTCTCTAACTAGCTCCTGAGTTTCGCTGTTAAGGGACGTACCAGAGCCTACAGCGACTATGTCTATACCTAAGCTCTCCACTAGGTTGAGTAAGTAGTCTAGGTTTTTTGCGGAGATCGTGCCCTCCTCGGTCTCCTCAAGGGGTATGTAGACTACCTCACTACACCTAGCAGCAATATACGGGACTACAGACTTAGGAGCTGCGAGCCTGGAGTACCCTCCACCAGCCTTTAGGAAGGAGTAGGCAACGTAGTAGGGAGCTCCGTAGTAGTACCTAGCCCCAGCAACAGCTAGGAACTTGCCGAAGGTACCCTTATGCCCCCACCTAACCCTCTCAGGTAGGGGTACTGGGACGTTGAGCTCTGCAAGTAGCTCATCTGAGTCTAGGAGCTCTGGGGGGTAGGATAGCCTAGATACGTAGAGCTTCCCGCAGTAGTAGTAGCCTGGGTAAAGTACGTTACCGATCTTCGGTAGCCCGAAGGTAACTGTGTAGGTAGACCTAACAGCTACACCACAGACCCTCCCACTATCACCGCTTATCCCGGAGGGTATGTCGACGCTTACTACGACCCTACTACTAGCGTTTACAGCTTCGATCACGCTTCGGTGAATCCCCGATACCTCGCCCTTAAGCCCTATACCTATAAGCCCCACGATAACTACATCAGAGCTCCTAAGGCTCTCCCTAAGGGTCTCTAAATCCTCGGAAGACCTAACTAACTTCAGCTGTATCCCTAGCTTAGAGACTATCTCGTAGTTACGCCTCGCAGGCTCGGGGTACCTACCCGGATCCCCGACTACGTATACCTCTACGTAAGCTCCACAGGAGTGTAGCCTACGGGCAGCTACTAGAGCATCCCCTCCGTTATTACCTGTTCCAGCAACAACAACCACCCTCCTACCTAGGCAACCGATCTCCCTGCTTACAACCTGGTAAACAGCTGTCCCAGCGTCCTCCATGAGGAGGTGGTGGTCTACTCCGAACCTCGATACAGCCTCTTCATCGATCCTCTTCATTTCGTTAACGCTACATACCTTAACCCTAGGTGGAAGCCGCTCAGACATCTGACCTACCAGAATAACTTCACGTACAACCTAAAACTAGCACTACAGAGGGTACCGGTAGCTTCGCACTCCCAAACTAGCTTTGTGGATTTAATTTCCAGCTCTGTCACACTCTTGGGTGAGGTGGTGGAGGTAAGGAAGTCCGGAGGAGTGTACTACATCAAGTTTGAGGATGATAGTAAGGCCTACCTAGCAACCGAGGTAGAGGGAGGCGTTATGAAGCTTATCGAGACCTACGTACCGGAGTCAAAGAGGGGGCAAGGTGTTGCTAGAGTTCTTGTAGAGAAAGCTGTGGAGGATGCTGTGCGGAGCGGGTTAAAGGTGCTACCTATTTGTAGCTATGCTGTATGGTACTTCATGAAGAACAGGGATAGGAGGGAGGTACTGGTAGATGAGCTAAAAGCTCTCAGCGATGAAGGTTGGACTCAGCTCTACGAAGCTAGGCGAGTAGCTGAGGCCTCTAAGAGGTCTAAGGAAGGTAGCACATCCAGTCTTACCTAGGTAGACCCTACGTAAGTTGTAGGTGCTTTACTCTTTCTCTAGAGCTTAGCTACTTTCCTCAACATTACTAACCTTAGCTAGTGGGGAGTATGGGGCGGTAGGTACTTAACGACCGTTTTTTACCCAGCTCTTAAGGCTATTCTTGGTGGGACTTTGGGTGAGCTGAGGAAGATTGAGGTAGTGGATATCCCACATAAGGAGGGAGTTAATGTAATCCTCGGGCAGTCCCACTTCATTAAGACTGTAGAGGACCTCTACGAAGCCTTAGTTACATCAGTACCCGGCATAAGGTTCGGTATAGCCTTCTGCGAGTCCAGCGGGAAAAGGCTTATTAGGTACGATGGTAACGATGAGGAGCTGGTATCTCTAGCTATAGAGGCTGCAAAGCGTGTTGGAGCTGGGCACCTCTTTGCTATATACATAAGGAATGCGTGGCCTATCAACGTTATAAACACCATTAAGCACGTCTCCGAGGTTGTAACCCTCTACGCAGCTTCAGCAAACCCTATGCAGGTAGTAGTAGCTGAGACAGACCTAGGGAGGAGCATTATCGGGGTAGTAGACGGCGGTACCCCTCTAGGGGTTGAGGGAGCTGAGGATAAGAAAGAGAGGTACGAGTTCCTTAGGAAGATCGGCTATAAGCGCTAGCTAAACCCACCTCACAATAGGGAGAGCATATTAGCTTTTCCACTCCTTCTACGTCTGGTGCGGTGTATAGAAGCTAGGATTAGGTGCTTTAGGAGTGAGTGGGTTGAGGTAGATGGGGTAAAGCTACTGCTCTACAGATTCGTAGCAGAGACCTCTGCAGACCTCGGTAGAGTGCTGCAAGAGGTTACTAACCTGGGTAGCTCTTGGGATTCCCTAGGTAGTGAGGAGCTTGGAGGTTACCTCCGGGAGATCATACTCGGTACCCTGAGTAACTGCAGTCTATACTACGTTGAGTTGAGCAGTGGGGATACCCAGCTGGGCTATACCTACAGTACCGAGAGGCTTAAGTGCGTACCACTAAGTGCGTACCCAGATGAAGTTCTATCTGTAGAACTACTATCAAAGCCTTCGAGTAGTGGTGTTGAGGAGTTAGACGCCGTTCAGAGAGGTATACTTACCTCTAGAAAGGTACCCCTTAGCAAGGGCCTCTACGCTACGTGCTTAGTTGGAGAGGTTAGGGAGGAGGGCGTCGTAGCCGTAGGTATGGAGGTAGCAAGCGGAGGTCTTAAGGTACTACTAGCAGATGAGCTTAGGTCTACGGCCTTACGTAAGGTGTCAGTAAGGCAGGCTAGGAAGAGAGTTAGGAGGAAAAGGAGGAGGTCTAGGAGGAAAAGGTCTTCAAAGAAGTAGAGCTAGTAGAGCCTTCTGCGTATGTAGCCTGTTTTCAGCTTGGTCCCATACAGCAGACCACGGGCCGTCGATTACCTCATCAACTACCTCGTAGCCTCTCTTAGCTGGTAGGCAGTGCATGAATATAGCATCAGGTTTAGCTAGCCGCATTACATCAGGGGTAACCCTGTAGGGGCTTAGGTCCCTTACCCTCCTCTCAGCTTCAGCCTCCTGACCCATGCTAACCCACACGTCTGTGTACACAACATCAGCACCTCTAACGGCTTCCTCTATGGAGTACACTACATCAATGCTAGCTCCACTCCTCCTAGCCCTCTCCTCAGCTAGCTCCAAGATCTTCGGGGAAGGCTCGTAGCCTCTAGCCGTTCCCACCCTTATGTTAGCACCTAGGGATGCCGCCATTAGTATTAGGGAGTGCGCTACGTTATCAGCACCGTCACCGAGGAACGCTACGTTTACCCCAGCTATCTTACCCCTCTTCTCCCATATAGTAAGGAAATCTGCTAGAGCTTGAACCGGGTGCTCTAGGTCGCTTAAAGCGTTTATTACAGGTACGGTAGCGTGCTGAGCTAGCTCTACAAGTTCCGAGTGCTTGTAAACTCTAGCGGCTATACCGTCAACGTACCTACTTAAGGTCCTCGCAGTATCGGCTACGGTCTCCCCCCGCCCTAGCTGGAGCTCGGTCCAGTTAGCTGTTACGGTAAAGCCCCCAAGCTGCTTCATAGCTACCTCAAAGCTAACTCTAGTCCTAGTACTAGGCTTCTGAAAGATCAGCATAAGGGTCTTCCCCTGAAGTACGGGTACTACCCTCTCACCCCCGTATAGCCTCCGCTTAAAGTCCTTAGATAGCTCAAGCACCGTGACCAGCTCCTCAGGGCTAAGATCTACTACTGAGAGATAGTCCCTACCTCTAAGAGAGCCCATAGAGGCACCATGAAAACACCTCAGGTAAGCTTAAAACCCTTTCTAAGCCGAACTCAAACTGTTTTCGGTTCTGCAGGTGGGGGAGGCATACCAAAAAGCTACGCGAGAGTGTGGAGGTGCGTACTCCGCGCACCAGAGCTTAACCTAGGTTTTTATGTTAGCCTGGTACGACGAGCTAGTAGTCAGGGCTGTTAAGTAGTTGATGGTTAGAGGTTAGGATTTAAGCTCTTGTTCCATACCAGTACTGCCTAGGCAATGGGAGCCGCGCTCCGAGCCTGGGCAGGCTTAACCTAGGTAAGAGGCATCCCTTCATAACCTTCTAAGAATACAGGGGAGGCCTTCAGGTTCGCTGGGCTATTACAGGCATTGATGTTAGCCGAGCTACTAGCGAGGTGAGCGAGCTCACTACAGGAACTACGACGTCGTGCTCATAGGCTCTGTTACGGTCCCGCTGGAGCCCGTTAGGGGGTGCTAAGGGGAACCTGCTACCTAACTACCTCTACCAGCTACCGACGACGTTCAACTACCTCCTAATCCTAGTTACCGGACTACCGTCTGCTGAGGAGAATCTGAGGCTGGGCTCTGTGGAGTTCGGTGCGGACACTACAATAAATACTACCGAAGCGGAGGGTGTTTTAAAGCGAAGGCAGTAATATAGATTGGCGAGTTCGATGCTATTGAGGGCATTCACCAGCCTTGCCAAAGGTGTTGTATCGGTGAGAAGATATTCATTCAAACTGGGTTACTATGTTCTCCTACTTTATCGTAATGTGAGAGTCCGGGATTGGAGAGCATACTTGGCTATGGGCATGTTTGGTTTTATGCACAACGCCGGGTTTTCCTCCCCTCTCCACTTTGCTTTAAGCTCCGCAGAAATCATTTTGACATTGATTTTTTACTTAGCGTTTTCCTTCTCTATTAATAACTGCTTTGATGTATATTCTGATAAGAGCAAGCCAGATAAACTAGTGAAAAACCCCATAGCAGCGGGCTTAATTACTTTTAGGGTGGGGTTGCTCTTCTCCGTCTCTCTAGCTCTAACTGGAGCATTCTTGGCCTATCTATATTTCCATACATTAGCGACTACCCTCGTAATATACATCTCAATGATTCTGCTAGCAGGATTTTATTCTGCCCCACCCCTTAGGTTTAAATCCCGTCCACCATTAGACTTAGTATCTCACGGTCTATTCTTTGGTTCCCTGCTTTACCTTTATGGAGCCTCGATTTCCGGAGAAATAAACACCTACTCTATTAGTACAGCGCTATCGATACTCATCTACTCGATTATACTTGAACTTAGAAATCACTTAGAGGACTACCAAGCCGATTACATCTCAGGAGTCAAGACCTCGGTCTATGTACTAGGGAAGGTAAAGGCAGAGAAGATCCTTTATGCGCTTTTCATTCTTTACTGGCTCTATTTAGTAATGATCTTTCAAAACTTATACGTAACAAGCATCTCTATGCTGGCACTAATGTTGTTACCCCTATACTGGAAAAACAGCGCTCTATACTTTAGAATCGCCGACGCATCCACCGTTCTATCGTATGTGCTCATTCTCCTACCGAAAATATTGTTGCTTTTTAGTGGGTTCACGGAGGAGTTTAGATGAGGAGGCCTTAAAAATCCGCAATCTTACGGACAGAGGGGGTTAGATGAGGATAGCACTATGTAGTGACTACTTTTACCCAAAGATAGGTGGCATAACGACACACATAGAATACTTAGCGAAGTTTCTCGAGAAGAGGGGTCACGATGTCATTATAGTAACGAAGAAAGCTAGTTTCAATGATAAAGATCTCGGTTTAAACGTCGTAAGGGTCTCTTCGCTCTTTGGATCCGCGAATGTACTCGACGTACCCTATGTAGAGGAGTTAGAAGGAGTCTTGAGAAGGGAGGGGGTTGAAGTTGTCCATGGACATCACGCCTTTTCACCTATCTCGCTCTTCTCTATTTCGATAGGAAAGAAAATCGGTGTAGGTACAGTATTGACTAACCACTCCATACAGTTTATGTATGATTTCGACCTGATGTGGAGACCATCGTCCTACATTCTCTTCCCGGTAAGACAAATGATAAATAGCGCGGATAGGATCATAGCGGTGAGCCGTGCGGCAACCAAGTTCATACAACACTTTACTAATAAAGACATAGTAACGATCCCTAACGGTGTTGATGTCCGCGAGTTCGAGCCGAGGAGCAAGGAGTTCGACGGGAAAAGCATACTTTTCGTCGGCAGGTTGGTTTACCGTAAGGGTATACTAAAACTACTCAGAGTAATGAAGTATATCGTTAAAGAGAATAGCAACGCTCACTTGACTATAGCTGGAACAGGGTATTTGACCCCGTTTCTCAGGTACCTAATAAATAGTCTTAACCTGCAGAAGAACATATCGGTCGTTTTGAATCCCAGCCGATCCGAGATAATCAAGCTCTACCAGAAGGCGAACGTCTTCGTTATGCCGTCGATTTTCGGAGAGTCTTTTGGTATAGTCATACTAGAGGCCATGGCTTCTAAAACACCAGTAGTAGCCGCAGATCAGGGAGGAATAAGCGAGGTAATAAAACACGGAGAGACAGGGTTCTTGGTGAAGAACGGTAACGAACAGGAGATGGCTAAATACGTTCTAGAGTTGTTAGAAGACAGAGAATACTGGAGAAGGATCTCAGACAACGCTTTTCGTGAAGTGAAGAAGTATGACTGGGAGGTAATAGGTCCAAGGATAGAAGAACTTTACAACCGAAAGCCTCGCCCTTCAGGGCGGGGATGATAGGAAAGGTTTATAAGCTTCGTATTCTCTAGTGTATTCTAGGGGTGCCGTGGAGGGCGAACCTCTAGGTTGGTTGAAGCTTCGTAGCACCAGGTACGCCAGATACTGGTGTGGGTATCACTTCGTGTGGATTCCTAAGTATCGTAGGGATGTCATTGTTGGCGAGGTCGCTGAATACACTAGAGAGGTCTTGTGGGAGATACTCGCAGAGCTCGGCTGTGAAGCCCTAGCGGTAGAGGTCATGCCAGATCACGTCCATGTCTTCGCTCTATGCCCTCCACGGTACTCCCCCGCGTACGTAGTGAACTACCTGAAGGGTAAGAGCGCTAGGAGGATAATGCAGAGATCCCTGGAGCTGAAGTCTAGGGCTACTCGGGGGAAGCTGTGGAGTAGGAGCTACTTCGTTGCAACAGTAGGCAATGTAACAGCTGATATCGTTAAGAGGTACGTTGAGGAGCAGTGGGAGGGGGAGAAATGAGGAGAACTAGCGTAGTAGAGCTAGTAGTCGATGGAGAGCAAGCTGAAGCTACTCTGCAGCCTGTCATCCAAACTGTGGAACGAGGTCAACTACGCTAGGAGGCGGATGTTCTTCGAGAAGAAAGGAGTAGAGTTAAGAGGTACATACAAGGAGTTCTACGAGAAGTACGAGGCACTAATCGGCTCAGCCACAGCTCAGCAAGTTCTCAACAAGAACGACGAGGCGTGGAGGAGCTTCTTCGCAATGCTAAAGCTTAAGAAAGAGAAAAAGCTACCACCATTCATAACAAGAGTCAACCCACCGGGCTACAGGAAAAAAGCTGGTAGGAGGGCTCTGTGGACAGTGCTCAGGAGAGACCAGTACGAGATAGAGAATGGTAAGCTGGTTCTCAGGGGGCTTGGCACTATCGGGAGGATAGAGCTGAGGTATAAAGGCTTAATACACTTGAGGGGAGAGCAGGGCAGATTAGAGATACACTACGACCCAGACAGGAGGAGGTGGTACGCACACATATCCTTCGAGGTACCAGAGAAAGCAGTTAGAGGGAAATGGTCTGCCGTCCCGAAGAAGCCAAAAGGGAATTTAGTAGCCGGGATTGACATTGGCATCAACAACCTCATGGCCATATATGTCGAGAGCGGGCTAGCGAAGCTGATCAATGGGAGACCTCTTAAAGCTATCTCTCACTACTGGCGCAGGGGGATAGCTGAGTATCAGAGCACTCTAAACAGGTATGGCTTGAAGACCTCTAGGAAGCTTAGGCTAATGCACTCGAAGTGGGGGAGGCAGGTTAAGAGCTATATTGACTCGAAAGTTAGGCAAGCCATTGAGTGGCTGTACAATGTTGGTGTCTCGATAATCAAGGTCGGCTACCCGAAGTACATTGCCCAGGAGAACGGAAACTTCAACAACGTGCACGCGTGGACGTATGGATACATGCTGAAGAGGATTAGCGAGGTAGCAGAAGAGTACGGTATGAGAGTCGTATACGTTAGTGAGGCCTATACGTCATCAAGATGCCCGCTACACGGAAGCAGGTGCGGGAAGAGGGTTAAGAGAGGGCTCTTTAAGTGCACAACGCTTAACAAGGTCTTCAACGCAGACCTAGTAGGAGCCTACAACATACTTACAACCATAACCCCGAGCCCCGGGAGGGGTAGGGGTAACGGGCCGGAGGCCCGGCCCGGGGCTAAACCCTCAAATAGAGGGGATGTAGCCTCAAATCTCCCAGCCCTAAAGGGCGGGGAGGAGGTCAGGGAGCTTTACCAGGCCTTCGCTCAACCCGAGAGATTCTCTCGATATCAAGTAACATCTACCGGGTCGCCGGTAGCGATGGTAGTGCCCCACGCTGATGGAACACTTCCTCAGAGCCTCTAGGCTATTGCATGACCGCCGAGTCTAGGTGGGAGCCCCGTGTCGTTGGGCTCGACGACCGTCCGCAAACCCACGCAGATCCCCCGTGAGGTGTGGGCGAGGTGGAGGTCCCTAGGTGCAGAGAGTAAACATAAAACCGGTGAGGATGAGCATCTAGGGACAAACGGGTGCTGGTGTGCGGGCTTATCTCCTGCGGAGGTGGTATTAAATGGGTGACCGCTTGGGGGGTTGGGTAGTTAGGTGTACTGTATGCGGTACTGAGAGGTTACTGAAGCTAAGCTACCATATAGGGGACTTCAAGCAGCTCTACCACTGGTGCCCGGTGTGTAGGAGGAATACCTACCAC